>Ga0299914_10002852_pt1 | contig 12032 bp, 7 predicted proteins | sample RVTome_10_FD_201361 | JGI IMG/M metagenome (GOLD analysis project Ga0299914, IMG submission 201361) | Soil microbial communities from uranium-contaminated site in the Upper Colorado River Basin, Wyoming, United States - RVT153D57 (version 2) ... | reverse complement strand
GTAGGATACGTTGGAACCGGCCGTGATCGAGGCGGTCAAAGTAGTGGTGCTGCCTAATTCGGTGGGGCTGTCGGTCGTGGCGGTCAGGCCGCTGATGGCTTCTTCGACCAGGATGGTGGTTTCGGCCGTTGCGGTACTGACGGAATTCGTCGCCGTCACCGTCGCCGTATAAATCCCCGGAGCGGCATAGATGTGGCCGGTATTAGCGCCGGTCCCATTATCGCCGTCGCCAAAATCCCAGGTGTAGGATACGCCGGAACCGGCCGTAATGGAGGCCGTCAAGGTTGTGGTCATACCCAGGGCAGTGGGGCTGTCATTGGAAACGGTCAGGCCGCTGATGGGTATATTGACAATTTCAGTCGTTTCCGTAACGGTATTATTGGTCGGGTCAGGGTCAATAATAACCGGATCCGCCCCGGTGACAGACGCCGTGTTCGTGATGATTCCCGCGCTGTTCGGCACAGCGACAATAAATATCGGCCAACTGCTACCTGCGGTCAGACCCGGCAGAAGTTCGCAGTTCACCACATTCCCTGCTATGTTACACTTGCCGCCTGTAGCCCAGACCGGCGTTACAGAGGCAGGCAGCGTATCCATAATATCAATATCGCCGGCCGTGTCCGGCCCATTGTTCCCCACAATCAATACGTACATAAATTCTTCGCCCACCGTCACCGGGTCTGTAATATCATATTTTTGAACATAAAGGTCGGCCACTTCTGCTACCTGGCTGAAATTGGCAACAATGAACTTGTTGGCATCAACGGTCAGGATTCCGGGATTGGCTGAACCGTTCGGAGCCGCATCGCCGCCCCAACTGTCGAACTGGTAGGCAGTCGGTTCATCGGCAACGGCCTCAATTTGAACATTTCCCGCCACCCAGCCCCCCGGACAACCTACCCCGCGCGGAGGCGAAAAATTGACAAATCCCTCACCGGGCGGATTGATTACCACCGCAATATCATAACAGTCGGGGACTGGTGTGGTGAAATTGGCGGTTATTGTTCTATCCGAGTTCTGTTGGTCATAACTAATTATTAAGGGATTGAAAGTGCTTCCCGTATAAGTTCCCTCCGAGTCAGTCCAATCAACGAACTCCCAACCCACATTGCCCTCTGCTCTAATAGAAACCCCTGTAAACTCTATCCAGCCTTTGTCATGGGGACAATTTTCAGGTGTCAAAACTTCCGCAGTCCCAGTATCTGGAGGCGACACCCCTGTTTCAATTTGATTACAAATAATCGAGGAGAAGTTGGCGACGGCCGTGTAATTATCATCCATCTGAAATGAAATTACCGGGCTGTTGGTGTCCGGGTTTGAACTGGGGACGGGGTTTAAACTCCAGTACAAAAAAACGTAACCATTATTAGGAACGGCCGTCAGCGTCACATCGGTACCAACCGTATACCAGCTGCCTCCACAATTCGGTGGCGGATCCACTACTATCGCTCCGCCCGCCGTGGGATTGATCGTAAGCTGCAAAACCTTGCAGCCCGGCGGTGGTGGGTATAATTCGGTGAAATTTGCGGTCAGCGTTCTATCCGAGGTTAGTTCGCCACTGGCAAGTACTAAGGGATTTAAAGTACTTCCCGTATAAATTCCCTCCGAGTCGGTCCAATCAACGAACTCCCAACCCATATTGCCCTCCGCCATAATAATAACGGCTGTCCCCTCTATCCAGCCGGTGTCATGGGGACAATTTTCAGGTGTCTCAACCCACGCAGTCCCACTCCCTGGAGGATTCTCTACTGTAACAATCTGGTGGCAGATGATTGTTGAGGAGTAATTGGCGACGGCCGTATAGTTATCATCTATCAAAATCGTTACGACGGGATTGGTTGACCCGTTGCCGGGTGTATCAGGAGAAATTGTCCAGAAGGAAAAGTTATAACCATTATTGGGAGTGGCCGTCAGCGTCACATTTGTGCCTGTTTGATACCATGTACTCCCACAATTCGGCTCTGGGCTAACATCCACCGTCCCACCGGCCGTTGGGTTGGACGTATATTGAAGCAGGCGGCAGCCCGGCGGTGGTGGCGGGTCTGATTCTGTGAAGTGGGCGATGGCGACGTGGTTGTAATCCATCGTCAGGGTCAGCACCGGATCCGTAGACCCTGAGGTTCCTGGTGGAACGGGCGAATTGACCCAGTGTGAAAAAGCGTACCCAGGAGCCGGAACGGCCGTCAGCGTCACGATGGTTCCATCCGTATACCATGTACCTCCACAATTCGGGTCAGGAGCAACAGTCACCGTCCCGGCCGTCTTCGGCTCGGTTGTAAATGCCAGCATCCGGCAGCCCGGCGGCGGGGGCGGCGTCACCACTGCTTGCGGCTCTTCCTTAAGGCCGGCCGCCTGGGGAGGGGCAGATAATGACTGGGTGTTACTGAAAACGGCCGCGTAAACCCCCAAACTCAACACAAAAGCCAGCAACAAACCCAATTTTACCTTCATCTTTCACCTCGATTAGGCAGCCCTGATTACGCTTGCCCAACAATTGCGTCGTAGATAGCTTGTAGTTCTTCGTCGGAGTAGTAGTGTATCACAACTCGGCCGCCGTTTTCGCCGGGTTGAATTTTGACCTGGGTTCCGAGGCGGTGGCGAAATTCGGATTCGAGGGCGGCCATTTCGGCCGAGAGGCGCGGGGTTTGTTTCGCCGCCGGTCTTTCTTCGCTCTTGATCTTGTTGACGATGGCTTCTACCTGACGAACGCTTAAATCCTGGCTGATAATCTGGTTCATCACGGCCGTCTGCGATTCCGGGGTGGGCAGAGGCAGCAAGGCTCTGGCGTGAGCGCCGCTGATGAGTTCATTATTGACCGCTTCCTGCACATTTTCGGGCAGGTTCAGCAGCCGGACGATGTTGGCGACGGTCGGCCGGCTTTTGCCGACCCGCTTGGCAACCGCTTCCTGGGTCAGCCCAAAATCATCAATCAGTTGTTGGTAAGCCATCGCCTCTTCGATAGGGTTGAGGTCGGCCCGCTGGATATTTTCGATGAGGGCCAGTTCCAGCATGGCCTGGGGGCTGGCCTCTTTGACGACGACCGGCACGGTGGGCAGTCCGGCCAGTTGGGCCGCCCGCCAGCGGCGTTCCCCGGCAATGAGGATGTAGCTGTTATTACCCTCCCGGCGGACGATAAGGGGTTGGATGAGGCCATGTTCCCGGATGGAGTCGGCCAGTTCGGCCAGTTTATTTTCATCCATATGAGTGCGGGGCTGGCGGGGGTTGGGGCTGATGTTTACTACGGGAACGGTTAACAACCCGCCTTCGCCGGTCGGTTCTTCCTGGTCAGCGCCGGGAATTAAGGAGCCTAAGCCCCGGCCTAATCCGCGTTTTTTACTCATGGCTTTTTGTCTCCGGCCACAATCTCTTTGGTTAAGAACTGGTAGGCAATGGCTCCGGGAGAATCGGGAGCGTAGAGGGTGATGGGCTGGCCGTAGCTGGGGGCTTCGCTGAGCCGGACGTTGCGGGGGATGATGGTTCGGAATACTTTGCCGGGGAAATGCTGCCGGACTTCTTCAACGACCTGACGGCTGAGGTTGGTTCGGCCGTCGTACATGGTCATCACCACCCCCCGAATTTGAAGCTGGGGGTTGAGATGTTTTTGGACGAGTTGAATTGTTTGCATCAGTTGCGTTAAGCCTTCCAGGGCCAGATATTCACATTGTACCGGAATGATAATGCCGTCACGAGCGGCCGTCAGGGCATTGACGGTCAGCAGCCCTAAACTGGGCGGGCAATCTATCAAAATGTAATCAAAATCGCCGTTGACCCCGGCCAGCCCGTCGCGCAGGCGGTATTCGCGGGCCATTAGGTTGACCAGTTCCACCTCGGCTCCGGCCAGGGCCGGATTGGCGGGCAGCAGGGCAACCTTCGTTTCCGGGTCATGGATGATAATTTGCTCGTGGGCGGTCTCATCCAACAAGAGATTATACACGGACTTCTCGATCTCGCGCTTGTGATAGCCGAAATTGGAGGTGGCGTTGGCCTGGGGGTCCATATCAACAATTAGCACCCGGTGGCCGCCCTGGGCCAGAAATGCGGCTAAATTGACGACGCTGGTTGTTTTGCCGACCCCGCCTTTTTGCATGGCAACGGCGTAGATTTTGGTCATAGATGGTTTCGTAGGAATTGGTTGATTAGTAATTGGTAATTGGTGATTAGTGATTGGTGATTGGTGATTGGTTTTAGTGAGAGTGCCAGGTTTGTTTAATGAGTGACATTTTTTCAGGTAAGGTTTGGGCGGTGACGGAGTGGGCGGCGATTTGGTTGGCGAAGACGGCCGCTTCCGAAATGCTGTTGGTCTGGTGCAGGCGAATGAGAAAGTCGGTGGCGAAGATGTCGCCCGCGCCGGTTGGGTTTACCTCCTGTACTTGGGGAGCCGGAAAATCATAACATTCTTCTCCCTGGTAAACGGTGCAGCCTTTTCCGCCTCTGGTTCGAACCAGTATGGGTACATGCTCGCGGTAAGGGCGCAAGGGTTCGCCGGGGGGCATATCTTCTTCGCTGATTACCAGAACCGCTGCTTTTGATAAGACGGCCGCGTCCGGCGGCCACGATTTATACCCTATTTTGCCGCTTTCATCCCATTTTCTAAGCCAGCCTTGGGGGGTGATGCCGATTTTGCCGGTCGAAAAGGTGTGGATGAGGGCTGGATCGAATTCCATGTCAATGGGGGCCAGATGGACGATGGGAGCCTGTTTCCAGTCCGGCGGGATATGGGCGGCTTCAATGTCCGCTGCCCGGTGGTGAATATATTGCTGCCGGCCCTCGGCAGTGTAAATGTTCTCGAAAGTGGTTGTTTCGGCCGCGGGAACGATGTGAACGTTCAGTCCCGGCAGTTCGGCCGTCGGGTCAAAGTCCGGCCCGACGCTGGTGACGACAAAGGTTCTACAGCCCAGAGCGTGGGCCGCCAGCCCGGAATAGGCGACGGTTCCACCTGTTGTTGTGCCTGCCGGGGTAAGATCGTGGGTAACGTGTCCGATAATGAGATAATCCGGCCGAGAACGATTTTCCATTTACCTGATTCTACCTGATTGCAGCGTGGCACGACAACCTTGTGCCAGTAAGGAGTAAACAGTGGGCAGTGAACAGTGGGCAGTAAACAGTGGGTAGTGAACAGTGGGTGGGGTTCTAGTGGTGGTGGTTGAAAAAGGTGAGGTGGATTTTCGGAGGGTGATATAGATAATATAAGGCATGATAATTGACAATCGTTTTTTCAAATGGATGATCCTTTTATTCTTTCTGACGGCTTGCACGTCGCCTGCGGGGCAGCAGGGGCCGACGGTGACGCCCAGTCCTGATGTGCCGGTGGCGGGTTTGGCCCGCGTGACGGCCTTGGTTATCCGCCGCTTGGAAACTTTTCCAATACAGATTCAGGTGGTGGTGGAAGGTACTGTGCCGGACAGTTGTACCACCATTGAGCGGATTGAGAATAACAGGCAGGGGGGCAGCTTCCGAATCACGCTGCACACGCTTCGGGCGGCGGGGGTGGCCTGCCTGGAGGCGGAGCAGCCCTTTACCGAGACGATTGATCTGGATGTGCTGGGGCTGACGGCCGGTATCTATACGGTGCAGGTTAATGGGGTCGGCGGAACCTTTACGCTGCAAGAGGATAATTTGCCGGACCAGAGCAATGCGGTGGTCAGCGGCCGTGTCTGGCATGATCTGTGTGCGGTCAGCGGCGGGGAGGGGGGCGAACCGGCAACGGCTTCATTTGGCTGTGTCACTCGCGGCGATGGCTCTTTTGTGGCAAACGGCCACCTGGAGGCCGGAGAGCCGGGTCTGGGCGGGGTGGTGGTCAATCTGGGAGCCGGTTCCTGTCCGGCGGTTGGGCTGGGAACGACGATTACTGATGAGGGCGGTCTGTACCTGTTCAGCGGCTTACGAGGCGGAACTTACTGTGTTTCGATTGATATTGAGAATGTGGCCAATGCCTCGCTTTTGATTCCGGGAGAGTGGAGCAATACGGCCGGCAGCGGGCGGGGCGAAATGAGTGTGACGATTGATCCGGCCGAAAATAAGGATGACGTCCATTTTGGTTGGGATTATCAGTTCTTACCGGCGGCCGAAAATGCGGTGGGGGATTGTGTGGATGATGTAAGTTTTACGGCCGATATCACCATACCCGACGACACAGTTATTGAGGCGGGGGGAACTTTTACAAAAACCTGGGAACTGCTCAACAGTGGCAGTTGTACCTGGGGAACGGGCTACAGCGTCGTCTTTTTTGGCGGGGAGCAGATGGGCGGCCCGGATATTCGGCCGTTGGAACAGCTTGTTGAACCGGGGGAGACTATGGAACTTTCTGTTGTGCTGGTTGCGCCAACAGAGCCGGGAGAATATCGGAGTGAGTGGAAGCTGCGGAATGCCAACGGCGTGCTATTTGGAATCGGTGTGGATGAGGATGATCCTTTTTGGGTGCAGATTGTTGTAGAATAGGTGAGGCGTTTCTGTGGTCAGACTTTTGTTGTTTTGCGCCCCTCTAAATGGGCAATTTTGAGATGAAAAACAACAAAAGTCTTTAGAGGGACTGAACGGTTACGATAATGGGGGTTCATCATGATTGAGATACAAGCTCTAAATGAAAGTTTCCAACCCTGGGCCAACCGATTTCTGGCGGAACAGTGGGGAACTGCCAGGATGGTTACTCGCGGCCGGCTCTTTGATTTGAGGGCGCTGCCGGGATTTGTGGCGGTGGCGGAGGAACGGCCGGTTGGCTTGCTGACCTACCATATCTCGGAGGGGGCCTGTGAGATTATGAGCCTTAACAGTGGTTATGAAGGGGGCGGCGTTGGTTCGGCCTTGATTGAGGCGGCGCGGGAAACGGCCGAGAAAGCCGGCTGCTGGCGGTTGTGGCTGATTACGACTAACGATAATTCCCACGCCCTGCGTTTTTACCAGAAGCGGGGCTTTGTTCTGGCAGCGGTGCATCGAGATTCGCTGCGAGAAGCGAGGCGGCTAAAGCCGGAAATTCCATTTGTCGGGCTGGACGGCATTCCGCTGCGGGACGAAATTGAACTGGAAATCAGGCTGGCCTCGCCCCCGGCGGTGATTACCCGTCTGAACCATGCTCAGGTAACGATTCCTAAGGGGGAAGAAGCGGAAAGGGAAGCCCGCCGCTTTTATTGTGACCTTATGGGTTTGAAAGAAAAGGACAAGCCCGATTCGCTGAAAGGGCGGGGTGGTTTTTGGACCCATCTAGGCCATCAGCAGCTTCATGTTGGCACGGAAGACGGGGTAGAGCGGAACAAAACCAAAGCCCATCTGGCATACGAAGTGCCGGATTTGTCGCTCTGGCGAATACGGTTTCGGGACGCAGGAGTCAGCATCGAAGAATCTGTGCCGATTCCGGGCTATGATCGCTTTGAAATTAGGGACCCTTTCGGCAACCGGGTGGAGTTTATCCAGCCTTTGCCGGATACGACCCGGCGATTTTCGGATCGGGTGCGGGATTATGTCCGCTACCGGCCCGATTATCCGGCCGGGATTTTACCGATGCTGGTCAGGGAAACGGCTTTTTCGAGCCGTTCTGTGGTGGCCGATATTGGGTCGGGAACGGGGAAGCTGGCGGTGCTTTTCCTGGATTATGGGAACCGGGTGTATGGGGTGGAACCGAATGAGGAGATGCGGCGGGCGGCGGAGGAATTGTTCAACAGGTATGATAATTTTACCAGCGTGAAGGGAACGGCCGAAGCCACAGGGCTGCCGGACAAGTCGGTTGATGTGATTACGGCCGGTCAAGCCTTTCATTGGTTCGATGTCCCCAATGCCCGGATTGAGTTCCGGCGCATCTTGAAGCCGGGCGGGAGGGTGGTGCTGGTCTGGAATCAGTGGTCGGCCGATTTGTCGCCGCTATTGGCCGATTACCAGGCGCTGTTGACAGCCTTCAGCCTGGACGCCAACCGGGTGCGGCACACCGAGCAGCGGGTGGAGGCCGATATGGCTGCCTTTTTCGGACCGCAAGGTCATACCAGGCAAACACTCGATAACAGGCAGGTATTTGACTTTGCGGGCTTTAAGGGCCGGCTGCTCTCTTCTTCGTATGCCCCCTTACCGGGCCATCCCAGCCACGAGCCGATGGTGGCACGGCTGCGGGAAATCTTCGATAAACACCAACGGGATGGGCTGGTTGTGTTTGATTATAAGACGCATGTGTATTATGGGGAGATGGGGAAAAGAAATAATTAATTGGTGAATTGGTGAATTTGTGAATGATTAATGAGGTAAGTATCACCCAGCGTCATTAATCATTCAACAATTCAACAGCGGTGTCTTTTACCGCCATTCACCAATTAATTATTAGAATAGAATTGAGGCCATTTCCTGGCGGTAGGGGTTGGTGAGGGGGTCGTTGACGCCCAGGAGTTCAAAGATGCCGAGCAGGACGGACTTAACCTGGCCTTTGCGGTAATCTTTGTTGTGGCGCAGAACATCGAGCAGGCTGTCGAGGGCGGGGGCGAGTTTGCCCTGGCCGAACAGCCGGGCGGATTGGCGGTATTGGGCTTCGATGGGGGTCATTTCCAGGTCGGCGTCGGATTGGCGGCCTTCGACCAGCTTCAGATAATCTACCAGGGGCAGCAGTTTTTCGGCCGTCGGCATCAGGGCGGGAACGTCGAGCAGCGCTTCGAGGTGGGTTTTTGCCCCGGATGCTTTTCCCTGGCCCAGCAGGGCTTTTGCCAGCCCCAATCTGGCTTCGGGGTTGTGACCGTTGGCCGACATGAGTTGAGAAAAGCGTTCTTCGGCCTGATCCCATTCGCGCCCGGCCAGAAGCTTGTAGGCTGTATCCAGAGAAAGCTCGGTTTCGTTGGGAGCCACTTGGTTAAGAAACTGGCGGACGCGGGGTTCGGGTTGGCTGCCGACGAATTCGTTGATGACAAGGCCGTCTTTGAAGGCTTTTACGGCCGGAATGCCCCGGATGCCGAACTGCATGGAAAGTCGCTGGTTGGTATCTACATCTACTTTGGCGAGGATAAAGTTGCTGTCCGGTTCGGCCGCCAGACGTTCCAACATCGGGCCTAGTGTGCGGCAGGGGCCGCACCAGGCGGCCCAAAAATCAACCACGACGGGGGTTTCGTACGATTTTTGGATAACATCCTGCTCGAAGGTGGCTTCGGTAACGTCAATGACGTTAGCTATAGGTGACATGGTTTCTCCTGAAGATTTTTTAACGCAAAGATTTTTTAACGCAAAGACGCAGAGTGCCGCAAAGATTGCGGGGCAAAGACGCAGAGGGATTATATTTTTGCCATCGGTGTGTTTGCCGGAGGCGGCTTCTGAATTAATGGTAGTTTTTACGGTACTGGCTCTATCTTAGCACGATTTTGTTGGCGACTGGTAAACATTACATATGAAAGTGATAGTGTTGATTTTAGATTGGTTCATTCTCGCAGAATGAACCAATCTTCACCCATCAGGCGGGTTGGGGGAGGGCATTGAGATGTTTTTCTATTTCCTCAACCACGTTTTCGATGGGAACGGGTTTTTTGAGGAATTCCTTGACGCCGGCTCCGATTAGCTGCGCTCGTTCGTCGCCCTCTTTGGGCGGATTGGCGGAGAGGACAATAATGGGAATATGACGGCTCCGTTCCTGCTCGCGTAATTTGCGAATGGTTGTGGAGCCATCCATGCGGGGCATCATCATGTCCAGGAGGATTAAATCGGGGATGGTTTCGGCAACGGCTTCTAAACATTCAATGCCGTCATAGGCGGTTGTCACGTCGAAGCCATAATAAACGAGGGCATGTTTTAACCAATTGGCGATGTCTTTGTCGTCATCTACAACCAGTATCTTGCTTCCCATCTTGGCCTGATCCAGTTGTTCGAAAATTCTTCCCACTGAATTCAGGAGGGCTTCTCGGTCAACTGGTTTGGTTAGATAATCGGCCGCTCCCAAAGCCAATCCTTTTTCGGGTTCGCTGACAACAGAGATGACAACAACCGGAATGTCTCTCGTTTCTTCGGATGCTTTCAACATTTCCAGAATAGAAAGGCCGTCTACATCCATTAACAAGTCCAGGGTGATTAAATCAGGTTTGACTTGCCTGGTTGTTTCTACGATGTTGTGGCTGTTTGATTGGACGGTTACTTTGTAGCCTGCTATTTGCAGCCGGTGTTGGAAGAGACGAGCGATCTCAATGTCGTCATCTACCACCATGATATGAGCGCCATTTTGCCTGATAACATCGCCGGCCGGTTCCTGGACGGCTACGGCTACCGCGCCGCCGGGCTGTGGTGTTTCCAAACGGGTATGGGCTTTTGTTGTCAACCCGGCGGGTAGGGGCAGGGTGAAGCTGGCGGTTGTTCCCTGGTTGGTTTTGCTGGTCATCCATATCTCGCCGCCGTGCATCTCGACTAACGACCGGGTGATGTTCAGGCCAAGACCGGTTCCCGCCTGCTGGCGAACGGCCGAGTCTTCGGCCCGGAAGAAGCGGGTGAATAATTTTTCCTGGTCTTCCTCTGAAATGCCGAGACCGGTATCGGCCACGTCAATTTGAACAGCATTGTCGGTTTGCCGGGCGCAGATTGTTGCGCCGCCCTCCTGGGTGTATTTGTAGGCGTTGCTGAGGAGGTTAATCAGGATTTGGGTGATGCGGTTGGGGTCGCCGAATACTTTGGGCAGATCGTCAGGCAGGTCAATGGTCAGAGCAAGTTTGCGTTCTTCAAACTGATTGCGGACGCTTCTAACGGCCGAGTTAATAAGGGCTGGAAGCGAGATAAGCTGAACATCCAGCTCCATGTTCCCGGTCTCAATTCGGGAAACGTCCAGGAGGTCCCGAACAAGTTCATGGAGCCGTTCGGTGTTGTTTTTGGCAATTTGCAGAAATTCTTGCTGCTGGGTGTTGACTTTGCCGGCGCTGCCCTGGATAACGAGGTCGAGGTAGCCTTTGATAGAGGTTAAGGGGGTTCGTAGTTCGTGGGAAGCGATGGAGACAAAGTCGCTCTTCATCTGGTCTATTTCGGCTTCGCGGGTGAAGTCGCGGAAGACGGCGACGGTTCCGGTGGAGCCGTCTACGAATGATTGGAGGGGAGCCAGACTAATAGAGAGCGTCTTTTCGTCCCAATCGAGCTTCATGGCCGGCCGGTTGAGGGCTTTGTCTTTCAACATATCGAGAACCAACGACTGGTCGGCCTGGGGAACATGGGTGGACATGATTCCTTCGATTTTTCGGCCGATAATCGCTTTATTCGAGATGTTTAGCAAACGGCTGATGGCCGGGTTGGAGACGATGGCTTTGTCGTCACTGTCAAAAACAATAACGCCGTCGGCGATACTTTCCAGGATGGTCTGATTTTTATTGGCTTCGGCATGTTCGCGGGCCAGGGCGGCCGCTAAATCCTGGGTGCGTTCGTTTACCCGTTGGTCCAGTTCGCGGTTAATGGTCTGGACATCTTCCAAGGCTCGTTCCAGACTGCGGGCCGCAAGCCAGGCCAGAAAGCCGATAGCGATGAGGCCCAGAGAGCCGATAAGATTGGGCGTCAGATTGTTGAAGGCGGCGACGACAATGATAACGCCGGTGATGATAAAGGAAACGATAATGCTGGCGAGCGGCCGTAAGACGATGCTGCCCATGAGAACGGGTATGGCGAAGAGGAACAGGGTACGGCCGTTTACCACTTCTTCGGGGTTATCAAAAGCGAGAACAAGGATGAAGATTAAGAGGAAGAGGCTTGAAGCCAGCCAGCCAAGCCAGAAGCGATTAATGAGGTAGATTATCGCCAGACCGGCCAGCATCACGCCCCCGGCCTGGTAGAGGATAGCGGCTTCCGGCTCCTGGCCGGCAATATCAAAGATGAGGGTGGCTACTAACCCCAGGATGACGATGATGACGGTGAAGGCCAGCAGCACATTTAATAGACGACCCCGACGAGCGTCTTCAGGGTCGGTCGAAGGTACATCAAACAGCCGGCTGATAAATTCCATGCTCATATCAACATAAGTATAGGATTAGTTTCGCCATTATACCATAGTATGATAGTCTGGGTTGTGAAATACCGGTGCAAAGGTAAAAAGAGGCGTTAGAAACCGGGTTTTT
>Ga0299914_10002851_pt1 | contig 12036 bp, 15 predicted proteins | sample RVTome_10_FD_201361 | JGI IMG/M metagenome (GOLD analysis project Ga0299914, IMG submission 201361) | Soil microbial communities from uranium-contaminated site in the Upper Colorado River Basin, Wyoming, United States - RVT153D57 (version 2) ... | reverse complement strand
TGGAAGCCAATGTGCTGCGTGAGTTGCTGGCTGATACGGATTGGGGCGCGTTGGATTTTCTCTTGATTGACATGCCGCCTGGTGCCGATCGCTTTGAGACGCTGGCCCGCTTCGTGCCCGATCTTTCTGGCACACTCGTCGTCACCATCCCTTCACAAGCCTCGCACCTGGTGGTACGGCGGGCGATTACCGCCATCCGGCAAGCCGGCGTGCCCATCCTGGGCCTGGTGGAAAATATGGCCGGGCTGGTTGACGAGTCAGGACACGTTGCCCATGAATTATTCCCCAATGGTGATGGTCCCGCTTTTGCGGCTGAAGTAAATGTACCCTATCTGGGCCCTGTCCCATTTGACCCTCGCCTGGCCCGCACCACAGATGGGGGTCGGCCGTTTGTCCTCGAGCACAGCGACGCACCAACCGGGCAGGCAATCCTGGCGCTGGCGCAGAAGATAGAAGAGAGGATAGGAGCTAAGGGAACTAAGAGAGTTCCTTGAGTTCCTACCACTTCCTTCAGTTCCTTTTCTTGGAGAAAAACGATGAAATTCTTATGCAATGATTGCCAACAGGTGATGGAATTCAGGGACAACACACCATCATCTGATGGCGGTTCACTGGCAATACAGTACGCCTGCCCGGGTTGCGGCCGTTCTATTTCCATGATCACCAATCCCGGTGAGACGCAAATGGTGCGCAGCCTGGGGGTGACAATAGGACACGAGGCGCTCAGTAGTCAACCAGAACCGATGGCTATGATTCGGGAATCATTGGCGGGAAAAGGGGGGCATACGGCCACATCGGCCGGACCGGAGCCGGTATGGACCGAAGCGGCCCTCAAACGTCTTTCGGCTGCGCCCACCTTTGTCCAAGGCATGGTACGCCGCCTCTACACCGACTACGCCCAGCAGCGGGGTTATTCCGAAATAACACCGGCCATCATGACCGAAGCCCGAGAGGAATTGGGAATGACGGGGATGTAGGAGGAACTGAGGACCTAAAAGAACTGATAAAACTGAGAGCAGTTCCTTTAGGTCCCATAAAACGATGGAAAGATTGCACGATCCCCACAAAGCAGCAGCGTTAACTTACGGTGGGCTAGGCTTGCTCGTTATTGTGATTACCTTTGCCGCCGGGCTAGTGCCAGAGAGCCGGGTTAACCCGGTTGCCGAGTTAGGTATTGGCGCGGTTTTCCTGGTATTCTTTGCGGTGCTTATTTATCGAGGCTGGTGGCCGATTTCGGCCGTGCTCATTTTCTCCAATCTATGGCGAGTGTTTACCTATTTCAATGATGGGCGGGGCTGGCATGTAGAGTTATTGCCGTTTAGCGTCACTCCCATCGAGCCACAGCCGGTGGCCTTTATCAATGCGGCCTTAATGGCTGTCATCGTTTTTATGCTCATACGCTCCGCCTGGATTGGGTTTATGACCTGGCAAACTTCACAGAACAAATCCAGGCAAATGAAGAAAGAAACTGAGGAACTAAGGAACTGAGGCCTGCCCTGAGCGCAGCCGAAGGGGAACTTCACCCGCCAGTTCCCTGATTTCCTAAAGGAAAAAATGCAAACAGAATTCAAACCCCACCTCATCTCCTGGAACTTGACAAAAAAGTGTAATTTGCGCTGCCCCCATTGCTACATGGAAGCCGGCCGGGCCGCAGAAAATGAACTGACAACCGGGGAATGCCTGGGACTGCTGGATGAGATGAAAGCGTTGGGGACTGAAATGCTGATCCTGACCGGCGGCGAACCCCTTTTACGCAAAGATATTTACGATATTGCCCAGACGGCTTCTAGCTATGGCCTCTGGGTCGTCATGGGCACGAACGGCGTGCTAATTACCGACGCGGTAGCCCAGAAAATGGTGGAGTGTGGCGTGAAGGGCGTAGGCATCAGCCTTGATTCGATCGACCCGGAAAAGCATAACAGCTTTCGCGGTGGCCCAAATGCCTGGGAATACTCGGTGCGGGCTTTGGACATTTGCCGGGCGCATGGCTTAGAAGTCCTGGTACAGACGACGGTCATGGCCATGAATTACGACGAGATTCCCCAACTCCTGGACTTTACGCGGGAGAAAGGTGCCTGGTCGTTCAATCTCTATTTCCTCGTCCAGACCGGTCGTGGCCAGCAGATGAACGATCTGTCGGCCGCAAAGTCAGAGGCGATGCTCTCGCGTCTGGTAGATATGCAAGACCAATACCGGCCAATGCTGGTGCGTTCCAAGTGTGCCCCTCACTTCAAGCGCATCGCCTACGAAAAGGGTCTGGGCGGATTGGAGAGTGGTGGCTGTATGGCCGGCACCCAATATTGCCGCATCACGCCAGAGGGGGACGTGACACCTTGCCCTTATATGACGGTAGTGGCCGGCAATGTGCGGCAACAACCCTTCAGTGAAATCTGGCAGACTTCACCTGTTTTGCAACAGTTGCGGGACATGAAGCAGCTCAAGGGGCGCTGTGGCAGTTGTGAATATAATGAACTGTGTGGCGGCTGCCGCTGCCGGGCTTATGCTGCCTATGGCGATTATTTACAGGAGGACCCGGCCTGTACTTACCAACCTTCAGGACGGCCGTTACCCACCATAGACATCCAGTGGAGCGACGTGGCTCAGGCCCGTCTGGAGCGCATCCCCCTGGCCTTTATTCGTGATAAGGTTAAAAAAGGGCTGGAAGCCTACGCTCAACGCCAGAGAATTACACTCATTACACCGGATGTGATGAAAGCGGGGATGGCCGGGATGGAGCGGCCGTCAGCCTTTAAGAAGTTGCCGGCATTCTGGCAGCAGGACGAAAATGACCTACCAAATCATTGACACCTGCACTGCCTGTGGCCTGTGTGTCCCGGAGTGTCCCATAGATGCCATTTCTGTTGGCGTTCCGATTTATGTAATTGATGATACCTGCTGTGATTTTGAGGACTGCCTGGTGGTGTGTCCTGTGGAAGCAATTGTACTGGTGGAAGAGGAAGATCCACTAAAGGAACTTGGGGGAACTGAAGGAACTGGAAGGAATTAAGGGAATTACCAAAGTTCCTCTACTGCCTTCAGTCCCTTAAATCTTCCGTCCGACAAATATGCCAGACCCAACACTCACCTCCATTTTACTCTCCTGGTCCTGGGAGCCACTTATTTTGTTAGGATTGGGAACGGCTGTTGTCGGCTACGCCTACGCCTTCTACCATTTCCATCATCATGGCTGGCTGCCCCGTCTGACCCGGCGCGGCTTGATCCGGCGCCGCCATCCCTGGCTTTTTGCCCTGAGCATCCTGACACTTTTTGTTGCCCTGTTATCCCCTCTTGCTGCCCTGGCCGATCTGCTCTTTACGGCGCATATGGTGCAGCATATGCTGCTGATCATGGTGGCCCCGCCGCTCATCCTCTCCGGGCTGCCCTCACCGCTTATTCGTTGGCTTATTATAGAATTGAAAGCGCGACGTATCCTGGCCTGGCTAACCGATCCAATATTTGCCTTTGCCCTTTTTAATCTCAATCTCTGGTTGTGGCATATCCCCGCATTTTATGAGGCAGCACTGAGCAATACGACGATCCACCATCTGGAACATGCTTTGTTTTTTTACACGGCCGTTTTCTTCTGGTGGCGTGTCATTGATCCTACTCGGGGCTGGTTCCCGCTATGGCACTGGCCGCCCGCCAGGTGGCTCTATTTGCTCGTGGCCGCGCCGCCCAGCTACGTATTGGGATCTATTCTGTGGATCAGCAGTGGGGTTCTCTATTCTCATTATACGGCCGTGCCTCGTCTTTGGGGCTTTTCTGCATTAGCCGATCAGCAGCTTGGCGGGATGTTGATGTGGGCCCAAGGCTGGATGTTCTTTATGGTTAGTATGGCTGTCTTCTACCTTGCTTATCATCCAGAGGCGGAAACTGCGTAATTGTTTGGACAGACTGAAGATAGAATTTTCACGGAACTGAGGTAGCATCCTTTAGTTCCCGGATAAGATAATGAATTGGCTCCGCATCAAATTACAGAACCGTCGTTTTTGGGCGCTGGCTCTTTTAGTCGTCGGGGGGTTGGCAGCCGTTCTGATCTGGCTCTTGCCAGCAGGCATACAATTATCGCCAGAAACGGCCGTGCAGCAATATGTAGCCACTGTTTATGCCCGCGATTATGGGCAGGCCTACGATCTCATTTCGGCCACGGATAAGAGCAGCAAATCGCGGGAGGAATACCTGCTAGAAAACAGCTCCTTTACTGGCCTTGCCCTCGAGATGACCCGCCAACTGGCATCTTATATCGAATTTGGAGAGATTCAAGTTGATAGACAAGGGAATCAGACCATAGTAACCGTACAGTTTGTTATTCCTGATGGTAACGCTGAGGTCGTGCAAGAACTGCTGGCTGCCTCTGGCAGTGGCAGTGAGCTAACGGAAACAGAAGGCAGAGCTTTGTTGACCGAACTAGACCAGCTTCATGAAAGCGGGCAACTCCCTACACTGGAGGGAGAGCAAACCTTTACATTGGTTCGAGAGGGAGGCCGTTGGCGAATCTTCGAGAACTGGGCCGAGGCTGTACGCGTCCATTTTAGCGGGGAGCTGATGGATGGCTTACCGTGGGAATTTAAGCCACTCCAAGAGACGGTGCTGGCGATGCCAGGAGAAAGCCTGCAAACTGTTTATTGGGCAAAGAATGCGTCAGACCGACCCATTACGGCCAAGGCAAGACACATTGATGGCCCAGAAGAACACCTCGATTCACTGGCTATCATTCAGTGCTTCTGCTTCATCCAGTACACGCTACAGCCAGGGGAAGAGAGTGAGTTGCCCCTGGTATTTCGCGTGGCCTGGAATGTGCCTTCTGATGTAAAAGATTTCTATGTCCATTACGAGTTTTATCCGATCGAATCATTTCCCGAAGAAGAGGGGAACTAAGAGAAACGAAGGAACTGAAGGAACTCAAGAATCTTTGTGTAGTTCCTTCAGTTCCCTCAGTTCCTTTGGTTTCTTTCTGATGTCCTCACCTATTTGTGCTTTATTACTATTGGTCATTGCCGTGAGTGGGTGTAGTAGCCCTGGCGTGACTTCAAACAATTTAGAAGTGTGGGTATGGGATCACCGGGAGGCGATTGATGATTTCAGCGAATTGCGGTTGTCGCTCTCTGCGGCCGCTGTTCACCCGGCCGGGCAACGCCGCCCTGAGGGTTGGATTGAGTTGGAGCTATCAGTAACAGAATTGGACTTGACCCAATACATTGAGGGAGAGAAAGTGCTGATTGTGCAAGCGGCCGTTATGCCAGGGCATTACGATGCTATCTGGCTGACAGTTGACCAGGTGAAGGCTACCCTGAAAAATGGGCAGCTCGCGACAGTAGCCATCTTTCTTGAGCCGGTAGCTCTGGATTTTAGAGTTAACGACGGCCGAATTACCTCCCTAGGATTCGATCTGGTCGCCCTGGACTTGAGCGATCACCCGGGGCAGGGCTATGAGCTACATGTTCGGGAAGTTGTGGCCATGGGGAACTAAGGGAAACAAGGGAACTGAAGGAACTACTGGCACTTCCCTCCTTGTCCAAGGAATCACCAATGAGAAACAACTCTGATACAAAGAGGATCGTCATTCCAGCCGGACCCTTTTTCATGGGTGAAAGCCTGGAACATGTCGAACTGCCTGAATTCCGCATTGCCAAATACCCGGTTACCAACGCCGAATATGACCGATTCGTCCGGGCAACCGATCATCGTCGCCCCGATCACTGGTTACGTGACGGCCATTATCCCCCAGAATTAGCCCAACACCCTGTCGTGTTTGTCAGTTGGGAAGATGCCATCGCTTACACACAGTGGAGCGGCGCACGGCTGCCATCTGAAGCTGAGTGGGAAAAGGCAGCCAGGGGAGGCGACGGCCGTCTCTATCCCTGGGGCAACGAATTCAGTGCCGAATACTGCAATACCAGCGAATCTAAAAGCGAAGGCACACAGCCGGTAGATGCCCATCCGGGAGGTGCTTCGCCGCATGGAGTGATGGATATGGCCGGTAACGTGTGGGAGTGGACCACGTCACTTTATGAGGTAGGTGAAGATTGGCGAATATTGAAGGGGGGCGGATGGGATTATAAGGGTATCAAGGATACCTGTTGCGCCTATCGTGTTTACTTCCGGCCGACTTTCCGTAACAGCGCGGTCGGCTTTCGCGCTTGTTGGCACGCGGACTAAACTTCTACTTATACTCAGGCAGCGCTATCCTTTGTCTATCTCGTGATTCAGCATTCACCTGATACATAATCTGCGAGGCTTCCGTGGCTCTTTTGGCCTCAGTTCTCATCATCACCAAGATATTACCGTGCTCGACGCTGTCTTCATATAAGAAGCTATCTTCTCCAGAAACACCCACACCAATAAAGAAACCTAGAATACTGCCAAAGAAGGCGCCAACGATTGTGCCAGCCAAAGCAACAAGACCCCAGGTTCCAGCAACGGTCGTATTCAAAATCGTACCCAGGCCAGGCATGAAGAGAAAACCAACACCAGATGCTGCCCCTAATATACTGCCCCAAATCGCGCCCCCTACTGCTCCTGAGACAATAGTATCTGTTACCGTCGTGCCTTCACCTTTATACACATCCATTCTTTCATTAAGGGGGATTGTTTCAATCATATCCAGGTCATACCCGGCTTCTTGTAAGGCGCGGACGGCCGTATCCTTGTCTTGGTCTGAATCAAACAGCCGAACGACCAGTTGCCTGCCTGAGCCGCCACGCAAGTGAGCGATTTGCTCATTCACTGTTTGAATCTGTTCATATTGGTGCTTTACAATTGTCTTTGATTTTAGAGGCAACTCTTGCTTTAATGCCTTACTGTACTCACTGAGAGCAACCTTCTCACCAAGGGAGGCTTCCTTAAGGACAAATTTTTCTACATTCTCCGGGCCAATGATTAATGTCGCCAATATATCCATGCGCCCCCGGTGAACAATCCCGCGAATACTTCCTCTCTCTGTCAGTTTACCCCCAAGTTTCTCAATTTCTGCCTGTAGTTCTGCCTTAAACTGGGCACGTTGTTGAGCAAAGGTTTTGACCAGAACTTTCAACCCACGATTGCTAATATTCTCCGCTACCGTCCCAAACCCTTTCTCACCGGCTTCACAAATACGGTACAATCGGTTCAGCCATTTTATAACCAGCTTATCTGATGTTGTCATCGTTTATTCCTCCTGCAAGAATAAACCAAAATTAACCTTTAATTGCCTTAGATCCAGAAAGAGCCCCAAAGCGTCTCAAAATTATCCCACAAGTAGGCAATCTTGCCTAGAGAATAATGTAAATTGCCTCTTTGAGGTAAAATCAGCCACCATGAAACGCTCCCTTTGCTTTGTCCTGCTTGGTCTCTTTTTGTTCACCCGGGCAACCCTGGCCCAAACCGCCAGCCAGTCCCATCTGGTGCAGCCGGGCGACACCTGGACAGCCCTCGCCTGGCACTATGGGCTGGATGAAGCTGCCCACCGTGCCAATCAAATGAATCAGCAGCGCGAGCCAGCCATTGGCATGACCATCACATTACCCATGACGGACGTTGCCCGAATGGGACAATTGGTGCGCGTCAACGATGGGGGGCTGTTGGCAACGGCCGTTCGCCACCAAACCTCGCCCTGGCAACTGGCCTTGCAAAACGGCCACCCTCACCCTTACTATCCTACTTTTTATCGCGCCATTTTCATTGAAGGCGGTCAGTCGCCACCCCGAGACATACCCATAGGCCTCAACACCCTTGAACTTTCCCAGGCACCAGCACATCCGGGTCAGGCGCTTGGCTTCCGCGCCCAGGGCAATGTCGCCATTTCCGCCTGGCTGAACTTAACCTCTTTTGATAGTTCAGCAGACGGCCATAACCATATTGGCCTCGTCGGCACAGGCGCTTTCTTTGGTACAGCCGCACCCGAATTGGCCATTCAAACCGGGCCACAATCACCCCTATGGGTCCAGCCCTGGCTTTTCCTGGACCCCAATGATTGGGAGTACCAGCAGCTTACCCTCACTGGTGAAGCAGCCGCCATTGATGCCGAATCCATCCGCCTGGAACGAGAACGCCTTTTTGCCTTATGGTCCGAAGCCACCCCCGACCTACAGTGGACAACCACTTTCCAACTACCAGTAACCGATTACCTGGAGATGAGTGCTGCTTATGGCGGTCGCCGCTCTTACAATGGCGGCCCTTACCGCACCTACCACGAAGGGGTAGATTTTGCTGCCTATGGCGGCACACCTGTTTACGCGCCTGCGGGGGGCACTGTGGTGTTGGCCGAGCGTCTATTTGTGCGCGGCGGCGCCGTCATCATTAATCATGGGTTAGGCATCTACAGTGGCTTTTATCACCTATCGGCCGTTCATGCTGAAGTTGGGCAGCAAGTACAGCCTGGCGACCTGCTAGGTGAAGTAGGCACAACCGGTCTCTCCACCGGCAACCATCTGCATTGGGATTTGCTGGTAGCGGATACATGGGTGGATGCCTGGGCCTGGTGGGAGCAGGATATGGGTTGCTGGTTGTTGGCTGGTCTAGAGCGCCCATGTTCCCCCTAACTCCCAGTGCCTTGCACCGTCTTCGGTGCGTGGCACTTTAAACCTCACCCTCACCCACAACGCATTGTCGTCTGCACCACCTGATGAATCGTAGACCCAGAACTGCCACCAACGGCCGTTCCCCCACCCGGCAAATAAATCCAGCCATCTATCACGGCTGCTCCTGTCACGCCATGTACCGGTGTGGGCATCGGCGGCAGGCTGTGCCAGGTGTCCGTAGTTGGATCATATACTTCGTGCTGGCGAAAAACGCCCTCGCTGCCCTCACCACCAAAAACATGCAAGCAGCCATTGACCGCCGCCGCATTCAGGCCACCCCGCACCGTTGGCATAGGCGCCTGACTTGTCCAGGTATTTGCAGCGGGATCAAAAATCTCCAAAGCATCCGTCATGTCACTTTGGAAGCCAGCCCCAAAACGGCCACCAACCACATATAGCTTGCCGTCAATGGCCACCCCTGCCAAATGATTACGATCTGTAGGCATATCGGGCAGCGTCTCCCAGGTATCGGCCGCCGGATCATAGACAGCAAAATCATGGCCGTATGGCGGCCGTCCGCCGGCTACATAAATTTTGCCGTTAATGACAACAGCCGTTCCCCCACTCCGAGCCGTTGGCATCAATGACTTCGCTGTCCAGGTATCAATTGCCGGATCATACTCAAATACAGCATCCAAGAAGGGGCCGCCACCTCCAGCACCACTCTGGCCCCCAATGACATACACCTTGCCATCAACGGCCGCAGCCATCGCATGATTCACCGGTCCTGGTAGTGGTGCCGTCAATGACCAGCTATCCTTTGGCGGCATTCCTTAGAAAATGCTGCCAGGTTAGACAAGATGGTTTCGCTCTACTAGAATAGCGGAGAGGTATCAGCAGGTTGAACAATTGGCTCAATTATTTATCTGCGATTCACAAAAGGGGCGGCTTCCTCCTCTGGCTCATCCTGATCCCTGCTTGTGGGCGTGCTGAGCCTCTGCCCTCACCAGTTGTAGTGGGGGGTACAGTCGTTCTCCCAACCCTCATGGCTACAGCCCATTTCACCTCCACCCCCACACCGGTGCCTGGCCTTATCCCATCTGCGACAGCCACAGCAACGACAACAGCTTCACCTACCCCAACCCTGACTCCTTCGCCAACGGCCGTTCCCTTCATCCTCTCCGGCGATCCCTACACTGGCCGTTGGCGCGAGCCTGTACCTGTGGGCAATGCACCCTGCGGTCTGGTAGATGTACTCGATTTCCCCATTGACCCGCCCCACGCCGCTGGCGTCAGTCGTGGCGGACAAGATTTCGGCCTCTATCGTCAGCGTTACGAGAAAATCCACGCTGGTGAAGATTGGGGTGGGCCAGGTGGCCGGGGCAATAACTTCGGTACACCCGTGTACAGCATCGGGCACGGCTTTGTCACCTACGCCGAGCCAGAAGGCTGGAACCGGGACAAGGGCGTGGTAATTATTCGCCATATCTTTGCCGACGGCAGCACCTTCCTCTCCTTTTACGGCCACCTTGATCCCCCCAGCGTCGTCCTGGAACCAGGTGTTTGCGTCAAACGGGGCCAGCACGTGGGCAACATCGGCCGGCCCCGCTCCTCGCCCCATCTCCACTTCGAGATTCGCACCCAGATGCCCTATAATCCCGGCCCGGGCTATTGGCCGGAAGACCCTACCTTGGTCGGTTGGCTGCCCCCTTCCCAGACAATCTGGCAGCAGCGTATCGCCTCCTCACCAGGCGTTCAATGGACGCGGCCGTTTACCAACCGCGTCCAACCTCTTGGCCGATTCACCGATAACAGCTTCGCCCTGATTGAAGGCGATCAATTGGTGACAATTGGACTGGATAACGGCCGTCTCGCTGCCATATTGCCCATCACTGGGGAGGTAGATCATGCCCTTATTAACAACGACCGATCCATCCTCTACACTGCCAATCGCCTGGGCCAACTGGCTGCTTACCAGCTACCAGAAATCATGCCGCTCTGGCAAATGGACCTGGACGGCCGCGGCATACCTTTGCTGATGCCCCTCCCTGGAGACGGTGTCGTCATGTCCATAGGGGAGAATCTATTTGCTGTGGCTGACAGTGGCCGTCTCCTCTGGCAGCAAAATGTGCGGGGACGGCCGTTTAGCTGGGTCACTGGCGACGATCAACTCATCCTCACTACCAGCGGCAGCTATCACGCCACCTGGCTCATCAATCCGGGTCATGTCCCTCTCCGCGCTACCCCCCTAACCGGCTATCCGCTGCATATGGGCCAGGAAATTTGGCTCTATGGGGAAGAGGGTGTTTACCGGCTAAACCCGGCCCGTGCCACTCCGGAACTTCTTCACGGACTACCCCCAGCCCTCCTTCTCCAAAGCCGCATCATAGCTCTGCCCGATGGCGGGGCTTTGGTGGGCCACGCTGACCGTTTTGACCACCGCCTCATCGCCCTCAATAGTGATGGCTCCGTGCGCTGGCAGCGCTCTTACCGCTCCCTGGCTGCCGGCGACTTACAATTACTGGTCCTAAATGGGCAAGTCTATTTAGTCACGGCCGCCGGCAGCAACCCTATTCTCAATTTATCCGTATATGCCCTGGATTTGGCAACGGCCGAATTAACCCACATCTTCACCGGGGGCACACGAACGGCCGTACCCGGCACTACCTGGGCTATGGCTGCCGGTGACGGACAGATGCTTATTAACCTCGGTGGCGGTCACATGCTGACTTTGGACCCTCTGGCCGCAAAGGCAGCAGTTGTCTCAGCTTCCGAATAACCCTTAGTTGCCATAACTGGCAAAGACCTCCGTTTCACCAGAGTGATCAAAGGCGATTACCTCGTATGGCTGGGCCGCCGCACCCTCTACTTCCATACCCGGTGAGCCAATAGGCATTCCCGGTACCGCCAGGCCAGTGATGTTCGGCCGTTCCGCTAACAATCGGCTAATTTCAGCTACCGAAACATGTCCTTCAATAATATAGCCATCCACGATGGCTGTGTGGCATGAGTGGAGTGCGGGAGGAATCTGGTAATGGCTTTTTATAGCCGTCAGATTTGGTGTATTTTCAACCTGCACGGTGTATCCATGCGCCTCCAAATACGCAATCCAATCGCCACAACAACCTCAAGAGGATGGCTTGTATACTTTGACGACCCTATTGGTGTCTTGGCTGCTCTCTTGTCTATTGGGTTGAGTCGTGGTACACGCAGTCAATAGTAAGAAAAGCAGCAAGGTAATAATAGGTGTTAGTTTTTTCATAAATCATCTTCTCCTTTGTTTGACAATGCCTTATAATAAAGTGCTGATCGTATATTAGGGGCAAGGAAGGCTTTTGATATAGTGACAAATAGCATGTTTATCCTGGACATATTTCAGTTGATCCGGGCCAGGCGGTCAGTTACGGAGAGATTTACAGAGGCATTGGCATGATCGAACCGTTGAGCCAATCCCCGCGGCGTGCCCTGTTGTTTACACCTGGCGACAGCCCACGCAAGCTAGAAAAAGTCACCCAGTTAGCTGTAGATACAGTTATTT
>Ga0299914_10002850_pt1 | contig 12037 bp, 9 predicted proteins | sample RVTome_10_FD_201361 | JGI IMG/M metagenome (GOLD analysis project Ga0299914, IMG submission 201361) | Soil microbial communities from uranium-contaminated site in the Upper Colorado River Basin, Wyoming, United States - RVT153D57 (version 2) ... | reverse complement strand
TCGCGATCCTTGCCGACAAGTCCCTCGACGGCGTAGTTGTCAGCCACCAGCGCAGAGAGCTGTGACTCCGTGATCCAGTCGAGCATGGCCGGGTCGCGCGCGTCGAGGTAGGTGCACGTCGTGAAAAGCTGCTGAGGGTCGGGCTCGCGGTTCCACTCGAGGATCCTGGTGGCGAAGCCGGTGTGGAACAGCACCATGTCGCCGGGCTCCACGACCACGTTGTCCGCCGCCATGATCTCGTCCAGCGTCTTCCGGTCGACGCCGCGCCAGTCGTGGCCGAGGTGATGGGCGAGGTCGATGAGCACGCCCCGTCCCTGCACCCCGTGGAACGCCATGTGCTCGAGCCCCAGGTGGCGCGCGAAGCAGCGGTGATCGCCGCCGTCGCCGGCGGCGTCGGGTGTGGGCCCCACGAGGTCGACGTCGGCGCGGTACCCGTTGTAATAGACGGCCTCCTCGACCCCGTCGCCGTCGGCGTCGAACTCGGCGCCGGCGTGCGCGAACGAATCCCACTGGGTCGAGTACTGGAGGAAGAGCGTCACCTTGTCGTCGTTCCACACGTCGACGAACTTCGGGTGGCCCCACTTCTCCATCTGGCTCTGGTGGACGTTGTAGAAGACGTCGGGGGTGCCCTCCATGTCCTCGGTCGGCGCCAGGACCGGCGGGTACCGCCGTTGGTTCAACGCGGTACCGCCGGGGTAGTCGAGCGGCAGGCTCAGGCAGAAGCTGATGCCGGCCTCGACCTCCCGGACGCCCTGGAGGACTTTCTCGGGGGTGAGGAGATTGACCCGACCGAGCTCGTCGTCGTCGCCCCAGTCCCCCCAGGTCGAGCCGTCCGGCCGCTGCGTCCAGCGCTTGGTCATCGCCCCTCCTCTGCCTTGTCTCTGTACCGACCGGTTGGTCTAGCCTGTTTGGGAGGCGTTGTGCAGGAGGATGACCCCATGACGGACCCCAACTCGAAGGAGAAGGACTTCGTCGTCTCCGGAGACGGGCACGTCCTCGAGCCCACGGATCTGTTCACGACCCGCCTCCCCCGGCACCTGCGGGACCGGGCGGTCTGGGAAGAGGACTTCGAGGTCGAGCCGCTCGTCGAGGGCGGCCCCCGGATCTTCCGCCGCCTGCATACGCCGGGGTTCGAGGGCTGGACGGTCTCGCGGTACCGCCAGACGCGGGGCCGGATGCCCGAAGGCGACCCGGAGATGATCCTCGAGGACATGGACCTCGATGGCGTCGACGTCCAGGTGATGCATCCCAACCTCTCGATCTTCGGGCTGTACACCGATGACCACGAGCTGTCGATGGCGCACGCGCGCGTCTACAACGACTACCTGATCGAGCGGTTCTCGCCGTACTTCTCGCGGTTGGTGCCGACCGCGCCCGTGCCGTTGACCGACATCGACGACGCCGTCGCCGAGATCGAGCGGGTGGCAGCGGCCGGGTTCCGCGCCATCCTCCTGCCCGCAGTCTCACCGCAGCCGTACTTCTCGCGCGACTACGACCCGGTGTGGGCGGCAGCGCAGGCGAGCGGCGTGCACGCGTTCTTCCACTGCGCCACCGGGGGCGTGAAGCTCGACGATCCGGAGTCCTCGACGCTCAAGACCGTCACGGGGATGGCCCAGGACGCCAACGAGTCGATGACCCCCAAGCGCGCGTCGCGGCGGATGATGACGCAATGCGTCTACAACACGATCAATCCGCAGCAGATCATCATCGAGCTCGTGGGCGGCGGGGTGCCCGAGCGGTATCCCGACCTGCACTTCGCGCTCATCGAGTTCAACGCCCACTGGCTGGCGTCCCTGGTCGGCGCCATGGAGAAGGCGTGGATCACCGGGATCGGCCAGGACGCCGACTGGTGGATCGGCTACTGGGACGAGACCCGCCCGCCCGACGACCAGCCCCGGATGGGGCGGATCTTCGATCTCAACGAGAAGTGGCCGTACCCGCTGCGGCCGAGCGAGTACGTCCGCCGCCAGATCCATGTGCAGTTCCAGGATGATCCGGTGGCCGTCGCGTGCCGGCACCTCACCGGGTTGTCGACGCTCGTGTGGGGCTCCGACTACCCACACGCCGAAGGAACGTTCCGCGGCAGCCGCGAGCTGATCGCCAAACAGTTCGCCGACGTTCCCGCCGACGAGCGCGCCGCCCTGCTCGGCGGCACCCTCGGCCGGCTCCTCGGGCTCGAGGCACCGGTCGCCGCCTAAGTTCGCTCCGTGAGCGAGTTCAATTTCGACGGCCGCGTCGCCGTCGTCACCGGCGCCGGGCGCGGGATCGGCCGGGCCTACGCGCTGCTGCTCGCCGAGCGGGGTGCCCGCGTCGTCGTCAACGACCTCGGCGGCTCGATGGAGGGCGACGGCGCCGACATCGAGCCGGCGTCAAGCGTCGCCGCCGAGATCGGCGTCGCCGGCGGGGAGGCGATCGCCGACGCCAGCGACGTGGCTGCGGAAGGCGGCGCCCAGGAACTCATCGACACCGCCGTCGCGCGGTTCGGGCGCCTCGATGTCCTCGTGAACAACGCCGGCATCATGCGCTGGGCCGGCTTCCCGGAGGCCGACGCCGACAACCTCGCCGCGCACCACGCCGTGCACGTCGCCGGGTCCTTCAACACCGCGCGCGCCGCCTGGCCGCACATGGTCGACGCCGGCTACGGCCGCATCGTCATGACGACGTCCACGGGCGTGTTCGGGCTGCCGAAGAACCTCTCCTACGCGACCGCCAAGGCCGGCGTCGTCGGCATGACGCGCAGCCTCACGACCGCCGGCGCCGCCCAGGGCATCAAGGTCAACCTCATCGCCCCGGCGGCGTTCACCCGCATGTCGGGTAAACCCAGCGGCGACATCGAATCGCAGATGGCGCCGGAGCTCGTCGCGCCGATGGTCGCCTTCCTCGCCCACGAGGCCTGCCCGGTCAGCGGCGAGATCTACGTCGCCGGCGCCAGCCGCTTCGCCCGTCTCTTCGTCGCCTCGACCGAGGGCTACGTGCACTCGGGGCCGGCGCCGACGGTGGAGGACGTCGCCGCGCACTGGGACGCGATCAACGACGAGTCCGACTACTACGTGCCCGCCGACCTCCCCGGCTGGTCGGCCGAGTTCATGCGCCACCTGCGCGACTGACCGTTCTCTTGTTTGGTCAATAACTCGGCTCTACGGCGGACTATCGCCCAGACAATTCAGGACGGGACGGCGGCGGCCTCGGCGTCGGCCACGAAGGCGTCGCGGTCGGCCGGCAGCAGGAAGCCCGCCTCCACCGCGGCTTCGGCCGACTCGGTGACCGCTTCGACGTAGTCGTCGTGCGTCGGGTACAGCTGCGCCAGCTGCTCGGGCGTGAACGGCACCTCGGAACCGAAGATCCCGCAGAACTCGCTCGCTCCCGGCTCGCCCACGCCGGACAGCGCCGACACCGGCGCGTCCACCTGCGGCGTGCGGATGCCGCCCACGGCGTTGCCGAGCTCGTCGCGCACCACCGCGGCGCCCTCGGTCTCGATCCGCGGCGACGTGGGCGGGGTCGTGCCCTCGGTGACCCACTCGTCGAGACCAGTGAACGCGGCCCGCAGCACCTCGCCGTGCGGACCCGTGTTCACCGAGCCGCACGTCGCCGCCGCGTCGAACTCGATCCCGACCGATACCTGCCCGAACGCCAGGATCGTGTCGTCGGCGTGCGCGGTGCCCGGCACTTCCCACGTCACGATGCGATCGGTGTCGTCCTGGCGGGCGGCGATGAAGCCGAGACGCTCCAGGTCGCCCTCGGTCTCGAACTGGAGCACCTCCTCGTCGAGGTCGGTGCGGATCATCACGACGTCGGGCGGCTGGACCGCCGCCTCGGCGGCGACGGGCGCGGCGCCGTCACCGCGACTGTGCACGAGGAACCCGTCGTACACGTCTTCGACCGGCTCGATGGCGTTGATGTACGTCGCGATGCGCCCGGCCGACTGCGACTGACCGACCAGCAGGAGCCGCCCGGTCTGCGTGCCGTCGGTCAGATCCCCGGCGAGCGCCGCCCGCCCGACCTGGGTGACGATGTCGTAGGAGAAGTCGTCGCCGGGATGGGACAGCGATCCGTAGCGCTCCGGGTCGCGCACGGTGAGCGGCGCCACGAGGTCGGCGCCCGCCTCGGGCACCTCGATGGTGGGCCCGCCGCCCTCGACGCCGACCGCCTGCGCGGTGACGGCGATGTAGACGGCTCCTCGCTCGAACCCCGCCGGGTACGTGAGCCCGAACGTCGGGTCGACGTCGAGCCCGCCGGTGACGTTGAACCACTCCACCACTGCGGTGCCGTTGAAGTCCTCGAGGTCGGCGGGGCGCCGGACGAGCACCCGGGTGGTGTACGGCGCCGGGCTCGCTTCCTCCACCTCCCAGCGCCCGTCGGACGCCAGCTCGCCGACGGGCGTGTAGCTGGTGGCCTCGCCGCTCAGGAAGTACTCGTCCTCCACGTAGCCGAAGTCGGTGAGGACGTCCTCGGGCGTGGCGTTGACCGGACCGCCGCGGATGCCACCGGTGATCGGGCCCTCGACCTCGGGCACCGGCCCCGTGACCTCCTCGGCCCCCTCGCCCGGCCCGGCGCCGTCGCCGCTGTCGTCGTCGGAGTCGCACGCCAGTCCGCCGGCGGCCACCGCCGCCGCGGCCACGATCCCCGCCCCCACGCGCCACGAACGGCCCATCGCCCTCGCCCCCCTCACCTGTGGCATATTATGCCACTACTGTCAGAGCGTGAACCTAACGCCAGGGCGCACGCCGGTCAATGGGCGCCGGCGCGGCTCCCCGTAGGGTGCTGGCGATGACCCCGTCCCTCGCCGCCGAGATGCGGGCGAAGCGATCCGAGCTGATGACCGCCGAGCTCGAGGCCGTCGCGCTCCGCCTGTTCGAGGAGCGTGGCTTCGACGCCGTCACGGTGGAAGACATCGCGACCGCTGGCCACATCTCGGTCCGGACCTTCTACCGGTACTTCGCCGCCAAGGAAGACGTGTTCCAGGCACAGATCGACCGACGCAACCGGGCGCTCAGAGTCGCGCTGGCCGGCCGGCCCGACGACGAGCCGCCGCTGCGCGCGCTCCGGGTGGCGCTCGAGCAAGTGGTCGCCGGAGAGGACCCGGAACGCTTGCGGCGTTGGATCGCGGTGATCGCCAGCACGACGAGCGTGGTCAACGGGGTGATCGGAGGAATCCAGTTCAAGACCCAGGCGACCATGAGGGAGTTCCTCGCAACTCGCCTTGGCATGGCCAGCGACGCCGTCGTGCCGACGATGCTGGCGGCGGCGACGGGCGGCGTGATCCAGGCCGCCCACACGCGATGGTTCATCCAGGGCGGGGACCTGCCGGCGCTCCTCGCCGAGGGGCTCGAGGTGCTCGAACGCGGGATCGGCTCGGACCTGCGTTAGGGGACCGGCTCGATCTCGATCGGGACGCCGGAGTACAGCGCCATGCCGCCGAGCGGGTCGACGGCGTCGGTGCTCGTCAGTTGGTTGACGTTGGCGTCGAGATGGCCGTGCGGGATGGAACACACGCCCTTGCGCATGTCGGGATCGATCTTCGCGGTCACGACGATCTCGCCGCGCTGGTTGTGCACGCGCACCTTCTGTCCGTCTGCGATGCCGTGGTCGGCCGCGGTGTCGGGATGCAGGATGACGTCGGTGGGCTCGCCCAAGAAGCCGAGCTGGGCGTTCAGCTTCTTGCCCTGGCGTCTCGGGCTGAGGACCAGCGGCCTCGGCGCGCCCAGTGTGGCCTCGTCGGCGTCGCGCATCTCGTACCACTGCTCGAGCAGCTCCGGTGGCGCCAGTCGCCAGCCCCCGATCCGCTCGAAGTGCTCCTCCACCCACGGTGCAGGGAACTCGGGCGGGAACTCGACGTACCGCTTCTCCTTGAGCTCCTCGAAGCTGCAGCGTGCCCGCTTCATGAGCCGGGCGAGCATGAGCTCGTCGGCGCCCTCCTCGCGGTCGTCGTCGGGCACCCAGTCCGCAACGCGCAGGCCCGCCCGCCGCATGAACTGGGAGATCACCCACCACGCCGACCGGCGCTCGCCCATCGGCTCGACGAGCGGCGGCGTGTACTGCATCGACACGTTCCAGGCGAGGCTGTCCCAGCGTGAGATCTCCGCCCGCTCCACAGCGTCCTTGGTCGGCAGGACGTGCGTGCACAGCGGGGTGAGCTCGTTGTGCGCGATCTCGACGAGCACGTTGAGGTCGAGCTTCGGCAACGCTGCTTTGAGCGCGTTCGTGTCGGGGAACGCCCGCAGCAGGCTGCCGCCGAAGTTGAACAGAGCGCGGATGTTGCCGGCCTCGATCTCGAGCGGCAGCACCGCGCACGGCCAGTCACCGACGATCCCCTTCACGTCCGGGCGCACATTCGACCCGGGGGTGAAGGCCGGGAACACCGGAAGCTCCCCGTCCTCGTATGGCTTGAGGAACCCGGGGTGGAACCAGGCGCCGCCCGGCTCATTCATCGAGCCGGTCAGGACCATGATCAGCCAGCCGAACCACTGCGTGAGGTTTCCGCCCACCGACATGGTGGTGCCGGTGCCGGTCTCGACGGCCACGCGACCCGTCCGGCGAATGGCCGCGAGCAGATCGTCGAGCTCTTCCTCGGTGACGCCGGCAATCTGCGCCGCCTTCGCCCGGTCGTAGCCCTCGAGCGCCGCCCGCAGCTCGGGAAGTCCGGTGATCGGTTGCTTGGGAGTGCACGGGCCGTTGTCGATGAGCTCCCGCACCACCCAGGCGAGGATGGCGTAGTCCCGGCCCGGGTACGCGGCGACGTGGCGGGTGGACAGCCGCGCCGTCTGCGTGCGGACCGGGTCGATCGTCCATACCTCGCCGCGCCGGGCGACCGACCGGATCCAGGTCACCGGGTCGTACATCCCGGTGTTGTGGGCGTGGCTGACCACGGGGTTCGTGCCGACGTAGATCAGCAGCTCGACGTGGTCGTAGTCCGTCTTGGGGTTGAGCGGGAACCCCGTCATCGCCGCCGCGAGCATGGTCTTGGCCGTACCGTCGATGGTCAGCGGCGAGAACTTCGGCGGCGTGCCCAGTGCCCGGTAGAAGGCCTCTTCCATCGCGTAGCCGGCGGCATCGAGGCCGAGGCCGCTGCCGAAGTTGATGGCGACCGCGTTCGGGCCGTACGCGTCAATGGTGTCGCGGAGCTTCGTGGCGATGTCGTCGAGGGCCTCGTCCCACCCGACGTCGACGAGCTGACCGTCCTTGCGCATCATCGGGCGCGTGATCGCGTCCTCGAGGTGGTGCGCCGGCCCGGTCGCCCGGCCCTTGGGGCAGGTATAGCCCTTGGTGAGCGGGTTCTCTTTGTCACCGCGCACCTTGACGATCTGGTCACCGGCGACCTCGGCGATGAGCCCGCAGTGCACCATGCAGATCCGGCAGTACGTGCGCTTGAGCTCGACGGGCTGGCTGGTCACGGCGACGCCCTCCCTGCGCCGGTGAACTCGAGGTGCAGCCGGCTGAGCCCCCGCAGGATGTACGTCGGGACGTGGTCGTAACGCCGGGCGCCGGGCGGACCGTGCTCGGCCTCGTCGATGCGGATGTCGCTCATACGGTCGAGGAAGCACTCGACGGTGATGCGACCCTCGGCGCGGGCCAGCGGCGCGCCCGGGCACGTGTGGGTGCCGTGCCCGAACGCCATGTGCTGGCGGGCGTTGGTGCGCTCCACCCGGAACTCCTCCGGGCACTCGAACTTGCGCGGGTCGCGGTTGGCGGCGCCGTTCAGCACCATGACCGTGGTGCCGGCGTCGACCTCGACCTCGCCGACCTCGGTCGTCCGCCGCGCCAGCCGGAAGTCGCCCTTCACCGGGCTCTCGTGCCGGAGGCACTCCTCGACGAAGTTCGGGATGAGGTCACGCCGCGCCCGGAGCAGCTCCTGGAGTTCGCGATCCTCGGCGATCCGTAGCAACGCGGTGCCGAACAGGCGGACGCTCGTCTCCTGCCCCGCCGCGAAGAGATTGGCGGCGATGCGCGCCACGTCGAGGGCGTCGGGCGTCGAGCCATCCGGGAACGTCGCCGTCGCCATGCCCGTCAGCACGTCGGTCTGCGGCTCCGCCCGCCGATCTTCGACGTACGCCGTGAACCGCTCGTACAGGAACTCGAGCGGGTTCTGGGCCAGCTGGTCACCGTCGTGGGTCCCGCCGAGCGACCCTCGCTCGTCGTGCGGGCGCGGGCTGAGTCGTTCGCGGAACTGCTCATGGTCCGACTCGGGGACGCCGAGCAGGTCGGCGACGGCGAGCATGGCGAACGGCTGGCCGTACTCGCCCATGAGCTCGCAGCCCCCGCGATCGGCGAACTCGTCGATCTGCCGCTCGGCCAGCCGCCACAGGAAGTCCTCGTTCTCCTTGAGCCGCTTCGGCGTGATCAGTCGCATGAGCAGCGCCCGATGCGCGGTGTGCTTGGGCGGGTCGAACGTGATGATCTGGTCGCTGAACGGCAGCGCGTCGCGGTGCTCCTCGATCAGGTTGCTGACATCCTCACCTTCGAGGGGCACCGAGAAGCCGGGGAACGGCCCGGTAACGGCGTTGCACGACGAGAAGGTCTGGGCGTCGTTGTAGACCGCAACCGCCTCGTCGTATCCCGTCACCATCGTCACGTCGTGGTGCGGCTCGCGGCGCACCGGGCACTGCGAGCGCAGCCAGTCGAAGTACGGATACGGGTCGGCGATGAGCTCGTCGCCGCGGAAGAAGTCGGTGGCGTCGTAGTCGGTCATGCTCGCTCCCGGAGTTCGCGCTTCAGCACCTTGCCCGACGGGTTGCGCGGCAGCGCCTCGACGAAGACGACGTCCTTCGGCACCTTGAAGCGCGCCAGCTGGCCACGGCAGTGCTCGACGAGTTCGTCGGGTGTCACGGTCGCCTCCGGGCGCAGCGCCACGTATGCCACGGGGGCCTCGCCCCACTTCTCGTCGGGGCGGCCGACCACGGCGGCTTCCAGCACCGCCCCGTGTTCGTACAGCACCCGTTCCACCTCCGAGCCGGCGATGTTCTCCCCGCCCGAGAGGATCATGTCCTTGAGCCGGTCGACGATGTAGAGGTACCCGTCCTCGTCCCTCACGCCGATGTCGCCGGTGTGGAACCAGCCGCCGGCGAAGGCGGCGTCGGTCGCCTCGGGGTCGCGCCAGTAGCCCTTGAACACCTTGGGCCCGCGGAGCACCACTTCCCCGCGCTCCCCCGCCGGCAGCGACCTTCCCTCCTTATCCCAGACGTCGAGCTCGAGGTAGAGGCACGGCCGGCCGACGCTGCCGAGCTTGGTCACGATGCTGTCCCGGTCGAGGAAGGTGTCGCCCGAGACGGTCTCGGTGAGGCCGTAGGCGTCGGCGAACCACGCCGACGGGAACGTGCGCTGGAGCCGCTCGATGAGCGGGATCGGCATCTTCTCGCCGCCGTTGATGATCAGGCGCACCGATGAGAGGTCGCGCTGCTCGATGTCGGGCAGCGCCATGATGGCGTTCACCATCGCCGGCGCCAGCCACACGGTCGTGACACGCGAACGCTCGATCTCCTCGACGACGCCTACGGCCTCGAACAGGCGGTGGATGATCGTCGTCGCCCCCGCCGCGATCAGCGAGGTGGTCGTGAGATCGAGCGCGCCGACGTGGTACAGCGGCCCGCACGCCAGGCCGAGGTCGGCGCTGGTGAAGCCGAACTCGACGATGTGGGCGAGGTTCTTCCACGCCAGGTTGGCGTGGGTGATCATGACGCCCTTGGGCCGCCCGGTGGTCCCCGACGTGTACATCAACCGGTGCACGTCGTCGCCCGCGGCCGCGGCCTGTGCCGGCACGTCGGTGGTGGCTCGCAGCTCAGCCATCGGTGTCCACCCGTCGACGCGCCCGGCGATCGAGAGTCGCACCAGCGCGGCTTCCATGCCTTTGGTGGCGTCGTTGGCCAGATCGACGAGCGCCTCGTCGCAGACGAGTGCGCGCGCCTCGGAGTGCTCGAGGATGTACCGCACCTCCGGCGCCGCCAGCCGCCAGTTGATCGGCATCGCGATCGCTCCGAGGTAGTTGGCGGCGAAGATCGTCTCGACGTACTCGTTGCGGTTGTACGAGAGCAGGCCCACGACGTCGCCCGCGCCCACGCCACGTTCGTGGAGCCCCCCGGCCACGGCCGCTGCCCGCTCGACCATCTCGCCGTAGGTGACGGTCTCGTCCCCGAAGACGGTGAGCGGCTGGTCGGGCCGGCGGTCGGCGTGGTGGGCGAGGACGGCGAACCAGTTCATGTCCGCCTGCAGCGGGTTGACCACTCGCCTCCCTCCGGCCACGCTGTCAGCTTGTACCGACCAGTCAGTCTAAACAAGCGGGCCTGATGTCCGACGTTGTCCTTCTCTCCTGCGCTGATCGAGTGGCGCACATCACGCTCAACCGGCCCGCGGCCCGCAACGCCGTCGACCGCGACGTCGCGCTCGGCCTCGAGGCCGCCGTCGACCGACTCGAGGACGACCCCGGCCTGTGGGTCGGCGTCCTCGACGCCAACACCGAGGGCCACGCCCGCCCGGTCTTCTGCGCCGGCGCCGACCTCAAGGTCATCCGCGAGACGGGCGACGCCTCCGCGCTCGACACCGAGCGGGGCGGATTCGCCGGGTTCGTGTACCGCGAGCGCACGAAGCCGATCGTCGTCGCCGTCGACGGCTTGGCCGTCGCGGGCGGACTCGAGATCGTCCTCGCCGCCGACGTCGTGGTGGCGACGACCCGATCGGCGTTCGGGCTGGCCGAGGTGCAGCGCAACCTCATCGCCGGTGCCGGTGGGCTGTTCCGCCTCCCACGCGCGATCGGCCGGGCGGCGGCGATGGACGCCGTCCTCACCGGCGAGCCGATCGACGCCCGGCGCGCGTTCGAGCTCGGGCTCGTCAGCCGCCTCGTCGAGCCGGGCGAGGCGTCGATGGCCGCGCTCGAGGTCGCGCGGGCGATCGCGTCGTCGGGCCCGCTCGCGGTGCGGGCCAGCCGGCACGTCGTGCTCGCGGCCGCGCAGCACGACGACGAGACGCTGCGACGCCTCTCGGCCGACCTGTTGGCCGAGGTGCTCGCCACCGACGACACGGCCGAGGGCCTGCGGGCCTTCGCCGAGAAGCGCCCGCCGCAATGGCAGGCCCGGTAGCAGTTCAGGTCGGGTTGGTGTACACGCGGGTCGGCGTCACGAAGACTGCCGTCCGACGTTCGTCGCGCATCACGCGGTCGTACGCGTTCCAGTCGTCGTGGGTGCCGCCGGCCGCCGTGAAGACGTCGCGCAGCAGCATCCGGAGATGTTCGTCGTCCACTTCGGAATGCGGGTCGTCGGGTCCGATCAACTCGGCCGAGCCCTCGACCGCCGCCCATTGCCACCCGGCACGGGCAACGACCGCAATGGTGGGATCGGCGCGTAAGTGGGCGAGCTTGCGGGTGCGGCCCGCGGCCACGAACGCCACCATGGGCATGCCGCTCACGGGATGGGGCGCGACGCCGGCATTCACGACCGAGGTATGGGGAGTGTGATCGGCGCGGCGGGTGACGACCACACTGAGGCCGTGATCGAGGGGCACCAACTCGGCGAACGGTGCGAGATCAACCACTCGGGCTCCCTTCGGACGTGGCGAGCGTCGCGATCCAGCGTTCGAGCCGCCGGACCGGCGCCCTCATGATGCCGCGCCTGTCGGATCACGATCGACCACTCCTGCCCCCGTGTAGCGTCGACCGCGATGTCACAGGCTGAAGCGGCCGCCGAGCCTCGACGCAGTCCGAACTGGCAGGCCCGGCGGGACGCCATCGTCGACCGGTCGGCGCAGGTCTTCGCCCGGCAGGGCTACCACGCCACGGGGATCAACGAGCTGTGCACCGCCAACGACCTCGGGAAGGGTGCGCTCTACCACTACATCGGGTCGAAGGAGGAGCTCCTCGCCGCCATCCACGACCGAGTGATGGACGAGGTGATGCTCGGCGCCGATCGCGTCGCCCAGGCGGGCGGCGCCCCCACGGCGCAGCTGACGATGCTCGGCACCGAGCTGCTCGACGTCATCCACCGCTACCCCGACCACGTATGGGTCTTCCTCCACGAGTTCCCGGCGCTCACCGGCGCGCGGGCCGAGAAGTTCC
>Ga0299914_10002849_pt1 | contig 12039 bp, 9 predicted proteins | sample RVTome_10_FD_201361 | JGI IMG/M metagenome (GOLD analysis project Ga0299914, IMG submission 201361) | Soil microbial communities from uranium-contaminated site in the Upper Colorado River Basin, Wyoming, United States - RVT153D57 (version 2) ... | reverse complement strand
ATCCGCTGTTCGCGACGCTCGACGCCGACCAGGTGTCGGCCGATGCCATGCTGCGGGCCGCCGGGTCGGGCTGACCCGCGCCGCGGACGCAGGCCCGGGCCTCAGACAGCGAAGCGGTAGGCCATGTGACCGGGCCTCGGACAGCGAAGCGGTAGGCCATGTGACCGGGCCTCGGACAGCGAAGCGGTAGGCCATGTGACCGGGCCGGGTGGTGATTGATCTTGGTGTCCCGGCGGCATAGCGTCCGGCCCACCCTGCGACGTGGCCCTCCCGTGGCGCGTTGTTCGACGACAGGACGCACCATGAGCGACGCCCTGGTCCGCGCGACCCGTGACGGGGTGGTGCACACCATCACGCTCTGCTCGCCGGCCAACCGCAACGCTCTGTCGCGCGGGCTGCTGGGGCAGCTGGGCGCCGCGCTCGCCGCCGTCGATGCGGACCACGACGCCCGGGTCGCGGTGCTGCGCGCCGAGGGCCCGGCGTTCTGTGGCGGCGCGGACCTCACGGAGGCTGCGAGCGCCGACGCGGCAGCGCAGGCCGAGACGTCCAGGCGCTTCCTGGCCACGTTGCGCGCGATCGTCGCGTTGTCGGTGCCCGTGGTGGCCGTCGTCCACGCTCCGGTGCGGGCGGGTGGCGTCGGGCTGGTCGCCGCGAGTGATCTGGCGATCACGTCGGCCGACGCGACCTTCGCGTTGGGCGAGGTGCGCCTGGGCCTTGCGCCGGCGGTCATCTCGACGGTGGTGGTCCCACGCCTGTCCGACCGCGACGCCGCCCGCCTGCTGCTGGGCGGTGGGACGTTCGACGCCACCCACGCCGTGCGCGTGGGTCTGGTCTCCGACGCCGCCGCGCCCGAGGCGCTCGACGCCGCCGTCGACGACCTGGTCGGACGGCTCGCCGCGTCGCCGCGCCAGGGACTGGTGGCCACCAAGCGGCTGCTCAACGGCCCCCTGGTCGAACGGATCGACCGTGACGGCCCGGCCATGGGTGCGCTCTCGGCCAGGTTGTTCCAGTCGGACGTGGCGCAGGCGCACTTCCGCCGCTTCCTCGACCGCTGACGCTCGGCCAGCGGCCCGACGCGGGGCGCCGGGTTGCAGACACAGGAGGGTGACATGACCACCACGAGCGGTGCTGCGCCGCACGACCACAGCGACCTGCGGGCGCTGTACATCAACTGCACGCTGAAGCGATCGCCGGAGCGGTCCCACACGCAGGGCCTGGCGGACCGCTCGATCGCGGTCATGGAGGCACAGGGCGTCGTCGTGGAGCAGATCCGGGCCATCGACCACGACATCGCCACCGGGGTGTGGCCCGACATGACCGACCACGGCTGGGAGCGCGACGCGTGGCCCGCGATCTTCGAGCGGGTCCTGGCCGCGGACATCCTGGTGCTCACCACGCCGATCTGGCTCGGGCAGCACTCCTCGGTGTGCACGCGGGTCATCGAACGGCTGTACGGCAACTCGCACCTGCTCAACGACGCCGGCCAGTACGCGTACTACGGTCGCGTGGCGGGCTGCCTGGTGACCGGCAACGAGGACGGGATCAAGCACTGCGCCATGGGCATCCTGTACTCCCTGCAGCACCTGGGCTACACGATCCCGCCGCAGGCGGACGCGGGCTGGATCGGCGAGGCGGGTCCCGGACCGTCGTACCTGGATCCCGGCTCGGGCGGACCGGACAACGACTTCACCAACCGCAACACCACGTTCATGACCTGGAACCTGCTGCACGCGGCACGGATGCTGCGCGATGCCGGTGGGATCCCCGCACACGGCAACCAGCGCTCCGAGTGGGACGCCGGCTGCCGGTTCGACTACCCGAACCCCGAGCACCGCTGACGTCGGACGTCAAGGATCACGGACGACCATGCTCGGTCGATCCCGCTCAGGGCGGACCGGCACCGAGGACGTCGGCCCGTGGTGCGAGGACCAGCGACATCACCGACGTGGGCGACGTCCTCGGCGGGTGGGCCGAGTGTCAGCTCCAGGGGAACGGGGACCTGCTGGTCGGGTGCAGCCGACCCTGCTCGTAGCGGGCGAACCGGAACGGCTCGAGCAGATCCTGCAGCTCGCCGAGGAGCTCGGCGGCCACGAGGTCGCCGACACCGATCATCTTGTACCCGTGGTTCGAGTCGGCGATCACATAGGCGCTCTGCCGGAACCTGTCGAACACGGGGAAGCTGTCGGGGGTGAAGCACCCGATGCCGCCCGACCGCTCGCGCCGGAAGTGGTCCGCGGCATCGGCGAACCGGCCGTGGCAGTGGGCGAGCGCGGCGGTCCACATCCGGGCGAAGTCGTCGCCGACCACGAAGTGCGGGCTGGCCGGACCATAGGGATCGACGGCGACGCCTCCGGCCGGCGTGTCGACACGGACCGGCATCGTGCCGCCCTGCACCCCACCCACCGCGACGTCCGGCTTGTAGTAGATCCCCCATGGCTGGTCGGTGACCAGCGCGCCGTCGGCGTCGTACAGCGGGGCGTCGGTGTCGACATGGACGACCGGCGGCATGTGTCCCCGGTTGTCCGTCAGCGTGCCGGGATCCACGTCCAGCGTGCCCTCCTGCAGCAACCAGTACGTCCACATGGCGGTGTCATGCCGCACGCCGTCGCCGTCGCGCACCGCGACGGTGGCGGGCAGGTCCAGCATCGCCCACAGGTCGCGGATCCATGGGCCGACGGCGACCACCACCTGTTCGCAGCGCACCGTGCCGTGGTCGGTCTCGACCGCGTCCACGGCACCGGCGCTGTCGCGGCGCAGCCCCGTGACCCGCGGCCCGGACACGATCCGCACGCCCTCCGCGGTGGCCTTGACGGCGAGGCCCTCGAGCGACGCGAGGTTGTGGGCGTAGCCGCCCCGCTTCTCATGCAGGACGCTCGTGATGTTGCGCGCCCGCCAGTCGGAGAACAGGTCGCGCAGGTACCGTCCGCTGTCGCGCTGGCCCTCGACGAACGTCGACGGGTAGCCGATGTCGATCTGCTCGGCGTGGATGCGGGCGATGTCGTCGCGCATCGCCTCGTGGGAGATCTGCAGGTAGCCGACCGGGTGGTACGCGAAGGCGTGCGGATCGGACTCCCAGACGGCGACCGAGTGGGCCATCAGGCGCCGCATCGCCGGCTGGAAGTAGTTGTTGCGCACGACGCCGCAGGCGATGCCGGACGCTCCGGCACCGACGGCGGTCTTGTCGAGGACGAGCACGTCGCCGCCGGTGCCCTGGCCGCTGGCCTCGAGGCGTCGGGCGAGGTGCCAGGCGGTCGACAGTCCGTGGACGCCGGCCCCGACGACGACGAAGGGACAGGACGCTGGCACTGACGACATCTGCACCCCTGACCGTTGCGCTGATGGCAACACCGTCCCCATGGATGACGGTATCGGCCGTGACGCCCGATCTCAATCCGCATGTGGCGTCCGTCATCGGTGCGGTGACGGGTCCCCCGCAGGTCGTGGATGCCATGCCGGTGCGTCGCCATCGCGGTGGGCGGACGGTCCGTGCAGGGGTCCGCCGTACCAGCGCTCGATCAGGCGCCGCGCGATCGATACGCGCGGGGGCAGCACGACCTCACCCGACGCGATGCCTCGGGTCAGGGCGGGGCGGGAGAACCACCGTGCGTCGACGATCTCGACGTCGTCGGTGGTGATCTCGGTGGTCGACGCGTGCGCGAAGAAACCGAGCATCAGGCTACGGGGGAACGGCCAGGGTTGGCTACCCAGGTAGGTCGCGGCGGTGACCAGGACACCGGTCTCCTCGCGGACCTCGCGGGCGACGGCCTGCTCGAGCGACTCGCCGGGCTCGACGAAGCCCGCCAGCGTCGAGAACCGTCGCGCCGGCCAGCGGGCCTGGTGCCCGAGCAGCAGGCGGTCCCTCGCGTCGACGACCGCCATGATCACCGCGGGGTCGACCCGCGGGTGGTGCAGCGAGCCGTCGCGGGTGCACACGCGGGCCATGCCGGCTTCGGAGGCCTCGGTCGGGGCACCGCACCGTGGGCAGTGGCCGTGGCTCGCATGCCACGCCTCGAGCGCGACCGCGGTGGTCAGCAGCCCGGCGTCGCGGTCGGACAGCAGCGCCCCGACCTCACGCAGGGTGGCCGCCTCGCCGGCGCGGTTCAGCGTCGCGGACACGGCGAACAGCGCGGTGCCGTCGGCGTCGAGGCCGAGGAACCAGCGCTGCGACCGGTCCGTGGGGGTCACGTCGCCGGGTGGCGACAGGCGCAGGGACGGACGATCTCCGGTCACGACCGCCGTTCCGTCGTGGACGACCAGGACGCGCGTGGACGGATCGCTCCATCGGGCCGCGAGCCAGGCGTCGTCGGTGCGGCGGTGGGCGGCGCGGTCGACCGTGCCGCGCGCAAGGGCGAGCGACTGGAGTGGGTGGCTGCTCACCCGGTACAGGGTCCCCGGCGCTGCTGCGCCTCACGCCACGGACCGGTGGCCGCGACCTGCCCGTGGCGGCGTGGTGAACCTCCTGGCCGGCGGAGCCGGTCCGCCAGGCGTCCCCCGAACCGGCCCCGCAGGGTTGCCGTGGTCGAAATGGCGCTGGCGCACGGGCAACGGCATCCCTAGGCTGGCGCCCTGATGCGACGCCCGCACAGCCGGTACTCGGCCTTCGAACTGCTCAGACGGGGCGCGACGGCGGCGCCGTGGCCACGCGTCTGGCGCACCCCGGACCTGCGTCCGACCGCTGACGTCGTCATCATCGGTGGCGGGGTCCACGGGCTCGCGACCGCCTACCACCTCGCCGCCGATCACGGTCTCACCGACGTCGCCGTGGTGGAGAAGGGCTACATCGGCGGTGGTGGGTCCGGCCGCAACACGGCGATCGTGCGGTCCAACTACCTGACCCCGGAAGGCGTGCGGTTCTACGACCGATCGGTGCGGCTGTACGAGCGCCTGGCGGGCGAGCTGAACTTCAACGTCATGTTCTCCCAGCGCGGCCACCTGACCCTGGCCCACAGCGACAGCTCGCTGCGCACGATGCGGTGGCGAGCCGAGGTGAACACGCTGCAGGGCGTCGACTCGGAGGTGCTCGACCCCGACGAGGTCGCGCGCCTCGCGCCACCGCTCGACGTCTCGCGCGCCACCCGCTATCCGATCCTCGGCGCGCTGTACCACCCGCCGGGCGGCATCATCCGCCACGACGCCGTGGTCTGGGGCTACGCACGCGCGGCCGACGCGCAGGGGGTGCGCATCCACCAGGACACCGAGGTCACCGGCATCGACGTGGCCGACGGTCGGGTGCGCGGCGTCGCGACCACCAGGGGCGACATCGCGGCCCCGATCGTCGTCAACTGCACCGCCGGCTGGTCGACGCTCGTGTCGGACATGGCGGGGGTGCGCCTGCCCATCAGCACCTTCCCGCTGCAGGCGGCGGTCACCGAGCCGATCAGGCCGTTCCTGCCGACCGTCGTCGTGTCGGGCACGTTGCACGTGTACGTCAGCCAGACGGACCGGGGCGAGCTGGTGTTCGGTGCATCGGTCGATCCGTTCGCGTCGTACTCGACCCGCGGGACCCTTGCGTTCACCGAAGGGCTCGCCGCGCACGTCCTCCAGCTGATGCCGTCGCTGTCGCAGGTCCGGCTGCTGCGCCAGTGGGCCGGCCTGTGCGACATGACGCCGGACTTCTCGCCGATCATGGGTGTCACGCCCGTCGAGGGCTTCCTGGTCGACGTGGGCTGGGGCACCTACGGGTTCAAGGCGGGACCGGTCGCCGGCGAGACGATGGCCCAGCTGATCGCGACCGGCAAGACGCCCGAGCTCATCGCGGACTTCGACCTCGCCCGCTTCACCGACGGCAGGCTCGTCGGCGAGAAGGGCGCGGCGGCGGTCGGCCATTGAGCAGGAGACGAAGATGAACACGGTGTGCCGGAGGCTCCCTGGGCCGTTGCGAGTCGAGCGGAGCCTTGGGCGGAGCGAGACGAACACGGTGTGCCGGAGGCTCCCTGGGCCGTTGCGAGTCGAGCGGAGCCTTGGGCGGAGCGAGACGAACAAGGTGTGCCGGAGGTCGACCGGGTGATCGAGCTCGACTGCCCCAACTGCGGTCCCCGCAACGTGGCGGAGTTCCACTACGTCGGCGAGCGCCACACGCGGCCCGATCCGTCGACCGCCGATCCGTCGACGTGGCGCGCCTACCTGTACCTGCGGGCCAACCCCGCGGGGTGGACCGACGAGACGTGGCTGCATCGCAGCGGTTGCCGCCGCTACCTCGTCGTCGAACGGCACACGGTGACCAACGAGATCCGTAGCGTCCGCGAGGCGGGGCGTTCTGCCGGTCCGTCAGGGGTCCGCGCACGTGCCGGTGAGCCGATCGGCGGCGATCGTGCGGCAGGTCCGGCATGAGCCACGACGCCATGCGTCTGGGCACGCAGCCCGGTGAGGTGATCGACCGCACACGTGGTGTCCGCTTCACGTGGAACGGCGCGCCCCACCGCGGGTACATCGGGGACACGATCGCCTCTGCGCTGGCCGCGGACGGCGTCCGGGTGTTCTCGCGCTCGTTCAAGTACCACCGGCCGCGCGGCCTGCTCACCGCGAGCTTCCACGAACCGGGCTGCATGGTCCAGGTCGGTGACGAGCCAAATGTCCGGGGTGCCCACCGGCTGGTGACCGACGGCATGCGCATCCGGGCCCAGAACGTGTGGCCGTCCCTGCGTTTCGACGTCAAGGCGGTCAACCAGCTGGTCGCACGGTTCCTCACGGCGGGCTTCTACTACAAGACCTTCATGGCGCCACGCCCACTGTGGCCGGTGTACGAACGGGTGCTGCGCGGCTTCGCCGCCGGTGGCACGGCGCCCACCGCACCACCTGCGGTGACCTACGACCACCGCTACGCGCACGTCGACGTGCTGGTGGCCGGGGGTGGTCCCGCAGGCATGGCGGCCGCGATCGCCGCCGCCGAGGACGGCGCGCGGGTCATGCTCGTGGAGGAGGAACACGCGTTGGGCGGCCACCTACGATGGGGTGACGCCGACGACCGGGAACGCGCCGCGGAGCTGCGCGCTGCCCTCGGCGGAGCCGGCGTGGAGGTGCTGACCGACGCCGTCGTCACGGGCCGGTACGACGGCAACTGGGTGGCCGTCCTGCACCGCGGAGCGGCCGGTGTGACCGAGCGCCTGATCAAGGCGCGCGTCGGCACCCTGGTCGTCGCGGCGGGCCTCCTCGAGCGGCCGTACGTGTTCGCGGGCAACGACCTGCCGGGCGTCATGCTCTCGACGGCCGTGCGACGCCTGATCAACCTGTACGCCGTGCGGCCGGGCACGACGGCGGTGGTGCTGACAGCGAACGCCGAGGGTGACGCGGCCGCCGCCGACCTGGCTCGGGCCGGGGTGGACGTCCGCGCCGTCCTCGACGCCCGCCGGGGAGGCGACGTCGTCCGGGCACGCGGTCGGGGTGGCGTCGACTCCGTGGAGTGCGGTGACGGGCGCACGATCGCGTGCGACCTGCTGGTCACCGCGACGGGGTGGACGGCGCCGACGTCGCTGCTGAACATGTCGGGTGGTCGCCCCGCGTGGGACGACGCGGCGGCGCGGTTCCTGCCTGCGGGCACGCCCGACGACGTCCTGGCGGCCGGCGGGATCGCGGGCGACGGCACGGTCGAGCAGCTGATCGAGCACGGTCGTGCGGTCGGTCGGCGGGCGGCCCGTGGCGCGCCGCGGCGCGTGGCCGGTGGCGGTCCGGGCGCCGAGGCCGCGACGACGCCGGTGCCGACGCTGCCTGTCGCATCCCACCCGGCGTTGTTCCGGGGACGTACGCACGGCTTCGTCGACTTCTCCGAGGATGTGACGTCCAGGGAGCTCGTGGGGGCCGTGGCCGAGGGCTACGACCGCGTCGAGCTGGCGAAGCGCTACACGACGGCAACGATGGGGCCGGTCCAGGGCAAGCTCGAGGTCGTCAACACCGTGGCCGTCGTCGCCGAGGCGACCGGGAGCAGCGTCGCGCAGACGGGCACGACGGTCTGGCGACCGCCCTATGTGCCGATCAGCCTCGGTGCGTTGGCGGGACGCATCCACGAGCCGGTGCGACGCAGTCCGATGCACGAGTGGCACGCAGCGCACGGCGCGGTGCCGCTGGTCGCCGGTGCCTGGATCCGGCCCGACCACTACGGCGATCCGATGGGCGAGGCCCGCAACGTCCGTGAACACGTCGGCGTCATCGACGTCACACCGCTGGGCAAGCTCGACCTGCGTGGACCGGACGTGCCGAAGCTGCTCAACCAGCTGTACATCAACAGGTGGTCAAAGCTGCCGGTCGGCTCGGTGCGCTACGGGGTCATGTGCGCGGAGGACGGGGTGGTGCTCGACGACGGTGTGACCGGCCGTCTCGACACCGACCACTACATCATGGCGACCACGTCGTCGGGCGCTCTGACGGTCTGGGAGTGGGTCGAGAACTGGCTGCAGACCGAGCGCCCGGAGTGGCGGGTCCACGTCACGCCGGTCACGACCGCCTACGCCAGCATCAACGTCGCCGGTCCCCGCTCGCGTGAGCTCCTGGCGCGGCTGGTCGACCACGTCGACCTGGATCCCGACGCGTTCGGCTACATGCGCGTGCGCTCAGCCACGGTCGCCGGGGTCGGCGGCTGCTTCATGTGGCGCATCGGGTTCACCGGTGAGCTCAGCTACGAGGTCCACATCCCGTCGGGTCACGGTCTGCACGTGTGGACCAGTCTGCTCGCAGCCGGGCAGGACCTCGGGATCCGCCCGTTCGGCGTCGAGGCGCAGCGCATCCTGCGGCTCGAGAAGGGCCACGCCATCGTCGGTCAGGACACCGACGGGCTCACGCAGGCGTACAGCGCCGACCTCGGCTGGGCCATCAAGCTCGACAAGGACGACTTCGCCGGCATGCCCGAGCTCGCGTGGCAGCGCGCCCGGGACGACCATGACCGGCTCGTCGGCCTGCAGCCGGTCGACGGGTCGATCGTGCCGGCCGAGGCGAGCCAGATCGTCGAGGGGGCGTCCACGATCGTCGGCCGCATCACCTCGAGTCGGATGTCGCCCACGCTCGGGCGGTCGGTGTGCCTCGGCCACGTCGCGCCGCACCTTGCGGCACCCGACACGCTCGTCACGGTCACGCTGCCGGACGGTCGACGGATCCCCGCCCGCGTGACGGCGCAGCTCGCCCACGTCGATCCGAACGGCGACCGCCTGCGTGCCGAGCCCCCCTGGGACCACACGCGGCGTGCGGTGCCCGTGGCACCGGCCATCGCGCGCACGCCCGTCGCACCGACGGGCCCTGCCGGCGTCGTCGCCGGATGGCACGTCGGCACAGGACGCAGCAGCGCCGTCCTCCGCCTCGCTGACCACACGCCGCTGCGCACGTGCTGGATCATCGCGGCGCACGACGGTGCGATGGCCGATCGGCTGGGACCGACCGGTCGGGCCGTGAAGCGCCCCGACGGCACACTGACCTGCGGGTTCGCGCCCGGTGAGTGGTTGGTGCTCGCGCCCCCCGGCGACGACGGTGTCGTCGACCGGCTCGCGACCATCGCCGCCGGACTCGACGAGCTCGTGACGGTGATCGACCAGACCCATGGCCGCGCGCTGCTCCGATTGACCGGCGACGCCGGGCCGCAGGCGCTGGCCCGGATCTGCGCGATCGACCTGCACGACGCGGTCACCCCCGACGGCACGGCGCTGCGGACCCAGGTCGCGTCGGTGACGACCGACCTCGTCCGCGACGATCGCGGCGGTGTGCGCTCGTATCTCCTGGGCTGCGAGTGGTCGTCGGGCCGGTACCTGTTCGACGAGGTCCGCCATGCTGGTGCCGACCTCGGGATCGGCGTCGACGGCTTCCACCCGTGAACCGGCGTCGGTCGGTCGTCCCAGCCACGCCGACCGCGGCTGCAACCGACAGCGACAACGAAAGAGCGACGATGCTCCTGGAACGCATGACCGACGGAACGATCATCTGCGCCGAGGGCTACCTGTTCGAGCTCGAACGGCGGGGCTACCTGCAGGCGGGCGCGTTCGTGCCAGAGGTGGTGCTCGAGCACCCTGAGAAGGTCGCGCAGCTGCACACCGAGTTCGTGCACGCGGGCTCCGACGTCGTGCAGGCCTTCACCTACTACGCACACCGCGAGAAGCTGCGTGTGATCGGCCGCGAGCACCACCTCGAACCGCTCAACCAGGCGGCTCTCGAGATCGCGGGTCGGGTCGCGGCGGACACCGGCACGTTGTTCGCGGGCAACGTCTGCAACACGAACGTCTTCGAGCCCGACGACGCCGAGCGGCAGCGCCAGGTCGCGGGGATGTTCGCCGAGCAGGTGGCCTGGATGGCCGAAGCCGGCGTCGACGTCGTGATCGGCGAGACCTTCTGGTGGGGGCAGGAGGCGCTGCTGGCACTCCAGGTCATCGCCGACGCCGGGCTCTCGGCAGTGATGACGCTCGCCCCCCACCGCTCGGGCGCGACCCGCGAGGGATGGAGCTACGCCGACGCGTGCCTCCGCCTGCAGGACGCGGGCGCGCAGGTCGTCGGGCTCAACTGCATCCGCGGCCCGGCGACCATGCTGCCGCTGCTGGACGACATCGTGGCCGCGGTCGATGTGCCGGTGGCGGCGCTGCCCGTCCCGTACCGGACGACTGCCGACGAGCCGACCTTCCAGTCGCTGCGCGACCCCGCCTACCGTGGTGAGCTCCCCGGGGACCGGCCGTTCCCGACCGCGCTCGACCCGTTCACGTGCCACCGCTTCGAGATCGCCGACTTCGCAGTCGCGGCGCACCAGGCCGGAGCACGGTGGCTCGGGCTGTGCTGCGGTGCGGGTCCCCACCATCTGCGGGCGATGGCCGAGGCGCTGGGCCGCACACCCCCGGCGTCACGGTTCTCCCCGGACATGAGCAAGCACGCGTTCCTGGGTACCGACGTGCTGCTGGCGCGTCAGGAGTCCGGCATCGGCACGCAGCTGTAGGCCGTCGACCGGTCAGTCGCCGGCCAGCGCGGCCGCGACGGTCGCATCGTCGCCTTCCAGGATGATCTCGACGCCCTCACCCTTGCCGAGCGCTGCGACGTGCTCGCCCGTCAGTCCATACACCGCCGCCTCGTTGGTGGGACTGTGCCCGACGACCAGGGCGCGCTGCCCGTCGTCCAGTCGGTCGGCGATGCGCCGCAGGGCGGCGCCGAGGGTCCCCGCCTCGGCCTCGACGAGGTCGGGCGCGACCCGGAGGAAGTCGTCGAGCTCGCCGCCGCCGGCCTTCTCGTACGCGGCACGCCACCGGTCCTCGACGTCCGAGCGCAGGTCGGCCTCGATCACCACGCCACCCGGCACGCTTGTGCCCAGCCCGCCCAGGATGCAGCCGATGGTCTGCGTCGCGCGCTGTGCGCCGGTCGACACGGCGACGTCGAACGGGCCGTCGAGTGACGCGCCCAGCCTGACCGCGGCGGCCACACCATCGGGGCTCAGGACGTCCCCGTCGTTGTCGGTGTGCCGCAGCAGCACGATCGTCTTCGCCATCACCGCCACCTCCGACGGTGAGCCTGCCCCACGTCCCGCCTGCAGGCACACCCGTCAGCGGGCCTGCCCCGCGAACGTCGCGCCGATCTGTGCCGCCGCACGCTGGAGGTGGTCGACCGCCACCCGTCGCTCGTCGGCCCCGAAGCGCCACGACGGGCCCTGGATGCCGAGGATGGCCAGCAGCGCGCCGTCGGCGTTGCGGACCGGCACGGCCACGGCGTGCAGGTCCTGCTCCCGCTCGCTCGTCGCGTCGGCCCACCCACGCTGCCGCGTCCGGTCGACCTCCTCCCGCAACCGGTCGGGGTCGGTGATCGTGGCGTCCGTGAACGCGGTCAGGGGCGCATCCGGGCGCTGGTCGGTGAACGCGAGCATGACCTTGCCGACCGCGGTCGCGTGCGCCACGCTCGGCCGCCCGAGCGTCGCCACGCTCTGCACCGACGCGGGGCTCTGGACGAAGTCGACCGTCAGCGCCGTGCCCCCGCCCGCGACGGACAGGGTCGTCGTCTCGCCGGTGGCGGTGGTCAACGTCCGCAGGTGCGCACGGGCGACCTCGCGCAGGTCGAGTCGTGCCAGCACCGCATTGCCGTAGTGCAGCACGCGCA
>Ga0299914_10002848_pt1 | contig 12040 bp, 16 predicted proteins | sample RVTome_10_FD_201361 | JGI IMG/M metagenome (GOLD analysis project Ga0299914, IMG submission 201361) | Soil microbial communities from uranium-contaminated site in the Upper Colorado River Basin, Wyoming, United States - RVT153D57 (version 2) ... | reverse complement strand
CCACCCTGATGTTCACCTGGACAGGAGAAGAAACATGACGATCCTATGTTTTGAGGGAGCGACGACCAATCCTGAATTGACTGCGGTCGCACAGCGCATCTTTGGCGTGACTCGGATGTCGATTGAACGCGCCGCGCAAAAAAGCGTTGGCCGTCCCATAAACATCCCGGCAAAGGGTATCGAGAAGAAGGCTGCGGCCTTCTTTGCAAAATATCGGCCAAGCCATCGGTCTGCGGTCGATCGGATTGCCGGAATCTCGCGCTTCGCGAGACTGCCCACCGCCGGCGTTGTTGGCGCGGCAGGACAGCCGCTCGCGCTTGCTTTCAGCAGCTCGAAGACCCTGATGGAGCAAGCCAAGGCAGCGAAGCTCTTCGAGTCCGCTTCGATTTCGCGCGCTGCCAACCTCAAGTGGGATGCCGCGAAGCGGAAGCTGATCCGGCCTGCCAACGCCGCGGATTACGCGATCGAGCTGGCAAACATCGCTGCCCTCAGGAAGGTCGTCTCGGGCCAGCTGACACCAGGTGGGGGTGGCGCCCCTCAGCCCCGGCCGCGCAGCGCCAGGGAATTGCGGCTGAAGCTCGCCAAACTGAAAGCCGTGCGACGCTTCGGCTTCGAGCTGACGGACTGGGGCAATGACGTCATCGACTGCGGTGGCGATGGGCTAGGCGCCGGTGGCATCTCCGCTGGCGGAGTCTCTGCCTACCACCAGCATATCGAGGTGCCGAAGTTCCGGATCCACCAGTTCACGCACGACGGTCAGTCGTTCAACATCTCACCCGACAGGACATTCGTGAAGTTTGATCTGACCCGGCCTCCTGCCGAGGCATGGCCTCGAGCCTTCATCGCGAACGTGTTTCTGTCGGAAAGTGATGCCTCCGGCGACTTCATCGACTTCCTCAACAAGTTCTGGGACGAGATCGGGGACGAAGTCGTGACCCTCGCCTCAAGTCTCGCGATGGCAGCTGTAGGCGCAGGAGTCGGAGCCGCGGTCGGCACCGAGCTGTTCCCACTGGTGGGCACGATCGTGGGAGCGATTGTTGGCGCGGTGATCGGCCTTGTCGTCGGGTGGCTGGTCGACAGCCTCAAGGATGACCTCTTCGAGACCCCGGACAATCCACTCAGCGTCATCATCCCGAGTCCAACGAGCCTCTTCGATGGGGGGCAGACGAAGAGTCCATTACTGACCCAGGAGTTCGCGCTCGGGAACGCGCGCTACCTCATGGATTATTATTGGGAACTCGTCTTCTAAGAGCAGGCAAACGGCCCGCCGCCAGTCACGACCCGTGGGATAGCGGCGGGCCGAAGCCGACTGACATCCATCCGCTCCCCCGGCCCGCAGATCTACCATCGGCAGCGTCTTCACTCCGCGCCCGAGCGGACCGGGTGCTTCAGAGAATGGCCGAACCCTGCGGGTTTGGCGGGAAACGGGGGCGGTCGGATCGGTTGGACATTACGGCGCCGGCCGGTATCGTTCGCGCCATGTCGTCTCCGCAGATCCGGTTCGCGGAATTTCCGTACGCAGGCACTCCGGAGTGAAGGTGCTCTTCTACCTGCCGGTGATCACCGACCGGCATTTCGAGGCCATCGTGCTCCCGCTGCTGCGGATCATGGCGCGCGAAGCCGAAGTCCATGTTGCCGGGCCTCCGATATGGTCGATGACCGGATTGAGCGAGCGGCAGCTCAGGCATTGCATCGAACTGCCCGAGATCCAGTGGCATATCTTCGACGGCGAGGATCATCCCCTGCTGCGAACGGCGCCCGCCGATCCGGACGAGCTGATCGATTATGTCGGCGGCATCGATCCGGACTATAGCTTCTGCCGGAGCGCCGACGTGACGACGCCCTGCCGCTTCCCCGGCCGGACCCGGTTCCTGATGGAGCCGATCGTTCCGCCGTTCGCGCTCAGGACCGGCCTCGCCGGCCCGGCCATGCTCGACGGCCCAAGGCTCTACGATCAGGGGTTCATGCCGGCGCTCGATCCGGAGGCGCGCGCCTGGCTCGATCGCCGGTTCGCGCCCGCCTGGAACGCCATGCGCGCCCGGCACGCACGCGGTGAGGCGGCCCGCGACGCCTATCTCGCCAAAGCGGGGCTGCCGGCCAATCGCAGGATCATCGCGCTGCCGCTGAACGTCGAGGCGGCGACGAACTTCTTCATCAGGCAGCATAGCGCGACCCCGTCCAATGCCGAGCTGATCGAGGCGCTGGCGGCGCAGCTGGACGAGGATTTCGTGCTGGCGCTGACCCGGCACCCGCTCAACCGACACGGCGATCCCGAGCTGGACCGGTCCGTCGAGCCGATCGAGCCCGTCGTGGCGCAGCTGGGCGACCGGGTGCGGATCGTCGAGGCGGTGGGACCCGCGCGCAACAGCACCGCTTCGCTGATCCAGCATTGCGACGGCGCCTTGATCTGCGATTCCAAGGCGTTCGGCTTTGCCGCCTTCTTCGGCAAGCCGATCCTGCGGATCTCCCGATATGATTCGGCGCCGTGGATGCGCGCCTACACCGATCTGGCCCCGTTCCTGGAGGATGTGCGCGCCGGCACCGCCCGCGCACCTCTTCCGGAAGAAGCGATGACATGGTTCGGCTTCCATTATGCCAACAACGTCTTCGCCGCCCACGATCCCGACCTCACGGCAGGCGAGATCGTCGATCGGGTGGACCGGCCGATCAATCCCGATCGATGGGAAGCGGGACTTGCCCGGCTGGCGAGTTGAAACGCGGACGGCGAGCCTGCGCCTGAAACAGATGGGCAAGTGGCGCGCGTGGACAAAACCCCTTCGGACTTGCGCATTCTCTCCAGGCTGATTAGATTTTAATCACAATGATAGCAGGTAATGAACATGGCTGGTGAGACAAAAGTTCTGACTACGCATGTGCCGCTCGGGCTCGCGGAGAAGGTCGAAGCGATGGCCTCGCGACTTGAGAGGTCGCGTGGATGGGTGGTGAAACAGGCGCTTGCGGCCTGGGTCGATCAGGAAGAGGAGCGCCACCGGATGACGCTCGAAGCCCTGGCGGATGTCGATGCCGGTCGCGTGATCGACCAACGGGCCATCCAAGCCTGGGCCGACAGCCTCGGAACGGACAAGCCGCTGCCGCCACCCGTCAAGTGAAGATCCAGTGGACCGGCAAGGCATCCTCGGACCTTGTGCGTCTGCATGAGCATCTGAGCCCGGTCGCGCCCGATGCGGCGGCGCGCGTCGTCCAGCAGCTCGCCCACGCACCCAACCGGCTGCTCGACTATCCCCGGATCGGCGAGAAGCTCGAAGCCTACGAGCCGCGCGAGGTCCGGCGGATCATCGTCGGCAATTATGCGCTGCGTTACGAGATCGCGGCCGGGACGATCTTCATCCTGCGCCTCTGGCATTGCCGCGAGAACCGCAGCTTCGAGCCGGAGGAACAGTAGCCGTGGCGCAGGAGGACATGGTCGGTATCGGACCATAGCGGGAAGAAATCGCCGAGAGAGCACCCGCGCCACCTATATCGGCCAGGTCGACCTTCGTCAGTCCGTCAGCCGCTTGTCGAGCCCAGCGAGTATCCGCTCCCATGATCTGCCATGATGATCCGCGCGCTCCTGATCGTAGAAGCCGCGGTGGGTCAGCGTCAGCGCGCATCCGCCGGCGCGCGGCTCGAGATCGACAGAGAGCATTGTCTCTGCGCCCTGCGTGCCGTCCTTGCCCGTGAGCCAGGTCAGTTCGACCTTGCGGTCAGGCTCCAGGGTGAGAAAGCGTCCGTAGTGGGGATGGCGTTTGCCTTCGTGCTCCACCACGAAGAACAACTGGCCGTTCAGAACCGGATCGACGATGAGGGCGCCTTCGAGCGCGAACCAGCCTTCCCAGCCTGTCGTGAAGCTCCTGTAGATGGCCTGGGACGAGGCGCGCATCGCGCGCTCCACGCGCGTGTCATGCGGCCGGTCCTTCAAGTCGGGCTCAATGAGTTTGCTGTCCATCCCTTTGTCCATCACGCGGCAGGATCGACCTGTCCGCGGGGTCGCTCTCCGCCGCAGCCGCGGCAGATCCACATGCCTTCACAACGAGATTACTTCATGAAGCGTTCCGCGCGGCCTTACTCAGACTGCTGGTCTTCGATCCCATTCGGGTCGTCATCGAACGTCGTGACGTCCCAGTCATCCAACAGCGGCACGCTATGCTGCTGACCGGATCGACTTGAGAAACTCGATCTCTTCGGGATGCCGATGGAGCATTTCGATCAGGCCCACGGCCGCGTCACTCGGCGGCATGGCCCCGCTCTCATATTTCTGAAACGCCCGCCGCCCGCCGCCGATCAGCCGGCCGGCCTCTTCCTGCGTCAGCTTCAACTGCTTGCGGACCTTGCGGACGTGGGCGGCATAGGCGGTCTTCAGCTCCCGAAACACGCGATCGGATTCGGCGAGATCGGCCCCGGAATGAATGGAGTCGCCGTCGTCGTCGGGATACCAGCCAGGCACGTCGACAACGCGCGTCAGCGAGCCGAACTTCACCTTCTGCGGGCGAGCGTCGCGCCGCAGGGTCTTGCCGGTCTCGGTATGGATACGCGTCTCAGTCATTGCCGACCTCTTTGAACGATGTGAGCATGACGTCGATCAACGTCTCGCCCGCGAACTTCAGATACAGCCACCGACCGTCCCACGGCATATTGTAGGTGTCGTGCCATACCTTCGAGTTGGGCGGGCTGTGAGCCGTCTCCGACTTGATGAAGTCGCCTGGCTCCAAATCCTGCACCGCCTCAATGATGTCCTCCAGCAATAGCCCAAAGCGCGAGCGCCTTCGACGGCGGTCCGCGTGATCTCCAGGGTCTCCACCTTCGCAAACTTCGCTCGGACCGCGGCCAGATTGTGATGCGGCTTACGCTTGATCGCCATGGCTTTATACACCTTGAAGGTTAATACATCAAGGCCGGCCCTATGGTGCGCGCAGCAAGGAAGTCGGCGATCGTCAGTAACCCGGGGCGCGTGCGCGCACCACCCGGCGGACGTCAGCTGCCAACGGGCGAGGGGCGTTCGCTCGTGCCGATCGCGTGGACATTTCGACTATGAAGCAAGGCCGGCCACACATTCTTCGGCAATGCCCGAAACGCACGCGGCTCGTTCGAGTTGGGCTCCATTTCCAGACGGCAAAACGGAGTCCCGGCATGAGCCTGCCCGCCCCACGCCGAATCCCGCTCGAGACGCACGCCGAACCCGCCCTCTCTCTCATGATGGCGCTCATCAAGCGGACACAGCAGGGAGCGGCGCGACTTGCCTAAGAGAAAGCCTGCGAGCTTGACCGAGGGCCCCTTTCAGGGGCGCGGCGCCGGCCGGATGCCGCCGTGCGGTCTCAGGTGCGCAAAGATCGACGACGAGTTCCTGCCGAACGCCCGGCCAATCAGCTTCAGAGCCTCGCCGCGCTGCCAGCGATCCCAGATCTCCGCACTCTCAGCCGCAGAAAAACGTCGCCTCTGTTCCATCGTCCACCTCACCTCTCCGCAGGTAAAGTGTTGCGACGATCAACTGTATCCACGACCCATTGCGGACATGCGGCACCGCTAGGGCTCCTACTTCCATGCGCTTGCCGTCGTCATTCCCACCTCGAGCGACATGGAGCCGTCCGCGACATATTCCTGCCACTGCGCGCAAAGGTCGCGCTCCAGTTCGTCGCGCTTGCTCTCGCCGGCCTGAGCCGCGCCTTCGGCAATTGGGGTGCTGAGGATATATTGCCACAGGAAGTCGGCCGGCGGCGGGAGACAAAGCCTCATGTTCCTCCTCCGGACATCGACTTCGTGGAAGCCGGCACTACGCATGAGCTCGGTGAGCTCGTCGACTCCGTGCATCGAGAATACGAGATCGACGAAGGCGGCGGCTTGCGGGCCGAGATGACGAGCCAGCGCATCCGTCATGAGCGCGAACAAAGGCGGCTTGGGACCCGGCACGGTGACGATGGCCCGTCCTCCGGGGGCCAGGACCCGACGCATCTCGCGCAGCGCCGCGAGCTTGTCGGGGACGAACTGGAGTCCCATCTGACAGAGCACGACATGGAACGCGTCGTCCGGAAGCGGCATCGATTCGGCGCTCGCCTCGTACCAGTCGATCGACATGTCGGACGGCGTCTGCGAACGCGCCACCGCCAGCATCGCTGCGTTCACGTCCAGGCCGGCAACCATGCCGTCAGCGCCGACGCGCTCCGCCGCGAGCCGCGTCACCACGCCGGTTCCGCACGCGACGTCGAGCACGCGCCGACCCGGTTGAAGGTCGGCAAGGGCGATGAGATCGTTGGCCGCCGGCGCACCGATCGAAGGGACGAAAAAACGCTGATAGTTCTCGGCAGGGCTTCCACCATAGGATTTGCCGTACGATTGCCGAGTCATCCTCTTTCTCCCTTTGCGCCTTTTTTCATGGGGCCCGGGCCAACCCCTCCCGGCTGATCGGAGGCGTCGCCTTCGACCTTGAAGAATCGGCGCGTGGCCCTGGGTCGCCGGCCTGACGTCGGCCCGATCCAATCTAGCCAGCGCTTGCCGCCACCGGACGGCAGTCGACCCATCTCGGACATTCGAGCGTCAAGCCTCGCGCGCTTCCCCGTACGGGAGAGTCAGATAGAGCAGCGTCAGAAAGCTGAGCCCAGAAAACTGCCACGCGCTCTCGAGAGAAGCAGCGCCAACTTCTGTCTGCCACATCTGGAAAAGCGCGCCACCGAAGACCGCGAACAGAAACCAGACCAGCGCCGCGATCCCGGTGCCTATCACGGCCAGGCGTTTGGCTGCAGCGAACGCAACTATATCCGCCTTGCGAGCACTCCAAAGCCGCCACGCACCGATGAGGGACACAGCTCCTGCTATGACTTCTCCTACACAGATGATTCCGGTGACGATCGCATGTACGGCCGGGCTTACGATTGGCGGCAGCAGACTCGCCGGGTACGCCTGATGGTCCTGCTGACTCAGCACATATCCGATGGCACCTGTTGCGGAGCTCCAGTTGACGATGTTGTGTGCAACGTAAAGCAGGGCGAGCAACGCCACCGACAGCGTCAGCGCAATCTTCAAGTACCGATGTTCCATTCATCGACCCTCTCAGGCGTGAAGCAACGCGCAGACCACGTCGCCGAAGGCGTTGGTCCATCCGACATCTTCGGAGAAGACAGCTGCGGCGCCTCTTGCATCTTTGGCGCCTCGCGCTTGGCTGAACCGAAGCATGAGGTCGCGGATGGCCTCTGCGACCTGCGGCGAAGCCGGCTCGCCAAACGTCCGGTAATCGGGAGATGTGGAGCAAGTCCCAACTGGCGGGGCATCCCGCGCTGCGACGGGCGCGGGATCCTGTGCGACGGCGGGCGACGCAAACACACAAACCGCCACGCAGAAAAGCAGTTCATGTCTCATGCTGGCGCTCCTTGTGACGTGGCTGAACAGGGAGACGTCCTGCGCACATAGCAGAATTGCCGACGAAGGCACAGCGTGCGGTGATCCAACACTAAACCCGCACTATTGTTGGCTACCATTCAACCGGAGTTGCGGGCCGCAATTCCGCAATGCCCGCGTTCCACCCAATTGCAGACATCGCGGAGGGCCCAGCAGGCGCTCATGTCCGCAGGCTATTCAGACTTCGGTTCCCTCAGCGAGGGTCGAGTTCCATCCGGCGTGTCGCGGGATCAAGCAGGAACGTAGGTCAACCTGATCACATCCTCGCCAATCCGATCATGAGCCATAAGGCGGAGCGGCGGCCGGGGTCCGGCGAAATATGGCTTGCCGTGACCAAGCACGACGGGGTGCAGGTAGATTCGATACTCATCGATCAGGCCGAGTTCGGTGAGGCTTTGCGCCAGGTCCGGGCCAGCAACTTCGATTTCCCCGTCGCGCTCGGCCTTCAGCGCGCGGATCGCGCCCTCGAGATCATCCCCGACAAGCCTGGCATTGGGGCCGACCGACTCCAACGCGCGCGAGACGACCCATTTCGGCTGGTTCCGCCACGCCGCCGCGAACGCCTGTTCCTCCGCATCCCATTCAGGATGATCGTCGTCCCAGTAACGCATCACCTCATACATTTTGCGACCGTACACACTGCCCGCCTGCCCCTGAGCCTCCTCGATGAAGTGGCGGAAGAGCGTGGGGCTTGGCGCAAACGCCATATGGTCGACGTAGCCGTCCAGGGACTGGTTCATTCCGAACACGAGCTTGGCCATATCCACTCCCTTTCGTTACGCGGCACATGCGCGCGGTTCTGATTGCGTTATGCAAGCGGTTGCTTGCTAGCTCGACTGATTTCATATCGCAATTGGTTTTGGCGTGCGCATGAACGCCCCCCGCTCGGGCTGCCCGATCTATCCGACTCTCGAGGCGCAGGGGGATCGCTGGAGCCTGGTCGCCGTCCGCGACCTGATGTTCGGCCACCGCCGTCACTTCCGCGAGTTGCCGACCCGGTCGGAGGGGCGGATAGCTTCGAAAATTCTGGCCGACCGCCTGACGAGCCTGGGGAAAGCCGGTTCGGTATCCCGTCGCGGCGATCCCACCCACATTCCGTCACCGCGGCCCAGCCGTCTTCACGCGCGTCCTCGCGAGCGCCAGCGCACCGGCCACGCAAAGGCCAAACAGCCCGCCTTCGATTGTCGCCGTCAAAGCCTCGCTCACGCGGCCAAAGCCGCTTTCGCCCAGCAGCGTGCCGATTGCATCGAGGCGGAAGCGCGCATCCGGGAATCCGCGCGCCAGAAGATTGAGACTCCCACCCAGCAAATGTCCGCCGAGCAGGGGCACGAGCAGCCCTGCCATTGCGCCGGCAAGCCCGCCAACTGCAGCACTGCGGCCAAAGGGAAGGCGCCGGCTCCGTGCGATCCATGCCGCAAAGCCCAGCGCCGCGCCGAGCAGGGCCCCTTCGGCCGGGCCCGTCATTCCTGCCGGCGACCGGCCGAACAGCAGCGCAAACCCGTCGAGTCCGAGCAGCATGACTATCCCGCCGATCGCGAAGCCGCCGAACATCCCCCCGGCGGTGCTCCATTGCCACTTGTCGCTCGCGATCAGACTCGCGGCCGCGATCCCGCCACCGACCCCCAGGCCTGCGGTGAGGCCGATCAGCACACTGAGTGCGAGCAGCACCAGCAGCACCGAGATCGCGCCAATCCCCTCTGCGGATGAAGGTGGAGACGCCGCAAGCCCATAGAGCAGCCCGCCGCCGACCCCCGCGAACGCGCCGCCGAGACCGGCCAACCCCCCAGTTCGCAGAACAAGCTGCAAGTCGACGTGCAAAATTGCGGCCGGTGCGGCGCCTTCAGAGCCGGCCCATTCGGCCTCGGCGGTGAAACGATAGCCGTGCTTCGGCACGGTCTCGATGAAACGCGGTCGCGCGGCATCGTCGCCGAACTGGCGGCGCAGCGTGCGGATGCACTGGGTCAGCGCCTCGTCGGTCACCGGGACGCCATGCCAGACCTCGTCCATGAAGCGATCCTTGGTGACGAGTCTGCCACGCTCGCGGAGCAACAAAGCGAGAGCATCAAGGTAGCGACTATTCAAGTCGAGCCGCTCGGCGCCGCGAGTCAGCAAGCGTTCGCCGGGATCGAACGCAAAATCCCCGAAGCGAAAGCTGCCGACGGTCATTCCTCAGCTTTTCCTCACTTCCTGCTCATGCCGCTCATCTCAATTCCTGCCAAGACAAGACTGCAATTCGCACAGGAGGCAAGCAGATGGCTGGATCGAGCGAACGGGCCGGCGCGGGGGCCTGGAACCACTGGCGGATCGCGCGTTGGACCGCGGCATTGGCTTTGCTGCTCACGCCGCTGGCGATGATGCAGATCAGCGACGAATGGCACTGGACCATCGGCAGCTTCCTCTTTGCCGGGACCATGATCGGCGGGGTCGGGCTGCTCTACGAGCTCGCCGAACGGGCGAGCGCAAGCCGGGCCTACCGTGCGGGCGTTGCCGTCGCGCTCATTGCGTCGTTCTTGATCGTGTGGACCACAATCGTTCGCGACGATGGCAACGGCATCGGCTTCTTCCTGCTCATCATGGCGGCAGGGGTAGGTGGGTTCTCCGCCTGGTTTCGGCCGGCAGGCATGGCGCGGACCATGTTTGGCGTGGCGATCATGCAAATATTGCTCGGCGTCGCCATCGCAACCGCTCCGTCGACCGCGAGCATCCCGGATGGCCCGTTCAAGGCTTTGTTGTTCAGCGGCGTCTTCGCGGCGCTCTGGCTGATATCGGCGACCTTCTTTCGATCCGCCGTGCAACGGGATAAAGATACGGCCGAGGCGCATTAGGCAGCGGCGGCGGTATTTGGCGCGCCCGGAAGGATTCGAACCTCCGGCCCCCAGATTCGTAGTCTGGTGCTCTATCCAGCTGAGCTACGGGCGCGCGGGAGGCTGCGACATAGGGGCTGGCCGGGATGGGCGCAAGCCCCGCCTGCGCCCGCAGAGGCTGGTGTTGCCGCCGTGCCGGGGGCCGCATAGGGAGGGTCGATGACGGACCGATCCCCCTTCCCCCTCATCGGCCTACTCGCCGCCCTGGCGGTCGCCGGCTGCGTCCCGCAGGGCGAGTTTCCGTCGCTGGCACCGCGCCCGGCGGAGCGGGACCGTTCGATGGAGCCGCCGGTCCACGAAGCGGTCGCGACGCCGACCGATCCCGCCCTGCGCCAGCGGGTCGCGGAGCTCGAACGGCAGGCGGCCGAAGGCGACCGGGCGTTCGACGCCGCCTTCGCCGCGGCCGAGGCCTCGGTCGGCTCGGCCGGGGCGGCCCAGTCCGAAAGCTGGGTGGAGGCGCAGCAGGCGCTTTCCCGCCTCGAGGCGGCGCGGACCGGGACGATGCGGGCGCTGACCGAGCTCGACCGGCTCGCCATCGATCGCGCCGACCGGGCGACGAGCGTCGAGGATTTCGCGGCGATCGACGCGGCGATCGAGATGGCGCAGGGCCTCGCCGAAGGGCAGCAGGCGCGGATCGCGGCGCTGAGGGCGCGGCTGGCGGATTAAGGCGCGTTGCAATCAAGTCGAGTCATTCCGGCGAAAGCCGGAACCTATGAACACGGAGTAGACGATGCAGGCACGTCCTGCGTTCATGGTTCCCGGCTTTCGCCGGGATGACTCCTGAGGGGCGGTTTAACCGGGAGCCACCCTACCCCGTCACCGCCGCCGCGTGCTGCTTCGCGAGGGCGGCGTAGTGGGCGACGCCTTCGTGCATTCGGGCGATGTCGTCGGGCCTGAGGTCGCGGACATATTTGGCGGGACGCCCGGCCCACAGCTGCCCGGCCGGGATCCGCTTCGCCTGGGTCAGCATCGCTCCGGCGGCGAGCATCGCGTCGCTGCCGATCTCGCAGCCGTCCATGACGATGGCGCCGAGGCCGACGAAGGCGCGGTCGTGCAGCGTGCAGCCATGGACCATGGCCATGTGGCCGATCAGCACGTCGTCGCCGATCAGCGCGGGGAAGCCGTCATCGGGGCCGCCCGGCCGGGGCGGATCGACATGGATCACGCTGCCGTCCTGGACGTTGGAGCGGGCGCCGATGCGGATGCGGTTCATGTCGCCGCGCAGCACCACATTGTACCAGATGCTCGCTTCCGGGCCGATCTCGACATCGCCGATCAGCACGGCGCCCGGCGCGACGAAGGCGGAAGGATCGATGCGCGGCGATCGGCCGGCGAAGGCGATCCGGGTCATGCGCGCCGCTCCCCCGCTTCGAGGCTGTAGACGAGGGTCGGGTTGAGATCGGGAAAGCGCGGATCGTCATAGCCGAGATCGAGGCGCCGGCGCATGCCGAGCCGCTCCATCAGGCCCCAGCTCGCCGCATTCTGCGGATAGGTAATCGCGATCACCTGCCCGGCACCGAGCCGATCGAAGGCGAAATCGAGCGAGGCGATCGCCGCTTCCTTCGCATAGCCCTGGCCCCAGGCATCCTCGCGCAGCCGCCAGCCCACCTCGTGCAGGCCCTCGACCGGGCTGCCGGCGGTGTCCGCGATCTTGAGGCCGCAGAAGCCGAGCAGGTCATCGTCCGCCTTGCGCTCGACCACCCAGAAGGTGAAGCCGCGCTCCCGCTGCCAGCGCATCATCCGTTCCTCGATCGCCTTGCGCAGCTCGGCTTCGGGGCGGACGCCGCCGA
>Ga0299914_10002847_pt1 | contig 12053 bp, 13 predicted proteins | sample RVTome_10_FD_201361 | JGI IMG/M metagenome (GOLD analysis project Ga0299914, IMG submission 201361) | Soil microbial communities from uranium-contaminated site in the Upper Colorado River Basin, Wyoming, United States - RVT153D57 (version 2) ... | reverse complement strand
GGACGGCCCGCGTGGCATAGTCCGTCTTGCGTGAGATCCACATATGTGACCAATGTAGTCTCCTTTATGCCCTCGAAGAGCCGGAATATGGTTGAAACCTTGATTGTTGATACTTCAACGACAAGCTAAAGGAGCCCGACTCATGTCAACCACACGCATCATCGACGGCCACCTGGTCCCTCTGGCTGGGACGTGGCGGATCGATCACACGCACAGTGACCTCCGTATCACAGCCCGCCATCTGATGGTGGCCAAGGTGAGAGGCACATTCGAAGACTTCGACGCAACCATCCGCGTGGACGAGGATCCCCTCGACTCATCCGTGGAGTTCGAGGCCAAGACCGCGTCAATCACCACCGGGACCCGGGACAGGGACAACCACCTGCGTTCCTCCGACTTCCTCGACGCCGAGCAGTACCCGGTCATCGGCTTCAAATCCACCGGCCTCCGGCCGGACGGCAAAAACTGGAAGCTGACCGGTGACCTCACCATCCGGGGTGTGACCAACCCGGTTGTCTTCGCCCTCACCTTCGAAGGGGCAACCACCGATCCCTACGGCAACACAAAAGCGGGTTTCAGCGCAGTCGGTGAGATCGAGCGCAAGGACTGGGGACTCACCTGGAATGTCCCTCTCGAGAACGGCGGGGTTCTCGTGTCCGAGACTTTCAAGATCGAGTTCGACGTCGAGGCTCACCTCCAATCCTGACGACGTTCTCCGTACAGGCAAAGAGCCCGGCCATATGGCCGGGCTCATCCCGTTCCGATCTGGTCAATCGGTCCCTCGCACCTGATCGGCTGCATCCGAGCCCGCCACAGCCGCATCTCTCAGGAAGTCTCGGACCACCTGGAGCTGATCAGGGGTCAGGGCGGCGCAGATCTCTGACAGTGAGCGGTTCATCGGGCCGTAAAGTCGCACCAGCTCGGGGCCTCGTTCTCGTCGTGCCTCGAGGCGCACTCGCCGACGGTCGTCAGGGTCGGGCACCCGAGTCAGCCAGCCACGGAGTTCCAGTCGATCCACGATGCCGGTGAGGGTCGCAGGGTGGACACCGGTCGAAGCCGCAACCTCACTCGGCGACAGCGGCCCGTGACGGGCCACCAGATCGAGGATCTCGAGGTCTGGCCCCTTCAACTCGACCCTGGCGCCTACAGCATCGTTCAACTGGCGGAGACCCGCGATGAGATCGCGGAGATAGATCTGAATCTCCTCTGTCAGCGCCGCCGGACTGGTTCTTCTGGTGGTCATATAGTATGACTGTCGTAATATATGGGGAACGTATTGGAGGCTAACAGGAGGCACTAGTGAAGTACGCCCGGTTTTACAACCCGATCATTTCGTGCCTGCTGCGACTCGGGTTGCCCCTTGGGCCCCAGGCTTTGCTCACAGTCCGTGGGCGGAACTCCGGCCTGCCGCGCAACACACCTGTGGCACTCAACCCGCACGGAACCAGCTGGCTGTTGGTGTCCGTCTACGGCCCGGTGGACTGGGTAAGGAACCTTCGAGCAGCAGGAGAAGCCGTGGTAACTATGAGAAGGCGCACGTTTCGGGTCACATCACACGAGCTGACCACAGACCAGGCGGCCCCGATCGTGCGCGATCTACTGGCGTCGCTCAGCCCGATCGTGCGCCCGGTGATCAGCCCCTATTTCACCACCGATCCCTCGGCGCCGCTGACGGCCTGGCAGGAGGAAGCCCGGAAGCACCCGGTGTTCATCCTGACCCCGGCTTGAATCACTCCACTGTCACCGTCTTGGCCAGATTGCGCGGCTTGTCCACGTCCATCCCCTTCGCGGTCGCCACGTAGTAGGCGAGCAGCTGGAGCGGCACGACGGCGGTGACCGTGCAGAGCAGGTCGGGCCCGGCCGGGACCCGGATCACATGATCAGCGACATGGCCGACATCATCTCCCTCTTCGGCGACGAGCACGATCGTCCCGCCCCTCGCCTTCATCTCCTCCATGTTGGAGAGGGTTTTGGCCTGAACATGGCTGTCCGTGGCCACCCCGACCACCATGACACCCGGTTCGATGAGCGCTATCGGGCCGTGCTTCATCTCCCCCGCCGCATATCCCTCGGCCCGGACGTATGCGATCTCCTTCAGCTTGAGCGCACCCTCCATCGCCACCGGGAAATCGCCAGACCGGCCGAGAAAGAACCAGTCCCGAATCCCCGACCAGGGCTCTGCCATAGCCCTCAACTCCTCGGCGCGAGCCAGCACCGCCTCGACCTGGTCGGGGAGGCGGAGCAGCTCCTTCACCTGAAGCTCGATGGCACCGGGGTCTAGGGCGCCCCGAACCTGGGCGAGGTACAGACCGAGTAGCTGCATCGCCACGAGTTGGGTGGTGAACGTCTTGGTCGCCGCCACTCCGATCTCGGGGCCCGCCCTGGTGTAGAGGACGGCGTCCGACTCACGGGCCAGAGCCGACTCCACTACGTTCGACACCCCTATCACGGCCGAACCTTGGGCCCTGGCGTAGCGAACTGCGGCCAAAGTGTCGATGGTCTCTCCCGATTGACTGATCCCGATCACGAGCGACCGATCGTCGAGTACCGGGTCGCGGTACCTGAACTCAGAAGCGATGTCGATCTCCACGGGGAGACGGGCCCAACGCTCGATGGCGTATTTGGCCATCATCGCCGCGTGGTACGAGGTACCGCAGGCCACGACGAACACCTTGTCGATCTCACGCAGGATCTCCGGGTCGATGGTCAACTCGTCGAGCACAACTCGACCCGGGAACTCAACACGGCCGGCGAGGGTGTCCGTGATCGCGTGCGGCTGCTCGAAGATCTCCTTGAGCATGAAGGTGTCGAACCCACCCTTCTCCGCTGCTTCGAAGTCCCACTCCACGAGCCGCTCGTCGAGCGGCATGCTGTTGCCGGCGAGATCGGTGAGGATCACCTGATCGGGCCGGATCTCGACGATCCGGTCGTCCTCCACGATCACCATGTGACGGGTGTGCTCGAGGAAGGCAGGGATGTCGGACGCAAGGAAGTTCTCGCCCTTGCCCCGGCCCACGACCAACGGTGAGCCACGTCTCGCCCCGACCAGGGCATCGGGCTCGGACTTCCGCATGACGACCAAAGCCAAGGCGCCGTCGACCTGGTTCATGACGCTGCGCACCGCGTCGGCCAGAGGACGGTCAGCCATCTCCTCGATCATGTGGGCGACCACTTCGGTGTCCGTGTCGCTCTCGAATTCGTGTCCGTTGTCGACGAGCTTGGCCTTGAGATCGATCCAGTTCTCGATGATCCCGTTATGGACCACCACCACGTCCCGATTGCAGTCGAGATGCGGGTGGGCGTTCCCCGTGTTCGGTGCACCGTGAGTCGCCCAGCGGGTGTGCCCTATCCCGGTGTGGGCCTCGGCCAGATCTTCCCGATCCACCAGACCTTGTAGGTCGGCAATGCGACCAGCCTGCTTGAGAACGGTGAGCGACCCACCGTGATTGAGGGCAACCCCGGCGGAGTCGTACCCTCGATATTCCAGCCGGGCCAGGCCCGGCATCAAGACATCGATCACCGGCTTCGGCCCGACGTATCCAACGATTCCGCACATATCCACTCCTCGCTGTTGCTGCTTGTTCTGAATGCCATGCGTCACATTTGCGTGACGCCCTGCATCAGGAACGCGGGTGATGCGTGCGGGGGGCCGATCAATCGGCGCTCACGGGTGGGTCTCTGTTCCGGAATCGCTTCCGGGTTTTACTCCCATCCCTTACGACCTGAGCTGGCCGGGAAGGCATCCGCCGAAGATTTCGATGACCTTCCTCCTCGTCACCTCACTGTGAAGTGAGGCCGGGCGCTGTTCGTTGCTCGCACGCACAACTTGCTGTCGGTGTCTATCCCTCCTTCCCCATCGAGGTTTGTGTGACGCTCGACAAGCGATCAGCGTAGCGCCTCGCCGCCTCTTCGGAAGGGGCCTCTACCATCACCCTGATCAGGGGCTCGGTGCCCGAAGCCCGGACAAGGACCCTGCCCTCCGCCCCCAGCTCGGTCTCGACGGCGCGTACCTCGTCCCAGAGTGCCCCCGCGTGGTCGAGGCTGGCGCCGCGGCCGACCGGCACGTTCTGGAGGATCTGCGGATACTCGGTGATGGCCTCCGCCCGGAGATCTCGCAGCTCCTTCCCCGTGCCGGCGACCACGTCGAGAAGCCGTACTGCAGTGAGGAGACCATCCCCGGTGTGGCCCTTGTCGAGGAAGATGATGTGGCCCGACTGCTCGCCTCCCAGGATCGCCTTGTGATCGCGCATGGCTTCCATCACGTAGCGATCGCCGACCTTGGTCTCGATGAGATCGATGCCGGCCTCCGCCATCGACTTGCGGAACCCGAGGTTGGACATGACGGTCGCCACCACCAGATTCGTCTTGAGGGAGCCTTGGGCCTTCATGTATCGGGCGACGATGGCGAGGATCACATCGCCATTGGCCACCCGACCGTCCTCGTCGACGGCGATGAGCCGGTCGGCGTCCCCGTCGAAAGACAGGCCGATCCGGCCCCGAGCCTCCCTCGCCAGCATCTCGGGATGTGTCGCGCCGCACCTGTCGTTGATGTTGGTCCCGTCGGGGGCGTCGGCCAGGACGTGGAGATCTGCCTTGAGCCTGTTGAACAAGAGTGGCGCTGCTTTGAAGGCGGCGCCATTTGCACAGTCGAGTGCGATCTCGAGACTGCTCAGGTTGTACTTGGAGATCGAGGCAAGGTGATCGACGTACCGCTCCAGGGCATCGCCGTCCACGAACCTTGTCCCGACGTCAGGCCCGACCTTGGACCTTGCCTCAGGAGAGCGCAGCCTGTCCTCCAGCTCCCGCTCCACTTCGTCGGGAAGCTTGGTGCCGCGGGCGGCGAGGAGCTTGATCCCGTTGTCCTCCGCCGGGTTGTGGGACGCGGACACAATGGCACCCATCGTCGCTCCCGAGGTCGCGGTGAGATAGCTGATCCCCCCGCTGGGGAGAATGCCGACGTCGACGGTGTCGACGCCCATCGAATGAAATCCGGCCTGGAGAGCGGATGACAGCATCTCGCCGGAACGTCTCGTGTCGCGGCCCACCACCACGGGGCCACCACGGAGATAGGAGCCGGCGGCGCGCCCGACGAGAAGGGCCAGTTCGGCGGAGAGTTCGGACCCGGCCACCCCGCGCACGCCGTCGGTGCCGAAGATGGGTTTGCCCTCGTCGAGGAGACGACGGAGGTCGGCCAATGTCAGCGCTTCGTGTACTGAGGCGCCCGACGAGCCTTACGAAGCCCGTACTTCTTGCGCTCGACAACCCGAGCATCACGGGTGAGCAACCCGGCCTTCTTGAGAACGGGCCGCAGCTCCTCGTCGAGCACGATGAGGGCCCGGGCGATACCGAGACGCAACGCATCGGCCTGACCGGTCTGCCCTCCACCTTCGAGGGTGGCGTGGACGTCATAACGACCCTGGGTCTGGGTGATCTGGAGCGGCTCCATCACTCGCAGCCGGGTGGCCATGGTCGGGAAATAGTCCTCGAGAGGCCGGCCGTTGAGAGTCACCTGGCCCGAGCCGTCGACGAGACGGACCCTGGCCACAGAGGCCTTGCGACGACCGGTGGCCTGGACGAGTGGCTTGGCCATCAGAGTTCCACCTTTCGGATTTTCAGCTCCAGAGCCTGGGGTTTCTGGGCGACATGAGGATGATCGGGCCCGGCATAGACCTTCAGCTTGCGGGCCATTTGGCGGCCCAGCTTGGTCTTGGGGAGCATGCCTATGACCGCACGCTCGATTATCGCCTCGGGGCGGCGCTCGCGGAGGCGGTCGAAGGTCTCCGCCTTGATGCCTCCCGGATAGCCGGAGTGGCGGTAGTAGATCTTGGTCTGGCTCTTGTCCGAAGTGACGGCCACCTTCTCGGCGTTCACCACAACGACGAAATCGCCACCATCGAGGTGCGGTGCGTAGGTGGGCTTGTGCTTGCCACGAAGCACCGTGGCGATCTCGGAGGCGAGACGGCCCAACGGGAGGTCGGTCGCGTCCACCACCAGCCAGGCACGCTCGATATCGCCCGGCTTGGGCGAATAGGTTTTGTTCATGGTCATGAGTAATCCTCGGCAGGTTGAAGATACCGGGGAGCGTTCGGGGAAATGGCTCCCGATCAGGGAGCAGACATATGCTACGCCGACTGTCACTTCTAGGCCAATCGCGATGATCACCCTCGCCGACATCGAGGAGGCGCGGGCCCGGTTCGAGGGAAACGTCACGGAGACCCCGCTCGTCTGGTCCCAGTCCTTCAGCCGCCTCACCGGACGCGATGTCTATCTCAAGGCAGAGTGCATGCAGCGGGCCGGGTCGTTCAAGATCCGGGGGGCTCTGAATGTCCTGACCAGACTCGGTGGCAAGCCCGTCGTAGCGGCTTCCGCGGGCAATCACGCCCAGGGCGTCGCCCTCGCCTCAGCGTTCACGGGGTCACCCTGCACCATCTTCATGCCGGAGACGGCGCCTATCCCGAAGGTCAAAGCAACCGAGGACTACGGGGCGGACGTGAGATTGGTGGGGATCTCACTGGCCGATGCGGTCGAAGCTGCCGTCGAGTACTCCAGGCAGACCGGCGCGCATTTCGTCCATCCCTACGACGATCCGCTGATCGTCGCCGGGCAGGGCACCCTCGGGCTCGAGATCCTGGAGCAGTTGCCCGAGACCGGCACCGTGGTCATCCCGACCGGGGGCGGCGGGCTCCTCGCCGGGACCGCCGTTGCCATGAAGACGCTGCGCCCATCGGTGAAGGTCGTGGGAGTCGAGATCGAGCCGGCCGCGGTCTACGCCGAGAGCAGACGACGGGGTGTGTTGGTGAGGGACTTTCCCCGGGGCTTGCCCACAGTAGCCGACGGCATAGCGGTGTCGGTCCCCTCCGACCTTGTGTGGCAGATCGCCGGCAAGCACGTAGACCACATCCTCGTGGTCAACGACGCCCAGACAACGGCCGCCCTGGCCTATGTCCTCGACAGGTCCAAGATCGTCGTCGAGGCGGCGGGCGCGGTTGGAGTGGCCGCACTGATGGAGAAGATGATCCCCGATGATGCGCCAGACCCGATCTGCATCGTCCTGTCCGGGGGCAACATCGATCTGATGTTCCTGGGCAAAGTTGTACGGCACGGGCTCGAGGCATCAGGGCGGTTCGCCGAGTACACGGTCCAGGTTCCCGACCAGCCGGGCAACCTCGCCTCGGTCCTCCAGACGATCGCAGGCGAAGGTGGCAATGTGCTCCTGGTAGAGCATCATCGGGAGGGTTTTGGGCTCCGGTTCGGCTGGGTGGAGATCGCGATCTCGGTCGAGACCAGGGACGCCGACCACGCCGCCCGCATCTCGCACGCATTGGAGCAATACCTGGCTCCCTGATGGCGGGCGTCACTCTCGTGACATCGTGTATGAAGTATGAGGGGAATCTCCCCCAGGGGGTCGATCCCTATGTTCGGTTGGTCCTGGCACGGGCAAGATCACACCTGCGACATGGACGTCTGCGATCCATGCCGATCAGGAGGACTCTTCGAATGCACCAGCCGCGAACGAACCTGTCACAGGCCTTCTCGAAAGGCCACACACGCCGGCGGCCACCAAGCCCGCGGGTCAGAAACGCACCGTCTGTCTCTCCGCTCGACGCCATCGTCAGGGGTCTGGCATCGATCGGGGAGAGGTTCTTCAGAGGTCGGCCTCAATTCCGGGCTCCCTGATTGGGTAGGGGGGAGTAGGGCGTCCTCCCCCCTGCCCGGGCAGGCCGCCAATCCTCTAATAGCCGACCTCCCACAGGGTGAGCCCGTGAGGTGGCGCCACCGTCGCCACGCGACTCCGGTCGGCGGCCTCGATGATCTCCCGCACCGAGCCGGGAGGAGTGAAGCCGCGCCCGACGTCGTAACAGAGCCCGACCAGGGACCTCACCATCTGGTGGCAGAAAGCGTTGGCCCTGATCCAAAAATGGAGGCGATCACCATCGGCCTCCCAGCGTGACTCGTCGACCCTGCGCACATTGCTGCGCCCCTCGACCGAGCGACAGAAGGCGCTGAAGTCGTGCTCGCCGGCGAACTCCGCCGCCGCGTCCTCGATGGCATCGAGATCGAGGCGGGAGCCGACGTGCCATTCGAACCCACGGGCGAGCGGGTCGGGAGCGATCCCGGTCGACAACGTGTATCGATAGCGACGCCACCTGGCCGAGAAGCGCGCGTGGAAAGCGTCATCGGCAAGGGTGATGGAAGTGACCGCGATCTCGGGGCCGAGGAGCCCATTCAGAGAGCGTCCCAGTCGCTCTAGGTCGACTTTCTCGTCGACCTGTAGGGAGACCACCTGTCCCCTTGCATGGACCCCGGCATCGGTACGCCCGGCCACGGCGGTCTCCACCGGCATTCCGAGGACGGTCTGCAACGCCATGTCGAGATCACCCTGGACGGTTCGCAACCCTTCCTGGAAGGCATAGCCCCTGAAACCCGAGCCGTCATAGCCCAGGTCGAGCCGAATGGTGGGCATCAGAACAGAGCGGAGAAGACCGCAAAGGGAACACCGAGCAGGGTGCGGAAGATGGCGGCGATCGCAAAGCCGATCAGCACCGATACTGCGGCATTCCTGGTGTCGATGTTGGCTGCCTCGCGCGTCCCCACCACGAGGACGACCAGGTACCAGATCAGACCGATGGCCCCACCGATCCTGCCGAACAATTCCAGGACGAGCGGCAGGACGGCGAGACCTTGGAGGGCGATGAATGTCTGCGGCCGGCCCGTCGACTGGAACAGTCGGGTGGCGGCGAACCAGGAGGCGAACCCGAGTATCAGCCATGACACCACACCGGAGATCACATATTCGAGGAGGCCCGGGAGGGAAAAAGCCCCGATCGTCCCTCCAATCAAGAGCGTACCCAGGTAGGTGACCGCAGCCACGAGTGCCACGAGGATGGCGGCGTCCGCCGCCGAGTCGCCGTCGAAGTAGGCCTCGGTGAACGGTTTGCGATCGAGGAGGGCGGCACGGCCTGCCCGGGAGAACATTCTGCTCACAGCCGAGCGAGGGTAGTGCTCGGGCTGGTGACGTTGGCGATGTCGGACGTTGCCGGACGGGGGCACTCGGTCAGCGACGCAGACGGACCCTCTCGATCGAGTGATCCGGGGCCTTCCTCAGGATGAGACTCGCCCGCTCCCGGGTGGGGAGGATGTTCTCGAAGAGGTTGACCTCGTTGATCCGGGCCCAGATGTCGGAGGCTACCGCAGTCGCCTGCTCATCGTTGAGTTCGGCATAGCGATGGAAGTAGGCATCAGGCTGGGTGAAGGCCGTGTCCCGAAGCGTGATGAATCGCTCGATATACCAGCCCCGGACGGCTCCCGGATCCGCATCGACAAAGATCGAAAAGTCGAAGTAATCGCTGACGAAGGCGCCGACCCCTGCTGCCTGGAGGACGTTTAGCCCTTCGACGACCAGGATGTCGGGCCGTGTGATCACCCGGGTCTCCCCCACGAGCACGTCGTAGGCGAAATGCGAATAGACCGGTACCTCGAGATGCTCGGCTCCTCCTTTGGCCCGGGCGACGAACTCGAGAAGGGCGCGCCGGTCGTAGCTCTCGGGGAAGCCTTTTCGGTCCATCAGCCCCCTCTCCTCCAACACCGCGTTGGGATGGAGGAACCCATCTGTGGTCACCAGCTCGACGCGCGGATGCTGGGGCCATCTAGCGAGAAGCTCTTGCAGGACGCGGGAGATGGTCGATTTCCCCACCGCCACCGACCCGGCCACCCCGATGACGAAGGGTCTCGAGCGTGGGGGGGTGCCGAGGAAGGTGTCGGTAACCGTTGCCAACTGATGGCTTCCCTGGACGTGCAGATTCAGGAGCCGGGAGAGGGGGAGGAAGCTGTGCTCGACCATATCGATGTCGAGATTGACGTTGATTCCCCTGATCTTCTCGACATCCGACTCGGTAAGGGTCAAGGGGGTGTTGGCCCGAAGCGCGGCCCACTCATCGCTGGTGAAATCGAGGTAGGTGGTTTCGCTCAACGGGTTCAGGCTAACCATCGAGATTTTCCAGTTTTTCGCTAAGTCCAAGCCCGAACCAGCCGATAAACCCGTCGATGGGACAGTTCCAGGGCTCTCTGCGGTTGCCCGGCGACAGCCGTTCGCTCCCCGCGACCGTCCAGCTCAGCAATGGCCGTCTCCAGGTCGCGTCGGGTGAGCACGTCATCGGCGACTGGCCGGTCGACGCAATCGATATCTCACACGTTCCCGAGGGGATCAAGGTCAAGGCGGAGGGCGAGGTCCTTCTGCTCGAAATCTCCGATCGTGACGCCTTCGCCCAGGCGGCCGCTTCCCTGACTCAGAAGTCGAAGCGTCTCACCGTGCCCAGGCGGGCTGCCAAGACGCCTGCCGCCACCGTGTCCCCGCAGCCGGCCGTCCCCAAGGCAGTCAAGGTCAAGACGGCGAAGGCGATGACCCCCAAGGTGAAGGGCGAGTCGAAGCTCGATGTCTACCTGGCCAGAGCCCAACAGAGATTCGGTGCCAAGCTGCCGAACTGGGTCTTCGGTCGCTGGGGAATCGCCGCCGCCGTTGCCCTCGTCGCCCTCTGCGTGATCTTCGCCGAGCTCGTGTCCAACCTGCTTCTGATCGCAGGCGTGATTGTCTTGCTCGTCGGTGGTGTGACCATGCTCGACAGTGTGTTCGCCCGACGTCTCCTTCATCACAAAGTCACGCCGATCCAGGTGGTCATCGGTGGTGGCGGCATCTTCGTGGTCGGACTGCTGTTCGGCTTCGCCGCCTAACGATCCGTCGGGTCCCTGTACTCAGTACTCAGTAAATCGCACCGATTGAAGTCGTCGTCAGACGAGTTCGATGACCGCTTCCTCGGCGCCATCGCCACGACGGGGGCCGAGTTTGGTGATGCGGGTGTAACCGCCCTGACGGTCGGCGTAGCGGGGGGCGACGTCGTCGAAGAGCTTGACCATGGCCTCCCGGTTTGAGATGGTCCGCATCACGGTCCGCTTGGCGTGCAGGTCACCCTTGCGTGCCTTGGTGATGAGCTTCTCGGCCAGCGGCCTCACCGCCTGGGCGCGGGGCAGGGTGGTCGTCACCTTCTCGTGCAGGAACAGCTCGATGGCGAGATTGGCCATGATCTTGCGATCGTGCGAGGGCGAGCCACCGAAGCGGGGTCCCTTGCGGGGGCGTGGCATCAGTGGTTTCCGCCGGCGTCGGCCAGGCTGAGTCCGAGCTCGTCGAGCTTTGCCGTCACCTCTTCGAGGCTCTTCTGGCCGAAGTTGGTGATGTTGAGGAGATCGTCCGACGTCCGCTCGACCAATTCCCCGACCGTCTTGATCTGGGCACGGCGAAGGCAGTTGCGGGGACGCTCCGAGAGATCGAGCGCCTCGATCGGGAGCTCGAGGTCAGGGGACCCGGAGAACTCGGGCTGGACCTCGCCCAGCTCCAGACCCTGGCCCTCGCCCATGTCGGCGAACAGGCCCATCAGCTCACGGAGGGTCTTGCCTGCGGAAGATATGGCCTCGCCGGGCTCTATGGCACCGTTCGTCTCCACATCGAGCACGAGCCGATCGAAGTTGGTCATCTGACCGACCTGGGTGTTCTCCACCTTGTAGGACACCTTGCGCACGGGAGAGAAGATCGAGTCGACCGGGATCACGCCGATGACCGAGCTGGAGCCCTTGTTGCCGTCGGCGGTTCGATACCCCACACCGGGGGCGACGGTCATCTCCATCTCGAGCCGGCCGCTGGCGCTCAGGGTGGCGATGTGCAGATCGGGATTGACGATCTCCACCCCGGCCGGGAGCTTCATGTCCCCGGCCTTGACCTCACCGGCGCCCTTGGCCGAGAGATAGAGGGTCTGAGTGTCGGTGTCCTCGAGACGAACCACGATCCGCTTGATATTGAGGATGATGTCGACCACATCCTCGACCACCCCGGGGATGGTCGAGAACTCATGCTCGACTCCCTCGATCTGGATCGAGGTGACCGCGGCACCGGGGATGCGCGACAGGAGGGTGCGACGCAAGGTGTTGCCGAGGGTGTATCCGAATCCAGGCTCGAGAGGCTCTACGACGATCCTCGACCTGGTGTCTGAGATCGCTTCCTCTTC
>Ga0299914_10002846_pt1 | contig 12055 bp, 14 predicted proteins | sample RVTome_10_FD_201361 | JGI IMG/M metagenome (GOLD analysis project Ga0299914, IMG submission 201361) | Soil microbial communities from uranium-contaminated site in the Upper Colorado River Basin, Wyoming, United States - RVT153D57 (version 2) ... | reverse complement strand
GGTCACCCCGGCGAATCCGATCGACCGCCGCCAGATAGGTCTCGCTGCAGATGTCCTCCGCCACCACGCGATCGCCACCGCAGCGAACGAGGAGATACCCGAACACCTCGTCCAACGTCGACGCGTATAGGCGGCGCAGCCGGTCCTCCTCTTCGCCGGCGGGGCGTGGCATCGTCTCCACACTGCTCTATCGCTCGGGAACCGGATCCCCTGTCGCAGAGATTCCACCTGGCGAGGGGTCGCCTCGCGTGTCCGCTCGGTGTCTCGGCACGCGGATGTCGGCGTCGGTCGAGAACCGACCCCAACGACGCTACGAGTCGTTGCGTACCACGACGAGCTGGTCGGCAGCGGACTCGGCGCCCCAGACCTCTCCCGGTCGTCCGTGGATCTGGCGGACCTCGCCCGGATCGCTGGGCAGCGGATATGAGGTGAACTCCTCGCTCGCCGGGTCGAACGCCACCAGCGCATTGGCCCCGAAGTCACTCAGCCACACCCGGTCCCGGTCATCCACGTAGACCGCGTACGGCTGTGGGCTCTCACCCGGGAGGCGCCACTCCTGCCATCGCCCGGTGGCCGGGTCGTAGACCGCCACGTGGCCGGCGTTCCACTGGCTGGTCCACAGCCGGCCCTGCGAGTCGGCCCACACCCGGCGGGTGCCCTGATCCGCCGTCGGTGGCTCGATCACCGTCGCCTCGCCTGTCGTGGCATCCACACTCGCCAGGTAGCTGCCGGCGAGCGAAGCGAAGTACACGTCCCCGTCGGGCGTCGCCGCGATGCCGTAGGGACCCTGACCTCGGGGAGCGTCGAACACCTCCACCTCGCCGCGGTCGGTGTCCAGCCGCCCGTAGATGCCCGACTGCCCGGTGAACCAGAGCGTCCCGTTCCCGTCGAAGACCGCGGTGTTGAGGTTGACGTCATCGTCGGTGGGCAGCGGAAAGGTCTGCACCGCCGACGACACGGGGTCGACGCGGACGATCGCGTTCAGGCCGCCATCGGTGATCCACGGCGTGCCGTCCGGCCCGAGGATCACCCCGTGCGGCCGCGAGCCCTCGCCCAACGTGATCTCGTCGACCTCACCGGACGCGGGGGTCAGACGGCCCAGCTCCCCCGATCGCTGCGCCGTGTACCAGACCGTCCCGTCCTCGGCGACCGCCACGTCGTGAGGATGCGAACCAGCCGGGACCTCGTACGCCTCCACCCGAGCCGGACTCGGCGACCCCGTGGTGCCGGACTCCTCCGCGCCCGCCGTCGTCTCGGTCGACGCGGCGATACCCCCGTCGGCGTGGTTCGCTCCGTCGTCAGACGAACATCCGACCGCCAGCACGACCACCGTCGCCACGCATGCCACCACGGCAGGTCGCGCGCACATCGGCATGTGGCCGACCGTAGCCCTCAACGCAGTCATCGCAGCCACGGCGTGCCATCCGCACCGATCGGAGCGATGTCGGCATAGTGCGACCGGTAGACGGATGCAGCTCCGCTATTCGGCCTGCCTTTCCGCCGGAGGCCGGGCGGCGGAGAGGCTCATCGCGGGCGGCGATGTGGCTGTATCGAGCCCGACCGACCACAACACGCCCCCCCCGGCAACCGGGTGGTGGTTCAAGTCGCCCGCATTGGGTAGTGGCTGCCACCCCCCATCGACCAGTATGACCGCGCCTTCCGGGGACCAGACCACAGGGGTTTCGCCGACCATGTGGGCCGACGGTATGCCTTCTCGTAGCGGGAGCGGTACGTTCGGAAGCTCTTGCCACTCATCTTGGGCCGTGTCGTAGGCGGCGGCGGACCTCGTGTTGTCAAAGTCCACCACGAGCACTTCCTCGCCGGTCCAAGCGGCCGCGGCGGCTCGCGTGTGGCTAGTGCTCGGGAGCTCGCGCCACTCCTCCGTGCTCGGGTCGTAGGCCGCGCCCACTGTCGGGCTCACCTCGGCGGGTAGCCCTGAGGATGGGTTTGACCCGAGCACGACTACCTCCTCGCCGGTCCAGACCACGATCCCCTGCGAGAGCTCGACGGGCGGGTCGGGTAGTCGGGACCACTCGTTGTCGCGGGGATGCCATGCCCAAAGGGCTCCGCGATCGAGCTGGATGACAACGTCGCCCGCGGCCACCAAGCCGAGCGTCCCGTCCCCTGGCGGGCTGGCGACCTCTCGCCAACGGTCCGTCTCGGGATTCCACGCGGCGGCCCGCCCAGCCTGGACGACCAGCACCTCGCTTCCGGTCCAGACGGCCCTGGCCACACCGCCGCCACCGATACCGCCGCCTGGATCGGAATCCCCTGGCAGCGGCGACTCACTCATGGTGCGCCAGCGCCGGGCAATGGGGTCATAGGCGGCGCCATCGTTGTAGATGGCGTTCTGACCGGGGATGCCCATGTTGGCGACATCGAGCTCCCCGCCCCAGACGACTAGCTCACGACCGGTCCACACCATGGAGTGCTTCCAGCGCACGCCCAGGGGCGGAGCAGGAAGGACCCCGATTACCACACCGTCGGGCAACACGTTCTCGTCCGGCTGCCCGGTCGGCTGAGATGAAGGGGTAGTGACGGGACCCACAGACGGGTCCTCTGTGCGAACGCCTGCCTTATCCGCATCATCGGGCCACACGACGATCCCGGCCACCACGGCTGCTGCCATCGCGGCTACACCGAGGACAAATCGACCGACTCGCCGTCGCGCTGCTCGTCGGCCAGCACGAAATCTCACATCGGGCAGAACGTCGGCTCCGGTGCGGGTCGGCTGGCAGCGTCCGACCACCGCCTCGAGGCGTGCCCGGATGCGCGCGTCCACGTCTGGCTCGATGCTCATCTCGTGTCCTCCTCGGCGTCCAGGTCACCTAGCCGCGCCGCCAGCGCTGCTCGCGCCCGGAACAGCCCGGTCTTGACCGTGCCCTCGCTGATGTTCAGGACCCGGGCGGTCGCCCGCACGTCCAAGCCCAGCAGGTAGTGAAGGACGACGACCTCTCGCTGCCGTCCCGGGAGGGCAGCCACCGCCCGCTGCAGGTCGACCACCTCGTCGTGAACGCCGGTAGCCGGGTCGCGGGCGGCGAGGCGGGCCACCGCATGCTGCTCGGCGCGGGATCGTCGCTCGACCTGGCGGACCTGGTTGATAGCCACCACCACGACCCACCCGGCCAGGTGGTCGAACGTTGCCCCCCGCCCGACGCGCTCCCACGCCCTGACCAGCGCCTCCTGCACCGCATCCTCGGCCACCGCCGTCGATCCGCAGACCACCGCCACGACGCCGACCAGACGACGATAGTCACTCTTGACCAAGGAGGTGAGCTCGGCTTCGGCCGCGGTTGTCTTCGTCGATCTGCCCATGCCACCAAGGAGATGCGCCAACGGCCTCCGAGGTTGACACGCCATGAGACCTCACGGGCCAGTCCGGGCCCATTGCTCGGGCGAACCGGCAACGGGCCGGCCCACACACGGCAGGTCAGCGTCGTCGGCCCGGACGTGTACGGCCTGGACCGCGACGGCATCGGCTGTGAGTAGTGCTGAATGCCCGGCCGAGGACGGCGCCGGAGGTGCCGCCCGCAGGCGGGGCTACGGCGCCGGCGAAGGCGGCGCCCTTGACCCCGTAGAGCCAAATTCGGCAAAGCAGGTCCGAGGAGCCCTGTCCGAGGAGCCCGTCGCTCGATTGAACCGCCCCCGGGTTTCGTAGAGGCTGTGGTCTGCCGGGGCTTTCGTGGAGTCGCGTAGCTGGACTCTGATGCTGCTGTCCTGCAGGAGGACAGCATGTGGAAGCGTGGCTATCCGCCGGAGTTCCGTCGGCGGGTGCTGGATCTGGTCGAGGCCGGCCGCAAGGTCGCGGAGGTGGCCGAAGATCTCGGGATCAGTGACCAGACGATCTACAACTGGCGTCGCCAGGACCGAGTCGATCGCGGGCTCGAGCCGGGTCTCACCACGGCGGAGCAGGCCGAGTTGGTGGCGGCCCGCAAGCGAATCCGGGCTCTCGAAGCCGAGCTGGCGGTGCACCGCCGCGCCACCGAGTTGCACCTCGCGCTCCTCGTCGCTCAACACGATCTGAGCCGTCGGTCGTCCCCGTCGCTGCACCATCGTCGCCTCCAGGGCGCCCTGGAGGGCCCTCGGAGCGGCCTGCGGCACTCAACTCGTCGCGCCGGAACGTCGATGAGAGGGGGGCCTGGCCGCCGACGCGATCAGTGGGCCGATCTCCGTTCGGTTCGGCGGCCATCCCGGTGCCGAGGGACAGCATCTTGGCTCGTACGAGAGTTAGAGCTGCCCGAACCGGCTGATCGCCACGAACAGGCAGAGCGCAAACAGCACTCCGTTCGCCGCGGTGTTGCGCGCCTCGCGGAGGCGGATGTGTGAGCCAGCCGCGCCGATCATCACCATGCCGAGACCGACAGCAGCCGCCGGTGTCAGCACGCGAGCGATGCCAGTCGCCCACGGAAGAATCAGTCCAACTGCTGCGAGCAGCTCCATCGCTGCGGTGAACCGAACCACGGGCATCGGGAAACTGGCCGCGCCGGTCTGTCCGCTCGTGAGCAGGCGCTCCTTCGACATCGTCGACTTCGCCACACCGGACCCCGCAAAGACGACCGCCAGGAGTACCTGTGCGGACCAGAGGGCGATGTTCACAATGTGCCTCCTTGCAGAGCCGCGGTGACGACGAGACGACGACTCAGCTGTCCCGGCGTGTGAACAGATCGTCGCCCGACGACGTTCTCGGGGTAACAAGAGGCGAAGAGACGGCGCTGAGTTCCATGCCTCGCAACGTCGTCGCGACGCGCCAACGAGCCGAGAGGCGTCGCGTCCGCCCTGGGCTGAGCCGGAAGCGTCCGCCGACGACGCGACGCACGTTGCTCGTACGCTCCTGCTGGCGTTGTTTACTCCACGTCAGGCGCACGGCGCTTCCGAACTAGACGGGAGTACCGCGCGCCACCCTGCGGAGTGCCAGACGGCTTCCCATAGTCACAGCCGCTCGTCGCCCCGTGGCTCGGCCGGCGCGGTCGGCGTCGCTCGCTTGGCCAGCATGTCGCCGGCGTGGTGCCAGACCTCGTGCGCCACGCGGCGCGCGACAGCCGACGTTCGCTCAACTGGTTCGGGCGGTGCACTACGAACCGCAGCGTCGAAGTCGGCGACCGCGCGGGTCAGGCTCCACAGCGCTGCGGCAGCCGGAAGCTCGTCATAATGGCGTGCTGCTGCGAGGGCAACCTCGTCGAAGCAAACGAGGCGAACTGCGGGAACGTGGATCGTCATCCACAGGCGCTCAGCGGCGATGCGGATGGCATCAGCGAGGTGCCAGGTGTACTCGCACGGGGACCATCGGAGATCGCCGGCGTGCTCGTGAGAGGGGACGCCGCCGCAGGCTTGCTGGACGAGCTCGGTTGCGTCGCGGACGGTCGCGACCGCCTCGTCGTAGGGCATGTCCCAGGCGAAACCGCACTCGCCGCATGCCTCGATGTCAGGTAGCCATCTCATGGACGATCTGCCCTTCTGGGATCGAACCGCCGGTGCGGTGATCCCTGCACACCGCGCTGGCGTCCACGCCAGACGCCTTCGGTGGTCACACGACTATCGGACCGCGTCTGATTCGCGTTGGGTGAGCTGCACGATCGGAATCGTTCGGTTCAGCTTGGCCGCGTCGCGTCGATAGCTGGCGAAGGCAGGGAAGACGCGGTCCGCTAGCACCCACAACCTCTCTTGCTCTGCCTCGTCGTCCACGACGTTCGCCCGCATCGGGATCCCAGCGAAGTTGACGTCCGGATGCGCTCGAAGGTTGTGGTACCAGGCCGGGTGCCGGGGGCTACCGGCGTTTGATGCAGCGATGGTGACGTGGTCGCCGTCGTGGAAGTAGATGGTCGCGTTGCGCCGCAGAACACCGCTCCTCGCACCGAGGGTCTCGAGCACCGCGGTCGGGAACACGAGAGTCGTGGAGAGGCGGCCCCGACTGACGCGCAGCAGGAAGGGGTCGAGCTTCCAGTTCAGATGGCGCGAGATGAATCTGGCGACTCGCGTCGCTGCGAACGCCGCGTAGGCGCGGGCGAACAAGCTCGGGGGGCGAGTGGGGTCAACGAATCTGAGTCCGGGAACCAGGGCTGCCGCCCTCCTGTCTCTCGGCGCTCCGCCTCGGGACTGGGAGACGAGTGACGCTGCGGTGGCGACACAACGAGTCAGTCCTGGAAGACCGGAGCGCGCTTCTCGAAGTAGGCCATGACCGCTTCGATCTGGTTGGGCGAGCCGAGGAGGGGAAATATCGTCCGGCGCTCGTCCTCGAACTGCTCGGCGACGCCTCGGTACGGCGACGCCTTGAGAAGGCTCTTCGCGCCGCGAACCGCCTGCGGGCTCTTGCCCGCGATCTCGTGCGCCATCGCCAGCGCGTCCTCGAGTGGCGTGTCGCTCACCCTTCGTCGCCAGCCCGATCCTCTCCGCCTCCTTGCCCGGGACCATGCGGCCGGTGAACGTGAGCTCTTTGGCCACGTCGAGGCCGACCAGTAGCGGCAGCATCGCCGTCGCGGTCATATCCGGCGTGATGCCCCAGCGGATCTCCAGAACCGAGAACTGCGCGTCCGGTGCGGCGATGCGAATGTCGGCGCAGAGCGCCAGCTGGCACCCGCCGCCGAGCGCGACGCCGTGCACGGCAGCGATCACGGGCACCTGGAGCTCCTGCCACACCCAGCACGCCTGTTGCGGGAGGTGGGTGATGCGCCCATCCAGGTCACCGACGCCCGCCGGCAACCCCTCGCCCGGCGTGCGGTCGGCGCGCCCGGCGCCGGCCATCTGCTGGAAGTTGCCGAAGTCGAGCCCTGCGCAGAACCCACGCCCGTTGCCGGAGAGTACGACGGCGCGGATCGCTGGGTCCTTCTTCAGCGACGCGCCGGCGTCAACGATCGCCGCGAACTGCGCGTCGTCGAGGGCGTTGATCTTCTCTGGTCGGTTCATGCGAACGTCGGCCACACCGCCCTCGATGGAGATCGTGACGCGCTCTTCGCTGTTCATGTCGGCACCCGGACATCCATTCGGACGACCTTGCCGTCCCGGAACCGGTACACGTGCTCGACATCGCCTTCCAGCAGGACGTTCCCCTCGAGGTCGCGCACCGTCTGGCGCACCGACGCCACCGTCGCATCGCCCTCGGCGCCGAAGCCTGTGGGGACAACCTCAGGGTTCGTGGTGGCGAACTGGCCGGCCCAGTGCGCGCCCACAGCGTCGTGGCCAGTCAGCCTCGTGCCCTTCGATCATGTTGGGCGAGTCAACGTCCCTGACGATGTCGGCAAGCGCCGCGTCAATGTCCTTCGAGTTGAACGACGCGTACGCATGGCGTATCAGCGTCTCGTCGTCGACTCTGATCGTGACGCGCTCATCGGTCATCCTCGGGACCTTCCCTCGCTGGGCTTCGTACGGCCCTCGGCCCGACGGACACGAGCGGCTGGAGGTGGGAGTAGACACACCGTAGTAGACGCCGCGTTCTAGTGTCCACAGCGGACTACAATGAGCATGTCCTGTCCAAGCAGGGTTCAGATGGGGTTCGGGGTGCCCGGCCCGGCATCGGGAAGGTGGACTCCAGGATGGGCCGACCGGCGAAGTTCAACTCGGAGCAGATCCTCGACGCGACCGCGCAGCTCGTCGCCGAGGGAGGACCCGGCCTTGCGACGGTTGCCGGCATCGCCGAGCGGTTGGGCGCGCCGACGGGTTCCATCTACCACCGATTCAACTCACGTGATCTGCTCCTCGCTCGGCTTTGGATCCGCACCGTACGGCGGGCCCAGGAGGGTGGCGTCGCCGCGATCTCACAGGCCGACGTGAAGAAGGCAGCTATCGACGGTGGGCTGCACGTCCCACGCTGGTCCCGATCGAACCTGGATGACGCGTGCGTATTGCTCCTCTACCGCCGCGAGCAGCTCGCCGAGCAGTGGCCCGCAGAGCTCGGCGACGAGCTGGCGACGCTGAACGACCCGCTCAAAGCGGCTATTCGGAGCTTCGTCCGGCGCCGCTTCGGCTCAGTGACGAAGGCGAATCTCGACGTGACCTCGTTCGCCCTCCTCGACGTTCCCTACGCAGCCGTCCGCCGCTACCTCATCACGGGCAACCCGCCGCCGCCATCAGTCGATGACCTGATCGCTCGCACCGTCAAATGCATCCTGGGATAGGCGCCCACCGCCGTTCCGAGACCCCCGGCTAGGGTTTTAGCCACCGCGCTCTACTATCCTCAACGCCATGCCCCGCGCCACCCGCACCTCGATCCGCGCGGGCGCCCCCCCAACGTCGCCCTACCGGCCCGGAGCGCGAGCAACAAGCCGCCGCGCCGTCGATGCACGCTGACCACCTCGCCCGGTTGCTCGGAGTTCCCGACCTCGGCGCCAAGCTCGGCGACGTCGAGCGGTGCCTCGAGCGCGCCCTGAACAGCCCGACGGCGCTCGCCGCTCCTACTCGGCGGGTCACCGACGCTGGCGGCAAGCGACTGCGGCCCGCGCTCACCATCGCCTGCGCCGGACTCGGCGGCGTGTACAACGAGCGCGTCGTCGCGGCGGCCGCAGCCGCAGAGCTCGTCCAGGTTGGGTCGCTGGTCCACGATGACCTGCTCGACGGCGCGCTCACGCGACGGGGCACGCCGACCATCAACGCCGTCGAGGGCGCCAGCACGGCGCTGCTTGCCGGAGACTTCATGCTGGCGCAGGCCGGTCAGCTCGCGGCGAGCGTCGGAGCCGGCGCGGCGTCCATCCTGGCAACGACGATCAGCGAGCTGTGCATAGGACAGACGCGTGAGATGGCCCAGCTGTCGAATCCTGACCGAACGATCGACGAGCATCTCGAGTCGATCCGAGGAAAGACAGCGATGCTGTTCAGGTGTGCGTGCCAGCTCGGCGCGCTCTGCGCCGAGCTACCGGACGAACAGTCCGAGTCGCTCGCCCGGTACGGCGAGGACTTCGGCATGGCGTTCCAGGTGCTCGACGACGTCCTGGATCTCGTCGGTGACGCGGAACGACTCGGCAAGCCGATCGGCGTCGACATTGCGACCGGCGTTTACACGATGCCCGTCCTGCTCGCGCTCGAAGGCGACGACGGCGAGAAGCTCCGGACGCAGCTGGCAGCCGGCGACACGGCAGCAGCCATCACGTGCGTAATCGCATCCGACGGCGTCGGCAGCGCGCTCAGCGCAGCCGAGACCTACGCCCGATCGGCGGCGACCTCTGCCGCGTCCCTCCAGACCCCGTCAGCGGATGCTCTTGCCGCCTTTGCCCACTCGTACGTGTCCTGGGCCCTCGAAGCGTTCGTGGATCGCAGCGTCTGGCCGCCCAGCTCGTGACGGCCAGGCCAAGCCATCTACCTGGTGCCGTGACCGCAAGTGTCCGAACGAGAAGGGAGTCGCCATGAAAGTGTTCGTGGCCGGCGCCACTGGTGCGCTCGGCAAGCAGCTTGTTCCCATGTTGGTCGCCAATGGGCACGAGGTCGTCGGGATGACCCGCACGGAAGCCAAGCGCGACCAGTTGCGCGCCCTCGGCGCTCGGCCCCGTGGTGGCCGACGCGCTGGATGCCGACGCCGTGGGCCGCGCCGTGGGCGCGGCCGAGCCCGACGTGATCGTGCACCAGCTCACCGCCATACCGCCGGCGGTCAACATGCGACACTTCGATCGGGAGTTCGCGCTCACCAACCGCCTTCGCATCGAGGGCACCGACCACCTGCTGTCGGCGGGCAAGGCGATTGGCGTCAAGCGATTCGTCGTCCAGAGCAACGCCGGCGTGCTGTATGCGCGCACCGGTGGCCCGATCAAGCGGGAGGACGATCCGCTCGACGACGATCCCCCGCCGGCGATGCGTCAGGTGCTCGCGTCGATCCGTCACCTTGAGGCGGCGGTCACCGGCGCCCAATGGACGGACGGACTCGTGCTTCGCTACGGCTGGTTCTACGGCCCCGGCACCTCGATCGCCCTCGACCCACCCGGCAGCCAGATCGAGCTGATCCGCAAGCGCCAGTTCCCCATCGTTGGCGACGGCACGGGCGTCTGGTCATTCATCCACGTCGAGGACGCCGCGACGGCAACCGTCGCCGCTGTCGACGGGGGACCTGCGGGCATCTACAACGTCGTCGAGGACGAACCGGCACCGGCGTCCGAGTTCCTGCCAGTCTTGGCGGCCGGCGTGGGTGCGAAGCGTCCGTTTCGGGTGCCGCGCTGGCTCGGGCGCCTGGAAGCAGGCGAGGTGGCCGTGATGGCCATGACCGAGATCCGGGGTGCCTCGAACGACAAGGCGAAGCGCGAGCTGGGTTGGCAGCTGCGGTATCCGAGCTGGCGGCAGGGCTTTGTCGAGGGGCTCGCCTGACATGGCGGAGCTGCTCGACGGGCTGCGAGCCACTTCTGATCCCAGTGTGCCCTGTCACAGATGGCAAGCGGGCGGTGTCTTGATGTCGATCGCACCGACACAAGGAGCAGATATGTCCAGCACCCCACGGATTCCCAAGGCGGAGATCACCGGCTTCTATGGGTATGTACTGAAGCGATTCAGCCGGAAGATGCTCGGTGAGGTGCCGGACGGTGCCGCGGTGATGTGGCACAACCGACCGGTGCTGATGAGCTCCATGGGGTTCGGCCGCAAGGTCCAGAAGTGGGACCAGCTCGACCCCAACCTGAAGTCCTTTGCCCACATGGCGGCCGCCGCGCAGATCGGCTGCTCGTTCTGCCTCGACTTCGGCTACTTCCAGGCCCACAACGAGGGACTCGACGAACTGAAGGCCAGCGAGGTGCCCCGGTGGCGTGAGTCAACGGTGTTCACGCCGCTCGAGCGCGAGGTGATGGAGTACGCCGAGGCAATGAGCGAGACGCCACCGCGGGTTACCGACGAGCTGTCGGCCCGGCTGCTCGAGCAGCTCGGTGCGCCAGCGATGCTGGAGCTCACCGCGGTGGTCGGGTTCGCGAACATGACCGCGAGGGGCAACGTGGCGTTGGGGATCGAGTCCCAAGGGTTCTCCAAGGCGTGCAAGCTGCCGCTGGCTCAACCCTCGGCCGGGTACGCGACGTCGGTATGAGCGAGGACGCGTTCACGCTCCACCGCAGCCTGCTGTTCACCGTCGCCTACGAGATGCTCGGCGCCGCGTCCGACGCCGAGGACGTCGTCCAGGAGACGTGGCTGCGGTGGGCCGACGTCGACCACGCTGACGTGCGCGATCCGCGCGCCTATCTGGTCCGCATCGTCACCCGTCAGGCGCTGAACCGGCTGCGGTCGATGGCGCGACGGCGCGAGGACTACGTCGGCGAGTGGCTGCCCGAGCCGCTGTTGACGAGCCCCGACGTCGCCGCCGACATCGAGCTCGCCGAGAGCGTGTCGATGGCGATGCTCACCGTGCTCGAGACCCTCGGTCCCGCGGAGCGCGCCGTGTTCGTGCTGCGCGAGGTGTTCGACACGCCCTACGACGAGATCGCAGAGGCGGTCGGCAAGTCCCCCGCCGCCGTCCGCCAGATCGCCCACCGGGCACGCGACCACGTCGCCGCTCGACGCCCGCGGGTGCCGGTCACCACGTCCGAGCAGCAGGAGGCCGTCGACCGGTTCCTGGCCGCCATCCGACACGGCGACCTGCAAGGCCTCCTCGACGTCCTCGCCCCCGACGTCGTCATCGTGGCTGACGGCGGCGGCCTGGCCGCCGCCGCGCGTCGCCCGATCGAGGGTGCGGAACGGGTGGCGAGCTTGCTGGTCCGCGGTCTCGGTTCGGCGGACTTCGAGGCGACCGCGGTCTGGCTCAACGGGTCACCGGCGATCCGACTCGACGTCGGCGGTGAGCTCGACACAGCCGTGAGCCTCGCCGTCGAGAGTGGTCGGATCACCCGCATCTACGCCATCCGCAACCCGCACAAGCTGGCCCGGCTGGACGGCGTCGCCGCGCTCACGCGGTCTTGAGCGTCATGTCGGACTCGTTGCCGGACTGCTACACGATGCTTCAGCGGTTCCTTTCTGGCACATCTTGCCGAGCTACTCCGCCTGAGAAGTGCAACCACACAACAAGCGACAAGGAATGAACCATGGATGCGCGCCTGAACCTCCTCGCCAACCCGGACGCAGCCAAGTCCCTGAAGTACATCTCCTCCGCGAACAAGGTGTTCTCGGA
>Ga0299914_10002845_pt1 | contig 12057 bp, 10 predicted proteins | sample RVTome_10_FD_201361 | JGI IMG/M metagenome (GOLD analysis project Ga0299914, IMG submission 201361) | Soil microbial communities from uranium-contaminated site in the Upper Colorado River Basin, Wyoming, United States - RVT153D57 (version 2) ... | reverse complement strand
ACGACGGCGGGCGAGGGCGCGACCACCACCACCACTGGGGGCGACGCCACCACGACCACGGCCGGGGGCTGACGTGCGGGCCCTCGTGCTCGTCGGTGGCCTCGGCACGCGCCTACGCCCCCTGACCCACCACCGGCCGAAGCAGATGCTGCCGATCGTCAACAGGCCGATGATCGAGCACGTGGTGAGCCACCTGGTTTCCCACGGCGTCGACGACGTGGTGCTGTCGCTCGGCTACCAGCCCGACGGATTCCGTGACGTCTACCCCGGCGGGCGGTGCGCCGGCGCCTCGCTGCATTATGCGATCGAGCCCGAGCCGCTGGACACTGCGGGAGCCATCCGCTACGCCGCCCTCGACGCCGGGATCGACGAGCGCTTCCTGGTCGTCAACGGGGACGTGCTCACGGACCTCGACGTCACGGCGTTCGTCGCCTTCCACGACGTCCGAGCCGCAGAGGGCACCGTCTCGCTGCATCGGGTCGACGATCCGTCCCGCTACGGCGTCGTCCTCACCGACTCCCGGGGCCGGGTGTCCGCGTTCGTCGAGAAGCCGCCCCGGGGCGAGGCGCCGAGCGACCTCATCAACGCCGGCACGTACGTGCTGGAGCCGTCGGTGATCGACCGCATCCCGGCGGGGCGGCGGGTGTCGGTCGAGCGAGAGACGTTCCCGGCCATGGCCGCCGCCGGCAGCCTCTACGCCCGCGCCGACGGTTGCTACTGGATCGACACCGGCACCCCTTGCGAGTACATCCAGGCGCAACTCGACCTCGTCGACGGTGTACGCGGGGCGCCGATCGACGGCATCCACCCCGACGCCGAGGTCGCCGGCGACGCCGCGGTCAAGCGTTCGGTCGTGGGAGCCGGTGCTGTCGTCGCCCCCGGCGCGCGGGTAGAGAACGCCGTGCTGTTGCCCGGAGTGCGGGTGTGCACGTCCGCCGTGGTCGAGGGATCGGTGGTGGGCGAGGGCGCGATCGTGGCCGAGGGCGCCCAGGTGGTGGGCGGCAGCGTGGTCGGCGATGGCGAGGTCGTCGGGCGGGGCCGGCATCTCGACGGTGAACGTGTTCCTGCCACGGATTCGGGGGGAGTGAAGGCGTGAAGACCCTCGTCACGGGCGGGGCCGGATTCGTTGGCTCGACGCTGGTCGACCGCTTGCTGGCCGAGGGCCACCGGGTCGACGTGCTCGACGACCTGTCCTCGGGGTCTCTGGCCAACCTGGCCGACGCCCGGGCGGAGCGAGGGGACCGCACCAACCGGCTGACGTTCCACCAGATCGACGTGTGCGACCCACAGATCGTCGATCTCATCGCTCGACGCGAGCCGGAGGTCGTGTTCCACCTCGCGGCCCAGGTCGACGTCCGGGTATCGGTGGCCCGGCCGGCGCACGACGCCGAGGTCAACGTGGTCGGCACCATCAACGTGCTCGAGGGCGCACGTGTGGCCGGGGCGCGCAAGCTTGTGTTCGCATCGAGCGGCGGCACCCTCTATGGCGAGCCGGCGCGGGGTGACCTGCCCTGCAAGGAGTCGCACCCCCACAATCCGGGGTCCCCGTACGGCGCCTCCAAGCGGGTGGCCTTCGACTATCTCAACGTGTACCGCCAGCTCCATGGGCTCGAGTTCACGGCGTTAGCGCTCGCAAACGTGTACGGGCCGCGGCAGGATCCCCACGGCGAGGCCGGCGTGGTCGCCATCTTCGCCGGCCGCCTCCTGGCCGACGAGGTGTGCACCATCTACGGCGACGGCGACCAGACACGCGACTACGTCTACGTGGACGACGCGGTCGATGCCTTCGTACGGGCGGCGAGCAGGGGCGGAGGCCTGCTGCTCAACATCGGCACCGGGGTCGAGACGTCGGTCAACCAGCTCTACGCGGCGATGGCCGCCGGCGCCGGTGTCGACCGCCCCGCCGCCTACGCGCCGATGCGCGTGGGTGAGCTCCTGCACTCGGCGCTCGATCCCGGCAGGGCCGCCATCCATCTCGGCTGGAGGCCGTGGACCGACCTCGGCGAGGGCGTCGGCCGCACCCTGGAGTGGTTCAAGCAGCGCTGACACGCGGGGCGGTGGGTCTAGGTGCTCAGCGGAACAGGTCCTCGGTGGGGGGGCGGACGACCTCGACCCGCACCTCGCCCCGACCGAGCCACGACGGATCGACGCCCCGCACGACCGCGGCGCAGATGCCCGCCGCCTTGCCCATCACCAGCTCGGCGGCGGCCGCCAGCTCGTCGACCACGCACACCTCCGTCACCTGCAGCTCGCGACCCCGCGCGTCGGTCGTGCCCCGCAGGTCGATGACGGCGCGGATGCCGGCGCAGCCGATGGCGACGTCCGTGAGGCCCCGGCGCCAGGTGCGGCCGAACGTGTCGCTTATGATCACCGCGACCTCGGCGCCGAGGCGGCCCCGCAGCCCGTCGCGCAGCCGGCGCGCCGAGCGGTCGGGGTCCTCGGGCAGCAGCGCCGCCCAGCCGTCCTCGACGTTGGACAGGTCCACGCCGGCGTTGGCGCACACGAACCCGTGGCGCGTCTCCGAGATCACCAGCTCGCCGCGGCGACGCAGGACGCGCACCGACTCACCGTCGACGATCCTCGCCTTGCTGCCGGGATCGTTGGGATCGATAGGGACGAGCTGGGCCTCGGCCTTGGACACGACCTTCTGCGTCACCACGATCACGTCGCCGTCGCGCAGGTCGTCGGCCGCCTCCGCCAGCAGGCGCGCCAGGTCGTCCCCCGGGCGCACCTCGCCGATGCCCCCCACGGGCAGGACCTCGAGCACGCCGGCCATCGTCGTGGAGCCCTCACCTTCACCTCTACCGGGATCAGCGACCGAGAACGACGTGGCAGAGCGCCGCCGCGGCAGCCGGGTCCCGCATGATCGTGTCGGTCACGACGCAGCGCAAACCCGCAGCTCGGACGCCGTCGGCGAGCTCGACGTCGGCCCTGTCGATCACCAGCGTGCCCACGAACGGCGCGTACAGCTCGGCGATCCCGACGACCGAGTCCGCGTGCCCCAGCTCCCGGAGCAGTCGGTCGGCGGGGCCCTTGAGTGCCCGGCCGCCGACCAGCGGCGACACGGCAACGACGTCGTCCCTGCGCGCGACGACGGCGTCCCGCATGCCGGGGACGGCCATCACCGGGCCGATCGAGACGATGGGATTGGAGGGCGCCACGACCACGGTGTCGGCGCCGGCGATGGCAGCGAGGACACCGGGGGCCGGGCGGGCCGCGTCCGCCCCGGCAAACCGCACGCCGGCGACGGGCACGGCGTGCTGCAACCGCACGAAGTAGTCCTGAAAGGAGATCTCCTCGCCCGCCGCCACCCCGGCAGCGAGCACCGCCGCGCCCGTCTCGTCGCCGGCCACGGTGATCATCGTCCGCAGCGGCTGCTCGGTCACCGGCACGATGTGCAGCCCGAGTCCCCAGGCGCGGGCGATCTCCGCCGTCACCGCCGCCAGCCCCACGCCGTCCGCCAGCCGCTGGGTGCGATACAGGTGGGTCGCCAGGTCGCGGTCCCCTAGTCGGAACCACGTCACGCCGCCGTAGCGCGACAGCGCCTCCATGGCCTGCCACGACTCGTCGCGCAACCCCCAGCCTCGCTCGGGATCGATGGCGTCGGCGACGGTGTAGGTGACGGTGTCGATGTCGGGACTTATGACCAGGCCGTGGAGCACCATGTCGTCGCCCGTGTTGACGATGGCGGTCACCTCGTCCGGCGGCACCACGTCGACCAGCCCGCGGACCAGGCGAGCGGCGCCGACGCCCCCCGCCAGGACCGCGACCCCCGCCATCAGGCGATGCCCTTGAGCTTCCCCTCGAGCAGGGCGACGTCGGCGTCGACCATGAGGTTGACCAGTTCCTCGAACGTGGTCCTGGGCTTCCACCCCAGCACCCGGCGCGCCTTGGAGGCATCGCCCACCAGCAGGTCGACCTCGGCCGGCCGGAAGAAGCGCTCGTCGACCACCACGTACTTCTCCCAGTCCAGGCCCACCCGCTGGAACGCCAACTCGCAGAGCTCGCGCACCGAGTGGGTCTCGCCGGTGGCGATCACGTAGTCGTCGGGCGTGTCCTGCTGGAGCATGAGCCACATCGCCTCGACGTAGTCGCCGGCGTAGCCCCAGTCGCGCTTGGAATCGAGGTTGCCCATGCGCAGCTCGGTGGCCAACCCGAGCTTGATGCGGGCCGCGCCGTGGGAGATCTTCCGGGTCGAGAACTCCAGCCCTCGGCGCGGGCCCTCGTGGTTGAACAGGATCCCGCTGGTGGCGTGCAGCCCGTAGGACTCGCGATAGTTCACCGTGATCCAGTGCCCGTAGACCTTGGCGACCCCATACGGCGAGCGGGGGTAGAACGGCGTCGATTCTTGCTGGGGCGTCTCCATCACCTTCCCGAACATCTCGCTCGACGACGCCTGGTAGAAGCGGATCTCGGGGTTGATGGTGCGGATGGCGTCGAGCATCCGCGTGACGCCGATGGCGGTGAACTCGCCGGTCAGCACGGGTTGTTGCCAGGAGGTGGGCACGAACGACTGGGCCGCCAGGTTGTAGACCTCCTCCGGCCGGTGCTCCTGGAGGATGGTGAGGATCGACATCTGGTCGAGCAGGTCACCATGGACGAACGTGATGCGGTCCTGGAGGTGACCGATCCGCTCCCAGTTGACCGTGCTGGTCCGCCGGACCATGCCCAACACCTCGTAGCCCTTGTCCAACAGCAGCTCGGCCAGGTGGGAGCCGTCCTGACCGGTGATACCGGTGACGAGCGCTCGCTTGGTCACGATGTGGTCTCCTAGGTGGGGAAGCCGGTCAGGTTGTCAGCCGCCGAGACGCGATCGCCAGTCGGCGAGCACGTCCGCAAGGGTCTGTTCGAGGGGGATGGTGGGGGACCAGCCGGTGGCACGGGCGAGGCGGGCGTTGTCGCCAACCAGCACCGGGATGTCGACGGGGCGCTGGAGGGCTGGGTCGCTCACCAGGCGCATCGGTCTGTTGGCCATCGCGAGCAGCAGGTCGGCGATCTCCTTGACGGAGACCGCGCGGCCCCGGCACACGTTGTAGACCTCACCCGGCTCGCCGTGCTCGATCAGGAGGCGGTACGCACGGACGACGTCGCGGACGTCGGTCACGTCCCGTCTCGGTGCCGTGTTGCCGATGGGGATCTCGTCACCGCCGTCCCGCTCGTTGCGAGCGATGCGCGCCGCCAGCGAGGGCGCCACGAAGCGGTCGGTTTGGCCGGGGCCGAGGTGGTTGAAGGCCCGCACCCGTATCACCGGCAGGCGGTGCCCGAGCCAGGCCTGCTGGGCCAGTGCGTCGGCGGCCACCTTGGAGGCGGCATAGGGGGACACTGGCCTCAGCGGTTGCGCCTCGTCGAGGGGCAACTCGTCCTCGGTGACTCGGCCGTAGACGTCGGCGCTGCTCACTGCGAGGACCCGCTCCGCGCCCGCCTCGCGGCTGGCCTCGAGCACGTTGAGCGTGCCCACGGCGTTGGCCAGGAACGTCTCCTGGGGTGTGTCCCAGCTGCCCCCGACATCGGCGGCACCGGCCAGGTGGTAGACGGCGGTCGGCTTGGCCGAGAGCACTGCGTCGGTGATCTCGGGCGCGTCGGTGATGTCGATGCCGTCGACGGTGCGCTCCAGCTGGATGACCTCGTCACCGCTTTCCTCGAGGTGGCGGACCAAGTGAACACCGACGAAGCCCCCGGCTCCGGTGACGAGCGCTCTCACGGGCGGTCATCGTAGGGGGTCGTCAGCGCGGGCCAGCGACCCGGCGAACGGCACTGGGCGTCAGCGGCGTCACGCGGTCCGATCGGCCCATCTGGTGCCGACTCAGGTCGACGGCGCCGTGCCTCAGCGTTTCGGCTTCTTCAAGGCGTTCTGGATGGCCCGCTTGAGCTGCTGGCGCTGCACCTGCAGGTGCTGGAAGCCGAGGATCCCCAGCCCGACGGCCGTGTACACCGTGTTCTCGACCCTCCTGGAGATGTCGTCGGTCGACGGCCGTGGCACTCCCTGGAGGCTAGTGGCCCGATATGGGTGACCTCGGCCGGGGATCCGCGGCCGGGAACGGGTCCTTCGCTACCCTCCGCGTCGTCGTGGAATCGGAGGAGCAACCGCTCGCCTCCCCACCGGTTCTGGCGGTCGTGGTCATGCACGGACTGCACGCCGACCGGTTCGAAGTCCTGCTGGGGGCGCTCGCCGAGCAGGACTACCCCGAGCTGTCCGTGCTGGTGGTCGACGCCGGCGGGGGGAACGGCACCGCCGACCGGGTCCTTGCCGCCCTGCCGGCCGCCCGGGTGCTGCATGTGTCCGGTCGCGAGGGCTTCGCCACCGCCGCCAACCATGTCCTCGATCCTGACCGGCCTCAGGCCCGCCGGGCCGAGTTCTTCGTGTTCTGCCACGACGATGTCCTCCCGGACACGGGGGCCGTCAGCGCACTCGTCGGGGCGGCCACCGAGTGGGACGCCGACGTCGTCGGGCCCAAGTTCGTGGCCCGGGACGACCCCCGACGCCTGCTGCACGTCGGCCTCGGCGTGGACCGGGTGGGCACGACGATGCCGCTGGTCGAACGCCGCGAGCTGGATCAGGGGCAACACGACGGCGTGCGTGAGGTGTTCGCGTTCCCCGCCGGGTTCACGCTGGTGCGTGCGGACCGGTTCGCAGCCATGGCCGGGTTCGACGAGGCGATCGGGTCGCCCGACGACGAGCTGGGCCTCTGCTGGCGGGCCCGCGCTGCCGGCTCCCGGGTGCTGGTGGCCACCGACGCCAGGGTCCGGCGCGACGGCCAGTCGTGGGCCGGTCCCCGGGACCGGGCCCGCTATCGCGTCCGGGCGCTGCTCTCCTGTTCGAGCCGTCTCGACCTGCTGTGGATCGCCCCACAGGCGTTCGCCCTCAGCCTTGTGCAGGCCGTCGGCGGCCTGCTGACCGGCCGGCCGCGGCAGGCCCGCGTCGCGCTCGGCGCATGGGCGTGGAACCTGCGCCACCCGTTGTCGCTGTGGCGGGCCCGGCGGCAGGTCAGGCGCGTGCGCCAGGCCTCCGATCGTGAGCTTCACCGCATGCAGGTGCGCGGGCTCATCGGTCCCCGCCTGTGGCTGCGTCGGATGCGCCGCAACGGATCGTCCGTCGACGCCACCATCGATCCCTCGGAGGGGTCGGCCACGGCGCCACTCGCCGCCGACCCTGCCGCGGCGGCCGACCCCAGGGCGCCCTGGACGCCCGCCACCGCGTTGATCGCCACCGTCCTCGCGGGCGTGGTGCTGTTCGGCAGCCGGCACCTCGTCACCCGGTTCGTGCCGGCCGTGGGTGAGTTCGTCGCCCTCCCGGGATCGGCCGGCGACCTCGTGCGTGCGTGGGCCGGCGGATACCGGCCGGTGGGGCTGGGGGCGGATGCCTCGGCGCCCACCCTCGCCGGCGTGGTCGGTGGGCTGGGCGCGGTTCTGGGACGGCAGGCGGCCCTGGCCCGCACGCTGCTGGTCGTCGGCCTCGTGCCTGCAGGCGTGGTGGGGGCCTACCGGCTGCTGCGCCCCACCGGCTCGAAGCCCGCGCAGGTCGCCGCCGCCGTCGCCTATGCGGCGGTGCCCCTGCCGTACGACGCCCTGGCCGCCGGGCGCTGGTCGGTCGCAGCGGCGTATGCCGCCTCGCCATGGTTGCTGGGCCGGCTTGCCCAGTCCTCGCTCGTGGCGCCGTTCTCGGCCGACGGACCGGTGCCGCCCGTCCCCCGACCGTTGTGGCAGCACGTGATCGCGACGGGGGCGGTGACCGGCCTCGCCGCCCTGCTCGTCCCCCAGGCGCCCGCCCTGGTGCTGCTGGTCGCACTCGCGCTGGTGGCGGGCACGCTCCTCGCGTTCCAGCGGCGCGGCATCGGCCGCCTGGTGACGGTGTCGGTCGGGGCGGCGCTGGTGGGGACGCTGCTGCACCTTCCGGCGCTGATCGACGTGATCCGGTCGCGGACGGCGGCCGACGCCTGGATGGGGCTCGAACGGCCTGCGGGCGCCCTGACCGCGCTTGACCTGCTGCGCTTCGACACCGGATCCCTGGGGATTGCCCCGCTCGGCTTCTGCCTGGCGGGGGCGGCGGCACTGCCGCTCCTGGTCGGGCGCGACTGGAGGCTGGGCTGGGCCGTGCGGGCATGGGCCGTGGCCGTGGCGTGCTGGGCGGTGCTGTGGGCGCAGCAGCAGGGACACATCCAGATGCGGCTGCCCGAGCCCGGCGTCGTGCTGGCACCGGCGGCCGCGGCGCTGGCGTTCGCGGTTGCCCTCGGGGTGGCGGCGATCGAGCTGGACGTTCGGGGACGCTCCTGGCGCTTCGGCTTCCGCCGGATGGTGTCGGCGCTCGCGGTGCTGGCACTGGCGGCGGCGACCGCTCCGGTGGTGGTGGGGGCGATGGACGGCTGGTGGGACATGCCGCCGGGCCAGTTCGGCGACGTGATGGGCAGTGTCGACGCCGCCGTGGCCGAAGAGCCGTCGCGGGTGCTCTGGGTGGGGGACCCGGCGGTGCTGCCGGGCGGCCAGGCCTGGGAGTTCGACGACGGCCTCTCCTACACGGCCGTGGACGCGTCCGTGCCGGGCGTCGCCGACCTGTGGCCGGCGACCGGGCTGGGGTGGAGCGGCCGGCTCGGCGAGGCCTTGCGGCTGGCCGCCGGAGGCCAGACCAGCAGGCTGGGGCGGGTGCTGGCGCCGATGGGCGTCCAGTACGTGGCGGTCCCCCGCGCGTTGGCGCCCGCGAGCGCGGTCGAGCGGACCGGCGGCGGAACGGCCGGGCCGGGACCGGCTGCCCTCGCATCGGCCGGCGCGGTCGACGGGTTGATCGAGGCACTCGACGGGCAGCTCGATCTCGAACAGGCCGCAGTCGACGACGCGTTGGCTCTCTATCGCAACGTCGCCTTCGCACCGATCCGGGCGACCGGCATCGACCCGTCCGTCCTCCAGGAGACGTCGGTGGCGGCGATGCAGCATGTCGACCTGTCGGCGGCGTCGCCGGCGCTGGTGGCGTCGGATGGCAACGGGCGCACCTCCCGCGGCCCCCTCGGGGCCGGGGCAACGGTGGTGCAGGCGTCGTCGGCGTCGGATCGCTGGGTCCTCGAGGTGGACGGCCGCCGGGCCGACCGCGCCGACGCGTACGGCTGGGCCGACGCGTTCACGGTCCCGGAGGGCGTGGACAGCGGAGACGCGGTGCTCGACTACCGCACCCCGCCGGCCCGCTACGCCCTGGTGGCGCTGCAGGGTGTGTTGTGGCTGTCGGTCCTGGCCGTCGCAGTGCGGATGCGCTTCGGGTCCGAGGCGCCGTCACCGTCCCGGCCGTCCCGGCCGGGCGGGGCGTCCGCGTCGCCGGGCGAGGGCCCCGCCGACGGCGAGCCTGCGCACCACGAGCCCGCCCCCGACGACGAACCTTCTCGCGAAGGCGAGCCGGTGCCGGCGGGGGCCGGGGCCTCGACGTGAAGCGCCCACGCCTGCGGCGCCGGTCGCCGCGCCTTCCCGTCATGGTGCTGCTGGCGGCGGCCATCGGTGCGGCCGTCTGGCAGGCACGGACCGAGGAGGATCGGGGGACCGCCGCCGCCGACGCAGTCGACGCCGCCGCGGGCCCGGCGTCGGGGATGCCGGCCGTGGCCAGCGCTGGCGCCCTGGCATCGACGTGGTACTGCGCCGCGGGCACCGGGGACGCGGGCGGGATGGCCGATCACTCCGTCACCGTCTTCAATCCCGGCGACAGGAGTGTCGGCGTGGCCATCACGGTGTATGGCGGCGTGCTGGCGTCGTCGTCGCCCACGACCGCCGAGGCGGCCGAGGCACCGCCGACGGCGGCGCCGCCGCCGGGGGCGCGGGGTTTCGTGCTGCAGGGCCGCGACCGCGTCGAGCTGCGGCTGGGTGACGTCGTGTCGGCGCCGCTGGTAGCGGCACTGGTCGAGGCCGCTGGCGGGCCGGTGGCGGTCGAGCACCGCGTCACGGGCCCGCACGGCGTGGACGTGGGCCCCTGCGCGTCGGCCACCGCACCGGTGTGGCACCTGGCGTCCGGAGCCACCACCCGTGACGCCCGCGAGGTGGTGGTGCTGTTCAACCCGTTCCCCACCGCCGCCATCGTCGACATCACCTTCGACACGGATGCCGGATCACGCGAGCCGGTGCGCTTCCAGGGGTTCCCGGTGGCTGCGGGCACCGTGGTGGGCGTCGACATCGGCGACGACGTCGCGCGGGAGCCCCAGGTGTCGGCCACGCTGCGCACGCGCGCCGGGCGGGTGGTCGCCGAACGCCTGCAGGAGTTCGACGGCAGCCTGGGCCCCGAGGGCCTCGCAGTGGCGTTGGGCGTGCCGCAACCGTCGACGACCTGGGCGTTCCCCGACGGGGTGGTCGACGACACCCGCACCGAGCGCATCGTCGTCTACAACCCGGGCGACGAACGCGCCGAGGTCGACGTGCATGTGCTGCCCACGAGCGACGAACCGGCGTCGGCGCCGCAACCGTTCCGCCTGAGCATCCGAGCCGGGACATTCGCCGTCGTCGACTACGGCGCCGAGGACCGGGTCGTCCCTGGCGTGGAGCACGCCACCCTGGTTCGCTCCACCAACGGCGTGCCGATCGTGGCGGAGCGGGCCACGACCCAGGTCGGGGAGCCGGACGGCGGAAACGACGGAGACGACGGCGACACGGACAGCGAGGACGGCGAGGGAGACGGCGACGGCGAAACCAGGGTCGGCGGAGACATTGCGGCGGGTCCCGGTGCGGTCGTGGCCGCCACCCGGTGGGCGTTCCCCTCGTCCGCCCAGGGCCAGGAGGCCGGAGCGCGGTTCGTGGTGTTCAACCCCGACCCGGAGCGGTCAGTGCCGGTGACGCTGCTGGCCGTCGCGAACGGCCGGGAGGCCCCCGCGGGCGGCGTGCGGGACGCGGCCGTGGCGCCCGGTGGGCGCATCAGCCTCGGCGACGACACCGACTCGCCGTCGTGGGTCGTCGAGGCGGGGGCGCCGGTGGTCGTCGAGCGGAGGCTGGTGGGGGAGACCGGCATCGCCCTGGGGAGCGGCGTCGGCATCCCCGGCGCAGACGGCTCGGTGGCACTGGACCGGCTCGTCGGTCGCTGATCCACCGTCGGGGGTTGGATCGGTCGCGGGCGGGGCGCGACCATCGGGGCGTGGAACGGTTGCTGCTGGTCGTGGTGCTGGCGGCCGCGGCAGGTGCGGTGGCGCTGGTGATCGAGCGGCGGCGGCGCCCGGCGGCACCCACGAACGTGCGCCACACGCTGCCCGAGCAGCTCGACCGCCGTGACTTCGAGCGCCCGGACGCACCGTGGCTGGTGGCGGTGTTCACGTCGGCCAGCTGTCACACCTGCGGGGGCGTCTGGGACAAGGCCAGGCTGCTCGCCAGCGACGCGGTGGCGGTTCAGGAGGTCGAGGTCACGGCCGCCCCCGAGGTTCACCGCAAGTACGCCATCGACGCCGTCCCGGCGGTTGTGGTCGCCGACGAGTCGGGCGTGGTGCGAGCCGGTTTCCTGGGCCCGGTAACGGCCACCGACCTGTGGGCGACGGTGGCCGAGCTGCGGGCCCCGGGGACCCTGCCCGCCGAGGGCTGCGACCACGGCACCGCGCCTGCGACCGAGGCCGACCCCGCGGCCTGACCCGAATCGCGGCAGCCCGACGTCCTCCTCGCAGCCGTGGATTACGGTGTCGTGGCACGGCGGTGCGTTTGACGCATTCCCGCTCCGGCGGCTCCCTCGGCCAGTTGTCCCCTGGAGGTCATATGTGGAGGAGGTTGCGAGGATGGGGCGCCGCGCTGGTGCTCCTGGGTGCGAGTGGCGTCATGTCGGCATGCGGTGACGACGATGACGAGGATCCCGGCGGCCAGAACGTCGAACTCGAGGACGACGGTGAGACGACGACGTCATTGGATGACACCGACGATGACACCGACGACGACACCGACGATGACACCGACGATGACACCGACGACGACACCGACGACGACACCGACGACGACGACACCGACGACGACACCGACGACGACACCGACGACGACACCGGCTGACGAGAAGCGGAGCTCAGCCTCCGCCCCGCAGATCGTCCTCGGGTGACGCCCATGGGCCCACCGGGGCCGACCCGCGGC
>Ga0299914_10002844_pt1 | contig 12057 bp, 13 predicted proteins | sample RVTome_10_FD_201361 | JGI IMG/M metagenome (GOLD analysis project Ga0299914, IMG submission 201361) | Soil microbial communities from uranium-contaminated site in the Upper Colorado River Basin, Wyoming, United States - RVT153D57 (version 2) ... | reverse complement strand
CAGCACTTGGCGAGGCTGTCGTGTCCCTCCGGTGCCAGCACGCTGCGTGACGAGATGGCCATGAGTGGGCGGCGTCTGTTGGCCGCCAGCGGGCAGATCCCGATGGCCGCCCACACTGTCGCGTACCGAGCGGTACGGGCCAGCAGGCCTCGGACGCGGGATACTCGCGGGATGGACGCGGGATGCTGCGCCAGGGGAGGAGCCGGTCTGGCGGCGCACTTCGGGGTCAGCCTGGCGTCCCGAACCGTCGTCCGGTGAGCTTCAACGGTCTTTGGGACCTGGCCAAGAGCTTCAACGAATCGGCCTGATTCGTTGTAGCTTGCGGTCGTGGATGCAAATCGCTTTGAAGCTCCCACCTTCGGTGAGGCGTTCAAGACGATGGGTCCGGCTGGCTACATCGCCTTCCGGCCCGCCCTGCTCCCGCGCCGCCTCGACCTGCACGACACGACGGTCATCGCCCTGTCAGGGGCCGATCGTGCGCTCGGTCGGCTGGCCGGCACGGGGCGGCTCCTGCCGAACCCTCACCTCCTGCTGCGCCCCTACGTCGCCCGTGAGGCACTGGCGTCGAGCCGCATCGAGGGCACGCAAGCATCGCTGTCCGACGTGTTCGACGCGCAGGCCAGGCGATCCCCCGAGGGCCCCCTGCGCGAGGTAACCAACTACATCGACGCGCTCGACCACGGCCTCGCGCGCCTCGACACGTTGCCGGTCTCGCGTCGCCTGCTGTGCGAGGTCCACGAGATCCTGCTCACCGGTGTCCGGGGCCAGGAGCGACGACCCGGCGAGGTGCGCAGATCCCAGAACTGGATCGGCTCGCCCGACAACCGACCGGAGACCGCCGTCTTCGTGCCACCCCCCGTCGACGAGATGGAGCCAGCGCTCGATGACCTCGAGCGGTTCCTCCACGAGACCGGCCCGCTTCCCCCGCTCGTCTCGATCGCCCTGGCGCACTACCAGTTCGAGACGATCCACCCGTTCCTCGACGGCAACGGCCGGCTCGGGCGCCTGCTCATCGTCTTCCTCCTCGTGGAACACGGCCTGCTGCCCCAGCCGCTGCTGTACCTCAGCTCCTTCTTCGAGGCCCACCGCAGCGACTACTACGACCGGCTCCAGGCGGTCCGTGAGCGCGGCGAGATCCAGGAGTGGTTGCGCTACTTCCTCACCGGCGTGTCTGAGCAGGCCAACGACGCCGTCGCCCGTGCCGAGGAGCTGGTCGATCTCCGAGAGGAGATGCGGCGACGCCTCGCGGGTGACCGGTCCCGGGCGACCGAAGTGGTCGAGATGATCTTCGAGAACCCCGTGCTCACCACCACCCGGATCGCCGACGCGCTCGACATCACAGTGCAGAGCGCCCTCAACCACATCCGGCGCCTGGAGGGTGTTGAGATCGTGACCGAGGTCGCCGGCGTGCCGGGTCGCAGCAAGCGCTGGGTCGCCCGTGACGTCCTCCGGGCGCTGGGCGCAGACGATGAGCCCGACACGTTCGGACAGTCGGGTTGACGAGTGGACCGAGCACACGCACGCGGGACCGTCCCACTCTTGCCGTGCTGCGCGAGCACCGCGACCTCAGTGTCGAGATCGCGTCGCCGTTCGGGGCGGCCAACGTGCGCGTGCTTGGCCCGGTGTGCGCGGAGCCGCCCTGCACACTGCTGGGCCGCTATGCCCAAGCTCAACGTTTCGTCGGCGCCTCACCGCGGTCGCTGAATCAAGCAGCGGAGTCTTGGCCGAGGGATGCGATGGCGTCGCGTCGCATGTTCGGTTGTGGTCGGGACCGGCGTCGATCCGGTGACCTTCCGCTTTTCAGGCGGACGCTCTGCCAACTGAGCTACCCGACCGGGCCGCTCACCTCGACGGCGAGCGTGGCGGTCCCGACGGGATTTGAACCCGCGACCTCCGGCTTGACAGGCCGGCGTGAACTCCTGGCTTCACCACGGGACCAACCGTGCCGCCCGAGTGGCGGACGACAGATGTTCCACCCTACCGAACGCTGGTGCAAGGCAGATGCCTGCGGCCCGCGACCGCTCTGACGTCGCCGTCGCGGCACCGTCACGCCCGGCCGCCGAGCGGGTCGGCGCTACGATCGCGCCATCGAAGCAGACCCCGGCACCACGAGCAGCGCCGCCCAGGTCGGCAAGCGTGGCCCCTTGGGCCTGCTCGAGATGGGGCTGCCATTCGTCGGTGTGCATGTGGCGTGCTGATCGTGGCTGGAGCTTCTTCGCCATGGTCGCGGCGGCCGCTGCCTACGTGGCCAGGGGGTTCGGGATCATCGCCTTCTACCACCGGTTGTTCTCACACCACGCCTTCCAGACCTCCCGGCCGGTGCAGTTCGTGGGAGCGGTTCTGGCCAGCAGCGCGGCCCAGCGTGGACCGCTGTGGTGGGTCGCCCACCACCGGCGCCACCACCGGATCAGCGACAAGCCCGGCGATCTGCACAGCCCCCTCCAGCGCGGGCTGGCCATGGCTCATTTGGGCTGGCAGTTCGAGTCCCAGGCGTCGCCTACACACCTGAGCGAGGTACCCGACCTGGCCCCCGCTTCCCGGAGCTGCGCTTCCTCGATCGGCACCACTACATCGCTCCCGTCAGCCTGGCCCTCGCCATGTGCGGCGCGGGATGGCTGATCGGCAAGTTGTCCACGGGCGTGACCGACGGTCCTCAGTTGCTCATCTGGGGCTTCTTCATCTCGACCGTGCTCCTGTATCACGCCACCTTCTCGGTCAACTCGCTCGCGCACCGCTTCGGTCGCCGTCCACACATCACCACCGATGGCAGCACCGACAACTGGTTGGTGGCGCTGGTCACGCTGGGCGAAGGCTGGCACAACAACCACCACCGCTTCCCAGGCACCGCCAGGCACGGGTTCCGTCGGCGACAGATCGACCTCACCCACCTCGGGTTGCGCATCCTGCGCAGGCTCGGGTTGGTATGGGGCCTGCACCCGGTGCCTGCCCGGCTGTGGTTGGGTAGTGGCAGGCCATTGGTCTAGGGCCGAGTCGAGCTGGAGAAGGCCTTACCTCCCCCGGTCGCCTCGCTGTGGCGTGCGGCGGTCGATGATGCGGTACTCCGGTCGCACCTCCTCGGGCTCCAACGGCCTCATGAGGATGTCAATGGCCGTCCACAGCGTGCGGGTGACGGGGAACAGCAGCAGGGGCACGCCCACGGCGATGATCAGCCCCAGCGCGGTCAGGGTGGCCACGGGCGGATCGGGGTAGGTCGCGACGAAGCCGATCGCCAGCACCGCGAACAGGAGCCCGAAGACCAGGATCGTGCCGATGCCTATGGCGCCCAGCCAGTGTCCCTCCGCCCGCTCGAAGCGGAGATGGCAACGCGGACAGCGCTCGACCATGACGAACCAGCGCCGGAACAGGCGACCCTGGCCGCACACCGGACATCGACGCCTCACCCCCCGCCACAGCACCCGCCCCGCTGTGCGGGCTCTCATCGGCCGGTCGAGGCCACGGCACGGGCGAGGGCAGGGGCGAGGCCGCCCCGGTCCACCACCTCGACCGCGTCGAGCCCGAGCCAGCCGGCCATGGCGCGCAGCTCCCCGGCCAGGGCCCCGGCCACGTCTTCGGAGTCCTCACCCTGCTCCAGCCATGCGGCGCGCACCACGAGTCGGGCCGCGGCCCGGTCGGACTTGACGTCGACCCGTGCCTGCAGCCGGTCACGGTGCAGGAAGGGCAGCACGTAGTAGCCGTGGGTCCGCGCCTGGGCCGGGGTGTAGATCTCGATGCGGTATCTGAACCCGAACAGCCGCTCGGCCCTGGGTCGGTGCCACACGAGTGGGTCGAAGGGGGACAGCAAGGTGGTCGTGGCCGCCCGCCGCGGAACCAATGCGTCGGCATGCACGTATGCCACGTCTTTCCATCCCTCCACCGAGGAGGCGATCAGTACCCCCTCCTCGACGAGCTCGGCCACCCGGGGACGGGCGTCTGTGACACGGATGCGGTGGTAGTCGGCGAGGTCCGCCAGCGTGGCCACACCTTGGTGGCGAGCAGCCTGGGCCAGGAGGGCCCGCCGAGCGTCTGTCGGGTCGGGGGTCGGCACGGCGAGCACTTCTGCGGGCAGCACCCGCTCGGGGAGGTCGTAGACCCGCTCGAAGCTCGCCCGCCGCACCGCGGCCAGCTCGCCACAGCGGAACAACCACTCGAGCGCCTTCTTGGAGTCGTCCCATCCCCACCACGGCTCCGCCTGCCGCTCGCCGTCGCGCAGCTCGCCGGCCGAGACCGGCCCCCGCACCTCGACCTTGGCCAGCACGTCGCGTACGAAGCCAGCCCGGTCCCGGGCGAGGTGAGCCAGGCCCTTCCACACCCGACCATCACGGGCCTCGGCCATGCGCCAGCGCAGGAGAGGTTGCAGGCCCACGGGGACGAGCGACGCCTCGTGGACCGAGTACTCGAACACCTCGGGCGGCCGGGTGCCGTATGCCCACCGCTGGAGCAGTCCGTGGTCGTGGGGGCCGAGCCGGGCCCAGACCAGCAGGTTGTGGGCCCGGGTGACGACGTTGACCGAGTCGAGCTGCATGACCCCGACCCTGGACATCATGGTCCTGAGGTGACGCCGGTCCACACGTCCCTGCGGCCTGGGCACGGTGAGTCCCTGCGCGCCGAGGGCGATGCGACGCGCCTGGTGGATCGAGAGTGCCGTCACCGCGGCGCTCAGGCGAGGAGGCGTAGGGCGATGTAGGCGATGACGCTCTGCGCGCGCGACCCGTCGAGGTTCTGGGTGGAGCGCAGCCGGCGCCACAGCTCGAAGCCGAAGGTGGCGTCCAGGGCGTCGAGGCACATGACTCGGTCGTCGCCGGTGCGGCCGACCAGCTCGGTGGCGAAGACCGATTCGATCTGGGACCTGAGGACCGCCCCGTCACGCTTCATCCGGCGGGCGATGGCGGGCTGTTCGTCGCGGTAGCGGAGCGCGGCTCGGGTCACCGACTGCGTCTCCTCGAAGTACTGCGATCGCATCATGGTCAGCCACTCGATACGTCCCTGCAGGTCGACCTGGGGCGGGTCGGGGTCGACGAGGCGCCGCAGCTTCGGTGCCTGCGTCGAAGCCACCGCTTCGACCAGGCGCTCCCGATCCTCGAAGTGCGCGAACACCGAGCGGGTCGACACCCCGGCCCGTTCGGCGATCTGGCGCGCCGTCGGGTCGATGACACCCTCGTTGTAGAGCTCCAGGAGCGCGTCGACGATCGCCTGGCGGTTCCGCCTCCCCCGCAGCACCCGACCGTCGACGTGCGTGACGTCGTTCGCCATCGGAGGGAGTTGAGCACCTGGGTGTGACAGCGAGCGAATCGCGGACTGCTCTCAGGCGGTGCGGGCGAGCTCGTCCAGGCGGCTGCGGACGTCGTGGCGGCGGAGGTGGCGGCGTACCGACCGCAAGGCCGCCTCGGCGATGGCGGTCATGTCGCCGGGCCGGGTGCGGCGGCCCCCGTTCATCAGGGGCAGGAGCTCCCGCCCCGGTTCGAAGCGGACGACCACGCTCCCAAGAGCACGGCAGCGACTCGCCTCCCACTCGAGGAGCCGGTGGTGGTAGGACCGCCCCGTGATCCGGCCGGCTCCGCTGCTGGCCGACATGGGCGACGACACGATCACGACGTCGAGCTCGAGGTCGGGATCCGCGAGAAGATCGGCGTTGGTGGGTGAGTGCATGCCGCCGTCGATGTAGCGGCGGCTGCCGGCCACAACCGGCCGGAAGAAGCCGGGCACGGCCGACGACGCCTCCACTGCCGTCGCCAACGGCACCTCGACCGGCACCGGATCACGTCCGAAGACGGTGCGCCGTCCGGTGGTCAGGTCGACGGCGCAGATCCACAGGGGCTGGTCGGGCCAACGTTCGCCGTGCAGCTCGAAGGTCCAGGAGCCGATGGCGGTGGTGGGGACAGCACCCTGCTGGAGCAGCGCCCCGATGACGACCCCCGGACGCGGCCACGGGGGCAGCAGCGCCCGGGCCACAACGGCCGGCGCCTGAGGCCGCCAGCGCCGACGGTCAGGTGGCGCGGTGCCCGGTGCCGCCACCTGCCCGGACAGGACCTGCAGGCGATCGTGGTGCACTGCCGCGCCGGGACGATGCAGCCGTTCGTAGAGGTCCTCCCCGGAGATCCCGCCCCGCAGGTAGGCGCCCACCCCGGCGCCGGCGGAGGTGCCGACGATCACATCGGCCGACCGGGCGTCCCAACCGGTCTCGGTGGCCAGGGCAGCCAGCACCCCGCAGTGCCATGCGTGGCCGGGCAGGCCACCGGCGCCCAGGACCAGTCCGACGCGGTTCACCGTCACAGTCTGGCTGCTGGTCGGGTCAGGTCCGCCGCCACAGTGCCGCGGAGCGGATGCGCTCGTCGCCGTCGGCATCCACGGCGCCGATGGCCCTGAGCCGCAGGAGGTGCGAGTGCACCGACCGACCGGCCGGCTGGTGAAGGCGCTCGTCCACGTCGGCGTACAGGACGGCCACGAGCTCGTCGACACGTGATGGCCCTGCGGCCTCCAGAAGCTCGACGATCGAGCGCTCCCGCTCGGCCCGGTGGGCCATGAAGGACCGCACGTGGGACTGCGGATCGGTCACCGGCGGGCCGTGGGTGGGCCAGTAGACCCTGTCGTCGCGATCGGCTAGGAGCTGGAGCGAGTCGAGGTAGGTGCCCATGTCGCCGTCGGGTGGGGCGATCACGCTCGTGGACCAACCCATGACGTGGTCTCCGGTGAAGATGCTGCCGTCGTCGCGGGCGAAGCAGAGGTGGTTCGAGGTGTGGCCGGGGGTGTGGACGGCCTCGAGTCGCCAATCGGGCCCCTCGACGAGATCACCGTCGAACAGCTCGCGGTCGGGGCGATGGTCCTCGTCGAAGCCGCGCTCGGTGTTCTCTGCCGTCGACTCCTCTGCGGTGTCGCCGTCGTCGGCGGGGTCGGGGCGCTCAGCGGCGTCGTCGGCGGGGTCGTCGCGCTCAGCGGCGTCGTCGGCGGGGTCCTCGGGCCACTCCGGATGCCGCCGGTGCGGTGCGCAGCCCCAGATCTCGGCCCCGGTCTGGGCGGCCAGCCGGCGGGCCAGCGGTGAGTGGTCCCGGTGCGTGTGGGTGACGAGTATGTGGGTGACCGTCTCGTCGCCCAACGCCACCATCAGCGCCGTCAGGTGTTCGTCGTCGTCGGGACCGGGATCGATCACGGCCACCTCGCCGTCTCCCACCACGTAGGTCCCCGATCCGTGGAACGTGTACTTGGAGGGGTTGTGGGCGATGACCCTCCGCAACCCCGGAGCGAGGCGGTCGACGGCCCCGTAGGTGAACTCCATCTCCCGCACGAAGGGGATCGACGTGGCCATCGGGCGAGTCTTGCCGATTGGGCGAGGTCGAAGCCCCCTCGTAACCTCGAAGACGAAAGGGCTGACGTGTCAGAGACCAGCGAGGTGGGCAGCGCGGCACAGCCCGGCTCGGGTCGACCTCGACACGAGTCGGGGCTGAGCTCCGGGCCCGGCATCTCGACCAGCGGCAAGTGGGCGTCGTTCTCGGTACCGGAGTACCGCTGGCTGTGGGCGGGTGCGGCAGCTTCGTTCCTGTCGGTGCAGATGATGTTCGTGGCCAGGGGTTGGCTGGCCTGGCAGCTCACCGAGAGCAGCCTGGCCATCGGCGCCGTGTACCTGGTCTTCGGCCTCGTCATGTTGGTGGGGATGCCCATCGGTGGCGTGGCCGCCGACCGTCTGGGCAAGCGCACCCTGCTGCGCGTGTCGAGCGCGGCGATGACCGCCAGCCAGCTGACCATGGGCATCGTGGTGGCCACCGAGCTCGTCAGCTTCTGGATGCTGCTCGTGGCCGCCCTACTGCAAGGGGGCGCCTTCTCCCTCATCGCCCCCGCCCGGGTGTCCATCAGCCGCGACATCGTGGGGCCGCGCCTGCTGTCCAACGCCGTCGTCCTCCAGCAGATCGCCATGAACACCACCAGGGTCTTCGGGCCGTCCGTGGCCGGCCTGATCCTGTTCCTGGCCCCGAGCGACCAGAGCGGCATCGCCGCCACCTACCTGATCACCGGATCGATCATGTTCCTCTCCTTCGTGAGCACCTTCTTCCTGCCGCCCGGCCTTCCGACCGGCGACCTGAGCCGCTCGCCGCTGAACGACCTGGGCGACGGCGTGCGCTACCTGCGCAGCCGGCCTGCGCTCATGTCCCTGGTGGTCACCTCGCTCCTGGTGACCATGGTGGCGTTCCCCTATGTGGCCCTGCTGCCCGAGCTGGCCGACGAGGTCTTCGGTGTGGGTGGGTCGGGATTCGGGTTCCTGATGGCCATCAGCGCCATAGGCGGGGTCACTGCCGCCTTCTACAGCGCGGATCGGGCCGACGGGCCCCTGGCCGGAAGGCTGCAGACCATCTTCGGCTTCGGCTTCGGGGCCGGGTTGCTGGTCATGGCCGCGGCGCCGGCGTTCGCCTGGGCGGTGGCGCCGATGATCCTCATCGGCTTCGCGGCCACCGGCTTCCAGGCCCTCAACAACACGCTGGCCCTGCACAACGCCGATCACGCCTACCACGGACGGGTCCAGGGCCTGCTGATGATGAGCTTCGGGGCCTTCGGCGTGGCCGCGCTGCCGCTCGGAGCCCTGGCCGACCAGATCGGGGTCCGCCAGACGGTGGCGCTGATGGGGGTGGCGGGCATCCTCGTCATGTGCGGCTACCTGGCGTGGGGCCATCGGTCCGAACTGGCCACATCCGAACCCGTGGCGCCGGTGCGGTCGCGATCCGGGCCGCCTTCCTACGCCGAAAGAGATCCCGACGAGCACCGGTGACGCCCAGCGTCGCCCGGCCTGCTCACCAGCCGTTGACGTGGAGCACGGTGTCGAGCGGCTCGCGGTGCGCAGGCTTGAACACACTGCCCTTCGTGTAGGCGACCGGGATCAGCGCCAGCTGGGTGACGTCGTCGTAGGGGATGCCGAGCAGCTCGGCCGCCTGGGTTTCGTAGCGGAGGTGCAGCGTGGTCCAGGCCGTGCCCAGCCCACGGGAGCGGGCAGCCAGGCAGAAGCTCCACACGGCGGGTAGCACAGAGCCGCAGATGCCGGCTGCAGCCGCGGAGGGTCGACCGTCGAACCGACCTGGGTGGCAGGGGATCAGCATCGCGGGGACCCGGTGCATGTGGTCGGCCAGGTAGGCGGCCGAGTCACCCGACCGCTGCTGGACACCCCTGCGGTCGGGATCCTCGCCGGCGTACGCGTCCCAGATGTTCCCAGGCGCCGTGCGGTAGTCGGCGAAGCTCCTGCGGTAGAGGTCGGCGAGGCCGGCGCGGGCCTGGGCGTCGGTGACGACAACGAACTGCCAGCCTTGCGAGTTCGATCCCGAGGGCGCCTGGATTGCCAGCGCGAGGCACTCCCGGATGACGTCCATCGGCACCGGGCGATCGAGGTCGAGGCGCTTGCGCACAGCTCGCGTCGTCGACAGCAGCTCATCGGTGGTCAGCTCCAGGACATCGCCCATCGGTTCCTCCACGGTCGGACCCGACCGTGGAGGGCCGGGTCGGTGTCGGTGGTGTAGCACGATGGCGCCGGAGCAGCCGACGAGCAGGGGGCCACGTGGCCCGCGACAGCCGAACGGGTGGGCCTGCTCACCCGCTGACGGAGTTCGAGAGGGCGGTGGCCGCCGTTCTCGACACCCTGGGACGAGGCGAGGTGGCCACCTACGGCGAGGTGGCCGAGGAGGCGGGCTACCCGCGCCGGGCCCGCGCCGTGGGACGGTTCCTCGCCACCCATGACGGCTACCCGTGGTGGCGGGTGGTCACCTCGACGGGCCGGCTGGTGCCCCACCACACGCGCCGCCACGCCCGGCTGCTCGCCGCGGAGGGAGTGGAGGTGGCCGATGGTCGTGTCGTGGCCATGAGGCGGCAGCGCCGCCGTGCCGGCTGAGGGCTCGTCAGCCCGCCAGCAGAGGGTCGTCAGCGCTGCCCGTCACTGCGCGCTTCGTCAGCGCTGCCCGTCACTGCGCGCTTCGTCAGCGCTGCCCGTCACTGCGCGCTTCGTCAGCGCTCTTCGCGGAAGACGACGTGCTGGCGTACCACGGGGTCGTACTTCTTGAGCTCGATGCGCTCACGCGTGTTCGTCTTGTTCTTGCGCGTCACGTAGGTGTAGCCGGTGCCCGCAGTCGACTTGAGCTTGATCACGGGGCGCTTGTCGCTCTTGGCCATCAGACCCTCACCCCTCGTCGCCGCATGTCCGCCAGCACGGACTCGATGCCCTTGCGATTGATCGTCTTGATTCCCTTGGTGGAGACCGTCAGGGTCACCCAACGCTTCTCGCTGGGCACCCAGAACCGCTGCTGCTGGATGTTCGGCTTGAACCAGCGCTTCGTACGCCGGTGCGAGTGGGAGACGCTCATCCCCGTCGAGGGCTTGCGCCCGGTCACCATGCAGATGTTGCTCATCGTCTTGCTTCTCGTGTCGCTGCGATCAGGGTGCCCAGCAGCCACGCCGGGCCAGCGAATCACGCTACCAGCCGCACCGATGCCCGCACCATGCGCCCGAGACCGCAGTACGCCCTCAGACCGGGTCACGAAGGGCGAAGAAGCTGCCGCTGCGCGTTCCCACGTAGATCCATCCGTCCCACACGGCCGGGGTGGACTCGATGCAGCCACCCAGTTCGACTGCCCAGATCTCGGGCGGCTCGATCTTCGTGTCGGAGACGTCGAAGCCGTGGAGCACACCGCTGCAATCGCCCATCACCAGGACGTCGTCGACGACCACCGGTGACTGCCAGAGGGGGCCGGGCAGCGCCTTCTCCCACCGGATGGTGCCGTCGACGCGGTCGATGCCGATCAGCCGGCCGGTGTCGGTGGGAACGTACACGACGTCGCGGTGCAGGGCAGGTGTCCCCCACACCCCGTCGTCGAGCCGGTCCATGGCGGCCACCGACCACACCAGCGGATCGTCGGGCCGGCTGGGATCGAGCTTGATGATCTGTCCCACCTGGCGCGACCGCTCGGTGGCCCGCTCGTACTCCACGCCGGCGTAGAGCATCCCCTCCTCGTCGACGACGAGGGATGCGTCGATGTCGTCGCCGGCCCAGAACCTGAACACCTGCGTGGGCGCCTGGCCCTGGGCCAGGCCGGAGATGTCCCAACCCTGCACCAGGCCACCGGAGTTCGCGAAGTAGACGGTGTTGCCGGAGATGGCCACCGAGTTCTCGATCGAGACGTTGTTCCCGACGGTGTCGAGAAGGTCCTGGTCGTACCCGGGTGCCGTGAACACAAGCTCTGGGGCGACCGTGACCCTGCCCTCCGCGTCGTAGCCGCGGTTCAGCTTGACGATGTGGAAGATGCTGTTCTCGCCACCTTCGAACAGGTAGTCGTCGATCACGATGGCGGCGCCGTCCCAGTCGTTGTTCCAGCGGCTACCAGGGATGGACTCGGCGTTGAGGGACCACAGCTCCACCGGCTCTGGGCCCCGATCGAAGGCCACGACGCGGAACAAGCTGTCGCGGCTGCCGCTGTAGAGCAGCGGGTAGCCGTCGGGATCGATGGTCACCGAACCCTTGATGATGTCGCCGGTCGGAAAGTCGGTCTTGCGCCGCTCGCCGGTGTCTGCGTCCAGGAAGTGGACGTTGCGGTCGTATGCGCCGAAGGCCAACCACGTGCCGTCCTCGCGCTCCCACACCGACGGTTGGCCGGTCCAGCCCGTCCCACACCAGGTGCTCGTCTCGCCGCCCACCGAGGACTGGGCGCAGAGCCCGCCCCCGCCACCGGGGAAGGTCCAAGCGACCTGGGGGTTGCGCGGGACCGGGCCCTTCCCGTAGTAGGTCCGAGTGGGGGAGCCCCGGAACGTGATCAGGCCGTCGACGGTGTCGCCATAAGGCACACCGACGGCCTTGGGATCCCACCAGCCGTCGTAGGGGGGCGCCGTGGTCGTCGGCGCCGCGCCGGTGGTGGTAGCGGCGCCGTCCTGGCCGCCAGCGGAGGTGCTGGAGGCATCCGTGCCGGCCCCGGTGGACTCCGAGCCGGCGCTGGCACCAGCGGCGGCGACCGTGCCGCCGTCCCCGGCTGTGTCCGCTGCGGCCGCGTCACCGCCCCCATCGGAGTCGAGTTGGCGGGCGATCAGCCACGCCGCGGCACC
>Ga0299914_10002843_pt1 | contig 12059 bp, 13 predicted proteins | sample RVTome_10_FD_201361 | JGI IMG/M metagenome (GOLD analysis project Ga0299914, IMG submission 201361) | Soil microbial communities from uranium-contaminated site in the Upper Colorado River Basin, Wyoming, United States - RVT153D57 (version 2) ... | reverse complement strand
CACGGGTCACGGCTGGTCGGCCATCGCGGTCAAGGCGGCCTGGCCGGCGGCCGACGTGGTCGGCGTCGACACCGACGAGGCCTCGATCACCGAGGCCGCCCAGAACGCCGCCGCGGCGGGCGTCGAGCCCCGCTTCGCGGTCGTCGACCCCGCCGGGGCCGGCCTGGCCGAGCACGGGACGGTCGACGTGGCACTGGTGCTCGAGGCGCTGCACGACATGGCCGACCCGGTCGGCGTGCTTCGGGCCGCCCGCGGCTCGCTCGCCCCGGACGGCGTGCTGGTCGTGGCCGACGAGGCCGTGGCGGAGCAGTTCACCGCCCCCGGTGACGACCTCGAGCGGATGATGTACGGCTGGAGCATCAGCCACTGCCTGCCCGCGGCGATGGCCGAGCAGCCCTCCGCCGCACTGGGCACCGCCCTGCGGCCCGGCACCGTGGCCGAGCTGGCGGCGGAGGCCGGGTTCGGCTCGTGCTCGGTGGTCGACGTCGACGCGGGCTTCTTCCGCATCTACCGCCTGGCGCCGTAGCCGCGCCGCGCCGCCCGGGGCGCGAGGATCTGCCCATGGCACAACGTCGCGACCGATCGACCGGGCGGCCCACGCTCGAGGCGGTCGCCGCGCGTGCCGGGGTGGGGCGCGGCACGGTGTCACGGGTGGTCAACGGGTCGCCGCAGGTGAGCGACGGGGCCCGCGATGCCGTGCTGCGCGCCATCGACGACCTGGGATACGTCCCCAACCGCGCCGCCCGCTCGCTGGTCACCCGGCGCACCGACTGCATCGCCCTCGTGGTGTCCGAGCCCGAGGACCGGGTTTTCAGCGAGCCGTTCTTCGCCTGGGTGGTGCGGGGCGTCGGCGCCGAGATCGCCGGCACCGACTTCCAGCTCTGGCTGGCGATGATCACCGCCTCGACCGACCGCGAGCGGCTGGGCCGCCAGCTCACCGACCAGCACGTGGACGGCGCCATGCTGCTGTCGCTGCACGGCGACGACTTGCTGCCACGGATGCTCGAAGACCGCGGGCTGCCGACGGTGCTGGGCGGCCGGCCGACCGGGTTCACCCCCACCTGCTACGTCGACGTCGACAACCACGCGGGCGCCCGGCTGGCGGTCGACCACCTGGTGGCCCGGGGGCGGCGCGCCATCGCCACCATCGCCGGCCCCCAGGACATGCTGGCCGGCGTGGCCCGGCTCGAGGGGTATCGCGACGCCCTCCGCCGAGCCGGCCTCGACGGGCCCGATGACCTGGTGGCCTACGGGCAGTTCGACGAGCGCAGCGGCCGGGAGGCCATGGAGGGCCTGCTGGCGCGGCACGGCCACATCGACGCCGTGTTCACCGCCTCCGATCCCATGGCGTTCGGGGCGATGCGCGCCATCCGCCAGGCGGGCCTCCGCGTCCCCGACGACATCGCGGTGGTCGGCTTCGACGGGTCGCCTGCGGCGGCCGCCTCCGAGCCGCCCCTCACCACGGTCGACCAGCCCGCCGAGGCCATGGGCCATCACATGGCCCGGCTGCTGCTGGCCCGCATCGAGCGGCGGCCGGTCGATCGACCGGCGGTCATCCTCGTGCCCGACCTGGTCGTCCGCGCATCGACGTGAGCCGTCACCCCCATCGGGGACCGCGGCTGCGTGACCTCCGTCAGCCGGTCGGCCGCACAGAGCCCGTGCGCCTCACCAGGCCTCGGCCAGCAGCGAAGCGAACACCGCCTCGCCGTCGCAAGCCAGTCCGTGGCGCGCGAACCACGTGCACATGGTGGTCACGTCGTGGTGCAGCAGGTCGATGCCGTTGGGGTTGAGCGCCAGGTCGACCGCCTGGGGGAAGTCGATGATCCAGACCCGTCCCCGCCACCACAGCAGGTTGTACGGCGACAGGTCGGCGTGCACGAGCCCGGCTCGCGTCAGCCGGACCAGGTCGTCCATGACCTGGTCGTGCGCGGCGCGGAGGTCGGTGGCGCCGAGCCGGGCCGAGACCAGGCGGGGGGCGGCCATCCCCTCGTCGCCCACGAACTGCATGACCGTGCCGTCCTCGGTGAGCTCGACCGGATAGGGCACGGTCACGCCGGCCGCGTGGGCGCGAGTCAGCGCCTCGTACTCCTGGTCGTGCCAGCTCTCGGCCAGCACACGGCGACCGTGCGCGCTCTTGCGGGCCACCGCGCGGCGGTCGCGGCTGTAGCGGAAGCCGCGCCCCTCGCGGTAGCGGGCGTCGTCGGTGAAGGCCCGAGCACGCGAGAAGCCGAGCTCCTCGAGCTGGCCCTTGTGCGTCACGCGCAGGGGCCGGAAGCGCTTGTGGGCCAGGATCGCCGACATGTCGCCGTCGAGCGTGCGGCGCTCGACCACGAAGACCTCGGCCTCCTTGCCGGTCTTGAGCAGGCCGAGCACCTCGTCGACGGTGCCGCCTGCGGTGAGCCACGCCGGCGCGGCGCGCTCGGGGTCGTGCGTGGGCACGGGACCTCCGGTGATGCGATGCGGTCGGGTCGGGCCCGAGCGGCTCGCAGGGCGCCGGCGCGTCGCTGTCAGCGGTGCGCGGGCGCGGAGCCACGAGGGCGGGCGAGCGTGGTTGTCACGGTCGAACCTCCTCGCGGCCGCGACCCGGCTCGTCACCGGGTGTGGGGTGAGAGCATGGCACCGGGCACCGCGCCGGGGCGAGCCATTTGCCACCGCTTCCGGAGGGATCGTCGGCCGCCGTCGCGGGTATCGTTCGCGGGACCGAAAGCGCGGTGCGGCGGGCCGCGCACCCGGTGACTCCCCACCCGGCCCACCCGGAGGTCCCTGCCATGCCCGCCGATCAGCGTGCCGATGCCGTCGAGACGTCGACCGACGTCGAGCGCCGCCTCGTGTCCGAGCTCGAGGCCGCCACCGCGCAGGCCCGGCGCCTCGAGGACGAGTACAACGGGCTGCTCGCCGACCCGGCGGTCATCCAGGAGGACCGGGACGCCACCCGCATGCTGCTCGAGCGCGCCCGGGCGGCGGTCACGGCGGCGGAGCGTGCCGTCGAGCGCCACCGGGAGGGCACCTACGGACGCTGCTCGCGGTGCGGCAAGGAGATTCCGCCCGAGCGGCTCGAGGCCGTCCCGGGCGCCCACACCTGCGTCGCCTGCAGCTGAGCGCGTCCCGCACCTGCAGCAGGTCGCCCCAGCGGTCAACCGTGCTCGTCAGTCTCGGTGACGGGCCAGGAAGTCGAGGATGGCGCGGTTGAACACCTCGTTGCGGTCGCCCGCCACCATGTGGCCGGCGCCGGCCACGTCGGCGAACTCGGCGTGGGGCACGCGGGCCAGGAAGTCGCGGGCGCCCTCCTCGCTCAGCAGGTCGCTGCTGCGACCCCGCACCAGCAGGGTGGGCACCCGCAGGTTGTCGACAGCCCAGCCGAGGCGGCCGGGATCGACCACCGACGAGCGGGTCTCGTCGGTCGAGCCGAGCTTGCCGAGGATGAACGCCGGGTCCCAGTGCCACACCCAGCGGCCGCCGGGCCGGCGGCGCAGGTTCTTGGCCAGGCCCGAGAGGTCGCTGGGCCGCGGGCGGTGCGGGTTGTAGGCGGCGATGGCGTCGGCCGCCTCCTCGAGCGACGCGAACCCGTCGAGGTTGCCGGTCATGAAGGCACCGATGCGGTCGCGACCCGACTCCTCCAGCTTGTGGGCCACGTCGACCAGCACGACGGCTCGGGCGGTGCGCTCCTGCTCGGACGACTCGGCGACCGCGACCAGCGACGCCAGCCCGCCGAGCGATGCGCCGACCAGGATCGGCGGCCGGGGCAGCGACCTGGCGAGCGCCAGGATGTCGCCGGCGAAGCCGTCGAGCGAGTAGTCGCCGTCCGGCGCCCAGTCGCTGTCGCCGTGGCCCCGGAGGTCGACCGACCACGCCCGCCAGCCGGCGTCCACAAGCACCTTCCACGTGCCCGTCCACGAGTGCCTGGTCTGGCCGCCGCCGTGCAGCAGGACCACCGTCGGATTGTCGGCAGGGCCGCCGACGTCAGCCGCCAGGTGCAGCCCGCCTGCGGCGAGCACGCGCACGGTCCCGGGCCGGGCCCGCTCGCCGTCGGTGGTCGTCACGGCGTCATCCGGTCCGCGAACACCCGCTCGCGCGCGAACACGTCGTCGCGTAGAACCGGGGCTCGAGCCCACGCCGGGGGCGCTGCACGCTGCGGGACCGTAGCGGCGGCCCCGCGGGGGTGACCAGGTGGCGCCCTGGAGCCGCCGGTCAGGCCGGCCGGTCGACGAGCTCGGAGGCGTACGAGCGCGCGATGGCCTGGGCCCGCTCGCCGTTCGGGTCGAAGTCGTCGCCCATCTCGGCGGCCAGGGCGGCGAAGTCGTCGAACGCCCGCTCGGCGCCACCGGGGACGAAGGCGGTGAGCACGCGCCCCGGCTCCGGCCCGACCACCCGGGGGGAGTGCATCGTGCCCCGCCGGACGAAGACGAACGAGCCGGCTGGCGCGGTGACGTGGCGGTCGCCGAGGACGAACGCGAATGTGCCCTCGACGATGTAGAACAGCTCGTCGTGCTCGTGGTGGATGTGCGGGGGCGCCGCGAACCCCGGCGGGCTGGTCGCCTCGAGGACCGCCACCGATCCACCGGTGTCGTCGGTGGCAGCCTTGACCACCAGCCCCTCGGGCCCGGGGATGGTGCGGCCTTCGTCGGGTGGGACCACGATGGCGTCAGGGGTGTGTGGTGAGGTCATGACGCCCACGTTGCCGCCGTACGGTGGCCGCGCCCATCCCCCGACCGGGGGAACGTCGGCCTGCGGGCACCCCCCGTTCGGGGGGTTGGCGTCCGCAGGCGGCCGGGCGACACTGGGCCGGGCATGGCCGAGCGCACCACAGCCCAGGCACGGCGGCGGCGCGGCGAGCTGGTGCGGCGGGCGGCACTGGCCGGCGACGCCGCGGGTGTGTTCGCCGGCGCGTCGTCCCGCCTGCGCGACCTGGTGCCGTTCGACGCCTCGGCGTGGGTGACCACCGATCCGGCGACGGGGCTGCCGGCGGGGCCGACGCGCCTCGAGAACGTCCACGGCATCGACGCCGCGCAGTGCTCGGAGCACTGGCGGCGTGAGTTCGTCGTCGACGACGTCAACCTGTTCCGCGACTTGATGCGCGCCGACGTGCCCGCCGCCGCGCTGCGGGCGACGGCGCGCGATCCCGGCCGGAGCGGCCGCTACCGCACCTTCGTCCGGCCGCTGGGCTTCGACGACGAGCTGCGGGCGGTGCTGCGGGTCGGCGACACGCCGTGGGGGACCGTCACCCTCTGGCGACGCCACGGGCAGCCGGCGTTCAGCGAGCAGGACGTCGCGCTCGTCGCCGGCCTGTCGACCCCGCTGGGCGAGGCGCTGCGCGCCCGCGCCCGGCCCGCCGCCGAGCCGGCGAGCGCGCCGCACCGGGACCGCCCAGGCCTCATGACCTTCGACGCCGCCGGCGGGCTGCTGTCGATCGACGAGCAGGCGCTCGCCTGGCTCGACGAGCTGCCCTCCGAGCGGGGCATGCCGACCGACCTGGGCGTCGACCTGCCGATGTGGCTGATCGTGACGGTGTTCCACGCGGGTGCCGTGGCGTCCGGAAGCGGTGACGGCACCGCCCGGGCCCGGGTGCGCTCCCGGCGGGGGCGCTGGCTCACGTGCCACGCATCGTGCCTACAGCGCGGCGACGGCAACTTCGGCGACATCGCGGTCGTCCTCGAGCCGGCCCAGCCGGCGGAGCTGGTGCCGATCATCATCGAGGCCTACGACCTGACCGGGCGCGAGCAGGAGGTCGTCCGCCTGATCGCCCGGGGTGCCGGCACGGCCGAGCTCGCCGACGAGCTGTACCTGTCGCGCCACACGGTGCGCGACCACGTGAAGACGATCTTCCGCAAGCTCGGCGTCTCCAGCCGGGGCGAGCTCGTGGCCAAGCTGTTCGCCGAGCACTACCTGCCCGGCCACGTCGGTGGCGTCGTGCGGGCCGACGGCGACGGCGCCGACGCAGCCTGACACGTGCGCCCCGGCTCGGGTCAACCGACGGCGATCGATGCCAGCAGGTCGTCCCAGAGGACGGGCATGTCCTGCCGGTCGCTCGACATGATGAGGCCGAAGGAGCGGTCGCCGTTGGCGACCAGGAGCTCGTTGGCGACGACACCAGCCGGAAGGCCGTCGACCGCAGCGTTCTCCACGACGACCGCCTCGACGTTCGCGACGGTGGCCGGGAACACCGTCTCGCCACCTTCGGGCTCGTGCTGCGCGATGTCGCTCGGCTCCTCGGCGATCGACACGATCGCGGGCGGCTGGAGGCTCCGAGCGAGGAAGACCAGCCCGGGATCGTCGGCGACGGCGAACGACTCCGGAAGCCGGAAGGCGAGGTCGAGCGACGGCACCTCGATGTGAGTTCCTGCGCCGTCTGCGGTGGCGACGACCGTGGCCTGGGTGGACGGGGTCGCGCCGTCGAGGGACGTCTCGCTCGCACACCCGGCCGCGAGAAGCGTTGCGCAGGCCCAGACGACCACCTTCACGTGCACAGCCTCGCGCCGCGCCGGCTGGTGCGCCGGTCACCGTCGCGCTCGTCGTGGCGCGCGAACCAGGGCCGTGCTCGTGCCGCCCGAACGGCGCAGCGGGGCGTGCCGTGCTCCGGCGGGTAGGGTCGGCACGGTGATTTCGCAGGCGGAGTTCGGTCGCACGGGCCACGCGAGCAGCCGGGTGATCTTCGGCGCGGCTGCGCTGGGGGCGATGCGCCAGGAGCGGGCCGACGAGCTGCTCGACCTGCTGCTCGCCCACGGGGTGAACCACATCGACGTGGCGGCCAGCTACGGCGACGCGGAACTGCGGGTCGGGCCCTGGATGGAGCGGCACCGCGACGAGTTCTTCCTCGCCACCAAGACGGGCGAGCGGCGCGGCGACGCCGCCCGCGCCGAGCTGGAGCGGTCGCTCGAGCGGCTGCGGGTCGACTCGGTCGACCTGATCCAGCTCCACAACCTGGTCGAGCCGGAGGAGTGGGACGTCGCGCACGGTCCCGGCGGCGCGGTCGAGGCGCTGGCACGGGCGCGCGACGAGGGGCTGGTGCGGTTCATCGGGGTGACCGGTCACGGGACCCGCATCGCCCGCATGCACGTGCGCAGCCTCGACCGGTTCCGGTTCGACTCGGTGCTGCTGCCCTACAGCTTCGTCGCCCTGCAGGACCCGGCGTACCGGGCCGACGTGGACGAGCTGCTCGAGGTCTGCGCCCGGCAGCGGGTGGCGGTGCAGACCATCAAGTCGGTCGCCCGCCGCCGCTGGCCGGACGGCTACGACGGCCGCCGGTTCAGCTGGTACCAGCCACTGGACGACGACGGCGCAGTGGCCCGGGCGGTGCGCTGGGTGCTGGCCGACCCGCGGGTGTTCCTCAACACGTCGAGCGACGCCCGCCTGCTGCCGGCGATCCTCGCTGCCGCGGGTAGCGGGGCGCCCCCGCCGAGCGACGACGAGATGCGCGCCGACGTGAGCACCCACGGGGTCGAGCCGCTGTTCGACGGCTCCGATCTCGAACGCATCTGACGCGCTCAGCGCGGTGCGAGGAGCCCCCGCAGGTAGGCGGCCTGGCCAGCGTGCTGGATGTCGTCGTCCGCGATGCTCACCAATCGGACCCCGAGGGTCACGGGCGGATCCCAGCGCTCGTCGACGACCCGGTCGAGGTCGCCGGGCGTGAGCCGCCGCAGCATGCCGTCGGTGCGTCGGGCCACCGCCGCGTAGTAGTCGACCAGCACGTCGGGGCCGTCCGGCCGGATCGCGGCGACGTCGTCCGGGCGATGCCCGTAGCCCGTGTTGTGCGGGTCCGCCTCGACCCCGATGCGGCGCGCCCAGTCGCCCGTGACCCAGACCTGCTCCTCGCCGAGCAGGTCGGCGACGTGGTGGTCCTGCACCCGGGTGAGGTGCCAGACGATCCATCCGATCGGGTTGGCACCCGCCGCCGGCGCCGCGGCCAGGGTGTCGGCGTCGAGGCCGTCGACCGCGGCGCGGACGTGGCCGGGGATGCGGCCGTACAGCTCGGCCAGCAGCTCGTGGATCTCCATCCTGCCTCCCGGATGTTTGGGTGCCGTCGCGACGGCGGCGGGGACGTCGACGTACCCGTACGCGTTCAGGCCGCGGGCCCGGCGACCCAGACGCTCTTCGCGTTGCAGAACGCGCGGATGCCGTGGGCACCGAGCTCGCGCCCGTAGCCCGAGCGCTTCACGCCCCCGAAGGGCAGCTGGGGGTACGAGGTGGTCATGCCGTTGACGAAGACGGCGCCGGCGTCGAGGTCGCGCACGAAGCGCTCCTGCTCGTCGCGGTCGCGGCTCCAGATGTTCGAGCCGAGGCCGAAGCTGGTGGCGTTGGCCAGCGCGAGGGCGGCGTCGGCGTCGGGCACCCGGTGGAGGCTGGCGACCGGGCCGAACACCTCCTCGTGGAACATGCGCATGGCCTCGGTGACGCCGGTGACGACCGTGGGCGGGTAGTACCAGCCCGGGCCGGTGGGGCGGTCGCCGCCGCACAGCACCGTCGCACCTTGCCCGACCGCGTCGGCGACCAGCTCCTCGACGTCGGTCCGACCCCGCTCGGTGGCGAGCGGGCCCACGTCGGTCTTCGGGTCGCTGGGTTCGCCCACCCGCAGCGCCGCCATCCGGTCGACGAAAAGGCGCTCGAACTCGTCGGCCACGGCGTCGACGACGATGAAGCGCTTGGCGGCGATGCAGCTCTGCCCGTTGTTCTGGCAGCGGGCGACGGCGGCCACCCGGGCGGCCTCGTCGAGGTCGGCCGAGGCGGTCACCACGAACGGGTCGCTTCCCCCCAGCTCGAGCACCGTGGGCTTGACCTCGTCACCGGCGACGGCGGCCACCGCCCGCCCCGCCTGCTCGCTGCCGGTGAGCGTGGCGGCCCGCACGCGCGGGTCGCGCAGCACCTGCTCGACCCGGTCGGAGCCGATGAGCAACGTCTGGAACACGTCGTCGGGGAACCCCGCGCGCCGCACCAGCTCCTCGAGGAACAGGGCGGTGCCGGGGACGTTGGAGGCGTGCTTGAGCAGCCCGGTGTTCCCGGCCATCAGCGCCGGCGCCAGGAAGCGGACCACCTGCCACAGCGGGAAGTTCCAGGGCATGACGGCGAGGATCGGGCCGAGCGGCTGGTAGCGGGCGTAGGCCCGCCCGGCGCCCACCTCGGTGGGGTCCACGGGCTCGTCGGCCAGGTACCCCTCGGCGTGGTCGGCGTAGAAGCGGAAGGTGCGGGCGCACTTCTCGACCTCGGCGCCGGCCGCCGCCAGCGTCTTGCCCATCTCGGTGGTCATGAGGGCCGCGATCCGGTCGTGCTCGGCGTCGAGGACGTCAGCGGCCGCCCGGGACCAGCCGGCCCGCTCCGCGAAGCCGGTCGTGCGGTAGCCGGCGAAGGCGCGCGCCGAGCGCTCGATGGCGGCGTCCAGCTCGCCCTCGGTCAGGGCGGGGTAGGTGGCGACCGTCTCGCCGGTGGCGGGGTTCACGGTGGCGAAGTCCATGCCGGCTGTCTACCCCCGACCGGGTCGGGCAACCAGTGCCGCCGCCGGGCCGGCCGCCCGCCGGGACGGGAGAACGACCTCCCCCAGCGGCCCGTCTCCGGCTAAGCCATGCCCATGACCGACGGCATCATCGCCAAGTCCACAACCATCACCGGCCACGGTGGCGACGAGATCGAGGCCTACCTCGCCCATCCCCTCGACGGCGACGACCAGCCGGGTGTGGTGGTGTTGCACCACATGCCGGGCTACGACCGGGCCTCCAAGGAGATCGTCCGTACCTTCGCCGTGTACGGCTACGCGGCCCTCATGCCCAACCTTCACCACCGCTACGCACCCGGCGCCAAGGCCGGTGACGCGGCCGCGGCGGCCCGTGACGCGGGCGGCGTACCGGACGACCAGTGCCTGGGCGACGCCCAGGGAGCCGTCGACGCGCTGCGGGCCCGGCCGGAGAGCAACGGCAGGGTCGGGGTGATCGGCTACTGCTCGGGCGGCCGCCAGGCCTTCATGGTGGCGTGCTCGCTCGACGTCGACGCCGGGGTCGACTGCTACGGCGGCCGGGCCGACGTGGGCCTCGCGGCCGGCCTGCGGTGCCCCCTGCTCGGCCTGTTCGGCGCCGAGGACCGCGCCCCGTCGCCCGCCGACGTGGCGGCGATGGCCAAGGCGCTGGAGGGGCACGGCAAGACCTTCGAGTTCCACAGCTACGACGACGCGGGGCACGCGTTCTTCTCGGTCGACAGGCCCTCGTACCGTCTCGACGCCAGCAAGGACGGCTGGAAGCGGGTCTGGGCGTTCTTCGGCACCCACCTGAAGGAGGCGTGACATGTGCACCTACGTGACCACCAGCGTCGAGGTGTCGGGCAGCGGCTACGGGGGTGACGAGTGGTTCGGTGCCGACCGGGCCGTCGTGTACTTCGACCATCCCCAGGACGCACCGCTCGACCACGCGCTGTGCATCGACGTGTGGGGCGCCGGTGAGCGGGTGGCGGTCGAGCTGGACGCGGCCTCGGCCCGCCGGCTGGCCGAGGCGATCCTGGCCACGCTCGACCACGACGAGGTCCGGCCGCTCGTCTGAGCGAACCCCGAGTCGCCTGGGTCCACCCGGGATGGCGTCCGAACACGATGTCGCGGACGAAGGTCGCGATCATCGGCAGGTCGTCGTCGGTCAGCGGCCGGAACGTCACCTCCACGGACGCAGTGTGGGCGTCGGGGTCGACACGGTCGAACGGTTTCGCCCGGCCGCCGCTCACTCGAGCGTCGACGACGACACCGCCGGCGAGCCCGCGCCCAGGAAGAAGATGCCGGGGAAGCCCTCGGTCTCGAACCCGTCGCTGGGATTGCGGCGCAGGGTGGAGCCCTCGATGGTGAGCGAGCCGGTGCGGTCGTTGCTGACGAAGAAGATGGCGCCGCCGCCCTCGTTGGCGTGGTTGTCCTCGATGCGGGTGCCCGCCACCCGCACGGTGAACAGGTTGCCGTCGGTGTAGATGGCCGCGCCGCTGCCGCCGCCCGGCGTACCGCCCCGGGCGGGGTTGGCGCCCGTGCCGGTGGCCTCGTTGTGGCTGATCACGCTGTTGAGCACCTGCCACGACACCCCGATGCTGCTGAGCGCACCGCCGTTCGAGCACGACCCGCCCTGGCCCGGCGCCCCGCCGAACGTGCTGGAGACCACGTACACCGGCAGGCCCTGCGACTGGCTGAGCATCCGCACCGCGGCGCCGCCCACGTCGGGCCCGGTGGGGTCGCAGCGGTTGCGCAGGAAGCGCGAGCTCACGATCTTCACCCGACCGCCCCGCGCGAAGATGGCCCCGCCGCCGCCCTCGGCCGTCTCGCCGGTGGCGTTGCCGTCGACGAAGGTCAGGTTCTGGACGGTCAGCCGGGGATGGTCCTGGTCCTGGCAGTGCGAGGTGGTGAAGACCTGGGCCTCGTCGCAGGTGTTCATGTAGAGGATGCGCCGCCTGCCGCCCCCGCTGAGCGTCACCTGGTCGCCGCCGTCGAGGACGACCTCCGGCCCGGTGTCGTTGCGGACCTTGGCCGTCGCCTCCATCGTGATCGTGACCGGCTCGGGGCCGCAGTCGAAGGTGATGATGCCGCCGGCGGCCACCGCGTCGACCACCGCGGTCGAGGTGCAGCTCGCTGCGGTCCCGTCGCCGATCACCCGGTCGGGCCGCGAGGTGTCGACCGCCCTGGCCTCGGCCGGAACCTGGGCGGTGCCGTCGGGGTTGCCCGCGCCTGGCAGCGTCGCGGGCGGGCTGGTCGTGGGAGGTGGCGCGGTGGTGGGGCTGGCCGGTGACCGCTTGGCGTCCGGCGCCTCGCCCCCTGGGCCGGTCGTGACGGTGGTCGACTGCCGGGCCGCCTGGTTGCTGCCCGTCAGGTCCACGTCCCCGCTGCCCGAGGAGGTGCACGAGGGCAGCGCCAGCAGCGCGGCGACGAGGCCGCCGCACGCCCCCCAGCGATGGTGCATGGCGGCACGGTAGCCGACCGCTGCCGGGCGCCAGTCACCGCCCGGGCGCCCCGCCGGCGCGATGGTCCGTGTGCCGGGCGCCGACGCGTGGCATCGTCTGCGCGGTGAATGGGCGACGCCTGGGAGTCCTCGGGGCGACGAGCGTGCTGGTGATCGCCG
>Ga0299914_10002842_pt1 | contig 12060 bp, 12 predicted proteins | sample RVTome_10_FD_201361 | JGI IMG/M metagenome (GOLD analysis project Ga0299914, IMG submission 201361) | Soil microbial communities from uranium-contaminated site in the Upper Colorado River Basin, Wyoming, United States - RVT153D57 (version 2) ... | reverse complement strand
GCTTGCGTCGGACCGGCATGGCCTCGTTCCCTGCCTTCACCCCCACGCCGGCACCGACGTCGAGTTCGAGCACGAGATCGAGCGCATCGCGGCGGACACCGACCCCGCGCTCGTCAGGCTCTGCATCGACACCGGCCACTGCGCCTACGCGGGCGTCGATCCGGTCGCCCTCTACCGCCGCCACGCCGACCGGGTGGCTTACTTCCACCTGAAGGACATCGACCGCGAGCGCCTGCGCGGCGCCCTCGCCCGCGCCCTCTCGTTCGAGCAGGCAGTGGCGGCGCGCGTCTTCTGCCCGCTCGGCGAGGGCGTCGTCGACTTCGCCGCGCTGCGGGCCGCCCTGCACGAGCACGACTTCGAGGGGTGGGCGACGGTGGAGCAGGACCGCCTGCCGACGGACTCGGGCACCCCCGCGGAGCACGCCGCCGCCAGCCTCGCCCACCTGCGCGCGGTCGGCCTGGGCGGCGGCCCGCCGCACGCGGTGGCCGCGCCGCCGGAGGCCCGGTGAGCTCCGTGCGGCTGACCGCCGCGCAGGCGCTCGTGCGCCACCTGGCGGTCCAGTGGAGCGAGCGCGACGGCGAGCGCCGGCGCGTGATCCCGGGCATCTTCGGGATCTTCGGCCACGGCAACGTCTGCGGGCTCGGACCGGCCCTCGAGGAGGACGCCGGCCGCGAGCTCCGCTTCCACCAGCCGAAGAACGAGCAGGCGATGGTGCACGCCGCGATCGGTTACGCGCGCGCGAGCAACCTTCTCTCGACGCTGGCGTGCACCGCCTCGATCGGCCCGGGCTCGACCAACCTGCTCACCGGCGCGGCGAGCGCGACCGTGAACCGCGTGCCGGTGCTGCTACTGGCGTCGGACACCTTCGCCACCCGCCGCCAGGGAGCCGTGATGCAGGCCCTCGAGCACCCGCGCGAGGCCGATCTCACGGTGAACGACGCCTTCCGGCCGCTGAGCGCCTTCTTCGACCGGATCACCCGCCCGGAGCAGCTGATCACGGCGCTGCCCGAGGCGATGCGCGTGCTACTCGACCCGGCGGAGACCGGCGCCGTAACCCTGTCGCTCCACCAGGACGTGCAGGCCGAGGCGCACGACTACCCCACGGAGCTGTTCGAACGGCGGACGTGGCGGGTCAGCCGCCGGCCGCCGGCCCGCGGCGAGCTGCGCGCCGCGGTGGAGGCCATCCGGAAGAGCGAGCGGCCGCTGCTGGTGGCGGGGGGCGGCGTCCACTACTCGGGCGCGCTGTCGGAGCTGGCCGATCTGGCGGAGCGGCTCGGCGTGCCGGTCGCGGAGACCTCCGCCGGCAAGGGCGCGCTCCCCGGCGGGGCGCTCGCCGTAGGCGGGATCGGGGTGACCGGCACGCGCGCCGCGAACGCACTGGCCCGGGAGGCCGACCTGGTGGTGTGCGCCGGCACGCGGCTGATCGACCTCACCACCGGCTCCAAGTCGCTCTTCCAGCACAGCGAGGTGCGCTTCGTCGGCGTGAACGTGGTGGCCCGGGACGCCCACAAGCTCGGCGCCCTCCCTCTCGTGGCCGACGCAAAGCTCGCCCTGCGCGCCCTCGCCGACGGGCTCACCGAGGCTGGCTGGCGGACCCCCGAAGCCTGGCGTGAGCGCGCCCTCGAGGCGCGCGAGCGCTGGGAGCGCGAGCTCGACGCCGACCTGGGGCCTCGCGAGGGCGAGCGCATGTCGCAGGCCCAGCTGCTGCGGACGCTGAACCAGGCGGCCGGACCCGGCGACTGGCTCGTGGTGGCGTCGGGCACGCCGCACGTCGACGTCCACAAGCTCTGGAGCTCGGATCGCGGAGAGCGCTGCCTGATGGAGGTCGGCTTCTCCTGCATGGGCGGCGAGATTCCGGCCGCGCTCGGCGTGCGGATGGCGAGCCCCGCGGCGGGCGAGGTGTACGTGGTCGTCGGCGACGGCACCTATCTGATGGGGAGCACCGGCGAGCTGGTCACGGCCTGCCAGGAGGGCCTGAAGGTCACGGTGATCGTCGTCGAGAACGGCGGCTACCAGTCGATCCACGGCCTCCAGCGGAACCGCACGGGCCGGAGCTTCGGCCTCGAGTTCCGCGAGCGGTCGGGCGGCGGGCTCGACGGCGACACCGTGGACGTCGACTACGCGGCCAACGCACGCAGCCTCGGCTGCGCTGCGTTCGCCGTGTCGACGCCGGAGGAGCTCCGCGACGCGCTCGAAGCGGCCCGCCAAGAGACCCGCCCGGCGGTGATCGTGGCGAGGGTGGAGCCGCGGCGGCTGCTGCTCGACTCCGAGTGCTGGTGGGACGTGGGCGTGGCCGAGGTCTCCGACCGGGCGGAGACCCGCGAGCTGGCTGCTGACCACGCCCGCGGGCGGGCCCTCCAGCGGCCCCACCTCTGAGCGCCGTGAGGATCGTCGCGACGGCCGAGGTCCCCGCCGTCGCACGCGAGGCCTTCGCGCCGCTCGGCGAGATCGAGGTCCGGCCGCTGGACGACGTAAGGGCTCTCGCCGAGGCGGCGGTGCTGATCGTGCGCGGCACGCGGCTCGATGTGCAGACGCTCGAGGCCGCCAACAGCCTGCGGGCGATCGCGCGCACCGGGGCCGGCTACGACAACCTCGACGTGGACGCCGCCACGCGGCTCGGGATCCCGATCGTCTATGCGCCGGGCGTCGGGAGCCAGCCGGTCGCGGAGGGCACGGTGGCGCTCATGCTCGCCGCCGCCAAGCGCCTGGGCGAGCTCGCCACCGTGGTGCACGACGCGGCGTGGACCTCCCGTTACGAGGTCGCCGGGCTCGACCTGGAGGGCGCCTGCCTGGGGATCGTCGGCTTCGGCTCGATCGGCCGCCGCGTGGCGCGGCTCAGCCGCGGGCTCGGCATGCGGGTGATCGCCCACGATCCCGCAATGGCCGGTTACACGCCGCTCGACGCCAGGCCGGTCGCGCTCGACGATCTCGTGGCCAGCGCCGACGTGATCAGCCTGCACTGTGACCTGACCGAGCGGACGCGCGGCCTGGTCGACCGGCAGCTGCTCGCGCGGGTGAAGCCGGGCGCGATCCTCGTGAACGTCGCGCGCGGCGAGATCGTGGAGAGCGAGGACGCGCTCGCCGAGGCGCTGGCGTCGGGACGGCTGTCGGCCGTCGCGCTGGACGTGTTCCCGTCGGAGCCGCCGGATCCCGGCCACCCGCTCTACGCAGATCCGCGGGTGATCTGCACCCCGCACGCGGTGGGACTGACAGCCCGCTGGAACGAGCAGGTGTTCCACTCACTGGCCCGCGGTGTGGAGAGCGTGCTCGCGGGCGGGCTGCCGGGGAACGTGCTGAACCCCGAGGCGCTGGCCGGCCGGGCGCGGGTGGCCGACTGAGCGGCGCGGGCGTCTACATCAGCATCGCGGACCGGTACGGCTCGGCCGCCGGCTCCGTGGCCGGGCCGGGCGTGGCCACCGCCGCTCGCTCCTTCAGCGGCGCGAGCAGATCCAGGAAACGCTCGAGCGTCTGCGCGTCCTCGCCGGACAGCCACGACAGCGCCCGTTCGCCGGGCTCGAGCACCGTCTCGAGGTAGGCCGCCACGTGGCGGCGCCCCTCGTCGGTGGGCGTCAGGACACGCATGCGCCGGTCGCTCGGATGCGCGCTGCGCGCGACGTGCCCCGCGTCGATCATCCTCCCGGCCAGTGCCGTGACGCCGCCGGAGGTCAGCCCGAGCCGGTGCCCCAGCTCGCCCGGCGTGAGAGCCCCGAACACCACGAGGTGCTCCAGCGCCGCCAGCTCGACCTGGTGGAGCCCCAGCTCGCGCGCCCGGGCGGCCCGCTGATACTGGCCGGCCAGCTCGACCCGGTGCAGGAGCATCCGGAGGCGCTCGCCTTGAGACATTGGCTCTGTACTCACTGGCCCACCTCGTCCAGGATGCGGCGCGTGAGCCCGGAGGAGCAGTTCGCCCGCAACCTCCGAAGCCGGCGGCAGGCTGCGGGCATGTCCCAGGAGCAGCTCGCCGAGCGGACCGGCTTGCACCCGACCGAGATCTCACGGCTCGAGCGAGCGGCTCGCGAGCCCCGTCTCGGCACGATGCTGAAGCTGGCGAAGGGTCTGGACATCGGAATCGAGAAGCTGGTTGCCGGGATCCGCTGAGCGGACAGGAATGTTACAGCAATACTTGAGGTATTGGCCTAGATGATCGGCGCGAGCCGGTCGAGCAGCGACTGAACGATCCGTCCCGTCGCGCCCCAGATCAGATGGCCGTCGACGGTGTAGGTCGGCGTCTTGATCGGCACACCCTTCCCTACGAGCCGTTTCATCTCGTGGCCCGCCACGAGTTCCTGCAGCGAGAACTCGAGCACCTGCGCGACCTCGGTCTCCTGGACCGTCCAGACGCGCCCTGGTGGAATGCGGCCAACGAACGGGTAGATCCGGTAGCCGGTCACGAACGTCCCGACCGGCGGCAGCGCCCCCAGCAGCTCGACCTCCGACGCGGGCAGCCCGATCTCCTCCTCGGCCTCCCGCAGCGCGGTCATCCGGAGGTCCTCGTTCGGCTCGTCCTGGCGCCCGCCGGGGAACGAGATCTCGCCGGCGTGGCGGCGCAGGTCGGCGCGCCGTTCGGTGAACACCGCTGTGAGCGGGTCGCCGTGCAGCGGCACCAGGACGGCCGCGTCCTTGGTGCCCGGGACGTCCATCGCGGCCGCCTCCTCGGGTGTAAGGAGGTACTCCCTCACCCGCCTATTATCGAGACATGGGGCGAGCCCTTCTCATCATCGACTTCCAGAACGACTTCACGGAAGGCGGCGCGCTGGCCGTTCCGGACGGCGACGCGATCGCGCCGCGAGTGGGCGAGCTGCTGACGTCCGGCGGCTTCGACCTCGTAGTGGCGACGCGCGACTGGCATCCGGCCGACCACGACTCGTTCAAGGAGCAGGGCGGGCCGTGGCCGCCGCACTGCGTGCAGGGCACATCCGGGGCCGAGCTGCACGAGTCGCTCCCGCGCGACGCGGTCGACGTGGTCGTGGACGCCGGCTACGAGCCCCATCTCGAGGGCTACTCGGGGTTCGAGGAGACGAACCTCGCGTCGGTCCTGCGCGAGCACGAGATCGACGAGGTGACCGTGGTCGGCCTCGCGACCGACTACTGCGTGAGGCACACGGCGGCCGACGCGCTGGCCCAGGGCTTCCGCGTGACGATCGACCGCGGCGGGATCCGCGGCATCGACGTGGAGCCGGGGGACTCCGAGCGCGCGCTCCAGGATCTGCAGGCGGCCGGCGCGACGGTGACCTGACCGTGTGGGACCGGCTTCTCGGCGGACTGCGGCAGTGGCTCCGGATGGTCGGGCGCGCGTCGCCGGGCGCCCGTGTCATCGAGCGCGACGGGGTGACCGCGGCCGTTGTGCCGGCTGCCGCCGAGCGCGCGGTCCTGAACTCCCTCATGTACGACGATGCGGCGGGGCTCGCCGCGGCCTACGACGAGGTCGCCGACGCATACGAGGAGATCGGCGCCGTCTGGACCGTGTGGGTGCCGTCCACAGACGAGGGAGCGCGCGCGGCGCTCCACCGGGCCGGACACGTCCTGGACGCCGCGCCGGCGGTCATGGCCGTAGACCTGAAGGAGATCGAGCGGCCGCCTGCGGGCGCGCTCGAGGACTGGACCGCCGACGGCGACGTGCGCCAGGTCGGCCCGCTCAACGACCGCTCATACACCTTCGGGACCGACTCCTTCACGCGCGCGTATGCCGGGCTCTCGCCGGATGGGCTGACCACCTACGTGGCGCGCGTCGACGGCCGGGCCGCCGGCTGCCTCCTGATCATCGACCACGACGGGAACGCCGACGTGGAGATGGTTGCGGTGGTCCCGGAGGCGCGCGGCCACGGCATCGCGGGGAAGCTGCTGGCCCACGCGCTCGCCGATGCCGCGGAGCGCGGCCTCGAGACCAGCACGCTGCTGTCCACGCGGCTCGGCCGCCCGGTCTACGAACGGCTCGGCTACCGGGAGTTCGGCACGCTCCACATGTGGGAGCGCAAGCTGCGCGCGGATCCTCCTCCTACCTGAGCTCGATCGACTCCTCGAACATGACCTCGCCCTCGAGCGTGCGGTGCACCGGGCACTTGGCGGCGATCTGCATCAGCTTCTCGCGCTGTTCCTCGGGCAGTTCCTTTGGCAGCTCGACGGTCATCTTGAAGCGCGTGAACGAGCCGCGCTGAGCGGGCTCGTAGTCCACGTCGACGGCGATGTCGCCCACGTCCCAGCCCTTTCGCTGCGCGTACATCTCCATGGTGATCGCCGTGCACGAGGCGAGGCTCGCGGCGAGCAGCTCCTGCGGGCTCGGGCCGCTGTCCTCGCCGCCCTGGTCGCGCGGCTCGTCAGCGGTGAGCTCGTGCCCGCGAACCACGACCTTCTGCTCGAGCCGCCCGTCCACGCGGCGCGAAGTCGCTCTCATCGTCTCCCCTCGAACATCTCGGGCTCGGGCTCGTCGGCGAAGCGCGCCATCGCGAAGAGCGCGTCGGAGAGCCGGTTGAGGTAGGTGAGCACGGTGTCGTCCGCCAGATCGCCGTCGTCCTTCAACGCAGCTACCCGGCGCTCGGCGCGTCTGACCGCCGCGCGCGCCACGTCCAGCCGGGCGGAGAGCTCGGTACCGCCCGGGATGACGAACTTGGGCGGCAGGTCCACGCGATCCATGTACCGGTCGATGTCCGACTCGAGCCGCTCGACCATGTCCTCGGTCACCTTCGAGACGCCCTCCTCGAGCCGTCCCGACGCCTCCGGCGCGGTTGCGAGCTCGGCGCCCGCGACGAACAGCTCGTTCTGCACCCGGAGGATGTCCGCGTAGAGCTCGCCGCCACGCTCGGCCGCGCTGCGCGCGAGCCCCAGGGCCGACGCCGCCTCGTCGACCGAGCCGTACGCCTCCGGCCGCCCGGCGTACTTCGGGACCCGCCCGCCGTACCAGAGGCCCGTCGTGCCGTCATCGCCCTTGCGTGTGTAGATCTTCACGGGCGGCGGATGCTACCCGCGGCCCGTCCGGAGGTTGCCTCACCACCCGGGACAGGAGGTGGGCCTCTTCGCGCCCGGTGGCAAGCAGAGATCCGCGCGCTTGGGCGCCGCTCTCTTGCGCATGGTGAACCTGGTCACCCTGCCGACGAAACCCGGCTTGGTGACCTGCACGTTGATCCGCGTTCCCGGACGCATCCTGCGCTCGAGCTGCTTGAAGCGCAGCTGCCGTCCCTTGGACAGCCGCGACGCCTGCGAGCCCTTCTTCGGGCACGACTTGCCACGACAGCGAACCAGCACATTCGCGCCTTGAGGCGCCCGCACGAGCAGCCGCTTCACCCTCGTGAACGCGCCCAGCACGCTCCCCCTGATCCTGATCACCACGCCCTGGAGGAGCTCCGGCGGGGGAGGCGGTGGCGGCGGTGGCACGGCGCGCACTGTCACCCCGCTCGCGGCTGTGGAACTTGCCCCCTTCGAATCGGTCACGCGCAGCCTCACGGTGTGCGAGCCGGGGGTCGCGAAGGTGGCGAACGCGACCGCGCCGGCGGTGTCGTCGAACTGTCCATCGTTGTCGAGATCCCATTGCTGGCTGGCGAGCGGGCCGTCCGGATCCTGGGACGTCGACGAGAGCGTGACCGGCACGCCCGTGAAGGGGTTCGGGTCGGAGACCGCGAAGTTCGCGGTAGGCGGTGCATTGACGACGATCGTCCGCGTGACGATCCGGAAGCCTCCGCCGACCTCCGAGATCTTCAGGGCGACCGTCCGGGGTCCGGCCGTCGCGAAGCTCCAGGTGACCGATGCGCCCGTAGCCTGCGTCGGGAACTGATCCGTTCCAGGGTCGAACCCGCCAGAGTCGAAGGCGAAGGTCCACTCCAGGTCCGCGATCGGCTTGCCGGTCGGGCTCGAGCCGGAGCCGGCGAAAGTCACGGCCTGCCCCGGAACGGGCGCTTCCGGCGAGAACCCGAACGACGCCGTCGGAATCGTGTTCTGGACGAGCACTTCCCGCGTGACCTCTCTGGTGATGCCGCCTGGGTCGGTCACACGCAGCTTTACGGTGTGCGAGCCGGCGGTCGTAAAGACCCTTTGGACGCTGGGGCCCCGCTCGCCCGCCTCACAGAAGGTGCCGTCGTCGTCGAGGTCCCAGGAGTGGGTGAGCTGATTGCTGTCGGCGGCGTCCGGGTCGCCGGAGGTCGTTGAGAACGTCACCCCCTGGCCGATGACCGGCGTGACGGGCTCCAGGACGAACCCTGGTGTCGGCGCCGCGTTGACGCGGAACGCCAGGGTTGTCGTGTGACTGGCGCCGGCGGCGTCGATCACACGAAGCCCGACAGTCCTCGGGCCGGCTGGGAAACCCCCGGGCGGTGACGGGACGTTCTGCGTGGTCGCATCGTTGAAATCATCGTCCCCGTCGAGCTCCCAGTGGTAGGTGATCGGCCCCTCGGGGTCGCTCGAGGCCTGGGAGGCGGGAGCGCCGGTGTTAGCCGGGCAGCCCGGGGCGGGAGGCGCGCCGTTCGTCGCGGATATCGCCCCGGCCGTGAACTGGAATGGCTGTCCCGCCAGGGGGATCGCCCGCTTCTGCCCCGTCTCCGCTAGCGGGTTCAGGATGCCGATTCTGGCCACCGGGCGGACGTTGAACGTGAGGCTCGCCGTCGAGGCGACGTTCGTGATGCCCGCCCCGTCGGTCACACGCAGCCTGACGGTCACCGGGCCGGGGGCGGTATAGGCGTGGCTGGCGGCGGGCGTGGTGCCGGTGTTGACCTCGAAGCCTCCGGGCCCGGTGTTCGCGGTGCCGTCGAGGTCCCACTCGTACTTGGTGATGGCGTCGCTCGACTCGCCGGCACTGGACTGTGAGCCGTTGAAGTTGATGGTCTCGCCTACGTCCGCCACGGCCGGCGCCCCTTCCTCCAAGTCCACGTGTGAGACCGTGACGATGGCCGTCGGAGGATTGTTGTCGTTGACGGTGATGGTCTGGGTCGCGGTCTCCCTCGCCCCGTTCGTGTCGGTCACCTGGAGCCTCACGGTCACAGGCCCGGCCGTCGAATAGGAGCGGCTTGGGGTCTTGCCGGTGCGCTCGAACGACCCGTTGCCGTCGAGATCCCAGTCGTGGTCGGTGTCGGCGATCGGCCCTTCGAAGTCCGACGAGGCGGAACCGTCGAAGGTGACGGTCTGGCCGACATCGGGAGTTGGGTCCGACACGGAGAAGAAGGGGTTCGGCGGCGCGTTCTGGACGGTCACCTGCTCGGTCACCACGGTCGTCCCATTGGCGGAGTCGGTGACCGTCAAGGTCACGGTCTTGGCGCCGAGGCTTGTGATGGCGGGGTACGCGCGGGTGACGCTCTGACCACTGGCTGTCGCGCCGTCGCCGAAGTTCCACTCGTAGGAGAGGGCGTCGCCATCGGGATCCGTCGCCATCGCGTTGAAGCCGACCAACTGGCCTCGGTCCGGTGTGGTGTCCGACACCGAAAAGGAGGCGCTGGGCAGCACGTTCTCGACCGTCATCTGATCGGTGACCACCGTCGTCTCGTTTGCGGAGTCGGTGACCGTCAACGACACCGTCTTGGCGCCGAGGCCGGAGTACGCGTGAGACACGTTCGGGCCGCTGGCTGTGGTGCCGTCGCCGAAGTCCCACTCGAACGAGGAGATGGTGTCCCCGTCGGAATCCGTGGCCGCGGCGTCGAAGCTGACGGTCTGCCCACGGACCGGTGTGGTGTCGGAGATCGTGAAATTCGCGGCCGGCGGCGCCGCCAGCACGATCTGCGCAGTCAGGAAGACCAGGGCCGGAAGCGCCACCAATGCGAGTAGGAGGCGCCGCGAGGGGCGGGGGCGCCGTTGCATCCACCGCACGAACGAATGCGGGATCGACGCACTTGCACGCTCCGCTCAATTCCGTTTCACGCCAGCGGGTTGAAGACCAGGCCGGTCGGGACCTTCGGATAGAAGTAGGTCGACTTGGGCGGCATCGACTCGCCGGTGGCCGCCACCTCGCGGACCTGCTCGACCGGCGTGGCCCGCATGAAGAACCCGGCGTCGGCGCGTCCGCTCTCCACCGCCTGAATCGCGTCGTCCAGGTCCTTCGAGTAGTTGAGCCCGCGCAGGTGGGAGATGTCGTCCTCCGACATGCCGAGCGCGCCGCGCAGGACGAGCGCCTCGAGCACGGCCGTGTCGAGGCGGCGGTACGGCTCGGGCATGCCGGGCAGCGCGCGGTCGGCGATGACCTGGTCCTTCAGCGTCGCGCGAAACGGCCGCTTGAAGAAGGAGTCCATGTAGCCGAAGGCCACGCGCCCGTCGCCGGCGGGGGGCTCGAGCTTGGAGGTGTCGTCGAGCTCCTCGATCTCGAAGTCGCCTCGCAGCACGTCGCGGATCGCGACCTGCTTGGCGGTGTCGTCCTTCAGGCCCGTCAGCAGACGGTGCGTGGGGAACACGAGCAGGCCGGGGTCGGAAAGGGCACAGAGCAGCATCAGCACGTAGCGGTGCTCGCCCTCGCCGCCGACCTCGTCGGCGTACACGCGGGCGGTCTCGTAGCGGTGGTGTCCATCGGCGATCAGGAGCTCCGCGTCCGCGAGCGCCATCTGCAGCTCGGAGATCTGGTCCTCGTCGGAGCTGCGCCAGAGCGTGTCGCCGTCCACGGTCGCGAACGGCTCGCCGCCGGCGATCTGCTCGATGGCGCGCTCGGCGATGCCGTCGCCGTCGGGGAAGAGGGAGAAGATGGGGGAGAGGTTGGTGCGCGTGGCCCGCGTCAGCCTGAGCCGGTCCTCCTTCGGGCCGGGGTGCGTGCGCTCGTGGGGCCGGATGCGGCCCGGCCCGTACTCATCCACGCGCACGCGCGCAAAGAATCCGGTGCGCGTGCGGCTCGCTCCGGCGGGGTCGGTGTAGTCCTGGCGCAGCACCCAGACGGCGGGATCGTCCTCCAGGACGAGGACGCCGCGCGAGCGCCAGTCGGCCATCTTCTTGGCGGCCTCGTCGTAGCTCCGCGGAAGGTCCACGTGCACGACGTTGTAGGGGCTGCGGGCGGCGAGCTCGGCGCGCATGGCGTCGTCGATCACGTCGTACGGAGGGGCGATCACGTCGGCCAGCGACCCGACCGCGGCGGGCTCGTAGCGAAGCGTGCGGAGCGGCTGCAGGTCGGCCACGAAGGCGGCAGGCTAGCGGCTTCACTTTCCCGGCCGCCCGGCGTAGGCTGAGCGCTGCGGGTGGCGCTGGCCCCCATCCCAAGGAGGATCAGATGGCCACTGTTGAGACGGCCGTACAGACCGAGCCGGCGGCGTCCGGCTACCAGTTCCAGGGCACCCTGCTCGAGGCCTGCAACTGCGATGTGCTCTGCCCCTGCTGGATCGGCGAGGACCCGGACAACGGGACGTGCCAATCGGTGGTCGCGTACCACTTCGACAGCGGCACGATCCGCGGGGTGGACGTGAGCGGGTTGACGCTTGCGAGCATCGTGTTCATCCCCGGCAACATCCTGGCCGGGAACTGGAAGCAGGTTCTCTTCATAGACGACCGGGCCACCGAGGAGCAGTCGCAGGCGATGGCCGACGCCTTCACGGGCAAGCTCGGCGGACCCCTCGCCGACCTGGCCCAGCTGGTCGGCGAGCGGCTCGACGTGGTGCGCATGCCGATCTCGCATGAGGTGGTCGAGGGCCGCGGCGCGCTGACGCTCGGCGGCGACAAGGCGACGGCCGTCATGGAGCCCTACCGCGGGCCGGACGGCAGCATCACCACGCTGCAGAACTCGATCTTCTCGACGGTGCCGGGCTCTCCCGCCTGGGTCGGGAAGGCCGAGCGTTTCGCGGTGAACATGCCGGAGTACGGCTGGACGTACGAGTTCGAGGGACGCAACGCGATCCAGTCGAACTGGAACATCGACTTCCGCGGCGAGGCGGTTTGACCCCTCCCGCCGCCACTCTCGCGCCGGCTCCCGCCGGCAGGGTGCCGGCCCCGATCTTGGCCGCTGTGGCAGCCGCTTGGGGTGCTGCCGTGGCGGTTGAGGTGAGCGGCATCGCGGGTTCGTTGCATCACGACAGCCTGCTGGAGGGCGGGCCCGGCTTCGGGTCCGCCCTGCTGCTCTTCCTGGTGGGCTGGCAGGTGATGGTGGCGGCGATGATGCTGCCGTCGAGCCTGCCG
>Ga0299914_10002840_pt1 | contig 12065 bp, 10 predicted proteins | sample RVTome_10_FD_201361 | JGI IMG/M metagenome (GOLD analysis project Ga0299914, IMG submission 201361) | Soil microbial communities from uranium-contaminated site in the Upper Colorado River Basin, Wyoming, United States - RVT153D57 (version 2) ... | reverse complement strand
AACCAGACGCTCCACCTCTTCTTCCTGGGTGACATCGGCCGGCATGAAGCGGACCTCGTAGCCGCTCGTCGTCAGCTCGTCTTCGAGAGCGGTCCCTCCCGGCTCGCTCCGGGCGCAGAAGGCGACTCGACTCCCTTCCCGGGCGAAGGCGCGCACGATGGCGGCGCCGATGCCTTGGGTCCCGCCCGTCACCAGGGAGGTACGGTCGGCGAGTCGTCCGCTCAACGACGCAGCCCCGCCCTGGCGCTGAGGATGACGGCGGCGATGATGATGAGCCCGCGGAACATGAGCTGTTGGGAGACGTCCAGACCGAGGATGATCAGCCCGTTGTTGACCGCACCGAGGAGCAACGAGCCAACGGCGGCACCGACGACACTGCCCTTGCCCCCGGTGAGGACGGTGCCGCCAATGATGGCGGCGGCGATCACGGTGAGCAGGTCGGTGGATCCGAGATCGAAACGCGCCCCGTGGAACTGACCGACGTAGAGGAGCCCGCCCAGGGCGCCGGCCATCCCACTAACGACGAGGACGGTCACTTTGACCCGTCCGGTGCGGATCCCGGAGAACCGGGCGGCGTTGACGTTTGCCCCGGTTGCCAGCACCGCCTTGCCCCACGGGGTCCAGGCCAGCACCACGTAGCCGATAACTGTGGCGAACAGGCTCCACAGGATGAGCACCGGCAACGGCCCCAGGCTGCCGGAGCCGAACCAGAAGGTGAAGGTGGGGTCGGAGACGACGACGGCGAGGCTGTTGGTGGGGATCCGGGACAGACCTTGGAGCAGGCCCAGGGTGCCCAGCGTCACCACGAACGACGGTACGCGCAGCTTCACCGTGATCAGCCCGTTGACCAGACCGATCACGGCGCCGCAGGCGAGGGCGACGATGATGCCGGCGACCATGCCCTGCTCGGGGAGGAGGAGGGCGACGGCATAGCCGGAGAGCGGGATGACCGCGGCGATGGAGAGGTCGATCTCCCCGGCCGAGATCACGAAGACGGTGGCGATCGCCATCACGGTGATGACCGTGGTCTGGCGGATGATCCCGACGAAGTTCCCGACGCTGAGATAGGCGGTGTCCCGGAGGAGGATGGCGAATACCAGGATGGTGAGGAAGAGGGCCGCGATCAGTATCCCGGAGTTCTCTCCCCGCAGCGCTCCGACCCACTGCTGGCGCACCCAGCCACCGATCCCGTCCCGCCTCGGCTCGGCGGCCAGTGTCGTCTCGGCGCTCATGTGTCGCCCTCCGTCCCGGTGGGGAGGCCGGCGCCCTCCCTCTGGATGGCCCGCAGCATCGCGTCTTCGGTGAACTCCTTGTCGTCGCGGTCGACGACCGATTTGATCCGCCCGTCGGCGAGGACCACGACCCGGTCCGAGACGAGGAGGAGCTCGGGTAGATCCGAGGACACCCACAGCGCGGTCTTGCCCCGCTCGACCTCGCTTCGGATGAGACGGATCACCTCGGCCGCGGTGTGCACGTCGACCCCGAATGTGGGCTCGTCGAGCAGGAGGACGTCGGTGTCGGCGACGAGCGCCTTGGAGAAGACCACCTTCTGCTGGTTGCCCCCGGAGAGCTCGGAGACGAGCTGCTGGGGGCCGGTCGCCTTGATGTCGAGCGCCCGCATCATGTCATCGACGGTGCGGCGGACCCGGGAAGGGCGGTACCACCCGTAGTCCGACATCTCGGGCAGCACCGAGAGGATCACGTTCTGTTCGATCGAGTGCATGAGGACCACACCGTGGACCCGCCGGTCTTCGGGGATGAGGAAGAGACCGCGGCGGATGGCGTCGGCCGTCCCCTTGGGGCGGTATCGGCGACCCCGCAGCGTCATGGCTCCGGCGTCGGGCCGGATCTCCCCGAACAGGGTCTTGAGCAGGACGGTCCGCCCGCTTCCGGCCAGCCCGGCGATGCCGACTATCTCCCCGGGATGGAGGTCGAAGGAGACGTCGATGAGCTTGTCCCCGACTGTGAGGTCTCTCACCCCTAGGAGGGGCTCCGACCGACCGACCGGCGGTCGGGCACTCTCGGCCTCGACCTTGTGCAGCACACCGCCGACGATGGCCAGTACCACCTCGTCGAGAGATGTCTCCGACGTGGGCCGGGACAAGGTGATCTTTCCTTCGCGCAGCACGGTCACCTCATTGCAGACCTCGAACACCTCGCGGAGATGATGGGTGATGAACACCACGCCACGTCCCAGGCTGGCGGTCTGGCGGATCAGCTCGAAGAGGGCGAGGACCTCGCGGCGGGACAGGGGAGCGGTCGGCTCGTCGAGAATGAGCAAAGTCGTGCCCAGCCGGAATGCCTTGGCGATCTCGACCATCTGCTGTTGGGCGATCCCCAGGTCTCCCACCTTGTCCCTCGGCGAGATCCCGCTGATGCCCAACTCGGCGAGGAGACGCCTCGCCTCCCTTCGCTGGGTGCGATGGGCGATGAGCCATGACCGACCCCTGCGCTCGTCGTTGAGGAAGATGTTGTCGGCCACCGAGAGCGTCGGGATCAGGCTCAGCTCTTGGAGCACCATGCCCACCCCTGCCTCCCGCGCTTCCGCCGGCCGGGCATATTCGAGAGTGGTGCCGCCGATGACGACCTTGCCTTCGGTGGGCTGTTCCGCGCCCAGGGCGATCTTCATAAGGGTCGACTTCCCGGCGCCGTTGTGACCGACCAGACCATGGATTCGGCCCGGGTTGACCCGGAATGTGACGTCGTCGAGCACCTTGGCCTGCCCGAAGACCTTGGTGACCCCGGTCATGGCCAGGGCTGCCACCTCCGTCGGCGCGGTCACAGCATCGCTCACGGTCGGCCCCGGCCGGCCGCCCGGTGCGACGGGAGGAGTCGCGAGCACCGGGCGGCGGCGGAGAGTTGCGAGCGAAAGCTCACCGGTGGGCCTTGCTCAGGTCCCCGGTATCTGGTCTTCCTCGGGCAGCGGGATGTCGGGGCCATGCATGTATTGCCACCCGCTGTTCAGGTTCTCCTTGTCGACGCCATAGGTCGGCACGACCAGGAATGGCGGGACCTCCTTGCCGAGACGGCACAGCGCCGAGGCGATGGCCATGGTGCGCCCGGCCTCATACACCGCCTGTGCCGTGTCGTGGAAGATGATCCCGTCGGTGGCGATCTCGTGGGCCCCGGTGAACCCGAGGTCCATCGTGGCCACCTTGATGTCGTCTCGTCCCGCGGCGCGGATGGCGGCGACGATCCCCTCGGCCGGCGGGCTGTCCCACGGGCCGTAGATCACGTCGACGTCGGGGAACTGCGTGATCAGGGCGGAGGCAACGACATCGGCCCGGTTGGGGTCGTCCATGGGCAGGTCGGCTATCACCTCGAGGTTGGGGTACTCGGCGAGACGATCGAGGAAGCCTTGGTCCCGCCCGATGACCACCGGGTGGTTGAAGCTCCAGCGGATGACACCGACCTGGGCGCCGTCGGGGTACCACTTGGCGATCCCGTCGGCCACCGTGGCCCCGTCGTAGGCCGGGTCGTAGGAGGTGATGTTGCAGAGCTCGTCACCCACCTCCCAGCCTTCGACCCCCTGGCTCCACATCTCGATGGTGATGCCGGCGTCGAGCGCCGGTTGCAGGATCCCGGGCCATTGCGTCGGGTCGAGGACGCCGGTGATGATGATGTCGGGCTCGAGGGGCAGGACGTTGAGGACGTCGGAGTTGGCTTTGACCGCATCGAACTCGAAGTTGGTGGTGGCCACCAGGTTGATGCCCAGCTCGTCGAAGGCACGCTCGATGCCGTGGGTGAACGCCTGGTTGTATGGGACGCCACTCCAGTTGAGGAAGGCGGCCTTCCAACCCATCTCCCGGATCGCAGCCACGTCGTCGGCGGTGATCTCCAGCTCGGAGTAGTCGGCGGGGGAGTGCTCCCCGTAGTAGCCGGGGGTGTCCAGTGTCGCCGGGTCGGGCACCTCGAGCCAGTCGGGTCCCTCCCATCCGTTGAGCACGAACTCGGCATTTTCGATCGTGGCCTCGCCGGGCGCCTCGGTGGTCCCGGGAATCGAGGTGGCCGGCGCCTCGGTCGTGGCCGGCGCCGCGGTGGTTCCTGGCGACTCGGTGGTTGAGGTGGCCGTCTCCCCGGCACATGCGGCCGCGATCATGGCGAGGACGATGACCAGGGCGACGAGTCCGGGCCGTTTCCTCGGGCGAGCACTGGGTGTCATTTCTCGATTCTCCTCCTCGTGGATCGAACTGTCGAGACCGCGGTCCGATCACCTGGTGAGCCTGATCTCCCGACGTGGGCCCGACCAAGAGTGCGGATCCTGTATTTCATAGGATGGGTCCCGGAAACGAGTCCCGGTTGTCTCCCCAGGCCTCGTTGACAGATTATCGGATTGATTATACGATCCGCAACTCCCCCGATGACGGGGATACCGAGGAGGTTCAATGCGTAATTCACGGAGCAGTCGGTTCCTGCTCGTCGCGGTGATCCTGGGGCTGTTGATCAGCGCCTGTGGCGACGACGCCGGCTCCGACACCACCGGCGCCGACACCACAGAGGCGGGAGCGCCGGCCACTTCTGCCCCCGACGGAGGCGGCGACGACGGCGGTTCTGTCCAAGAGTCGTGCGACATCGTCGATCAATGGAAGGCCGCCCCCAGTGAGTGGACCGGCCCGAGCAGCGCACCCACGCCACCCGAGGACATCCGGGTCGCCCTGATCAGCGTCCAGGAGATCACCGAGGGATCGGCCCGGGCCACACGTGCTGCCAAGGAGGCTGCCGAGGCGATTGGCTGGGAAGCCGATATCCTCGACGGGCAGGGCACCACCGACGGGGCGCTGGCCGCGATCAACGCTGCGGTCGACGGCGGCTACGACGCGATGACCCTGACCTTCATCGACCCGAGCACGGTCTCCGAGGCGGTGAACCGGGCCCTCGACGCCGGGATGCCGGTGGTGACCCTTGGGGTTCCCCCCTACACACCGGAGCGAGCCGAATACGACCAGATACCGGACAGCTCCCACGACTGGATCCTCACGGGCGAGATCATCGGCCACTACATGATCTGTCGCTCGGAGGGCGATGTGAACGCCTTGCTGCTCAACGGAGCCGAGACCGTGGTCGTGCTCCACGGCCAGTTTGCCGGCAGCTACGAGGTGCTCACCGATCCCGAGTTGTGCCCCGGCTGTGAGGTGACCGAAGAGCGGTTCTCCCTGGCCACCATCGACACCCAGACCCCGCAGCTGGCGGTGTCCGGCCTCCAGGCCAACCCGGACCTCAACTGGGTGTGGTGCTACGACTTCTGTATGGCCCAGGTGGCGACCCGGCTCCAGGCCGACGGTCTCGACGACCAGGTGCTCGGCGCCGGATTCGACTGCAACGCCCAGAACATCCAGCTGATCAAAGATGGTGTGGTCCAGGTGGTCTGCATCGCCGACCCCCGCAACTGGGAGGCCTGGGCGACGATCGACATCGTCAACCGGCTCTTGAACGGTGAGGAGCCGGTCCAACAATCGATACCGGTGCGGCTGTTCGACGACCAGAATGCCGACGAGTTCACCGAAGAGGACATCCAGGAGGGATGGCAGGGCGGATTCGACTTCCGCTCCGAGTACCTCGGCGTCTGGGGAGTGGAGTCTTAGGAAAGTAGGCGCGGTGGAGACCCTGGGGGGCATCTTCCAGGGTCTCCGCGTCGTCAGAGGGTCATCTCGTGAGTGACGATTTCGACATGACGGAGGTGGGGTCGGGCCTCACCATCATCGGAGCCACGAAGGCGTTCGGGGCGACGGTGGCGCTCGAAGATGTCGACCTCCGGGTGGAGCCGGGGGAGATCCGGGCTCTTGTGGGGGCCAATGGCTCGGGCAAGTCGACCCTGATCAAGGCGCTGGCCGGCTACCACACCCTCGACCGAGGGCGTGTCTTCGTCAAGGGCCGTGAGCTGGAGCTGAGCCGGCTTGGCGAGGAGGCCAAGAGCGGCGGTCTCCGTTTCGTGCACCAGGACCTCGCTCTCATCCCAACCCTTTCGATTGCCGAGAACCTCGCCCTCGAGCGTGGCTACATACGCGGCGCGCTGGGCACCATCGACCGCCGCAAGCAGGTGGACCGCGCCCGGTCCCAGCTCCGCACCGTCGGTTTCGACCTCGACCCGCGCATCGAGGTGGCGCGTCTGGGACCGGTGGAGAAGACCCTGGTCGCGGTGACCCGGGCCCTCGACCATGTCGATCCCACCCGGAACATCCTTCTCCTCGACGAGCCGACCGCCCGTCTTCCCCATTCCGACGCCCAACGTCTCGCCGACACCCTGATCCGCCTCGCCAACCTCGGGCTGCCCATCGTCTATGTCACTCACCGTCTCGAGGAGGTGTACAGCCTGGCCGAGACCATCACAGTCCTCCGAGACGGACGTCATGTCCACGAAGGCCTGGTCCGTGACATTCCCAAGGGCGAGTTGGGGACCCTGATCAGCGGCTCGACCAAGAAGCGCCCCCCGATGGCCCGCGCCGGCGGGTCGGTCGAGTTGGAAGGCCGCCCGCCCGCGCTGAAGCTGTCGAATGTCAGCTCGGGCCGCCTGCGCAACATCGATCTCGACGTGGAGTCGGGTGAGATCGTCGGGGTCACCGGGCTGGTCGGGTCGGGCCGCTCCGAGCTGGGCCGGGTCGTCTACGGTCTCCAGCGCTACCAGTCGGGTCAGATCACCATCGCCGGCCGCGTGGCGGAAAGCCCCCTGACCAGAGCTAACGAGACCGGCCGGGTCGGCTACACCCCCCAGGAGCGGCGGGACGGGCTCATGTCCGGGCTCAAGATCATGGATAACCTGGCCATCACATCCTTCGCCGGGATGGAGGCCTGGTACGGGGTGTCCAAGAGCGCGGTGCGGAAGAGCGCACAGGCCACCATCACCGGCCTCAGCGTCACGCCCAATGATCCCGATGCGCTCATCGACGCACTGTCCGGTGGCAACCAGCAGAAGGTGGCCCTGGGGAAGTGGGTCAGACTCGACCTCGACCTGCTCATCCTCGACGAGCCGACCCAGAGCATCGACGTCGGGGCCAAGGTGGAGCTCCTGGAGGCGATCAAGGCCAGGGCCAAGGGTGAGGGGATGGGTGTGCTCTGGTTCGACTCGGACGTGGACGAGATCGTCAAGCATTCGGATCGAATCGTGGTGATGACCGACGGGCAGATCTCGGCCGAATTCAGGGACAAGCCCTTCTCCGCGTCGGACGTGTTGTTGTCGGTGTATGGCGAGGGAGTGCTGGAGGTGGAGGCTTGACCCGGGACAGCGAGATCGAAGTGGAGCGGGCCGACGAGACGGCAGAGCCGGATCCTGGCGGTCGCACCGAGTCGGTCTGGGGTTATCTGAACCGGTACAGCCTGGTGGTGGCTCTGGTCGCGGTGATCGCCATTTTCTCCATCCTCCGCCCCGAGTCGTTCCCCACCACCCAGAACGCGGGGTCGATCCTGACCGGGAGCGCCCCGCTGGTCTTGATGTCCCTCGGTCTGGTCCTGCCCCTGATAGTGAACCAGTTCGACCTCAGCGCCGGGTACATGGCCACGATGGCCGGTCTGCTCTCGGTGGGGTTCATCGTCAACAACGACTGGCCCTGGTATCTGGCTGTGATCGTGCCCCTGCTGATCTCACTGGTCATCGGCTGGGGCATCGGCTACCTGGTGGCCTACGGCGGTCTCAGCTCGCTGATCGTCACCTTGGGTGCGGGCTCGGTGTTGTTCGGAGCGTCCCAGCTCTACTCGAACAACACGACGATCTTCATGCGCCGCAGCGGGGTGTTCCAGGCGTTGGGACAACAGCGGCTGTTCGACCTGATCCCGCTCCCATTCGTCTACGTGGCCGTGGTCGCCGTCGTGGTCTGGTACATGCTCGAATACCGGGCTATCGGCCGGCGTCTCTACGCCATCGGAGGCAGCGAGGAGGGCGCCCGACTGGTCGGCATCCCAGTCGAGCGGCTCACCGTGCTGGTCTTCGTCTGCTCGGCATTCCTCGCCTCGCTGGGTGGTGTGGTGCAGGCGGCCCGGGTCGGCTCCGCCAACCCCACCGGTATCGCCAGTCTCCTCCTCCCCGCCTTCACCGCAGCCTTTCTCGGCGCCACCTCGATCCGCCCCGGCCAGTACAACGTGTGGGGGACCGTCCTCGCCGTCTATCTGGTGGCGTCGGCCACGACCGGGATGATCATGCTCGGCGCCCCGGCCTCGGTCTCCGACATCTTCAACGGGGCGATCCTGCTGGTGGCGGTGGGCCTGGCCAAGCTCACCGCAAGACGGACCGCAAGCGCCTAGGGAGAGGAGGGCCGATGGATCTGACCGAGAAGGCACGAATCGGGAACACCGAAGTCGAGGTGACCCGTCTCGGTCTCGGCACCGGGATGTTGGGGGCGGTTCATGACGACCAGGTCTGGCAGGCCACCTTCGACGCCGCCTGGGAGGCCGGGGTCCGTCTCTACGACACCTCGCCGTTCTACGGGTTCGGCAACTCAGAGATCAGGATCGGACGGCTCCTCTCCCGATACGACTCCTCCGAATACGTCCTCGGGACCAAGGTGGGCCGGCTCCTCCGGCTCGACGCTGAAGTCGAGTATTTCGCCGCCACGACCTACTACCCGGAGTTGGAGGGAGAGATGCCCGACGGCATTCCCCGGGGCAGATACGACTACACCCGGAACGGGACCCTCCAGTCGCTGGTGGAGACCAAGTGGCGTCTCGGCCGCGACCGGCTCGACATCGTCTATGTGCACGACATCTTGGAGTTGAGCTCGGGGATCGACCACACCAGGACCGCCATCGAGGAGGCCTACCCGGCCCTGGTCGAGCAGAAGGCGGCGGGGAACATCAGGGCGATCGGGATCGGGGTCCAGGACCTCGACGTGCTCACCGAGATCGTCTCGGTGTGCGATCTCGACGTGGTGCTCCTTGCCGGCCGTTACACCCTGCTCGACCAGAGCTCGCTCGATCGAGCCCTTCCCCTCTGTCATGAGCGGGGGGTATCGATCATCGTGGGCAGCCCGTTCAACACCGGGCTCCTCCACGACCCGACCCCGGACAAGACTTTCGACTTCGTCAAGGCACCGGCCGAGATGGTGGAGCGGGCTCGGGCCCTCAAAGTCATCTGCGAGAGGCACGAGGTCCCATTGCCGGCGGCGGCCATCCAGTTCCCCCTGGGACACCCGGCGGTGGCGGCGGTCCTGACCGGGGCGACCGCTCCCGGAGAGGTGAAGGAGAACGTGGAGCTGTTCTCGGTGGAGATCCCCGGCGCCCTCTGGGCCGACCTGCGTCAATCGGGTCTGCTCCACCCCGACGCCCCCCTGCCAGGCGGGCCACGTTGAGACCGCGACCTCTCCCTCGAATCCCCAGGAGGATCACATGGCCGAACAACCACTGATCGCCATCTCGCAGCTGGCGTTCCCCGATACCACCTTCGAACAGGACGTGGAGATCGCCACCCAGGTGGGGATCGCCGGGATCAGCCCGGACGAGAACAAGGTGGACGACGGGGGCCAGGAGGCGCAGGTGGAGAAGATGCGCGCCGCCGGTCTCGCCTCGGCGGTTGGGACACCGGCGACGTTGACCATCCTCCCGGTGCTCGAACCGGGAATGCCGCCGGGATCGCCTGACGTCGACGAGCGGATCGAGTCGATCGCCACCGCCATCGGCCGGCTCGCCCCCTTCGACCCGGTCAGCGTCTTGTTCATCACCGGGCCGGCCGGCGATCTGAGCGAACGGGAGGCAAGGACCAGGGTGGTGGCCGGGATCCGCAACCTGGCCGAGGAGGCGCGCAAGGTCGATCTCCGCATCGGGATCGAGCCGATGCGTGAGGCGAACCGCCCCCGCTGGACCCTGGTTTGCTCTCTGGCCGAGACCCTCGACCTGCTCGAGGAGGTCGGCGACGACGACGTCGGCATCATCTTCGACACCTGGCACATGTGGGACTCCGACGACGTGCACAACATGATCGGGGTGGCCATCGACCGGATCCACGGGGTGCAGATCGCCGACTACCGGGACCCGACCCGGTCGTCGCTCGACCGGGTGGCAGCCGGTCAGGGCATCGCCGGCATCGACCGTCTCGTCGACGAGTTCCGCTCCGCCGGGTACGACGGCTGGTACGACCTGGAGATCTTCTCCGACGACGGGCGTTTCGTGAACGATTTCCCCGACTCGTTGTGGAAGCTCGACCCTTTGGAATACGCCCGGGTCCAGGTGGAAGGATTCATGAGTTGCTGGTCCTGACCGGCTTGCACCCGCCAGACTTGTGAGGGAATCGATGACGGAGGCGAAAACGAGCGCACCGAAAGGCCGAAGCACGGCCAAGGAATACGTGCATGAACATCTGCGCCGGCAGATCCTGAGCGGGGCGATCGCCGGTGGGGGCAGACTGGTCCAGGCCGACATCGCCGTGGAGCTGGGGGTGAGCACCACCCCGGTGCGAGAGGCGCTGCACGACCTTGCCTCCGAAGGGCTGGTCCGTTTCGGGGCGCACAAGGGAGCGGTTGTCAACCAGCTCGGAGGCAAGGACCTGCACGAGGTGTTCGAGCTGCGCAAGGTCCTCGAGCCGATGGTGATGCGTCTCGCCATTCCCAAGATCGACGAGGTCACGGTGCGCCGGCTCGACGACCTCTGCGAGCGGATGGAGGCGACCATGGACCCGCCGGAGTGGACCCAGCTCAACCGCGAGTTCCACGGCGTGTTCATGGAGGCAACCGGTTGGCCCCGGCTGGCCACCATCGTCGGGGCCCTCCACGACAGTGCCAGCCCTTTCGTCGCCTTGGCCCTCAGGTTCAGGAAGGACCTGTACGAGGCGGGCAATCGGGACCACCGCATGCTCGCCGCCGCGGCCCGGAGCAAGGATGTGGAAGCTGCGGTCGCCTACACCACCGACCACATGAACATCACCCGGGCCGCCATGGAGGATCAGATGCCGGGTGGGCCCCCGTCCGACATGGAGAGCCTGTCGTGACCGGACGAGCCCTGTGGTTCGAGGCGGTGCGGACACCTTCGATCCGGGAGGAGCCGGTGCCCTCCCCGGGCCTCGATCAGCTGACCGTCAAGAGCATCGCCTCCCTGGTCAGCCCGGGCACCGAGATGCAGGTCTACCGGGGCGAGATCAGCCCTGAGACCGACCTCGGTCTGGAGACCTGTCAGGGCAGCTTCGCGTTTCCGGTGAAATACGCCTACCAGCTGGTCGGGGATGTGGTCGAGGCGGGAGCAGAGGTCCCCTTCGAGGCGGGTGACCGGGTCTTCGCCCGTCACCCCCATCAGGACCTGCTCACCATGCGCTACGACCCGGACCTCGTCTTCGCCATGCCGTCGGAGCTCGATCCGGAGACGGCCACCTTCGCCAACCTGGCCGACGTCGCCCTCAACGCGATGCTGGACGTCCCCATCCGCATCGGCGACGTGGTGGTCTCCTTCGGCTACGGCATCGTCGGCGCCTTCTGCGCCCAATTCGCCGCCCTCACCGCTGAACATCTCATCGTGGTCGACCCACTGGCTACCCGGCGGGAGATGGCTTTGGCTAACGGCGCCGATCAGGCGGTGACACCGGAGGATGCCCTCGACACCGTGCTCGAGGCCACCTCGGGCCGGGGCGCCGACGTGGCCATCGAGGTGAGCAGCTCGACCCGGGCGCTGCAGACGGCGATCGAGGCGACCGGCCAGGAGGGGACCATCCTCACCGTCTCCTACTACGGGTCGAGACCGGTCACCCTGACCCTGGCCCCCGAGTTCCACTTTCGCCGTCACCGCATAGTCAGCTCACAGGTGAGCAGTCTCGGCTCCGGTCTCCAGCCGCGATGGGACTTCCCCCGCCGTTTCGACACCGTGCTCGCCCATCTGCCCCACCTCAACGTCGAAAAGATGATCTCGCACCGCTTCTCACTGGCAGATGCCCCTGACGCCTACCGGCTCATCGACGAAGACCCGAGCTCCACCTTCGGGGTGATCATCGACTACGAGGCCGCTTCGTGATGATGCCCCTCCGTGTCTTGGGCGGCTCTGGGCTGCGGGTTTCGCCCCTCGCCCTGGGCACCGGCACCTTCGGCAACACCGACTGGGGTTGCACCGAGGCCGAGGCGGAGCGGATCTACACCAGGTACCGGTCGGCGGGAGGCAACTTC
>Ga0299914_10002839_pt1 | contig 12065 bp, 11 predicted proteins | sample RVTome_10_FD_201361 | JGI IMG/M metagenome (GOLD analysis project Ga0299914, IMG submission 201361) | Soil microbial communities from uranium-contaminated site in the Upper Colorado River Basin, Wyoming, United States - RVT153D57 (version 2) ... | reverse complement strand
GTCACGCATGCACCGCTCCAGTTGCCCAAACAGCTCATCGGTGACATGACCGACCGCCGTCTTAGTCGCCAGGCTCTCCAGATGGCCGCGGATCAGGTAGCCCTCCTCGACCTCATCAGGCGACAGCATCACCACACGAGCGCCCCGATAAGGAATGATCTCGACCAGGCCGTCACGTTGCAGCATGCGCAGCGCCTCACGCACCGGTATGTCGCTCGTGTCGTGCTCGATGGCAAGCTGGCGGATCACCAGCCGGCTCCCCGGCGGCAGCTCCCCCGTCAACACCTGCTGCCGCACCGACTCGTAAATGCGCAACGTCATCGTCGTCACGATGAGGAATATATGATCTGAAATCAGGTTGCGCAAGGGAGAATATATGATCGGGTCTAGAGAACTGATCAGCCGGGTCCTCGATAGCGGCTCGTGGGAATCGTGGGACACGCCGTTGCCCGATGTTCCGGCGGATGACGAATACGCCGCCACGCTCGATCGGGCCCGTGAAAACACGGGGTTGGACGAGGCAGTCGTAACAGGCAGCGGTGCCATCGGTAGCCACAGAGTCGCGGTGATAGCAACCGAGTTTGGTTTTCTCGCCGGCTCAGTCGGCCTAGCGGCGAGCCAGCGCATCATCCAGGCCGTGCAACGCGGTACTCGCGAGCGCACGCCGATTTTGGCGTCACCAGCCTCCGGCGGTACCCGCCTTCAGGAGGGGACGCTTGCATTCGTCCAAATGATCGGGATCGCCTCCGCGCTTGCCGCGCACAAAGCAGCCGGGCTGCCCTACTTGGTCTACCTGCGAAATCCCACAACCGGTGGCGTCCTTGCCTCGTGGGGATCACTCGGGCACGTCACTGCCGCCGAGCCCGGCGCATTGATCGGACTGCTCGGCCCACGCGTCCAGCGAGCCCTGAACGGAGCGTCGCTCCATCCCGGAATACAGGCCGCCGAGAACCTCCACCTGCACGGGCTGATCGACGCAGTGGTAGCTCCAAAAGACATACGCGAGGTCGCCATCCGCACGCTCAACGTGCTCACCGCGCCCAAGCCGCCACCCGCTGCAATCCCACGACAAGGAACCTTGGATCCCCGGCGCAGCGCTCCCGCCCCATCCCCTGCCGCGCAACCGAGCGACAATCGCTCGGCCGCAGGGACCCACCGAACCTGGGACTCCGTCGAACGGACACGGCGAGCCGATCGACCCGGAGTCCGCTCCCTACTGAAGACCGCCGCCTCCGATGTCACGCTGCTCAGCGGCACCGGAGCCGGCGAACGGGACGATGCACTGCGCCTCGCCCTCGCACGCTTCGGAAACGTGCCATGCGTCCTACTCGGACAAGACCGCAACAGCCAGACCAGCTACCACACCCTGGGACCGGCAGGACTTCACGAAGCCATCCGCGGCATGCGCCTCTCACGCGAGCTCGACCTCCCACTCGTCACGGTGATCGACACACCCGGGGCCGTACCCTCCCGGCACAGCGAGGAAGGCGGACTCGCCCACGGCATCGCCTGCTGCCTCTCCGAACTCTCGACACTGCCAGCGCCAACCGTCTGCCTGTTGCTCGGTCAAGGCGGAGGCGGAACCGCGCTCGCCCTACTCGTTGCAGACCGCGTCCTGTGCGCCGAGCACGCCTGGCTCGCACCACTACCCCCAGAGGGAGCATCCGAAGTGCTGCACCGAACCACCGCACGCGCCCCCGAGGTCGCCCACGCCCAAGGAATCGATTCGGCAGCGCTGCTCAGCAACGGCATCGTCGATCAGGTCATACCAGAACACCCAGACGCCGCCGACGAGCCCGGACAGTTCCTCCGCCGCGCCGGCACTGCAATCGAAACAGAGATCGCTGGCCTCCTCGCCGAAGACCCCCGCGAACGTCTCACAGCCAGAGCGGTTCGCTACCAGACTCAGTTATGAGGCCGTGTCCGCCGAGACACAAGTGGCCGGGCGGTTGTGACGCACCCGCCCTTGCAAGGCCGACTCGGGCGCAATTGGGATGGCGCTGTGTGTTGCAGCCGAACCTGGAACCAGGCCGTCATGTGTCTGAGCGTGGGCGGCGAATCGCGCGGGTCACGTCGTCGGCGCGGAGCCACACGAGCCGCTCTCGAGGCTGCCCGTCCTCGACCCAGGTCACCAGCGCGTGGCTGTTGGTCCAGCGGTTCGCCGTCGCCGGACGCCACTCCTCACCGTCCGACCACCCCAGTCGGGCGATCATCCTGCCATGGGCGCACTGGGCACGCGATCCAGCATCTCGCGGTTGAGCGGCTCCCGTACACTCCAAGCATCGAACAAACGTACGGACAGGGGTAAGCCTGCGACGTACGTCGCTAGGCGCCGTCGGACGTTTGCTCCGAGTTCGAGCGGTCTTCGAGCATGGCGGCGAGCCGCCTGCGGCCGGTCCGCGCGGACACGCCGAGCCAGCGGCCGACAGTCTCCCCGGTGACGCGCTCGCCGTTCTCAAGCGCGTTCAGAACTCGCCGACGAAGCGCGTCCGCCATGGTCGCCGGCGCGGGGCGGTTACCACCTTGTCCGTTGCCCGGCGTGGCTCCTCGCCCGGCAGGATGGCCATTGCCCGGGACCCGCGCACCGCCATTGCCGGGGGAACCGGGCAGCCCGGCCCGAATTCGTTCTCTGCGGGCCTTGCGTGCGGCGGCGCGTTCACGCTCGTCAACAGCGCGATCCTCGTGGGCCTCTGCGATGGCTCGAAGCGTTGGGGCGCGGTCGAGTAGCCGCAGCAGCAAGTGGAACGTCAGCGCCGCCGACACCGGTGGGACGGCGGCCACCAATTGGGCGGCCGGCAGCGCGGGGGCGTGGCCGACGTTCCCGGCGACGCTGCCTCCGAAATAGAGCCAGAGCATGATCAGTGGCCAGGTCGGCAGCCTGACGGTGAACTGCCAGCCCCTGATGGTCGCAGTGCGCCGGCCAAGGGCCCGTTCCAACAGCAGCGTTACCGCGAGCACGACGATCACTGCGTCGAGCACGAGCGGGAATGCAATCGCGAACTCACGAGGGAACTGCAACTCGAGCGCGTAGTCGTACAACGCTGCGTACGAGGTCGCGAACGACAGCCCAAACAGCAGTGCGACCACCGAGGACAACGCCCACGGCCCGGACCTCAGGAACCGGGGATGAATGGCCGCTCCGGCAGCATCGCTCGTGCTTGGCGGCCGGCGCCCGGCTTTGTCGGCGGGATGGGCCGATGTGCGGTCGGTGGTCATGACGAAGGTGGCCTCCGTACCGTGTCCGGATCCGTGTGGCCGGAGTCGGGTGGCCACGTTTGCATGTGAGCCGGACAGCCGAGGCACAGAGGCAGCGGCCACACCGAACGTCCTTGAACCGGATGACCGGTCGCGGCCATGACAGGTGCACCCCAGCCCTGCTCGCAGGTCACAGCGGCGGCCCCGACCGGCGCGTTCCGCCCGACAAGCGCGGTCGAAGGCCAATGTCCGCACGAGGTCACCGCGTGCGCCCGGCGGTCACCGCTGATGGCTACTTGGACTCTTCGGGGTCGCCGTCAAATTGAGCGACACCTCCAGCCCAACTCCTCTTACCGATGTGAGCAGCACCTGCCTTGCACAGGCAGCTCCTCACCGCAACGCACCCGCCGGCAGTCCACCGCAACGCGACATCGCGCTCGCTCGCCCCCGCGATGTCCCTCACATGATCAATCTCGATCGCCACGACATCAGCGAGACACCTCTGGCATCGGCGCCCGTATGTGTAACGGTGTGCCCCTAATGACCAGCTCACTCTCGCCGACAGACCGCGCGCTGAGACGCGGACGAGACGACTGGAACGGAGCGGCGATAGGTGAGCACACATGCGGTTCTCGACTTCACGGTGAGTGACCTTCTGCAGGGCGGTGACGACGTGATCCAGCTCGTGACTGCCGCAGATGAGCCGGACTGGGTGTGGGAGCAGATTGGCCACTGGCCACGGGGCCGGTTGACCGCGGCGCTGGTGGCCGCGATCGGTGTCATCCAGGGCGACGAGCCGGACGAGGTCGCCGCTTGCCACTGCCGTCACTCGGCAACCGGTCCACGGCCCGACCGGCCGGTGACCGCGGCGACCGCCTCTGTGGCCGGGTCTGATGGGCGTTGACCGCGACCCCCCACCGGCCGGGTCCGGCCAGGCGGCCAGAGGCCTTCCGCGGCCGGCGGCCATGACCGGCGTGGTCCAGCCACGTGGCCGCGACGGTGTCGAGCTGCGCTGCCTGGTGTGCGGCCAACTGTTCACGGCCAAACGGCGTGACCGCCGCACCTGCTCCCCGCGGTGTGGTCGGATTGATGCGGCCGTCCGGCGCGAGACCCGTGGCACGGCCGTTGACCGGAGCTGTGCGCATTGCGGTCAACGCCTGGTCGGTGGTCGGTCAGACCGCCGGTACTGCGACGTCCAGTGCAGGATGCGCGCCTACCGGCGACGCCTCCGCGAGCGCGCGGCTTCTGACCAATGACCCGGCGAGCCGTGCCGTGATCTCGATCAGCGAGCTGCATGGCGCGGACGCCTGGCGCTACCTAATGGAGTCGGTCACAGACGGCCAGGGCGACCTGCGCGAAGCCGATGCGATCACTCGCTACTACACCGAGGCCGGCACGCCGCCCGGACGGTGGCTCGGCGCCGGGCTGGCCGGGCTCGCGCGAGGCGCCGGGCTCACAGCCGGTTCGGCCGTCACCGGCGAGCAACTGGACCTGCTACTCGGGCAAGGACGCGACCCGACCACGGGCGACAAGCTCGGCCAAGGATTCAGACAGCCACCGTCCTACTCCCAACGCGTCGCCGCCCGCGCCCTCCCACCAGCGCTGATAGGACGTCGGCGTGCCGCGGCGATCGAGCGCATCCGCGAGGAGGAACGCCGCCGCAAGATGCGCCTCGCGGTGGCCGGGTTCGACTACACGTTCTCCCCACCCAAGAGCGTGTCGGCCCTGTGGGCGGTCGCCGACCAGGGCACACGCGAGCAGATCACCACAGCTCACCACGCCGCCATCGCCGACATTATCGATCTGATCGAACGCGACGTCGCCCGCACCAGAATCGGCACCGACGGCGTCGCACAAGTACCAGTGCGCGGTGTCATCGCAGCGAGCTTCGACCACTACGACTCCCGCGACCACGACCCCCAGCTGCACACCCACGTGGTGATCACCAACCGGGTCCAGGCCACGGACGGCAAATGGCGCACCCTAGATTCCCGCGGCGTGATCTTCCCCTCAGTGGTGGCGCTGTCGGAGACCTACGACAATCTGCTCGCCGACCACCTCACCCGCCGGCTCGGCGTCGGCTGGGAGATCCGCGACCCCGGGCGCAAGCTGAAGAACGCCAAGTGGGAGATCACCGGCGTGCCCAGCGAGCTGATCGAGCACTTCTCCCAGCGCAGCACCAAAGTCGAAAAGAAGGCGGACGAACTCATCGCCGCCTACCGCAAGCACACCGGCCGCGAACCCGACGACGCCACCAAACTCAAGCTGCGTCGCCGCGCCACCATAGAGACCAGGGACGACAAGAAGCTCTACCCGCTGGCCACCCTGGCCGCGGACTGGCGACGTCGCGCTACCACCGTGCTCGGCCACGACCCCAACGATCTGGTCAACCGCGTCACCGACCCGGGACGCCAGAACCAGGTCCTGCGCGTCGACGACCTCGCCGGCCCGCGCACTCAAGCGCTGGTGGACGAGATCCTGGCCCGGCTCCACGAGTCCCGGTCGACCTGGACCCGGTGGAACATCCACGCCGAAGCGGCCCGGGCGACGATGAAGTACCGGATGGCCTCCGCCGCAGACCGCGACAGGTTGCACCAGCTGCTCATCGCCGCGGTGCAGGACCGCTCGGTCCTACTTACTGTCGCGCCGCTTGCGAGCACCCCGGCTGCGTTCCGACGCCCGGACGGCACTAGCCAGTTCACCCCAGAGTTGGGCGCCATCTACACGTCGCGGGCGATCCTGGACGCCGAAGCCCGCCTGCTCGACGACGGCCGCCTCCTAGCCGGTCCGAGCGTCAACGGTGATCTGGTCGAGCAGATCATCGCTGCTGCCGCCCCGGACGGGCATCGGCTGACCGACGACCAGGCCGCAGCCGTCTATGCCGTCACGACCTCCGCCAGGCAGCTGGACGTGCTCGTCGGCGCGGCCGGGTCGGGCAAGACCACCGCGCTTGCCGTCCTTCGGCAGGCATGGGAAGCCCAGCACGGTGCCGGCTCGGTGATCGGGCTCGCCCCCACCGCCAAGGCCGCCGAAGTGCTCGCCGGGTCGCTGGACATCGCCACCGAGAACACCGCCAAGTGGCTCACCGAGCACGCCCGCAATCCCGAGCGCCGGGCACGAGTCCGGGAACTCCTCGCCAAGGCGGCCACGGCGCGGGTCGCCGGCAAGCCACGAGCGGCTGCCATGGCCGCCACCAACGCCGCCGTACTCCAACAGCAGATTCACCGGTGGGAGCTGCGACCCGGCCAGCTAGTCGTCGTCGACGAGGCCTCCATGTGCGGCACCCTCGCGTTGGACAGCCTGACCAGCAACGCCGAACGGGCCGGCGCGAAGGTGCTGCTGGTCGGCGACTGGGCCCAACTGTCCGCGGTCGAGTCCGGTGGAGCGTTCCGCATGCTCGTCACCGACCGCGCCGACGCACCCGAGCTGTCCACGGTCCGCCGCTTCACCAACCAGTGGGAGCGCGCCGCCAGCGTCCGGCTGCGGGTTGGCGACACCCGGGCCATCGACACCTACACCGCCCATGGCCGCGTCCGCAGCGGTGCTGCCGAAGACATGATGGACGCCGCCTACACCGCCTGGGCCGACGACGAACAAGCGGGGCACTCGTCGCTGCTCATCGCCGCCACCAACGCCGCGGTCGCCGAACTCAACACCCGCGCCCGCGCCGGCCGCATCACTTGGGGAGTGGTCGAATCCGACGGTGTTCGGCTCCACGACGGCACCCGCGCCGGAGCAGGTGACCGGATCGTCACCCGGCAGATCGACCGCACGCTGCGCACCGGCCCGCATTCGTGGGTGAAGAACGGCGACCAGTGGATCGTCGTCCGCCGGGTCGATGACGGCTCCCTCGCCGTCCGCCGCGCCACCGACTCTAGTCGCGGCAGGGTGCTCACTCTTCCCGCCGGCTACGTCGCCCTCCACGTCGAGCTTGCGTACGCCACCACGGCCCACCGCGCCCAGGGCGACACGGTGGACACCGCGCACGCCGTCGTCCGCCCGGAAGGATCCCGCGAGATCCTCTACGTCGCGATGACCCGCGGCCGGCAGTCCAACACCGCGTACGTCTGCACCGACACCCGCGCCGAAGGCGAGCACGGCCCCACCGAGGAACTGAGCGCGCAAGACGTGCTCGAGGAGGTTCTTGCTCGCACCGGCGCTGACCAGGCCGCGCACGAGGTGATCCGCGCCGAACACGATCGCGTCGCGTCGATCGCCCAACTCGCGGCCGAGTACGACACCATCGCCCGCGAAGCCCGCAAGGACCGATGGGCGGCCCTCGCCGCAGCTGCCCTCCCGCATCTAAAGGCCGAGGACGCCGCAGCCTCACCAGCGTGGCCAGAACTCGTCGCCGCCTGGCGTCGCGCAGACGCTGCGGGCCTCGATCTCGACACCGCAATGCCGCAGCTCGCGTCCCACCAAGCCGATGACACCGACCCAGTTGCCGCGCTCCGGGACCGCGTCGAGCACTGGTACGACGCCGCTACACCCGGCACGCACTCCCGACGCACGATGATTGCCGGTCTGATCCCGGCCGCCACCGATGTCTCCGACCCCGACATGGGCCAAGCCCTTGCCGAGCGAGCCGCCCTCATCGAACAGCGCGCCGACGCCCTCGTCGCCCGGGCCCTCGCCACCAGTGAACCCTGGCTGACCAAGCTTGGGCCACCACCCGAGCGACCCGGTCAGCGAATCCAGTGGGAACGCGCCGCCGCCACCGTCGCCGCCTACCGCGACCGTCATGGTGTCACCGACCCACACCGACCGTTCGGCGAGCCCAGCGGCGGAGGGCAATGGACACGCCGCGCCGACCGACGAAGAGCCCAAGCAGCCGCCGACGAGGCGAGCCGAATTTCTGCCCAGGCACAGCCCACGCCCGCCCCCAAGCCTGACGGACCGGCTATTGCACACGAGCCTGCACGCAACCTCTGACCCGTACCACGGGCGCCGAGACGAGTCGTGGGGAGAACCCGCTACGGCGACGATGCGCCTCGATGCACCTCAGCGCGGGCAGTGGTCGCGCAAGATCTGTTCCGCGGCAGCTACCGCCTCGCCAGCGGCGACACGAATCTCGCGTTCGGCGCGGCGTCCGCGAGCGCGCTCCTCGCGGGCCGCGGCACACGCCGACCGACGACGGTCATGCTCCGCCCGGCGGGCACATGCGTTCCACAGCCGCCCTGTCATCCAGGCCCTGATCTCCGGACCATCGGCAGTCCAGGTGAAGCAGACGACAGCACCGGTCGGGAAGCTCATGCCCGGCAGCGGGAGGACACCTCGCGCACCGTTGATCAGGTCGGTGGCCATGACCTGCCCGCCGGCCTCAGGTTCGGGACGGGTAAGGATCTGCGCCAGGTACGTGGACGGGAGCGTGGCGGCGTCGCTGCGCATGGCATCGCGCAGCGGCAGCCAGCGGCGCGCCTTAGAGCGGCGGCGTGCGTGGCGTACAAGCAGCACGCACGCCATGGTGGACGCGGCCACTAGCGCGAACACCAGGTGAGCCATTGATCCTCACCTCCCCATCTCCCAGCCCGACGATGTTTCACGCGACCGTAGCTGCCGGGTCTGACATGGTCCGGCACGTGCTGGTGACGGGTCGGCTTGGCCATCCGCGGCGACCCGCTTGACGGCCTGACGCCAGGTTGCCCGTACCTCCCGCGCGCTCAGGCCGGCGCGCAGTCCCGCCTCCGCGATCGGGCGCAGGTCATAGCCACACCTGACGGCCTGGCACATCCCCCAAAAGAGCATGTTGTTCCTGTTTCCGATCGGCGTGCGTTCGACGGCCTTGGCGAGCGTGTGCACGTCCCAGTCCCTGCGGCGCGGTGGTCGTGGCGCTGGGCTGCCACTTGGTGGCAGCGGACGGAGGAGTGCTGTAGCGGCTTGCCAATCCAAGGTCGCCGAGGGCGCCACGCGTCGTATCCACCGGTAGGTCCCGGTATACGTGTCGGTCTTCACCGTAGACGGAGGAACGAGGACATAGCCGCCGAGCGAGCGGAAGTCGAGGTGCTCATCACGCAGGGAGCCGTTGCGCTGCTCGGTCCCAATGAAATAGACGTGAACCCCCTGGGACGGCGTCCTGACCAGCGGTGCCGCGGGCGGCAGATTTCCAGCGTCCCGGAGTTTCCGCAGCGCCGGCCACCCAGACCGGGAGCCACGCACGTCGACGTCAAGAACGTCCACACCCGGGTAACCGGTGGCAATCGCCACGTTGGCGTCGGGCCAGCGCGTCCACCAGCGCCGCAGCAACCCCGAGTCAGTGGTGGCATCGTGCAATCCGTTGGCCGCGAGCGGGGACTTGCTATTCGGTCGGATGGGCAACACCGCCACACCGCGCGCGGCCCAGGCGAGCGCGGCGGCGAGCCGCTCGTCACGACCCGTCACCGCCGATCACCTACAGCAGGCGGGGGCGCATTTGCCGGTCAGGCATTGAGTCACGTGGTGCCGCCGCCGTCCACGGAGTCGCGGAGCTCTGCGGTGGACCGGCGCTCGAACTCGGCCTCCACGAACTCGTCAAACTCCGCAAGCGCCTCGGCCGAGACGGACTCATCGGCCACCCACCGCTGGATCGGATCCGGACGGTGCCGCTGCGAATTGCAGCCAGTGACGCGTACCCAGTGCCGTAGCCGCTGCCCGGTGGCGTCCCACACGTGCATCCAGTCCGCGGCCGCCGATGCGGGCTGCGACGCGCCGTACGCGGTCAGGTAGGCATCCCGCGCCGCGGACAGAATCCGGATAAGCGACTCGTGCCGGTACCAGCATGGCGGCACCACATCACTGGACACCGGCCACGCCGCCGACAGCTCGACCACCCACAGCCACAGCCGCCGCACCTCGTCGCGGCGGGCCGTCGCCGACAACGCCGACCAATCGACCGGATGTGGAACGTCCCCACCCAGCGCGGCCAACACCTGCTCATCGAAGCCGGCAAGCAGCCCATCGGGCTCAGAGCCGCCGGCGTCCTCGACGTACTCGTCCGTCACAGCGACCGAGCCGGTGACGATTGCTCGGCATCGCGGCTCACCCCATGGGCGTGGTCGACCTCCGGTTCCCGCTCCTGCCTCCGGGACACCGCCACGTCCGCCAGCAGAATGTCCGGGCCGAGCCGTGACGCCACGAACGACGTCCCCGTCCGGGTCCTGCCTTCGGCGTCCCGGTAGCTCTGGAACCGAAACTCGCCCTGCGCGAGCACCGGATCGCCGCTGCGCAGCGCCGCCACCGTCCGCTCGGCCAGCTTCCCGAACACCACCACGTCGTGGAAGATCGTCTGAGACCTCTCCCACTCGCCGGTCTCCGCATTCCGGGTACGGTCATCAACGGCCAACCTGAACTTCGCCCACGACCGGCCATCTTGCGACTCCCCCAACATTGGTGTCGTCGCCACCCGACCCGCCAGATACGCATCGAACCTGTTCCCCGCCACAACGCTGCCCTCCTCAGATCCCTCGCCGACCCCAGATGGCCGGTGGTGCCGCCTGGGGTGAGCAGCCGCAACGGGGCACCAATGACATGTCGCGGTGGCTGCGACCGAAGCGATCCGCTCTCGCCGGGCACGTCGGATCGGGGTGAGCTCGATCAGGTGATGATCGTCGTAGCATTGCGCCGGTGTGGATTTTGGAGGTGTTCGAGGCCGACGATGGAACCGTCCCGTACGAGCGGTTCATCAGCGACTTGTCGGACGTCAAGTTCGCGGCCTTGGACGCCGCGATGCGGCGGGTGCTGGCCGTGCGCGGGATCGATCTGGTTCGCACGGAGTGGCTCAAGGCTCTCGGGAACGGCTTGCATGAATTTCGGGTGCGGCACGACGCGGACGAGATCGCCCACATGTTCGGGGACGAGACACCCGACCGCACCGGGCGGCGAGAGAAGATCTTGTTACGGGTGTTCGTCCACTTCTACGGCACCAAGGTCGTACTGCTGATCGGCGGCTACGACAAGGGCGCCGACCCGAAGGAAAAGCGGCAGCAGCGCGAGATCGCCCACGCCCGGAAGCTGTTGGCCCAGTTCAAAGAGCGGCAACGCCGCCAGAAACGCAGCCAGCGTTGACTGCTCATGGGAAATTCCCCATAATCGGAGGTGGAGGTGACCATTGATGGTACGTAGCTACGACGAGACCACCGCCGAGCGCCGTGCCCAGCTGTCCCCCGAAGGGCAGCAACAGCGCGCGGTGTTCGAGCAGGCCTACGACATTGCCGTGCAGGTCATCGAACTCCGCGAGAAGCACGGGCTCACCCAGGCCAAGCTGGCCGCCCGATGCGGCATGAACCAGGCCGACATCAGCCGCATCGAACGCGGCTCGACCAGCCCCACCGTCCGCACCCTCCAGCGCATCGCTAACGCACTGTCCGCCGACCTGCGACTGGTCGAACGCGCCGCGTGATTGCCCCCATGTGTTCCGATCGCCACGAACGAGCGACTGCTTCCGCTAACAAGACCTACATGAATGCTCCGAGCCAGTGAGCATCCGGTAACCATCGTGTGCTGCCGGCTTGGCTCCAGGCAGACCCATGCGGCAAGTTATGTCCTGGGCTGGGACTAAGCTCCCGGGTCATCTACGGAGGGGCGGAATCTTGATCGGTAGCGGTGCAGCCCTACTAGGCTGATCCAGATCATGGACGTATCGGGGGATACGCAGCTTTTGGCGGCGGAGCAGCAGGCTCGGGTGCTGATCGACCGCCAGCTTGCCGATGCCGGCTGGTCGGTGCAGGACAGGCGCGACCTGAACCTTTTCGCATCCCCAGGCGTCGCGGTACGCGAGTTTCACATGGCCGCGGGTCACGGCCGCGCGGACTATCTGTTGTATGTCGACAAGAATGCGGTTGGGGTGATCGAGGCCAAGCCGCAGGGCGCAACTCTGTCTGGGGTGGAGTGGCAGT
>Ga0299914_10002838_pt1 | contig 12070 bp, 9 predicted proteins | sample RVTome_10_FD_201361 | JGI IMG/M metagenome (GOLD analysis project Ga0299914, IMG submission 201361) | Soil microbial communities from uranium-contaminated site in the Upper Colorado River Basin, Wyoming, United States - RVT153D57 (version 2) ... | reverse complement strand
ACACCCCTCTCCAGGAGATCGGCCACCAGCGGCTCGTCGGCCAACGATATCTTTCCGACGAGCAGCGGATCGAGCCGGCCACCCTCCTGGAGGTAGGTGAGGAGCCTGGTCAGCCCGCCGAGATAGAGGGCGTCTTTCGTCATCCCGCCAGACCGATGGGCGCGCATCGCCGTGGTGAATGCCCGATTCCGCCCCGAGCCGAGATCGATCAGCGTGTCGTAGGTCTGCCTGAAGGTGGCCCGCCCGCTGACCGAATGCGCGGCGACGACTCGCAGCGCGAAAGCTCGCAGCCGGTTCGGGCGCAGACCCCCGCTGAGATGCTCGGCGAGGACACCAAGCGCCTCCTGGGTCTCCTCGTACCCGGAGAGGCCGAGCGACAGCATGCGAATCGGCTGTGCGCTCCCGTTGACGTAAGTGACCACATGGACCCCGATCTCGTGGTGGAGCAGTTGCTCTACCCGGTCGCCGGCGATCGACGTGTCTACGCCGATGAACAGGTCTCCGTTCTCCACCATCACCCCGGCCACCGTTTCACTGACATGGACCAGCGTCGACAACTCGGGGAAGCGTGCGCGATAGTGGTCGAGCTCGACATTGGCCCTTCCCGCCAGATCGTGGGCGTCGACATACACATCTGCCGCCGGACCCGGAGGGACCTCTTCGAGCACCCGATGGGCAAGCTCCAAGAGCGCCGTCTCGACATGTCCGTATTGCTCGATGGCGGCGAGGAGGAACTGGTCGGTGTTCCTCGTCGCCAGCAGCTCGAGACGACGCTCCAGCTCCCGGTGCATGCCACGGATCATGTGAATCAGCACCGGGTCGGTGGCTTCCTCCGAATTGATCGAGCTCAGATCATCGGCAAGACCATCCAGATCGGGAAGGTCCCGGTAGGTGAACTCCGGTTCCCCGATGTCTCCCTCCAGGAAGGCCCGCCTCTGTTCCGGCACATTCGTCGGTGTGAGCAATTGGAGCATGGGGAGCAGTCCGCAAATCTCGCTGAGACGGCGGTCGATGGTCAGGTCGATCTCCCCGACGCTCATGCCAGCTCCCACGCTCTCCGCACGTCAGGTCCGGACGCGGTCAGGGCATCTCCCATTTGCGACATCCGCTCCGGGTCGACCGCCCCTGTCCACTCGTCCATGAACACCTTTTTCAGCTCTATGGCCAGGGCGCATCCCAGCTCGCCGTAGTTCTCATGAACCCACCTGGCCAAATGGCGGCCCTCGAATCGAACATTCTCCCGAACATCGAGATGGGCGCCGTCGAACGTGGTGGACCGGAGACTCTCCAAGAACGCATCGGCCACCGGCTTCCATTTCTCGGGCAGGGACCCCGTCCCCAAGTTGACGACCGGGCTCTCCTCGACCGGGTCGGGGTCGGCGTCAGGACCGCGCCGGCGATGGTTGTACGAGTGGATGTCATAGAGCACGAATCCACCGTGGTCTGCCACCAACCGGTCGAGGATCGCTGCCAGGTCGAGGTAGAAGCGGTCATAGAGGGCGAGTGAGGCGGCGAGCTCCTCCTCGGTGAGATCCCGCCGCCACGCCTCGAGGCCCCAGGCGGCTTCGGGGTCGGTGTAGACCGCCTCGTTCCTGCCCCGGTTGAGGTCCACCTCGAAACGAGAGCGATTTACCACCACGCTGTTGGCGAAACGCGAGGCGATGGCGCCGGTGTGCGGGTCCTCCTCGCGCAGGCGCGTCCCGTCATCGATGGCGGTGAGGCCGGCGAGATCCGCCCTGAGATCGTGCCCGTTGTGGATCGCGGTAGCGATCAGAACATCGGGTTCAGACACGTTGAAAGAAGCAAATTCCATTGGTCGCGACGACGTTTACCCGCCACGGGCCTGCGCCGAAACCCGACCGGGGCCGGACCCCGGTCGAACCACTACCGTTGCGATGTGGAGCGACCTGCCTGGTTCCTCGAGGATCAGTACCCATTCGAGAGTCACCTCCAGGAGATCGACGGGGCCCAGGTCCACTATCTCGACGAGGGCGACGGACCAGTGCTGCTAATGCTCCATGGGAACCCGACTTGGTCATTTCTCTACCGACGGATGGTCCCCTACCTGTCCGATCGCTTCCGTTGTATCGCCATCGACTATCCGGGGTTCGGCTTGTCCAAGGCGCCGAAGGGCTATGGGTACACGCCGGCCGAGCACGCGGCCGTCGTCGGCAAGTTCGTCGACTCCCTCGATCTCCAGGACTTCACCCCGGTCATGCAGGACTGGGGTGGTCCGATCGGGCTGGCCACCGCCCTCGACCGCCAGGACCGCGTCAAGGCGATGATCTTGGGAAACACCTGGGCGTGGCCCCGGACCGACAACGCAACCCAGCGCTTCGCATCTGCTCTTGGGGAGGGGCGCACCGGTGAGTTCCTGGTGGACCGGGCCAATGTCTTCGTCAACGTGTTCGTGCGCAGGGCGATGCGGCGCCGGGCGCCGAGCGGGCGGGAGATGGCGATGTGGCGCGGGCCATTCCCCGATCAGGAGTCGAGGCTCCCAGTCCGGGTGTTCCCCCGTGAGCTGACCGGATCGGCTGCCTTCCTCGCCTCGATCGAGGAGAGACTCGGTGAGATCGCCGACAAACCGACACTTCTGTTCTGGGCGGATCAGGACCCGGCCTTCCGGGGGGCGGAGAAGCGCCGCTGGGAGTCGATCCTCACCAACCGCACCGGATACGTCCTCCGTCACGCCGGTCACTACTGGCAGGACGATGCCGGGCCCGAAGCCGCCCTGATGATCAGATACTGGTGGGACCAGGCCGGCTTGTGACGGATATCCATTCAGCGAAGGACCAGGTCCCCTACTAGCGATGGATGTCCCGGCCGACGATGGTCGCATGTCGACCACTGTCGCGCCCTCGGCGTCGTCACAGGCATCCACGGTAATTTGGGCATTCGTGGAGGCCGCGATGCTCTACTTGCTCGTATCGGGGGCGGCCGGAAGGTCAGATCGTCGGGCGGGAGCGGCGGCAGCGATCGTGGGGGCCGAGTCTCTGGTGTTTGCCAATGGCGCCCGGTGTCCTCTGACTGGTCTGGCCGAGTCGTTGGCGTCGATGACGGATCGGTGACCGATGTCTATCTTCCCAACTGGCTGGCCCGGAGCCTCCCTTGCTCCCCGTTCCCGTGATCGTGGCGGCCGGGTGGCTGCATTGGCGAAATCTCCGGGGTGGTCGAGGTACTCCAATCGGATCGCGAAATCTCTGAAGCGTCTAGGCCGACCGGCGCGAGAGCACCGATCTAGGGTGCCTTCGCTTCCCCGAGTGCAGGTTCGGGACGTATCACTTCCCTTCCTAGAGTGTTGAATTTCGCGCTTTCGGTCGGTTACCGGCCTGTGGACAACGAAACACTTGACCCATGACACCGTTGTAATTACAGTAGTGGGGTCCATACAAGATGTCGTGGTCACTTCCCCCTCGACCACAACATCTTGTGGTTTGAGTTGAGAATCGACGCTTTGTAACCGGACATCGCCCCGTAATCTGGCCGGGGCGCACCCTGTGCGAGGAGGCACGTTTCATGAGCAAAGGCCTGCGGATCACCCGTCGCTTCACCGAGGCCGGCAAGGACCCATTCGACAAGATCGAATGGTCCCGACGCGACTCGCGGATCACCAACCCGGATGGCTCGACCGTGTTCGAGATGACGGATGCAGAGATCCCGGCTGGTTGGAGCCAGGTGGCCTCGGACATCATGGTGTCCAAGTACTTCCGCAAGGCAGGTGTGCCCCAGTTCGACGAGGACGGCAACCAGGTCTTGGACGAGACCGGGCAGCCGGAGCTGGGCCCGGAGAAGTCGGCCAAGCAGGTGTTCAGCCGGCTCGCCGGCACCTGGCGGCATTGGGGCGAGAAGGAGGGCTATTTCGCCAGCAGCGAGGATGCCGTCGCCTTCGAGGACGAGCTGAAGTACATGTTGGCGAGGCAGATGGCCGCGCCCAACTCCCCACAGTGGTTCAACACCGGGCTCAACTGGGCTTACGGCCTGACCGGGCCCGCCCAGGGCTTTTGGTATGTCGACGGCGCCACCGGCAAGCTCGAATCCTCCCCCGACTCCTACAGCCGGCCCGCCCCACACGCCTGTTTCATCCTCAGCGTGAGAGACGACCTGGTCAATCCCGGTGGGATCATGGACCTGTGGGTCAGAGAGGCTCGCATCTTCAAGTTCGGCTCCGGCGCCGGATCCAACTTCTCCCAGATCAGGGCCGAGAACGAACGGCTCTCCGGTGGCGGCAAGTCATCGGGTGTCATGTCGTTCCTCAAGATCGGCGACCGCGCCGCCGGGGCCATCAAGTCGGGAGGGACGACGAGACGGGCCGCCAAGATGGTCATCCTCGACGTCGACCACCCAGACGTCGAGAGGTTCATCGATTGGAAGAAGGTCGAAGAGGACAAGGCCCGGGTCCTGATCAACCACGGTGGGCTCCCGGCCGATTTCAACGGCGACGCCTACGCCACGGTCTCCGGCCAGAACTCGAACAACTCGGTTCGGGTCACCAACGAATTCATCCAGACCGTGATCGACGACGGCGACTGGGACCTGATCAACCGAACCGACGGCTCGGTCCGCAAGACCGTCAAGGCCCGCGACCTCTGGGACCGGATCGCCGAGGCGGCCTGGGCCTGCGCCGACCCCGGTCTCCAATTCGACACCACTGTCAACGAGTGGCACACCAGCCCGGCCGGGGGTCGGATCCGGGCATCCAACCCTTGCTCGGAGTACATGTTCCTCGACGACACCGCCTGCAACCTGGCCTCTATCAACCTGGTCAGGTTCCACGACGACGAGACCGGCGTGTTCGACATCGAGGCCTACCAGCACGCCGTCCGGCTCTGGACGATCGTGCTGGAGATCTCGGTAGCCATGGCCCATTTCCCTTCACGGGAGATCGCCCAGGGCTCCTACGACTACCGGACCCTCGGCCTCGGGTACGCCAACCTCGGATCGCTCCTGATGCGTCAGGGCATCGCCTACGACTCCGACGAGGGTCGCGCCATCAGTGGAGCGTTGACCGCCATCCTCACCGGATACTCCTACGCCACGTCGGCGGAGATCGCCGGTGTGATCGGTCCCTTCCCCCGGTTCGCCGAGAACCGGGAGGCGATGCTGCGGGTGATCCGGAACCATCGCCGCGCCGCCTACGGTGACAGCGACTACGAGGGTGTCAGTCACAAGGTCATGGCGATCGATCCCGATCTGTGCCCGACCGACTTTCTCGCCGCCGCCCGCAGTTCGTGGGACCTGGCCTTGGAGCAGGGCGAGCAGCACGGCTACCGCAACGCCCAATCCAGCGTGATCGCTCCCACCGGGACCATCGGTCTCTTGATGGACTGTGACACCACCGGGGTGGAGCCCGACTTCGCCTTGGTCAAGTTCAAGAAGCTGGCCGGTGGCGGTTACTTCAAGATCGCCAATCAGTCGGTGGCCCCGGCACTACGCCACCTGGGCTACGAAGAGGACCAGATCAAGGATGTGGTCGAGTACATCGTCGGCACCAGCTCGATCGACCGGGCACCCCACATCAATCGCGACACTCTCATGGACAAGGGATTCGACGACGAGGACCTGGCCAAGCTGGAGAAGGCTTTGCCTGCGGTCTTCGAGCTGAAGCACGCCTTCAACGTCTTCACGTTCGGTGAGAGCACCTTGCAGCGTCTTGGCTTTGGCGTCGACGAGTACACAAGCTGGGAGTTCAACCTGCTCAAGGCGCTGGGGTTCACCTCGGGGGAGATCAGCGAGGCTAACGACCACATCTGTGGCCGGCAGACGATCGAGGGCGCTCCGCACATAGTTGACGAGCACCTCGCCGTCTTCGACACCGCCAACAAGAACGGGAAGTACGGCACCCGGTTCATCCACCACTACGGGCACATCAAGATGATGGCGGCCGCCCAGCCGTTCATCTCGGGAGCGATCAGCAAGACGATCAACATGCCCCACGAGATCACCGTCGACGAAATCGAGGAGTCCTACCGGATGTCGTGGGAGTGGGGTCTCAAGGCGATGGCCCTCTACCGGGACGGGTCCAAGGCGGCTCAGCCTCTCAACTCGACATCCGACGAGGGCGAGCACAGTGAGGACGAGGCGCCGGCACTGACGGCGGCGGTCGAGGCAGAGAAGGCAATCCATTGGGGGAACCTGCCCGCCGGCATCTCACCGACTCAGGCCTACCACCAGGGGATGAAGCCGCCCCGGTTCCTGCTCCCGGCCCGTCGCAACGGCTACAACCAGGAGGCGAGGATTGGCGGGCACAAGGTCTTCCTGCGCACCGGCGAGTACGACGACGGGACCCTAGGCGAGATCTTCATCGACCTGGCCAAGGAAGGAGCGACCCTGAAGGGGATCTTGTCCTGTTTCGCCATCGCAGTCTCCAAGGGGCTCCAGTACGGAGTGCCGCTCGAGGAGTTCGTCGACACCTTCACCTTCCAGACGTTCGAGCCGAGGGGCATGGTCGAGGGTCATCCCAACATCAAGATGGCCAACTCGATCGTGGACTACGTGTTCCGCGCCCTCGGGGTGGAATACCTGGAGCGTGACGAGCTGGCCCAGGTCCCGCCGGATCGCGATATGCAGCTACCCGAGCCACCCTCTGGCATCGCGGTGGAGGCCGGGATCCAACTCGATCTCACCGACGCCGTCGCCGAGGGTGATGTCGAGGCGGTGAAGGCGGCGGTCGCCTTCGTGGATGGACCCATTTCTCCCCCCGCAGGGGGAAGCGCCGGAGAAGCCGGGAGGGGGGCGACCGCCGTCACGACGACCGAGACCGTGCTCGCCGGCTCGGCAGCGATGGTGGATTCAGCCCTCAGGGAGAACATGGGCGACGCCCCGGTCTGCTCCAACTGCGGTCACATGACGATCCGCAACGGGAGTTGCTACGTGTGCCTCACCTGCGGGGACACCACCGGTTGCAGCTGAGCGAGGCCAGCGCCGGCGATGTCCGGTTAGGTTGACCGTGTGACCAGGTTCGTCGGACTGCGGTGTCGTCCTCCAACTGGCCAGTGAGAGAATGGAGGTTCCGCCCGAGCACGAGCTGTTTGCTCCGACGCTCCTTCGCTCCCAGACACTCTCGACCCTTTGGGGCGGTGCATAGGGGGCGTCGACATTCGAATGCGGCGAGGGTCTGCGATCAACCTCCGTCTCCCCTGTTACGCCCGTGCCCCCGAGGCCGACGCCACCGTCAACGTCTACCTACTTGGTCGCAACGACGCCACAACTGTGAGCGCTACCAGCCCCGGCTCCGGCACGACCACCAATACTCCCGGCAGGGCGGCGTGTCCCAACCTTGAGGGTCTGCTCAGTCCCAGTCGTGGCGCACCACACCCCGCGCTTGACCCGATCGCAGCCCCGCTCTGAACCCCTCCCGCCCGATCCCGGGGCTACCCGTCCTGCGCCGACGACTTACCTCGCAGTTCGTCGGCCTTCTCGGCGCCGGCTCGATACCCGGCCAGGTAAACGCCAAGCCCTCGTCGCCCGTGGCGCATCATCACAGCGTGATTCCACCGGAAGAACGGTCGGGCCAACAATGCGAGCCGTCGCAGTGACTTCTTCCGGGCGATGACTTCTTCCTCGAAGGTCGCAAGAGTCCCGGCGCCCTCAGGCTCGATGGCCCAGCGCGAGAACCCTTCCAGGTCACCACGCATGGAGATCTCGAGGACTCCGGCCCGATGGTCCTGCCGGGACTCGGTCGCCTGAAACGTGAGCCTGTAAGGGAGGACAGACCGGGCCACGATCCGCACTGTGCTGTCGTCGATCCGATCGACCCGTTGCACCTCCGGCCACCATCGGGGGTACCCGCCGACGTCCTCGAGCACGCGGTACACGTCCTCGGGTCTGAACTTCAGATGCCAGACATTGACGAAGCGATAGTGGTTCGGGTCATCCATCAAGCCACATGCTCGCGCTCAGAGCCCGTCCCTGAAACCCACCCGCCATGTCGGGTACTCCAGGTTCCAGTCCAGCTCCCGCTTTGCCTTGGCGTTGGAGGAGCCACGGATCTTGGTCATCATCGACACAGCGGCCTCGCCCACGATGAGCCGAGCCAGCCAGGCAGGGACCCGACGCGGGGGCCTCGCCCCGAGGACATCGGCCAGATACGGAAGCCATTCGGAGACCGGTGCCGGCTCGTCATCGACGATGTTGTAGATGCCGGAGGCGCCCCGGTCGACGGCGAGAGCGGTCGCCCGGGCGGCGTCGTCGATATGCAGAAACGACCAAATGCCTAATCCGCCACCAACGACCGGCATCTGCCGTTTGGCCACCGCCTCCAGCATGGCCCCGCCCTTGCCGAGGGCGTTGCCCGGGCCATAGAAGCCGCCGTAGCGCAGGGCCAGGCCGTCGATCCCGGGCGTGCCGGTGGTGATGGACTCCAGGTGGAGGATGGCCCCGAGCGTCTCGCGCACCTGCTTCGGGGGGTGGGTGTTGAGTGGGGCCTCTTCTGTCTTCACCGGTCCTCCACTCTGCTCGTTGGGCCAGCCGGCGAAGCTCTGGGCGATGAAGCGACGGGCGCCAGCCTCGACCGCGGCCTCGATCAGGCGATCGGTGGTCTCGGTGCGGAGCCGGTTGGTCTCGGCAAAGGTCTCGGCAAAATGTCGGAGGTCGAGATCGCCCGACAACGCGGTCATCTGGTGGATGACCACCTCGGGCTCAGCCTCGAGCACCGTCCGGCGCACCGCTTCCCCGTCTCTCCCGTCGAGAACTACCGGTGTGGCGCCCACTAGACGCAGGCCGTCCACCTTGGCCGGGGTTCGGGTGGTGCCAACCACCTCGTGACCGGAATCGATCAGCAACGGCACAAGTCTTTGTCCTATGGCGCCAGTGGCGCCGGCGAGAAGGATTCGCATGTGTCTCCTTTTGTCGTTACCAACCAGGACGAGACACCGCACTCTCCTGTGACAAAGCCCGTTCAGTGTCACAATCGAGGCTGCCAACTCGTCCCAGGGACATGACCACGATTCCCGAGCCCGAATCAGGCGAAACCGACTCCACTCTCCGCCCGCTCCTCTTCTCGATTGCCTACCGCATGACCGGAAGCGTCAGCGAGGCCGAGGACCTGGTCCAGGAGACGTACGTGCGGGTGCATGCGGCCGAGAAGGAGGGGACTCAGATCGAATCGCGGCGGGCCTATGCCTGCGCAGTCGTGTCCCGGCTCTCCATCGACTATCTGCGTTCCGCCCGGGTGCGCCGTGAGCAGTACGTGGGCGAGTGGCTGCCGGAGCCGATTGTCACCGACCGGTCCGCCGATCCGGAGCAACATGCCGAGCTGTCCGACAGCCTCTCCATGGCCTTCCTGGTCCTCTTGGAGCGGCTCACTCCCCCGGAGCGAGCGGTGCTCCTGCTGCGCGACGTGTTCGGGTTTGGCTTCGATGAGGTCGCCGAGCTCATCGACAAGTCCGAGGCGGCCTGCCGACAGTTGGCGGTTCGGGCCCGAGAGAAGGTCCAGGAGGGCAAGCCCCGGTTCGAGACATCGGTCGAGAAGCGATGGGCCCTTGCCGAGAAGTTCTTCGCCGCCGTCGAGCAAGGCGACACCGAGGGCCTCGCCGGCATGCTCGCCGAGGATGTTGTCCTATACGGCGATGGTGGCGGCAAGGCCCCGGCCCGGAGGGAGCCCCTCCGCGGCATGTCCGAGACGGCCCGGTTCCTCGCCGCCTTCAGCCCACGTGCCGATCGCGAGGGCTGGGCCCTGACCCTGGTCGACGTAAACGGCCAGCCAGGCGCAGTCATCAACAGCGGCGACGGAGCCACCGTGGCGGTGGTGTCTCTCGATGTGGCCATGGGCAAGGTGCAGGCCGTGCGAGCAGTGGCCAACCCGGACAAGTTGGGTCATCTCGCGTCAGGCCTGCATTAGGTTCGTGGGTCATGGACATAGTCGATCAGCATTTCGCCGCCGAGAACGCCCATGATGTCGCCGCCACCCTGGCCACCTACACCGACGACATCGTGTGGGACGACGTCACCCACCCGTTGAGCCCGGTCCACGGGAAAGAAGCGGTCGGGGCGGTCTATTCGGACATCATCGCCGCCATCCCCGACGTGAACTTCGTGTCCACCCGTCGCTTCTCCTCCGATGAAGGGAGTTGGGTGGTCGACGTGTCGGATGTCACCGGTCATGTCGAGGGCGAGTGGGCCGGGATCGCCGGCGGCGGGGCGCCGGTCGAGATCCGGATCCTCCATCTCTTCCAGTTGCGCGATGGGCTGATCGCGTACGAGAACACCTGGTTCGACTCGGCAGCTGTGCTGCGCCAGGTCGAGGCGTGGCGGGCCGAGCAGGGCGAGTCGTAGAGTCGATGCGGTGACGATCCGGCTCGGCCGAGCCTTCCTTGCATCGATCTCCCTTCTCGCCGCCATCCTCACCGCCTGCACCACCACGGGTGACTCCGATCGAGACACCCTTCCCGACGCCCGAACGATCGCCACAGAGGTCTCCGTCGTCGAAGACGCGTTCCCGGGCCGCCTCCTCGTATTGGGGACCGAGGGCGAGATCATCACGATGCGCCCCGACGGATCCGACCCGGTGACCCTTGCCGCGCCGGACCCGGACATCGAGCGCACCCAGCCCACCTGGTCACCGGACGGATCGAGGGTGGCGTGGACCGAACGCAGGGCAGATCAGGAGACCTACCTGCTGGTAGCCGATAGCGCTGGTGGCGACGTGATCGAATGGCCTTCGCCGCTACTCGCGGTGTACATCGCGTGGGGACCAGACGGCGAGCACCTGGCGTTGACCGGGAGCCAGGGGGACGGAGACCTCCTTCTCGCCATCGCCGGCCCGGCTGGAGACATCGAAGTGATCGATCAGGGCGCACCTGTGTACTTCGACTGGGCTCCAGACGGCACGGAGGTGCTGGCCCGGGTTTCGGGGCGTTTCGAATATCTGGCCATCGATGGCTCGGGCCGGGAGACGATCCCGGTCACCGGGGAATTCAGGCTCGGGGCCCATGTCGCCGAGTCTTTGCTGCTCGGGACCGGGCGTGACGTCGGTGAGGCCCTCGCCCTGGCCAACCGCCATGGCGAGATCGAGCGAGAGCTGGTGCGTTATGCCGTTCCGATGGCCTTCGTCGCCGACGAGACGGGCAGCCGAGTGGCCGTGATGTCGCGTGGCTCGCCGGAGAGTCAGGCGCTCTCCCGGCTCGAAGACACGGATTTGCCGATAATCGACGCGGAGCGGCTGGTCGTGGTCGCGACCTCGAATGGGGACCTCGAAGAGGTGAGCCAGGCCCGCAACATTGCCTGGTTCTGGAGCCCGGACGGCCGAGAGCTCCTCTACAGCACGGTCGAGGCCGTCGATGGCATCGAGCGTCTGCAATGGCACACCTGGGACGGCCAGGAAACGACGTCGTATCGGCCGTTCAGCCCAACCGGGCTCTTTGGCCGGGATTACCTCGCCTATTTCGACCAGTTCGCCCTCAGCATCTCGCTGTGGGCCCCGGACGGCTCTGCCTTCGCCTACGCCGGAGGGGAGAGCCTCGAAGATGCCGGGATATGGGTGCAGAAGGTCGACGGCGGGGACCCGGTTCGCGTCTCCCCGGGAGAGGTCGCGCTCTGGTCGCCCGCTGCATGATCCGGCCATAGACTCCGGCCATGCCACGTCTAGACGCAGTCGGTGTCATCGTCTCCGATATGGCCCGAGCCATCGATTTCTACCAGATGGTGGGTCTCGAGTTCGAAGGCGACGACGTCCACGCTGAGGCGACGGGACCGAGCGGTCTGCGGGTCATGCTCGACAGCGAGGCCAGTGTCATGTCCTTCTCCGACTGGCAGCCGCCCACTGGAGGTGGCCCGCGCACGGCTCTCGCCTTCCTCTGCGACGGCCCAGCCGCGGTGGATAGGCTCTTCGAGGACCTGGTCGCAGCCGGAGGCCACGGTCATCTGCCTCCATTCGATGCACCGTGGGGTCAGCGATATTCCACCGTGCACGACCCCGACGGCAACGCCGTCGACCTGTTCGCCCCGCTGGAGCGATGACCTTCTCACTGGTCGAGCGGGCCGAAGCATGGCCGGATCGGGTTGCCATCACCGACCAGGCCGGCTCCCACACCTACTTGGATCTCCTCTCCGGCTCGGAGCGAACCGCGGCCCG
>Ga0299914_10002836_pt1 | contig 12071 bp, 10 predicted proteins | sample RVTome_10_FD_201361 | JGI IMG/M metagenome (GOLD analysis project Ga0299914, IMG submission 201361) | Soil microbial communities from uranium-contaminated site in the Upper Colorado River Basin, Wyoming, United States - RVT153D57 (version 2) ... | reverse complement strand
CTTTCTACCGCGACCTGGCGATCATGATCCTCGGGATCGTGCTGGTCGGCGCCGCCGTCTTCTTCCTGCTCTATCTCTTCGCCAACGAGCCCGTGACGGGCCCCACCACGACGACCACCACCACCACCACGGTTCCCGAGACCACCACCAGTGAACCCGGGGCGACCACGACGAGTAGCCAGGAGGCAACGTCGACCACGGTGACCGACACCAGCACCACCGTGGCGGTGCGGCCACCGTCGGAGGTGACGGTGGTCGTGCTCAACTCGATGGGACTCGACGGGGCCGCGAGCAGACTCAACAACGAGTTGACGGAGGCCGGCTATCAGACGCTGACTCCAGACAACTTCACGCCGGAGCAGGACCCCTCCCGCATCTGGTATCGGGACGGCTTCGCCGCCGAGGCTGCCTCGCTCGTCGAGTACTTTCCAAACGCCACTGTGGAACCACTGCCCGACGAGACACTCCAGGAGGGGGCGGACGTCGTGCTGGTACTCGGTACCGGCTACACCGAATGACCCGTCTTGCGGTCGGTTTCGGCCGTGGATTCCCCAGAGTCTGGCTGGTTCCGATCGGGTGGCTGACTGTCCTGTTGGGGATCGCGGCCAGCGGGCGGCTCAGCCGGTCGATCGTCGCCGATCTGATCGCCTGGTGGCCGATATGGCTGGCGGTGACCCTGGCTGCGGTGTTCCTGCGAGAGCGAAAGGTGGGCCAGTTTCGCGTGGCCGGGATCGTGCCGCTGGTGGCTTTCTTCTTCGTGCTCTTGTTCACCTGGGGCCATCTCGTGGGTTGGACGATCATGCCCTCCGCGTCGCAGCGTCTGGTGGGGCCGGAGCTCGCCGGATACACCGATGCCACTCTGCAGGCGGAGATAGACGGCAGGATCGCGGTTCGGGGTGGAGGGGAATTCCTCTATCGGGTCGAGCCGGTGAAGCAGGGTGGTGGGATCGGGATCCCCACCGCAGCCGAGGAGGTGCTCGACGGCTCGGTCTCGGTGAGGCTGCAGCCTCCGGACGACCCGGGGCTCTTCAGCTTCGCGGGTTGGAGGTTGACTCTCGCCGATGCGCCGCGGTGGTCGCTGACCCTCGATGGTGCCATCGATGCCGATCTCACTTCGTTGACCATCGACGCCTTGGCGATAGACGGCAGTGGGGAGGTGGCGCTGGCCCGGGTCGACGATGAGACGGTCGTCACCATCGGCGGCTCCTTCCTGGTGACCGTTCCACCCGACACGGCGGCGAGAGTCGTGGGGGAGGCGTCTGTGCCGGCGACCTGGTCGATTGATTCCAGAGGTGCCGGCTCTCCGGTTCTCGGCGCCGGGTGGGTTTTCGAGGTCCGGCCGGGCGCCACCCTGCGGGTGGCGGAGCGCCCCTAGTTACACTCGCCGGACTGTGCCCAGTGACCGGCTACGTCAGACTGCCCTCATCATCTGGATCGGCGTCGGGCTGGTGGCCCTGGGCTGGGTCTTCCTGATCATCGGCGAGGCGATTCGGGTGATCTGGCTGCCGCTCGCCTTCGCCGCCGGGCTGGTGTTCCTCCTCGAACCGGTGGTGAAGGTCTTCGAGCGGGCGCGAATCCCGAGGATCGTCGGCTCGATACTGGCACTCCTGGTGCTACTCGCTGTCGTCGTGGCTGTGGGGGCTCTGGTGTGGCCGACCGTCCAGGCACAGGGAGCCGAGCTGATCCAGCAGCTACCCGACCTCTACGTGTCCATCGTCGAGTGGCTCCGCGGAGCGGCGCTCACCCTGGGATTCAACATCGACGAGCTCCTTTCCCAGGAGGCGATCGAGACATGGCTCCGGGACCCTACGAATCAGGAGACGATCCAGGAGCTGCTCTTTGGCTTTGGGGCCGGCGCAGGCGTATTCCTCCGTGGTGTCGCCGAGACGATCGCGGTTGTCGGGCTGGCTCCGATCCTGGCGATCTATCTCCTGATCGATCTGGAACGGTTCAAGCAGCGGACTCTCGAACTGACGCCGCCGGCGCATCGGAACGAGGTTGCCTACGTCAGCGGGGAGGTCGGCACGGCCCTCGGGTCGTTCGTCCGTGGCCAGTTGCTGGTGGCCTTCCTCGTCGGCGTCGCATCGAGCGTTGGGATGTGGGCCATCGACCTTCCGTTCTGGCTGATCATCGGGATCGTTGCAGGTTTCCTCAACCTGATCCCATTCCTGGGCCCGGTGGTGGGTGGGGCACTGGCGGCTCTGGTGGCTCTGTTGAACGGCGAGGTGTGGCAGGCGGTCTGGGCGGTGGTGATCATGGTGGTCATCCAACAGATCGACAACCACGTGATCACTCCGATGGTGCAGCGAGCGAGAGTGAATCTCTCCCCGTTGGTCATCGTCCTGGCGCTGATCGTCGGTGGCGCCCTCGCCGGTCTGCTGGGTGTCCTGGTGGCGATCCCGGCGACCGCCGCGGTCCGGATCGTCATCGGCCACCTCTGGAGAACGCGAGTTCTGAGACAGTCATGGGAGGAGGCGAGTGAGGCGATGATAGAGGTCACCGAACCTCCCGAGCGTTTGGCCAGAATTAGCCGTAAACCACCTGGTCAGCCGAGGTTGTTCGACACCCAAGAGATGCCCCAGGTCACCGAGGAGGACGTCCCCGAGGACGAGAAGGTCTAGCGGGACCCTTCAGGGAGCTCGATCCTGGCCGCGACCCGGGCCACGCCGGCGGTGTCGTAGCTGACGATCGTGATCGTCTTCGCCGGCGACCCGTTTCCGTCCGGATAAGACAGTTCACCCGTCAACGCATCGAAGCGATCAGTGGCGGCCAGGCTTGCGCTGACGAGGCTCGAATCGACAGAGCCCGCCTGCTCGATTGCGTTTTCGAGCAGCCACATGGTGTCGTACCCCAACATGGAGGTGGCGCCATCCGGAGTATGCCCGTGTTCGCTCTCGAAGGCTTCGATGAAGTCTCGGATGTCACGGTCGGGATCTACCAGCGAGCCATGTGTCGACATATAGACGTTGTCCAGATCGCCAGCCATCGCGGCGATGTAGCGCGGGTCGACCACGTTGGCGAACAGTATCGGTTGACTCGATCCGGCATCCCTGAGCTGTCTGACCAGGTACCCCCCGTCATTGGGCAGACTGGCGACGAAGACGACGTCTGGCTGGGTGGACAAATCCTGAAGCTGGCCTATCTGGGTGGAGATCTCCAGGTCACCCGCCGGGTAAGGACTGGACCCGAGTACCTCCCCACCACGCCTCAGCCATCTCCTCTCGAACGAACTCCCCAGGTCGGTCGTGTACTCATGACCCGAGTCGACGAGGATGAAGGCGGATCGTTCGCTCAGCTCATCCCATGCGTAGTCGGCGATCGCCTCGGCCCCGGCCCGGTGATCGGCGGCCACCATGAACAAGTCATCGACCAGTTGGGGCAAGCCCGAGAGTGTCGAGCCCGAGGTGAGGAATGGCATTCCAGCGTCCTCGGTCACCTCTCCAATCGCCAGCGCCATCTCGGATTGGGAGAAGGTGATCAGCCCTCCGTCGGCTCTGCGGAGCGCTCCCCGGATCGGAGCGACCGCATGCACTGGGTCGTTGACCCCGACGATGGCGACGAGATCCTGGGTGGTGATGAGATCAGAGGCGAGATCCCTGATTTTCGTGATATCGGTGGTGCCGTCGACCACGACGGTCTCCAACGAGCGTCCCAACACCCCTCCGGAGCCGTTGATCTGACCGACCGCCAATTGCATGCCTTCGAGTCCGGGCCGATCGAGCCACTTCATGCCGCCCGAAGTGTTGTAGATGACACCAACCATGACGGGGTCGCCGCTGTCTGTCACTGCCGGCAATCCCATGGTCACGGCTACTCCCAGCGTCACCACGACGACAGCCAATCCGACGACACGTCGCATCATCGCGGCGATGATATGCTGGTGTCTGCTAACCGGTCAAATACGTTTACTGGTCACGAATCGGCGAGGTGAGCCAACGTGGACCGTGAGACATACTTGCGTCGGCTCGGGGACGACCTCGAGCCCGGCGGTCGAGACCCGGCGCCGTCGTCACTGCGGGTCGTCCAGCAATTCGTCAACACCTACAACCACGAGCTGGGCGATGAGCATGATCGCTTGCGGTCCACCGACGAAGCCAGGGAGTGGCTGATCGAACACTCCCTTCTCGAACCGGCGCGGAGGCTCACAGCCGACGACTTGAAGCTTTTGCGGTCGCTTCGCGAAACGATGCGCGCCCTGGCGGGTCTGAAAGGAGATCAGGCGAGGACGGCGTTTCAGAACTCGAGTGGTGACCTCGGTGGCGGGATCCGGTTGAACGTGGTGATCGCTTCCGATGGTCGTGTGCGACTGGAGCCAACGGGAGATGTTGTCGAGCACATCGCCGGCTCTCTCCTCGTCATAGTCCATGAGGCGATGCTCACCGGAGGCTGGAGCCGGATGAAGCTGTGTCGCCAGTGCTCGTGGCTCTTTTTCGACCACTCGCGTAACCGCTCCGGTAGTTGGTGTGCGATGGCCGTGTGTGGAAACCGTGCCAAGAACCGGGCCTACCGTGAACGCACGGGCGGATGAACGTCGTTCGATCGAGTCTCAGGTCTCGCCCAGATAGGCTTTTCTCATCTGTGGGTTGGCGAGTAGGCCGCTCGAAGAGTCTTCTAGGACGATCTCACCCGTCTGCAGGACATAGCCCCTATCGGCGATGGAGAGTGCCATGTTGGCATTCTGCTCGACCATGAAGATGGTGGTTCCCGCATCGTTGATCTGCTCGATGATGTCGAAGTTCTGCTGCACCAGCACAGGAGCAAGGCCCATGGAAGGCTCGTCCATGAGGAGCACCTTGGGGCGAGCCATGAGCGCCCGTCCCACAGCCACCATTTGCTGTTCTCCTCCTGACAGAGTCCCCGCTCGCTGGGAGAGTCTCTCTTTCACCCGTGGAAACAGCTCGAAGACCCGCTCGAGGTCCTCTTCGATATCGGCCTCGTCATCGCGCATGTAATGCCCCATCTCGAGGTTCTCACGCACGGTCATCCGCTGGAAGAGTCGTCGGTTCTCAGGAACCATCGATATCCCGCCTCGCACCACGTCCTGCGTCGGCAGACCGCTGATCTTGTTTCCGTCGAGGAGAACGTCCCCCTGGCTGGGTGTCACGTATCCAAGGATGGTCTTGAGCGTGGTCGTCTTCCCGCTGGCGTTCCCACCGAGGAGGCACACGATCTCGCCAGGGAAGATGGAGATGTTGATGTCCTTGAGGATGTGGATCGGGCCGTAGTGGGTGTGCACCCCGATGAGCTCGAGCACCGGTTGACCGTTTTCGACGCTCATGACGCCGCATCCGTGGCTTTGCGGCCCAGATAGGCTTCGATCACCTGCTCGTTCGTTGCCACCTCCTGATAAGTGCCCTCGGCGATCTTCCTCCCGTAGTCGAGGCAGATGACCCGATCCGAAACGCCACGTACCACCTGCATATCGTGTTCGATCATGCATATGGTTATCCCATGGTCGTCCCGAAGCTTGCCGATCAGGCCGGTGAGCTCGGTCGTCTCCCTCGGGTTCATCCCGGCTGTGGGCTCGTCGAGAAGGATCATCGTCGGGTCGGTGCCCATCGCCCTGGCGATCTCGAGTCGTCGCCGGTTGGCATAGGAGAGGACGAACGCCGGCTGGTCGAAGCGGTATCCGACCAGGCGGCTCCCAAAGAAGCCCAACACCTCTTCTGCCTTCGCCTTGATCTCGGCTTCCTCACGCCGGAATTTGGAGGTGCGCAGTATCGAGCGGAAGATGCCCGACTTCGTGCGACAGTGCTGAGCCACCATCACGTTCTCCCGGACGGTCATGTTCGGGAACAACCTCACATTCTGGAAGGTGCGCGCCAGCCCCAATTCGGTGACCTGGTTGGGGAAGAGCCCGTTGAGGCTCTGCCCGTCGAACAGCATCTCGCCCTCGTCCACCGGGAACAGTCCGCTGATCAGATTGAACAGCGTGGTCTTTCCGGCTCCATTGGGACCGATGATGGACACGATCTCCCCCTTGTCCACATGGAGGTCGAGCCCCTCGATCGCCGTCAGGCCTCCGAAGGTCTTCCGCAACTGGTGGATTTCCAATAGTGCCATCGAGTCAGTCCTTGGCGGTGGCGGGGGTCGTTCGTGCTTCGTCGAGCTCCGGCTCGGGCTCTGCCGTCAGCCATGCGTCCTGGCCCATCTCCTCTTGGTGGAGCTCGGCGACGCGTCGGCGGGAGGGGATGATGCCCTCCGGCTTGGCCAACATCATGAAGATCAGGAGCCCTCCGTACAGGAGGAAGCGATACTCATCGAACTCCCGGAGCAACTGGGGCAGCCCCACGATGACCAGGGCGCCGACGGCGACGCCGGCGAGGTTGCCCATGCCGCCCACGATGATGATCACCAGGACGATGATCGAGACGACGATAGAGAAGCTGTTGGGGAAGACCGCGCCGATCTTGGAGGCGAAAAGGGCTCCGGCGAAGCTGGCGAGGGCGGCTCCAACCACGAACGCCGACAGCTTGGCAGTGACGATGTTGACCCCCAGCGCTTCGGCGATGGGTTCGTCCTCACGGATCGCGTTCCAGGCACGCCCGATGCGCGAGTTGGCCAGAGCCCATGAGATGTATGCAGCAATGAACACCAGGGCGATGATCGGGTAGAAGAACTGCGGCGGGGTGTTGATCACGATTGGCCCGATGGACGGTGATGGGATCTGGGTGATTCCCTGTGCCCCACCGAAGACCGGTTCGAACCAGTCGGAGAGGAAGAGGATTCGGGCGATCTCGCCGAAGCCGAGGGTGACGATTGCCAGATAGTCACCGCGCATGCGCAACACGGGTGTGCCCACCAGCACGCCGGAGAGGGCCGCGGCCAGGACGACGAAGGGTAGGGCTGCCCAGAAGGTGAGCTCGGGGGAAAGAGCCGGTGAGCCCGAGGAAGTGAGCACAGCGGTCATGTAGGCGCCGACGGCGAAGAAAGCGACATACCCCAGGTCCAACAATCCGGCGAAGCCGATCACGATGTTGAGGCCCAGCGCCATCAACAGGTAGATCCCCACCAAGTCGAGGATCTCACTCATGAATCCGCCCAGGACGATCGGGATGAGGTAGACGATCACCGCCGCTGCCGCGATGAGGATGATCGTCCACCGGCGACGCTCCGACTGATCGAGGGCTTGGTATCTCGCCTTGAGCCTCGGAGGCCGGCGCTGGAATGCGAGCTGGAGAGAAAACACCAGGACGAACACGATGATCGCCCCGAGCGGTTTGAGTCCACCGCCGGGAGCGAAGAAGACACCGATGAGTGCATCGAGGTTGAGCCCTCGAAGCAGTTGGGTGGCCAAGTCTTCGAGCAGTCCCACCGTGAGCACCCAGAGCAAGCCGGTCATGACCGGGCCCCGCCACCTGGCCGGAACGACGTTCACGCCCGCGCCCATGGCTCCCGCAACCAGACAGACCACCGCTAGGAGAAGGAGTCCTGCACCCAGGCTCTGGCCCAATGTGAGCGTGTCAGCCATCGCCGGCGACAGATTCACGAAGACGGAGCGAAGGTTGAAGTTGACCGCCAGCAGTGTGGGAACGATCAAGACCAGCCCGGTGACCAGGCCAGCGATCGCTCCTGCGAGCACATCCCTCGGTCCTACTCGTGCCGGATCCTGGCCTTCGAGGGTCAGGGGGGGCCGGGCAGCCATGTAACCGAAGGCGAAGGGAACGAGGAACAACACCAGATAGCCCAACGTGAGGAATGGGTCGATCAGGGTGCGGCCGTCGAAGTCGGACACCATGCCGATGACCGACACGAAGGTCGCTGTCGCACCGCCGACCAGTCCCCATCTCGCTGCCTTCACCAGATCGAAGAAGTTCCGGCGCATCGGCGCCGGATCCGCGGGGCGGGCGGCGGTGGGCGTCTTCGTGGTCTGTGCCATCAGGCCCGCTCCTCCGAGAGGCGCTCCCCGAGCAGGCCGGTTGGCTTGAAGATCAGAACGAGCACGAGGGCGAGGAAGGCGACGACATCCTTCAGTTGGTGCGCCGATGGGATTCCCAACCCTGTTAGCACCAGGCTGGGGCCGACGGACTCGAAGATGCCCAATGTCAGCCCGCCGAGCATGGCGCCGACGATGTTGCCGATCCCTCCGAGCACGGCCGCCGTGAAGGCCTTGATCCCAAACAGGAATCCGCTGAAGAAGAAGACGGTCCTGAACACCACCCCGAACAGGAGGGCTGCGGCGCCGGCCATTGCTCCGCCTACGGCGAAGGTGAGAACGATGGTGCGGTTGACGTTGACCCCCATGAGGGCAGCCATCTCCTTGTCCTCGGCCACCGCTCTCAGTGCGCGGCCTGCCTTGGTTCTCTCGACGAAGGTGTACAGGCCGACCATCATCACCAATGCGCTCCCGATGACCATGATGTCGGCATAACGGATGTTGATGCCAGCCACTCTGATGAACCCGTCGAGGATGGAGAGCGCCGGATACGTGCGGGTCTGGGAGCCGAAGAGGCCCAGGAAGGCGTACTGGATGAAGAACGAAGCGCCGATAGAGGTGATGAGCGGGATGAGACGAGGGGCGTTACGAAGTCGTCGGTAGGCGACCCGTTCCAGGAGGAGTGCGACCAGCGTCGAAGTCGCCATCGCGATCAAGAGCACGATGAGTATGGAGAGGACCGGGTTCGAATTCCACATCCCCGCTTGTGCCAGCGAGTTGGCGGCGAAGGCTCCGACCATCGCCCCGCTCATGAACACCTCTCCGTGGGCGAAGTTGATGAATCCGAGAACGCCGTAGACCATCGTGTAGCCCAGGGCGATGAGCGCATAGATCGCACCCTGTCCGATCCCGATGACAACGAAGTTGAGCCATGCCGCCGCTGAGAGCCTTCCGCTGCTCAGCGAGACGAAGGCTCCGACCACGACGGCGAGAATGGCCAGGATGCGGACGAGCCACAACACCGCGCCGACGAAGTCGAAATGCAGCCGTCTTCGAGTGCCCTGCTCCGCTACCACGGGATCACATTAGCCAGAGAAGGAGCGCGGTTTGGAGTCGCGCTCCTTCTCAAATGGCTTCTCGATTTGCCTCTAGTTCAGCTTGTCAGGATCGACCTGATCGGCGAGTGCGGCGGTTCCAACCACGTTGCCCAGCACTCCGACAATCCCCGCAGATGGGTCATCGTTGCGGAAGATCCCGATTGCGGGATTGGCACAGTCACCGAACTCGTTGCAGGCCAGAGTGCCGGTGAGGCCCTCGAAGCCCTCCAGGTCGTAGAGGTATTGACGGAGAGCGGCCCTATCGATGACAAGGCTGTCGCCGTCTTCCTGCGCGACCGCTTCGATCGCATCCAACAACATGTTGGCTGCGTCGTAGCTGTGGGCGTGGAACGCCTGGATCGGCGGTGTTCCGACCGCTTCCTCATACTTGGCCACGAAATCCTCGTAAGCCGACCCGGACGCCTGCGCGGGACCCGAGAACACCATGCCCTCAGTCTCCGGGAGCACCACGAATGTGTCCGAGAGCAGCCCGTCAGCACCCATCAGCTGGGTATCGGCCAGACCGGGGAACTCACCGATCTGCTGCACGATGAAGTCCGCTTCGGGCTGGAAGATGGGCATGAAGAGCACATCGGGAGCCAATGCCTCGATCTCCTGCAAGATGGGCCGCATGTCCGTGTCGCCCTTGTTGACAGCCGTTGCCAGGACGACCTCACCACCACCTGCGGTGAAGAACTCGCCGAACTGTCCGGTGAGACCCTCGGTGTAGGGGTCGCCGTCATGGATGGTGACCGCGGTCGCTGCACCGAGATCTTCGGCCGCGAACGTGGCTGCACCCGCTCCCTGGAACTCATCGTTGTGCGCGGTCCGGAAGTATCCCTCGTTCCAGTTCTCCTGGGCCTCCAAGGGCTCATCGGAGAGATAGGGCAATGCGGTCAGTGACGGAGATGTGTTTGATCCCGAAATCATGACCAAACCCGCCTCAGACATGATCTGCGAGGCCGGCACTCCGGCTCCCGAGCAGCTCGTGCCGAGGATGCCCACGACCTGTGGGTTGGCCACGATCGACTCGGCCGCCGTGGATCCGCCGTCGGCAGAGCACAGCCCGTCCTCGCTTTGCAGCTCGATCGGGTGTCCCAGAAGCTCGCCACCTCTATCGGCGATGGCGATCTCGATCGCGTCGACCTGGTCCTGGCCAAGGCTGGCCGTACCACCCGAAATCGTCTGAATAGAGGCGATGATCACCGGCTCACCCGCTCCGATCGTCACCGAGCCGAGGTCACCCTCGCCCGATGGCGCCGTCGTCCCGGGATCTTCACCTTCTGTGGTCGTCGCTGTGTCGCCGGCAGTCGTCGTGGTGACGCCGTCGGCACCCGTGGTCGTGGTGCTGTCAGTCCCGCCATCGCCGCAAGCGGCGATGAACAGGCTCAGCACGGCCACGAGCGTAAGTAGCTTGAGGCCTTTCTTGATTCTCATGTTTCCTTCCTTGGTTTCTTCTTTAGCGGGGTTGACGATGTCAACAGCCGCACCGCGACTCTAGAGCTAAATCACGCATCCGTCACTCGGATCAACGTTGACTTGGTCACACGTGGCGAGTTCCAGCCCGAAACGGCTGACCCTGAGAGTCGCGAAATCATGTGATGGGTCTGGTCGACCCTCCGCGGACTGGATCCGGCCCCCGGCACCTCATCAATGGATCCGGCGCAATGGCGTACCGTTGCAACATGGCGCCAGAAGTCTCGGTCGTCGAGGACGGGATTGGTGAATCAAGGATCAAACCGACGCCAAAGCCGGGTTGGTTTCTGGCCATAGTGGGATTCGGGCTCGGTCTCGCCCTTGGAACGTTGATCGCAGGTCCGACACGGACCTTGGCAGCGCCAGATTCCACCCAGCCGGCGACGCCCCCGATCTCTGCAGAGACTGCCGAAGCCCGGATCGACGCCGGGGTGTCCGGGGCGGTACCCGGCTTTCCCGATGCTCTGGTGGCGGTGGGCGACAGCATTGGCAGTGGTCACGACCATCTGTTGTGGCCGGTCAGCGGTTCGCTCGTCGCCCGGGCGATGACAGGTGGCCGCGACATCGAGTTGGACGCCAAGAGCATGTTCGTGGCGCTAACGGAGGCTGTGCCCGACCTGCCAGGCTCGCTGCTGTCGATGGGTCGCTTCAACGCGATCAGACCGCTTTCCACAGGTGTGACCAGCTACTCCTGGCACGATTCGACCTCGGGCTCTCTGGCGTACACGACCGAGGTCGATGAGGACTGGCGAATGTACCGGGTGTCGGGGAGTTCGGCTCCTACCTTGATCGCTCGTGGGAGCCTCCTCGGAGCGTCCGTCGCCGCCTGGGGCGATTGGGGTTATGCGGTTCAGCTACCCGAGGGTCGGATACAGCTGCTGACCAGCCAAGGGGACCTCAAGAGTATCAAGGCCGGAATGGCTTTGGCCTCCCATGAGTCGGGGTGGATTCTCGTCGCGGATGAGGGTGGTCTGAAGCTCGTCTCGGCTGGGGGTGGGGTACGCAATCTCGATCGACCCAAGGTGCCAGACACCATCTTCGCCGCCTCGTTCTCACCCGACGGGTCTCGTGTGGCGGTCGTCGGGACCAGAGAGGTGGTTGTCTACGACCTCGACGATGTCGAGCCCACCATCTCGGCTACCGGTTTCCAGGGACGGTGGGTGACCTGGTCATCCGACTCGAGTTTCTTGGTTGCTCCCGCACGAAGCGGGGTCTTCATCCATGATTTGGAGAAGGGCGAGTCTCATCAGGTTCTCGTCGGCCATTCCATACTGAGTGCGGGCGTATTGCCACTGTCGACTTCCTAGAGTCGACCACATGGCTGGACCAGGACCCACCGAAGAGCTCGCTCCCCAGGACTCGTACCTGTCCCGTGCCGAGGGCCACGTGCTCGAGGTGGCCGATGGGGGCCTGTTCCTCGACCGAACCGTCTTCTACGCAAGGGGAGGGGGCCAGCCCGGCGACGTCGGGACCATCACCTGGGATGGTGGTGCCGTCGACGTGATCGACACGGTCCGTAAGGACGGGAAGCCTTTTCACGTCGTCGCTGAAGGGATGGCGCTACCTGATCCGGGGACACCGGTGGAGGGGGTCATCGACTGGGATCGGCGCTACGTCACCAT
>Ga0299914_10002835_pt1 | contig 12072 bp, 9 predicted proteins | sample RVTome_10_FD_201361 | JGI IMG/M metagenome (GOLD analysis project Ga0299914, IMG submission 201361) | Soil microbial communities from uranium-contaminated site in the Upper Colorado River Basin, Wyoming, United States - RVT153D57 (version 2) ... | reverse complement strand
GGAAGGCCGGAGGGTGGGGCCAGAGGGTGGCGACGAACTGCTCGGCGGCATCCCTGCCCACCGCGGGGAAGCCGGCTCGCAGGGCCTGCCTCGCCTGGGTGTCCCAGAAGAGCAGTCGTTCCTTCCGGCTCATGTGTATCTGGTGCTTCTTCAGCATCTGAACCGTCTCGATGATGACCCGCTCGTTGACCACAGCCTTGCGGGAGATCCGGTTGTAGATGTAGGTCGGGTCGTCGACCGCTGCGAACTCGGTGGCCAAACCGAGTCTCACGATCATGTCGGTGTCGGCGAGACGGTCGAGGCTCTGATCGAGACTCTCCACAACCTCGATCACCGAACGATCGATGAGGGTGGCCGGGAGCAGCACCGGGTGCCGGTCGATCAGCACCGCCGGTCTGATCTTGCCTGCGGGCATGTGAGCGTCAGGGAAGAGCTGACTATCCCCATTCGGGGATCTGATCTCGACCCGGCTGTAGGCGGCACCCCGGCCGGTGCCAGGGTCGAGAGCGGCCTCGAGCTGTTCGAAGTGCGTGGGTCTTATCTCGTCGTCATCGTCCAGGAAGGCGATCAGGTCGGTGTCGAGCCGCTCCAACCCACGATTGACCGCAAAGCCGTAGCCGGTCTCCACCAGATACTCGCCTTCACCGCGCTCGGCGCCAGTGCTGGTGACCTGCAAGTCGATGCCGGCCAGGCCACCGGCAAGGTCGGCGACAATGCCCTCGACAAGGCTCGTGTCCTTGGCGTCCACCACGATACGGATCGCCTGGACGCGCCTCGTCTGGGCGAGGATGGACTGGAGCATCAGTTTCAGTTCGGGACGCTGGCCAACCGTGGCGATGACCACACCGAGCGTCAGGGTTGAACCGCTCGAACGCTGCTCGCTGGTCGTTTCAGTCATGAGTGGTCTCCGTCCACCCGGTAGGTCAGGCGCCGAGGGCTCTCTTGAGGAACGCCGCCATTTGTCCTCTGGTGACGAAGTCGTTGGGACAGTATCGGTTGTTGAGCGGCGGATTGCAGCCCTGGGTGACACCGGCGGTGCGGAGCCGGTCGATGGCGTTCTCGAAAACGCTGTCTTCGTCGTCGATGAACCAGTCGCCGCCCCCGTTGTTGGTGTAGCCAAAGGCGCGGCCAAGGAAGGCGGCCATCTCACCCCGGGTCACGTCTCGGTCGGGACAGAACCGGTCGTTGTCCGGCGGGTTGCAGCCGACGGTGATTCCCGCAGTAGCCAGCTTGTCGATGGCTCCTTCGAAGACGCTGCTGTTGTCGTCGATGAACAGGTTCCCGCCGCCATTGTCGGTGTAGCCGAAGGCGCGCACCAGGAATGTGGCCATCTGTCCCCGGGTGACGAAGTCGTCGGGACAAAACATGGTGTTGGCCGGCGGGTTGCACCCCTTGGTGATCCCCTCGTCGGCCAGCCACACGATGGCGTTGGCGAACCCGCTCCCGGCGATGTCGACGAACCCGAGATCCGGATCGGGATCTGTTGGTTGACTGCCTGGGGTGGTGGGTGTGGTGGTTGCTCCTGGCGTGGTGGGCGTGGTGGTCGCCCCTGGCGTGGTGGTCGGGGTAGTCGTGCTGGAGCCTTGACCGGTGGACGAGGTCGACGCCTGAGTGGTAGTGGTCCCCGACGAACCACCGGGAGCTCTCCCGTCGAATGTGAGCTCGAACAGACCCTGGCCGCTCCGATCCGTCACCCACAAACTCTGCTCGTTCACGACGTCACTTGCGGGGCTTACTCCCATGCCGGAGATGATGGAGAGACCAGGCACTCCTGTCGCGTTGATGGTGTTGATCACGTTCAGACTGGTATCGGTCTGGTAGATCACCTCGTTGCCGAGGTCTCCATTCCCGATGAGGAGATGGCCTGATCCGGGGTCCCAGGCCAGACCCTCCCAGTCGGCGTCTTGAGCCAATGGATCAAGCGAGAATGAGTTGATCGTGTCGTCACCACCGCCCCAGCCGTTGACCGGGATGAGCTCGAACAAGGTATCCAGGGCGCCATCGACCCAGTAGAGCCGGTCGTTGTGCCGGTTGTAGACCGGATCCTCGGTGTCCGAGCTGATGCCCCCGACGTTGATGACGATCTGCTGCTGGTTCGGCTCGTCGAAATTCAGAAACACGAAGATGAAGCCGTCATCATCAGTGATGAACAGTGTGTCGGTATCAGGGTCGTAGTCGATGCCAGTGGGCTCGTCCACGCCGGTGCCGCGGTTGGTGGCCACGTGGGTCTGGATGTCGAACTCCCAACCATTGCCGCTCGGGACGTTCAGATTGGTGTCGACAACGAACAAGTAACCGTCGTCTTCGATCCAGGCGGCGCCTGACGGATGCGCCGAAGGGACTGTCCAGGTGCTGGTCTGATATCCGCTGCCGATCACGAACGCGGTGATGTTGTCGGCCAGTGCGACAAGGGCACCGGAAACCAGGAGGCCGCCCAACATCAAGACGGCAACGACCGATGCCGCTCCCAGCCCCCGCCCGAGACCTCCCCCTGTACTACGACTCAAAGCGCCCCTCCCGTGACCGGTGAGGATGGTGGGTAGCCGTCGCCGGCTACCCACCACCTGTGTCGTCTACTCTCCGAAGGCTCGCTTCAGGAACGCTGCCATCTGACCTCTGGTAACTGCTTGGTCCGGGCAGAAACGGTTGTTGGTCGGTGGGTTGCACCCGAGGGTGATCCCGGCCTGCGCCAGCCGTTCGATAGCTCCCTCAAATAGGTGGCCGTTGTCGTCGACGAACCGGTCGGGCCCGTTGTAGGGCGCGAGATCGAATGCCCGGGCCAGGAAGGCCGCCATCTGACCTCGGGTCACATCTCTCTCACCGCAGTAGCGGTTGTTGGTCGGCGGGTTACATCCCACAGTGACCCCGGCCGTGAACAGCCGGTCAGCCGAGTTCTCGTAGAACAGGCCATTGTCGTCCACGAAGAGGTTGCCGCCACCGTTGTCGCTGTATCCGAAAGCCCGGACCAGGAACACGGCCATCTGACCACGAGTCACCGGATCGTCGGGGCAGAAGCGGTCGTTGGTGGGTGGGTTACACCCTTGGGTGATGCCCTTGTTGGCCAGCCAGGTGATTGCGTTCTCGAAGATGTGCCCGTTGTCATCGACGAAGGGGCTTCCTGGGGCGCCCGTACCTCCGCCTCCGCCGCCTCCGCCGCTGACCTCGTTGACGATGATCCGGACCACCTGGCTGTCGAAGAGACCACCAGAGTCAGTCACACGGACGGTGATGTCGTAGGTCCCGGGGCCTTGGGCCTCGGACGGACGCCAGTTGAATATGCCGGTGCTGGTCATGGTGGCACCCGCCGGAGCATTCAAGATCGAGAACGTAAGTTCGCTTCCTGCGGTGTCGGTCGCCGTTGCCTTGAATGTGATGTTGTCCAGCTCGTTGACCGTCTTCGGAGTTGGGATCGAGGCCAGCACCGGGGCGGTGTTGGCTGCTTGCACGTTCAGGGTCACAGTGGCGGTATTCGAGGTGAGTGCGCCGTCGCTCGCCGTGAAGGTGTAGCTATCCGTACCAACGAACCCTGGGTTCGGCGTGTAGGTTCGAGCTGCTCCACCGGGCGCCACAGAGTTCAGAGTCCCGCTGGCCGGTGGCGTCACGATCGTATAAGTGAGGGTGTCGTTGTTCGAGTCGGTTGCCACCATGTTGGCCGCTACCGCCTTGTTGAACGGAACGCTGATTGTTCGGTTGTAGGCGATCGGCGCCGTCGGCACCAAGGCGTTGGTGGTGAACTCGAAGATCCCGTTCGACTGCCGGTCAGCCATCCAGTAGCTGTTCCCGCCACCACCGGTGGTCGGGCCCAAGCCCAAACCGGAGACGCGGGCTAGGATCCCGGACCCTCCTGCGACATTGATGATGTTGTTCGGCTGCAGCGGCTTCCCGGCGGTGGTCGGGATCTCGTAGAGCAGGTCGGACTGGTTGTTGGGCGCCACGATCAGGGTCCCCTGCGCTGCGTTCCAGGCCATTGCCTCCCAGTCACCACCCGCTGCCAGTGCGGAGAGATCGATGAAGAAGGTGGTGTCCAGAGTGCCGGCACCTGTGGTGGGGTTGATCGCCATCTTGCGGACCAACTGCTGTCCACCGTCCAGGAAGTAGAGGGTGTTGGTGGCCGGGTCGAAAGCCGGGTCCTCGGTGTCACCACTGAACGCCTCCACGTTGGTGGTGACGACGACCGGGCTCGTCGACCAATTGTTGATGGCGTGGATCGTGTTGTTGTTGAGGGCATCGCTGCTGACGAACAACCGGTCGTTGACTGAGTCGTAATCGACACCGGTGGGCTCATCGAGCCCGACCGGGCCGAGCAACTTGCTGACGACGGTCGGTGGGGTAACGGTGTACTCCCAAGCGTTCTGAGTAATGGGTTCCGCGTTCATGTCGGTGACCAGAAGATGAGGCCCGATGTAGGCGATCCCCGATGGATCGACAGTCGGCGGAGCCCACGGGGCCGTATCAATGGCGTTCACTTCGGTGGCTACCAGCGTGTCGGCCAACGCCGGCGTCGCAGCCAGCGGTCCCAATGTCGTGAATGCCACCGTCAGGGCCAGGCCGACGCGGCCAAGCCTACTTCTAATTCTCCGATTCATCCCCATATCTCCCTGCCCTTAAGAGAAGCCCCACAGCTTCTGCCCGCCGATACTAAATCGAATCGGCAACCACGCAAAGTGGTTATCTGACTATTTTCCGTGACCGCGGCCCCAGATGCGACATCCAGCCGGTCAAGTTGCCAACGTAGCAGCCACCAGGGCTACCAAGTCAGCCACCGAAGTAGTCCCATCGACCCAAATCACCCGGGTGCCTTCCGACTCGAGTTGACCGGCTACCAACCTCATCACATCGTTCGCCGACTCGAGGAACCGGCGTCGGCCCGGCGGGTCCAAGTCCCGAACCCGCTCCGACCAGTCCCGTCGGTCGAGACGGTCGGCACAGACGTCGAGGGGAACGTCGAGGGCGACCACCGCTTCCGCTCTCGGGATAGAGGCCAGGTAGGCGTCGAGCGCGGATCGTTCCGAACCGTCATAGCCATGAGCGAACAGGGCGACCCCGCGCTGTGCGAAACCCTCGTCGACGACCAGCCAGTCACCCCGACCCCCCTCCTTTGCCAGCTGGTAGCGGGCCATCAGATTCAGCGTCCAACCCAGGACCAGATCCTGTCGACGGTCACGTCCGACTCGGGTCTCCTGCGCGCTGAGGAAAGTGGACAGGACGCCGGGGTTGGCAGCGACGAATCTGACGAGGGCGGAGAACCGATCAGTCGACCGGGCGTACACCATCTTCCAGAGCCGGCCACCTTCGGACCTGGTGGCGTTGGCCACCGCCCGGGCCAGCCTGTCTTCGCCCCGGGCGCCCAGGGCGAGCCGGACCGCCTCCTCGAGACTGACCGCCCCGGGCAACGATCGTGTGAGCTCACGGGCAAGAGTCGTCTTCCCCGAGCCGGGCACCCCCAAGAGCTCAAGTACTTTCATGAAGCGTCTTCCAGATGGCGGTCTTGACTTCGAGGAGCACTTCCTCGTAGGGACGGCCGGCGTCGATCATCACCATGCCCGGCCCTGGTTCCAGGCTCTGGACCGCAGCGACCTTGGCAACGTGTTCTTCCATGGTCAGATCCAGCTTGCGGTCACGAAGGGTGTCCACGTTGGTGTCGAGGATCAGGGTCAGGTCCGGGGCCGGCATCGCCCGATAGCGACCGATTTCGAGCCCGGCGAACGGCCCGTCGGGTTGGAGGCGGGGCCCATCCATGGGTGTCTCCATGGCGAAGAACTCCCGGAGCGGGTAACGCTCGGCGATCACGATCTCACCCCTCCCGGCCCATTCACGAGCCACCCGGGCGAGTCGCAACCGTTTCCGGGCCAGGGCCAGCCATTTGACGCCGTCGGTGAACCGGGCGATGTGCCCGAGCAGACCGGGGGAGGAGCCTGCCGCGGAGCGGGCTCTCGTCATGCTTCCCGGCTTGTTCAGCAGCTTGAAGAACACGCCCGACTTGGGCTGACCGAAGTACAGATGGTGAACAACCAGTTTCCGCTCCAGCCATGACTCCAGGTCTCTGGTCAGACGGGTCTTGCCAGAGCCGTCGGCGCCGACGGCAGCGACCACCGGCGCATCCCCCACTAGGTGCCGGCGCGGCAGCGACAATCCCAGCCGTCTCATCACGGGACCCGAGCGGAACCGGAGCCAGGTCTTCTTTGGTGCGGCTCGGTAGCGGGGGAGACGTTCGTGGACCCGGAGCCTGTGGCGAAGCGAGCGTTTGCGTCCGAGAACGTATCGCCAATCGAGCCGGTCCTGCAATGCCCGGCCGTGAAAATCCGCCAGCTCCGTGGCGTCCAATCCCAGCCCGCTCGACTCCGCTGTCTCAGCGAGCAATGACGGGTCGACCAAACCGGCCAGCCAGGTGGCCTCCTTGCGGATCCGAGCCGGTAGGGGAGAACCTCCTTTGATGATGGAACGAGCGAATTGACGAGACGTGGTCTTGAGCATCGCCCGTATGAAGAGCAGCAGGAGCTCACGCTCCGGGCGTGGGACCCGCACGCCCTCCAGGACGGCGGGATCGGAGAGAAGCCAGCCCTCGACCGGGAGATGATGGTTCTTCACCAGCTGTTCTCCCAGCACCAGCCGATAGTGGACATCGAGATGTAGCAGTGCGCCGGTGCTCGGGTCGAAGCCAAGATAGCTGTCGAGTCCGGGTATCGCGCGGGCCGGTGGCGGTGCCATGGCCACGAAACCGAGGGTGTCGATGATGTCGAGGAAGCCCGTGCGATGATCGGGGTCGACCAAGAGATCGAGATCGGTCTCCCCTTTGAGCGCGGCCGGTAGGTGCTCGTTGCTCTTCCAGTGGATGTAGGCGATACCCCTCGATTTCAGGGTGTCGAACAGAGCACCGGCAAGCTGAAGGCGGTCCGAGGGCGCCGCCCCTCCCAGGACCCCTGACTCAGGTCTCAGGATCCCTGCTTCGACTCCACGAGAGCCGCGATCAGGTCGATGGTGCCGAAGTTGTCCGGGACCAGGTCCTCATCGCCGACCTCGATACCGAACTCGGACTCGAGAAAGGAGACCACCTGGAAGATGCCCATCGAGTCGAGAACCTCTTTCTCCAGCAGGGGGTAATCGTTCTTCAGGTCCTTGGCCGAGCCGCGGAAACGCAACTCGTCGATGATGAAGCTGCGGACACGGTCCTGGGTGTTCATTGGTTCTCCTTCATTGATCCGACAACGACTGGCGGTCGATCTTGCCGGTCGAAGTCTTGGGGAGCACGTCACGGAATTCAAACTCGCCCGGCACCATGTATTTTGGGATGTGGTCCCCGAGGAAGGTACTCAGGTTTCGGGGATCCAGCTCGGACTCGGCGACCACATAGGCCTTGATCCGGTTGGTGATCATGTCGTCGGGGATGGCGACGGCGGCGGCCTCACGAATCTCGGGATGAGCGTATAGGGCGGTCTCGATCTCACCCAGCTCGATGCGATAGCCCCGGCTCTTTATCTGGTTGTCCCTGCGGCCGAGGAAGGTGTAGTTGCCGTCAGCCTCCTCGATGACCAGATCTCCGGTCTTGTAGACCGGGTCGGTGAGACCTTCGGAGAACACGTTCTGAATGCGACTTTGGGCGGTGCGCTCCGGGTCACCCCAATAGCCCTGCATCACGCTCGCCCCCCGCACGAGGAGTTCCCCCACTTCGCCGGCGGCGGCGAGCGACCCGTCCTCCTTCACCACGAAGGTCTCCACGTTTGTGATCGCCTTTCCGATCGAGATCGGTGGGGCGTCCTCGTCGGGTGGGCCGGACAGTGTGTAGTAGGTGCACACGTTGGTTTCGGTCGGACCGTAGAGGTTGGAGAACAGGGTATGGGGCAGCAGCTTCATCATGCGTGAGAGGTATTTGGTGGGGAACACCTCGCCAGCGAAGAGAATCGTCCTCAGACCGGGGAGATCGCCTGGTTCCAACTTGGCCCGTTCGGTGAGCATGATCAGGGCCGAGGGCACGGCATACATCACCGAGATCTTCTGGCTCTCGAGAAACTTCCTCATCTCCATCGGGAACATCGAGGTCTGACGTGGAGCGAGATGCACCGATGCCCCTGCCAGCGCAGCTCCGTAGAGGTCGAAGGTCGAGAGGTCGAAATGGAGCGGCGCGACCTGTGACAGATGGTCGTCCGCGCTGATGTCGAATTCGGTGACCGTCCACTTGACGAAGGTCATCACGTTGAGGTGGGAGAGCATCACCCCTTTTGGGTTGCCCGTGGAGCCCGAGGTGTAGAGCATCAGCGCCAGATCGAGATCGATGGTGCCAACGTCGAGGCCGGTGGTGGGCTCGGCGGCCACGTCGGATGGGCCCAGGAGCTCGGCTTCGCCCAGGTCAGACCCTGCGTCACCGGGTGCGGAGTCGAGCGAGATGACCCACTCGATCTTGGTCATCGCCACCAGATGACTCCACTCATCGGACTTCTCGGCAGCGCTGACCAGAACGCCGATGTCGCAGTTGGAGAGGATGTAGGCGACCCGGTCGACCGGGGCCTCGGGGTCGAGTGGGACATAGGCTGCACCGGCCTTCATGATCCCGTACGCCCCTGCGACCGCCTCCAACGACTTCCGGAGGTAGAGGCCCACCCGGTCGCCCTTGCCTACTCCGGTGCGGGCCAGGAGATGGGCGATCTGGTTGGTGAGGGCGTCCAGTTCTCCATAGGTGACCCGCCGGTCGCCGTCGACCAGGGCGACGTGGTCAGGATGGGCGCGCGCCGAATCCTCGAGCAGCCCGTGGAGGAGATAGCTCACAGACCGAGTCTCCCGGCGATCAGGTTCCTTTGGATGTCTGAGGTGCCCGAGTAGATGCGGCTGGCCAGGGCGTCGCGGATCTCGCGCTCCGCCTCGGTCTCGACTATGTAGCCGTAACCCCCGAGGATCTGGAGGGTGTCAAGGCTCGACTGGACGTACGCCTCGCTGATGTAGAGCTTGGCCAGAGCCGATTCGGTGGGCGTGTTTGCTCCGTCCTTTTGCAGCTTGGCCCATCCCACCTGATACAGGAACGCGCGGGCTGCCTCGAGACGCACCTTCATGTCGACGATGCGATGGGACACCGCTTGGAACTTGCCGATCGGCTGGCCGAACTGCTCCCGGGTGGTGGCGTGCTCGATCGCCCATTCGAGGTGACGTTGCATGGTGCCGACGGCACTTGCGAGGATGAAGCCTCTCTCCCAATCGATCGAGTGATTGAAAATCGCCATTCCGTTCCCGAGCTTGCCGAGCAGGTTCTCCGCGGGGATCTCGCAGTCGTCGAAGTAGAGCTCTCCCATCGGCGAGGTGCGGAGGCCCATCTTGGAGAACGGCTTTCCGATTTGCAGGCCGGGAGCACCGGTCTCGACCAGGAACGCAGAAATTCCCAAGGCCCCCGCAGAGGGGTTGGTCGTGGCGAAGATCACGAACACGTCTGCAATCGGAGCGTTGGTGATGAAGGTCTTGCTTCCGTTGAGGACGTATGTTTCCCCCCGCTTCTCGGCGCTGGTCTTCAGGCTGAAGGCGTCGGAGCCGGAATCGGGCTCGGTCATCCCCTGGACCCCGACGATCGAGCCGTCGCACATCCCGGGCAGCCAGCGCTGCTTCTGCTCCTCGTTGCCGAAGCGCTGGATCGGCATTTCGGCAGACCACATCTGGGCGTTGAGTGAGAAGATCAGACCGTTGTCCCGGCACCCGTAGCCAAAGGCCTCGAGGGCGAGCACGATGGTGAGTGGGTCGGCGCCCTGGCCCCCGTACGCCTCGCTGATCGGCAGGCCGTGGAGTCCGACTTCGGCGCACTTGACCCACAAGTCGCGGGGGAAATGAGCTTCGGCGTCCCTCGCCACCATGTCGTGGTTCAACTCCTTCTGGGCGAACTTGACGATCGAATCGCGTAGCTCGAGCTGCTCGTCGCTCCAGCTCAGGTCCATGCCGACACCATTCCGATCATCCGAACTTCGCCTTGCGCAGGGGCTCGCCGGTAGCGAGGAGATCGGTGAGCGACACCGGTCTGAGCTTTCGCTGCCGGAGCTCGACCAGGAACGTCCGGACCAGCTCTTCCTTGGGGAGGAAGCCGTGGGACCGGTCATCGTCCTCGTCCTCACCGACCGGCACGTCGTGGAGGAGAAGGATCCCACCCGGTTCGAGGAACTTGAGTGAGCGCTCCAGCGGGTTCTCTGCGGTCAGCCCTTTCCAGTCCCGGGAGTCGACCGACCAGAGCACGGTCTGCATTCCGCACATCTTGACCACCGACAACGACCGGATGTTCTGTGCCCCGTAGGGAGGTCGGAACCATTCGATCTCGACCCCTGCCACCGCCTCGAGGTCACGACGGGCGGCGCAGATCTCGTCACGCAGCCTCCCGAAGGGCATATCGGTGAGACGGGGATGGGTACGGGTGTGTAGGGCGAGGTCGTGGCCCCGCCTCATTGTGTCGTGTATCAGATCGGGGTGCTTCTGGGCGTTGTCGGTGAGGACGAAGAATGTGGCCTTTGCCTCGAACTCGTCGAGCACGTCGAGGACCCGTGGGGTGATGTCGGGATGGGGACCGTCGTCGAAGGTGAGATGGAATACCGGCTCGTCGGTGGTCACCCGGAACAGCGACCCGGCCACGGCGTGGATCGGTCGCTCCAGCCCAATGGAGCGGACGACACGGACAGCGCGGCGAGATTCAGCCAATTCGGGCCCTCCCAGGCCGGTGAGACAAAGCCATCACAGGTAAGTCTGCGGTTTGTGATCTGCAATGGGTCGTGAGTCTCAACTGTCTTGTTCGTCCTTCGGCCGGATCTTCTTGAACAACTCCAGCGTCTTGGGCCCGGCCAAGGAGGCGAGCCACCAGCCGTAGGCGCGGGGCCGAGTGGGATCGATCATTATCGATCGGGTCATGGCCGACACCGCAGGGCCCCACCTCCCGGCGCGGAGATAGGTCACACCCATGGTGCTCATGTAGCGGCCGTACCGGCGACGGTGGAGGCGAAAGGTGTCCTTGTGCCTTGCCACCGTCTTCTCCATCCCCTCGGCCCTTTCCAGAACCGCCTTGGAAAGCCGTGGGCCGGTGTGGGCATTGATCCGGTAGGTGACTTCCCCGACGCCGACGATGGAGCTCCGAGCGTTGAGGCGGAGGAAGAAGTCGTCGTGCTCGCTGCCACGCAGGTCCTCGTCGAAGCCACCCATCTGTCGGACTACATCGACCGGGGCCACCAGCGTGGCGTGGGTTTGGAAGCTGCCCGGCTCGTCGAGATCCTCGAGAAAGAAGTGTTGACCCTTGATCAGCGTCGGGGGAAGACGGGTCTTCAACACGGTCCCGGCTGGATCGACGATTTCGATCCCGGACAGGACCGCCACCGGAGTCGGGAGTGACGACTTCCTCGCTTCATCGAGCGAGGTTTCGAGCATGTGGGGGAGCCAGACGTCGTCGTCGTCGAGGAAGGTGATCCATCGCCCAGCGGCTATGGCCAAGGCGGCATTCCGAGCTGCGGATGGGCCACGTGCCTGCTCATGGCGCAACACCTTGACCCTCGAGTCCGCCACAGGAATCCGGTAGGGCTCGGTCGACCCGTCATCCACGACCACGATCTCGAGGTCGCTCATGGTCTGAGCCAACACGGTGGACAGGGCTCGGTCGGCAAGTTCTCGACGATCGCGTGTCGTGACCACAACCGTCACCAGTGGGGTCGCAGCGCTCACGCGATCGACCTCCCTCGCTTGTGGATAAGAATGATCACGGTGATCACCGTCGAAAGAATGGCGCCCCCTAGTGCCCTGTCCGGCAGATCGTGCTCGTATTTCAACGGCCCTTGTCCCCCCTGGCGGCATCCTCGTCCTTGACGAACGGCCCAGTGCGCCTGCGTCCTGCGTCTTTGCCAGGAACGACAATTGCTCGCCGAAATAGCGAGCGAATCCACCGGACAGGACACTAGTTCACCACAGCGTACGCCCCGAGCTGGATTGCTCAAGATCCAAAGAGAATCAGCGCTCTGGACCGCATTGGGTGAGGAGCTAATCTCTACCCCGACAGAGAGGTGAGGGGCAGGACTTGAGAAGCGCTGATTCGCGGCGTGTCGACCAGGAAGCCGGGATTGTTGAGGATGCCGA
>Ga0299914_10002834_pt1 | contig 12077 bp, 14 predicted proteins | sample RVTome_10_FD_201361 | JGI IMG/M metagenome (GOLD analysis project Ga0299914, IMG submission 201361) | Soil microbial communities from uranium-contaminated site in the Upper Colorado River Basin, Wyoming, United States - RVT153D57 (version 2) ... | reverse complement strand
CGGCTCCAACGACCGAGCCGGTTTCAAAGTGACCGGCTCCTCCTCTTTCACTGGTCGGGCCTTAACAGGGAGTTTCAAGACCGGCAAATAAACCCGAAAAGTAGTTCCCTTGCCGACCTCGCTTTCAACTTCAATACGGCCGTTATGGGCCTCCACAATCCACTTGGCAATAGACAGCCCCAGGCCGGAGCCGCCCTGAACGCGGGTGCGGGCTTTGTCAACCCGGTAAAAGCGGTCAAAGATATGGGGCAGATCTTCAGCCGGAATGCCGATGCCGGTATCCTTAACGACCAGTTCGGAACGGCCGTCCTCCTTCGACAGGCTCATCATCACCTTACCCCCCGGCGGGGTGTACTTGATCGCATTATCAACCAGGTTCAGAATAAGCTGCTTCAGGCGGTCGGAATCCCCCAACACGCCCACCTGATCCACCTCTTCAACCGTAATTTGCACATCATGGTCAATGGAACGAACCTGGCGATAAACATCCAGGAACAAGGTATCTAACTCCACCGACTGGCGCTGGATCGGCAGCCCGCCCGTATCGGCCCGCGCCAGCAGCATCAAATCCCCCACCAGGCGCGTCATCCGCTCCAACTCCTCCTGGACAACATCCAAAATTTCCGGGTCCGCTTCCCCAATGCGACGCATCAAATCAACGTTGCCCCGGATAGTCGTCAGCGGTGTTCGCAGTTCGTGAGAAACGTCGGCCAGGAACCGCTGGCGGGCATGGAACAGCCGCTCCAGCCGTTCCAGATTGCGGTTCAGCACCATCGTCAGGTTGCCAATCTCATCCCGGCGGCCAGGGTCGGGCAAACGCCGGCTCAGATCACCGGCCTTCATAATCTGGAGAGCGGCTTCGGTCATATTGTCGAGGGGCTGCAAGAGACGATTAATGACCAATGCCCCCAGGAAAAGGGAAAGGCTGACGGCCGCCAGACCCGTAAGAATGAGGATCAACCGCAAATGATCCATCACCGCCACCTGGTTGTCCAGCAAGCGGGCCACCTGCAAATGACCTACCAGGCGTCGCTCGCCATCCAGATCAACGTATAGCGGTTCGGTCAATACCCGCAGCGACCGATCATCGTGGGGAACAATATTGAACCGCTCCTGATCGGCCGCTCCGTTGGGATCCAACAACTTGTTATAATTATAATCCGCCAGATTCCCAGACCGGGCCTTAATTGCTCCATTAGCATCCAGAATAACAAAAAAGTTCGTGGCCGACTGGAAAACGTCCAACTCCTCTTCCGGCAGCGACAAAACCGCCACATCCCCCAAGGCCACAGCTTCCGTCTGATCCCGGAGCTGCATAGCAATATCTTTCAAATCCAGATCAATATCATTCAGCAGCGTGGCCTCAGAGAAAAAGTAGACAGCCCCGCCGAACAAGGTCAATATAAAGACCAATACCAACGTATATAGAACCGTCAACCGAATCTTAATAGACAATTTTGTCGCCTTTCAACTCTCAGATTGGTTCAATTTTGAAAATTGAACCAATCTAGACCTTATTCCATGTCTTCTTCACGAAGAACATACCCTACGCCCCGCACCGTATGTATCAGCCGGGCTAAATCATCAAACTCCGTCTTTTGACGCAAATAGCGAACGTAGACCTCGATGATATTACTTTCTCCGCCAAAATCATAGCCCCATACCCGGTCAAAAATGACGTCGCGGGTCAGGACTTGACGGGGATTACGCATGAACAGTTCCAGCAGTTCATACTCTTTGGCCGTCAGATCAAACAATTTACCGCCCCGGCGGCCTTGCCGGGTTCCCGTATCCAGTTCCAGGTCTGCAAAGCGGTAAACCTGGGGCTGAGAGGGTTGGGCGCGGCGGAGCAAAGCCCGCACCCTGGCTAACAACTCATCAAACGAGAAGGGTTTGACCAGATAATCGTCCGCTCCGGCATCCAGACCGGCCACCCGATCCTCAATGGACTCTTTGGCTGTCAGCATCAGAATGGGAACATCGCTGGCCGCCCGCAAGCGGCGGCAAACCTCCAGTCCATCAATGCCAGGCAGCATCACATCCAACAAAACCAGGTCAGGCGGATTATCACGGGCCTTTTCCAACCCTTCTTTACCATCTACTGCCGAATCTACGACATACTTTTCATAGGTTAAGCCACGTTTTAAAAACTGGCGAATTCTTTCTTCATCTTCAACTATTAATATTCTTGCCGTCATAAAGTTCCTCCTAATGGTTGGATTATAGTCACCCTTAAAATCACTGCAATCCTTTATTATAGGATTCTTACTCAAATAACCATAATACACCTAGCGTATTACGCCTGCCACAGGTACAATTTAATTGGGAAGAGGTGAAAAAATGGAAATACTACTTGATTTTGGTCCGGACATTTCGCGTTGGTTGCAGGAAAATTTCCCCCAGCTAGAGCCAATAATGGCTTTGATTACCGAATTGGGGAGTTTCAACTTTTACCTTGTCATCATCCCCCTCATTTACTGGAGCCTCAACAAACAGCTAGGCGTTCATCTCCTGTTTCTACTGACGCTCAGTAATACAATCGGCGAATCTTTGAAGCAAGCCTTTCGCGATCCTCGGCCGTTCTGGTACGACCCCTCCATCGCCCTTTCTGAAGAGTTGACCTATGGGTTCCCCAGCAATCATGCCCTGGTTCCGACCGTTATGTATTTTGTCATCGCCAGTTGGGTTCGCAAAGGTTGGTTCTGGCTTCTGGCTGTTGTTTTGATCCTGCTTATCATGTTCAGCCGGGTTTATCTGGGCGTCCATGATGTCCCCGATGTCGTTCTAGGCTTCTTGACCGGCATGATCATCCTGGGATTCTATTTTATTTGGCGCAGCTCCTTCCTTAAGCGGTTCAACAACCGTATTCTCGGCCAAAAGCTCCTGGCAGTCCTCCTGCTTAGTCTGTTCTTTATCATTGTTACTGTTGTTATCGTGCTGGCTATCGGCGACCCGCCAACAGATATTCCAGAGTGGGAAACATATTACCTGGAAGGGGATCGGGCCGGTCTGGATGGGGCAACGGCCAATATTGCCACCCTGCTTGGTTTCGGGGTCGGCCTTCTTTTCGAGAGTGCCAGAATTCGGTTCGAGTCAGGCGGCACGGCCGTAAAACGCACCCTCCGTTATCTGGCCGGCATCATCATAACCTTTGTCATTTTCTTCGGCCTTCGCAGCCTCTTCCCCGACACCAACGAAGCCCCCTACATCATCTCCCTGCCCCTCCGCGCCCTGCGATACTTCATCGCCTCCATCTGGGTCAGCTACTATGCCCCGGCCCTCTTCCTCCGCCTCAACCTCGCCAACCAGGCCGAGGCGAATGGGATTACGATACAGGACTGAGGGAACATTTAGTAAGTGGTGATTAGTGATTGGTGATTGGTAATTGCCCAATCACCAATCACTAATCACTAATCAACCCGCCAATGCTCCCCTACATCCTCCAAGGTCTCTCCTACGGCTTTACGGCCGCAGCCTCCCCCGGCCCCATGCAAGCCTTTCTGCTCTCCCAATCCCTAAAAAACGGCTGGATAAAAACCCTTCCGGCCGCCCTGGCCCCTCTGATTAGCGACGGCCCCATCATCGTTCTGGTGCTCTTCATCCTGGCCCAGGTTCCTGATTCGGGGCTGCGGTTCATCCGTATTGCCGGAGGGCTTTTCCTTCTCTATCTGGCCTGGGGAGCGTACAAAAGCTACCGTCAGGCGGGCAGCACGGCCTTGGAAATACGGCCGGATTCCAGCGCCCAAAGCCTCTTCAAAGCAGCCCTGACCAACTTCCTCAGCCCCGTCCCCTACATCTTCTGGAGTACCGCCCTGGGGCCGATTCTCCTGGAAGGCTGGCAGGAATCGCCCACCTTCGGCCTGGCCTTTCTGCTCTCCTTTTACGGCATGTTGGTCGGCGGCTTTGCCCTCACCATTCTATTTTTCGATCTCCTCGGCCGTTTTCCCCCAAAAATAACCCGAAGCCTGAGCCTCATCTCGGCCGTCCTCCTCCTCTACCTCGGTCTGTCGCAGCTTTGGCAAGGGTTAGTAATGGGGTAAAAGACAGGATAAGACGGTAATTACCAATTACCCAATTACCAATTACCAATTACCGGCAGTGTTCCCCACCTCCAATCACTATGCGAATCCCCGCCAATCCAACGCCAAATCGTCCCGCTTGCCCTTTGAGGCCAGCACCAACAACCGCTCGCTCTCTTCGTCAAACGGCCGTCCCTCATAACTGCCATACGTTCTGGACATCCGAAAACCGGCCGCTTTCAACATCAACTCCACCTCATGGGGGTAAAGATAATGGTAATCCGCCTCCACCACCGTCCTGTGAACCGCGCCTCCCTCCGGCGGACTCACATCAAAAAGCCAGGTGATATGCAAAACCTGCTGCTGCAAATGAACCCGGCTGGCAGCCATCTGAACAACCGTTTCTCCCGTTTCCGGATCGGTCATCACCCGCTCCAGGGACAACATCTGATCATCAGGCGTCTGGGCTGCCAGCATGGGATTAACAATGTCAATGAATAAGCGGCCGTTATCGTCCATATGACGGCCGACCATATTAAACGCCTGCTGCATCGCCATCGGTTCCAGGTGCAGCAGGGTGTTATATGGAATAATCGCCAGCCCCACTTTCTCGCCCAGGTCAAAATCGGTCATATCGCCCTCAATTAAAGTCACACCGTCCCGAATTGCCTTCGGTTCGGCCGCCAGCCGGGTTCTGGCCCTTTCCAACATCGCCGGAGCGTTATCCAGGCCAATAACCCGGTGGCCCTGCCGGGCCAGCGGCAGCAGCAGCCGCCCCGTCCCGCAGCCCAACTCTAAAATCGTCCCCCGCCCCTGCCCCGCCAGCGTCAAAACCAACGGAATATCATCCTTCAACTTTTCGTGAATCAGATCATAATACTTTGCCGTTTTTTCGTACATTGTTTCATTCCCATACATGTTTGGTAACGATACAGACAGGTGCGTTGCACTGCCCGTTGAGACTCACACCAATCAAAACCTGATGGGCAGTGCATTGCACCACCAAGTTCTGGATAGTTACCATATTTGTAATACATTCCCAACTGCTACGTATAATACTACAAATGATAAACACCAAAGTAAAATTGCTATCCTGGGTTCGGCCCTCGGCTTCGGAGACAGATTTTGAGCGGCTTTATCAGACCGAACTGCCCAAAATCTACAATTTCTTCCGGTTCCGGGTGGGAGATGGGCCTGTCGCCGAAGATTTAACGGCCGATACCTTTGAAAAAGCCTGGCGCAAACGTAAAAGCTATCGCAAAGATTTGGCCTCCTTCTCAACCTGGCTCTATACCATTGCCCGCCGGGTGGCAGTAGACCATTACCGCAAACAGCGCCCTGAAATACCCTATGAGAGTGCCGGCCCCTTAACGGCCGATGTAACTCCGGAGGACCTGACCACAAGGCAAGCCGACTTTGAACGCCTGTCCGTCCTCCTGGCCCAGCTTGAAGAACGCGACCGGGAGTTGGTGGCTCTCCGGTATGGGGCCGGTCTCACCAACCGTGCCATCGCCCGTCTCACTGGCCTCACAGAATCTAACGTCGGCGTCATTCTACACCGTACTCTCAATAAATTACGTGTGGAATGGGAGGAATAAAATGAACGATAACTTTCTAAACCAGTTCCGCCAATCGCCCCGCCGCGAATTTGCCTCGGAACTCTACCAAAGGATAAACAAACCCATGTCCCCAAAATCAGCCTTTAACCCCTTACTACTCCGGCGAACGGCCCTCGCTTTCGGAGCCATCGCCTTGCTGCTAATGGCAGCCCTCTTGTTCTCGCCCTCGGCCCGCGCCTTTGCCGGAGAACAGCTGCGCCAGATTGGGGCTTTCCTCTTCAACCCGGTTGAGAGCGGCGTCGCCATAGAGCCGGGAGAAGCACAGCCCACCGTCCCGGCCCCGGCTGAAATAACGGCCGAATTCGTCAAAAATGCGGCCGAAGCCTCTAACCTGGCCGGTTTTACCGTCCTGACCCCCGCCTATCTGCCCGACGGCTATTCCGAAAACCAGCCCTGGTCGGTTGACAACCGCAATGGCAGCATCTACATCGTCTCCTCTTATGGAAGCAGCGCAGGCAATCATTTTCTGCTCCTGAACCAGACCCTTTTCGCAGAGGGCGCTGCCTTCGAGCAGCAGTATGGTGAAAATGAGAACGTGACCGATGTCATGGTCGGCCAATATTCTGGCCTCTATCATACCGGCCGTCTGATGGCCCATCCCGACCTGGGCGTTCGTACAAGAAATGAAGCGCCGGATTTGATTCCCACCAACTGGCTCTACTGGGAAGCCAACGGCATCAACTACACCCTCTTCAGCGACGACCTGGATCAGGAACAGTTAATCCGCATCGCCGAATCCCTGACCGGCTAACCAGTACCAGTGAACAGTAAACAGTAAGCAGTAAACAGTGAACGGTAAAATGGGTCAGTCCAGTTGGACTGACCCATTTTGTACTACTGTCTCAAAATGGCTAATTTACTTCCAGGTAACACCACCCCATTAATCATTCAACAGTTCAACAATTCAACAATTAATTAATAATCCCCTCAGTTAAATTGTGCTTCTCGCTTCTCCACAAACGCCGCCAACGCTTCCAGATGATCCGGCCGCGCCCAAAGATTGGTAAACAGTTCCGTTTCTAACAGATTCGTCTCCGTAACAGGTAAATGCCCGGCTGCTTGAACCAACTGCTTCGTCGCCGCCAGCGCCTCGCGGGGCAAACGGGCCAGCAAGTCGGCCCAGGCCCGCGCCGAATCCAGGACATTGCCGCTTGGCGGAACCAGCCGGTGAACGAAACCGATCTCCACCGCTTCCTGAGCGTCGAAGGTCCGGCCGGTTAGCAGCAGTTCCATTGCCCGGCTCTGACCAATCAGACCCACCAGCCGGGCCGCCCCGCCCCAGCCCGTCGTCAGCCCAACCTTCACCTGGGCAAAGCCAAACCGCGCCCCGGCCGAAGCCATTCGCAAATCACAGGCCGTCATAATCTCACAGCCCCCGCCCACGGCATTGCCATTAACGGCCGCAATCACCGGAACCGGCAGTTGCGTCAACCGGGTCAGCGCGGCCCCCATCACCCGGTTCAACCGCGCCCCGGAATCGAAATCGGTGTGGCCTGCCAACTCCTTCAAATCGCCTCCGGAGGCGAAGGCTTTGTCTCCGGCGGCCGTAATAATCAGCACCCGCAGGTTGCTATCTTGGGATGCGCTTTCGATAACGGCCGCAAACCCCTCCTGCGCCCGCCAATTCAAAGCATTCCGCGCCTCCGGCCGGTTAATCGTCAGCACCCCAATCCCGTCCATCACTGAATATAGCATCTCATCCATATCCTTGAATTATACCCCACCCTGTCCTCTCCAACATAAAATTACAGCAAAAGCCCAACCTTGACGTTACGTAACTGTCACCTATACCCACTCATCGTTGACCACCTTCTTATGTCAACCATTCCATTTCACCTTGTACAACAATTGCCAAACAGGTAAACTTCCCAACACAGCTTTGGCCCAATAGATGAATACAAGAGTTAATCTGTGCAATCTGTGCAATCTGTGGATAAATCCTAAAGGTAATTACATGAACGAACTATCCGAAACCGCCCCCGCCTTCATCGAAATGGCCCACCGCATTGTCTGGGCAACGGCCGTCACCGTTGACTCTCACGGCCGTCCCCGCTCCCGCATTCTCCACCCCATCTGGCAGTGGGACGGCCGCACCATTGTCGGCTGGATTGCCACCAGCCCCACCCCGCTGAAACAGGCCCACCTCAGCCACCACCCCTATATGTCCATCAACTACTGGCATCCCTCCCACGACACCTGCCTCGCCGAATGCCACGCCACCCTGCTGCAAGACGACGCCAACCGAGAAATGGTCTGGAACCTCTTCCTGAACGGCCCCGAACCGGTCGGCTACGACCCATCCATCATCCCCGTCTGGACCAGCCCAACGGCCGAAGCCTTCGCCGTCATCAAGCTCGAACCCTGGCGGCTGCGCGTCTTCCCCGGAACGGTCATGCTCCGGCAGGGCGGCGCCGTCCTAGCCTGGCAATCACCTTGACAGTTAACCATTCACAAATTCAACAATTCACAAATTAATTATTTCCATTGAACTCCTCCCCCATCCTCCAACAACGCCTCCACCGCCCACCCCCTCGCCGGCTCGACATCCACACCACCCTCCACCATTTCGCCCTCATCAATTACGCCGTTCCGGCCGAACGGCTGCGGCCCCATATTCCCGAAAGCCGCTTTGCCATTCCCGAATTCGAGATAAACGGCCGCCCCCAGGCCCTCTTAAGCGTCGTCCCCTTCGTAGATACCGACTTCCGCTATATCCGCCTGGCTCCCTGGCTAAAAATGCGCTTTGGCCAGACCAACTACCGGGTCTACGTGATTGACCGCCAGACCGGGGAGCATGTGGTCTGGTTTTTCGGCACAACGCTTGGCTCGCCCATCGTTTATCTGGCCCGGAGTTTGTGGCGTATTCCCTGGTATTACGGCCGCTACACCATCAACTGCCACCATAGAAACGGCCGTTACGCGCAGTTCTCGTACCGCACCGAATCAGACTGGGGAGCGGCCGAAATTGACGTCCTCGACACCGGCCAACCCCTGACCCTCCAAGCAGGCTTTGACGACCTGGAACAGATGCAGCTAATTCTCACCCACCCGGTCAGGGGCTTCTATCAGCGGTTGGACGGCCGAATAGGAAGCTACACCATCTGGCACCAGTTAATGGCAATGACCCTCGCCCAACCCCAACGCCTCTACTTCGGCCTCCTGGAAAGGTTACGTGTCCTGACCAAAGAAGAGATGCAGCAGCCCCACTCCATCTTCCTCTGCCCTGCTATAGCGTTCGATATTCATCTACCTCCGGTAACAGTCTAATAAACAATTTGGCAAATTGTTCTACTACCAGCTAACCTGTGATATTATCGAGGGGGAAAAGTCGTGTGTTCAATCGTTTTAGCAAGGTAGATGTAGCATGAATGTAGAAAGATCGTTCCAACAGGCGGCGGGGGGTCTGGCAGTTACGGCCGGTATTCTGGCAATATTGAGTCTGGTTATCGGCTTGGCGGGGGTTGACTTTGATTTCGAGGTCTTTTCCGACTCGTCGGCCCTGGTTGCGGCCGGTACTGAGGCGGCCGGATTTGTCCGGTGGAGCTTCTGGCTCAATATGCTCGGCAACTACCTCTTTCTCGTGCCGCTGGCCCTGCTGCTCTACCGCTGGCGCAAAACCGGCTCCGGTTCGGCCCAACTTTTCACCACCGGAGGGCTGATCTATCTGGTTTTAGGAGCGGCCGGATCGGCGATTTTGGCCTCGGCTTTGCCCTTTCTGATGGAACAGTTCGCAACGGCCGCAGCCGCCCAACAAGAAATCCTGACCATTGAGTTTCAGGTGGTCAACGCCATTGCCGAAGGCGGGCTGCACGGCGTTCTCCAAAACTTTTGCGGCGCAGTCTGGTTTCTGGGAATGGGCTACTTGATTCAGAAGGATTTGCGGGGGATTGGCATATTGGCTATGGTTGTCGGCGGCTTTTTGCTGTTGAATACCCTGGGTAATATGTTCAACATTGAAGCCTTGAGCCTGCTTGGTCTATCGGCTAATATCTTACTGGCCCCAATCTGGTCAATCTGGATAGGAATCTATCTATGGAGAAATTAGTTGCACGGCCAGATTGGTTCAATCTGCGAGATTGAACCAATTTATCAGGTGACAAAAGATGAAAGCTGAAGACTTGCAGACAATCTACCAGTACAACCAATGGGCAAACAATAAAGTTCTTCGCAAAGCTGCCAAATTGACGGCCGAACAACTCGACACGCCCAACAACCTGACCGGCGGGACGGTGTTTGAAGCCCTGGTTCATTGTTATGATTCGGAATGGAGTTGGCGGCTGGCCGCTCAGGAAGGGGCCATGCCGGGGGTAATCGTAAAAGCGGAAGAATTCTCCAGCTTTTCCGTCTTTCGGAAGACCTGGGAAGCGGAGATGGTGCAAATGCTGGCCTTTGTCCAAAGTCTGGATGATGCCCGCCTCCATGAAGCTCACGAGTTCGTCTGGCTGCCTCGCGCCCGGCCCCGGCAGCGAACGCGCTGGCACATCCTGTTCCACGCCGCCAACCACAGCACCCACCACCGAGCAGAAATCGGCCGTTATCTGGACACCCTCGGCCATTCTCCGAAGGATATGGACTTTATGATCTGGAGCGGCCGTCATTTTATCCCTAAATAGGAGGAGGTTATGGGCATTTTATTCGTGGCTATAGGTTTATTTTCCATCGCAGGCGGTGCTTTTGATTGGAATTTTTTCATGGAACACAGTAAGGCCGCATTTTTTACAAAAATTCTTGGCAGCCGGACAAGAGCGAGAGCGTTTTATATTATTCTTGGATTGGGTTTTATCGTTTTCGGCATTTTGGGGCTTCTAGGAGTCATTGACTTTAATTCATGAATAAGGACCAATTAGTAACGATAACCCACATCTCCTGGGGGCGGATGGAAGTCACCATCAACGGCCGCACCCAAACCTTCAAGGACTGCAAAGTATGGCCCGGCGGCGCAAAGGAATGGGATTGGCGGGAAACGGGAACCCGCCACCAACCCGGCACGCAACCGGCCGACATTGCCGAAATCCTGGAGCAAGGTATTGAAGTCATGATCCTCTCGCGGGGTATGGAGCTTGTTCTACAAACCCACCCTGACACCGAGAAACTGCTCCAGGAACAGGGTATTGAATATCACATTGAGGAAACAAACGCGGCCGTTGCCCTCTTGAACCAACTGAGCCAACAGGGGAAGCGTGTTGGCGGCATTTTCCACTCTACTTGTTAATTCGCCTCACCCTAAATTTTCCTGGCCGGGTGATACTTTTCGTGCCTGCACGTATATTTATGTACAGCATCATCTTAACCAGGATTAATTCATGGGTTCAGAACCGGCACAAAATTCGTTGACATCAACGGAATTTAAAAAGCTATACGAAGAACATCTGACGGCCGTTTTCAACTTCTGTCTCTACCGGGTCGGCGATTATGCCTTGGCGGAAGACATAACGGCCGATACCTTTAAACGTGCCTGGCGCAGCCGCAGCCGTTTCGACCCCGACAAGGCAACCTTCACCACCTGGCTGTTCGCCATCGCCCGTAACCGCATAGCCGACAGGCAGCGATGGCAGGGTCGGCGCTCGTTTGTGGCATTAAACGGCCAACACCCGGATAACGCTCCCCTGCTAGAAGAAATGGCAGCGCGTTCCGAGAAAACTCAGCAGTTGAACGAACTGATTCGCGGATTAACGGCCGAACAACAGGAACTAATCGCCCTCAAATTTGGGGCCGGGCTGACTAACCGCGCCATTGCCGACCTGATAGACAAGAGTGAAACGGCCGTCGGCTCCGCCCTGCACCGAGCCTTAGGAAGCATCAGGCAGCAGCTTTCCGAAACCGAAATTTCCGATAGATGAGGAAATAGCTATGACTAAAAATACCCTCCCCTGGCAGGAACACGATAACGACATTCTTGCCCAATTCCCAGACAACCCTGCACGGGAACTCATGGCTTTACGCCAGGAACCAGACTGGGCGCTGAGAATACAAATCCTTTCAATTCCACAGGATGAGCAGGAGACGAGGAAGAGATTTCAATGGCTGTTTGACGGCCGTTTGTTTAACCGGTTAACCGGGGCGGCCGTTCTGGCGCTGTTGGTAGTTGTCCTGGGCTTTTGGGTATTCTCCATCTCTACAACCAATGTTCCTGCGACAACACCTGCATCAACCGTTGAATCAACCGCTTACCCACCCAGCAGTGAAAGCAATGAAAATGTCGGATACCCGCCTTATGAATCGGCCGCCGAAGAGACCGCCGATCCCTATCCTCCACCGGTGGCAACTGATAAGCCGCTATTTCAATTAGATTTACCATTGACGGCTGGTGCTCCAACCGTAACCGGCCAGGCTCCTGAAAGCCTGCCCCTGGCTATAGTAGATATAACCTTTGGCGGCATTATCTTGGGGACCGGACAAAGCGATGAGGACGGCCGCTTTTCCATTCCCGTCACCCCAT
>Ga0299914_10002833_pt1 | contig 12078 bp, 10 predicted proteins | sample RVTome_10_FD_201361 | JGI IMG/M metagenome (GOLD analysis project Ga0299914, IMG submission 201361) | Soil microbial communities from uranium-contaminated site in the Upper Colorado River Basin, Wyoming, United States - RVT153D57 (version 2) ... | reverse complement strand
ACACGGCGGCCAGTTCTGGCCGTGAATTAAATGATCCCGCCTATGGCATTACGGCCAGCGGCTATGGTGTTGCCAGAGGTATGGTGGCCGTAGACCGTAGTGTCGTGCCTTTTCTTAGCTTCGTCTACGTGCCCAATTATGGCATTGGCTATGTAGGTGACACGGGCGGTGGTGTTCGGGGTCGCTGGATTGATCTGGGCTATCAGGAACATGAGTTCGTGCCCTGGTCAGGTTATGTAGATGTGTATTATCTTACGCCCGTCCCAAAACCGGAGGATATTAATTATTTACTGCCAACGGTGTTACCGTAATTATTTATGCACCCCAAAGCCCTTCTACAACGCTACCAACTCGAGCCAAAACAGAGTTTGGGGCAAAATTTTCTGTTTGATGATGAGATTTTGGCCCGCATTGCGGCGACGGCCGATCTCAATCCGGACGATCACATCCTGGAAATCGGCCCCGGGTTGGGGGGATTGACACGGCATCTGGCGAAAACGGCCGTACGTATCGTTGCTGTCGAATTGGATAATCGCCTCTTGCCTGTTTTGCAAAACGAATTGGCCTACTTTAAAAATGTGGACATCATTCATGGCGATATTTTGGAACAAAACCCGGCTGATCTATTTGACAGCCCTTACAAAGTGATCGCCAATGTGCCTTATTACATTACGGGGGCGGTTTTGCGTCATCTGCTCACGGCCGTTCATAAGCCCACACTCATGGTACTGACAGTGCAAAAGGAGGTAGCGGAGCGGCTGACGGCCGTTCCGTCGCATATGAGCCTGCTGGCGGTCAGCGTCCAGTTTTATGGCAGGGTGCAGATAAGCCACTTGATCAAAGCCGGTGCCTTTTGGCCACGCCCCGAGGTGGACTCGGCCGTGATTCGGCTGGATTTATATGAGGAACCCTTGCTGCCACTAGCCGATGAAGAAGCCTTTTTCCAGTTGGTCAAAGCAGGCTTCAGCCAGAAGCGCAAGCAGTTACACAAGAATTTACGCAGTTTGGGGTGGACAAGAGAGGTAATAGCAAATGTCTTAGAGAGGGCCGGGGTAGACGGCCAGCGCCGCGCTGAAACATTAACGATTGAAGAGTGGACGGCCGTTTATCAGGCATATGCAAAACGGTAATACCAGTGTAATAGGCACTTTAATGCTGTCAGAGGCGATAAATCGCCTACTACAAACTTATTACAAACTTATTATTACAGGAGTACACATGGCTTTCATACAGTGTGATTTTTTCTCGGATGTTTTACAGTTAAGCGTTTCTATGAATGTGGTGCTGCCACAGCCAATACGGCCTTCTTACCCCGTCCTTTACCTGCTGCATGGCATGTCCGACGATCACACCATTTGGATGCGCCGGACTTCCATCGAGCGGTATGCTGATCAGTATGGCCTGGCGGTGGTTATGCCTGCTGTAGGCCGCAGTTTCTACACCAATATGGCGATTGGCTACCGCTATTGGGACTTCATCAGTGAAGAAGTGCCGCAGGTGGCTCAAGGGTTCTTTCCCCTTTCGGCAGTACGCGAGGAAACGTTTGTGGCAGGGCTTTCGATGGGTGGCTATGGGGCATTCAAATTAGCTCTCAGCCAACCGGAGCGCTTTGCGGCGGCGGCAAGTTTGTCCGGAGCGTTGGATATGTCTTTGAACCGCGAAAGCAGGCCAGATTATGTGACACCGGAAATGGCGGAAGCATGGTTGGCAGAGCGGCGCAATATGTTTGGCGATCTGGACACTTTTGAGGGCAGTTCTAATGATCTATTTTATTTAGCGCAGCAACTAGCAGCCGCAAAAGGCCCACAACCTCGCTTGTTTCAATGCTGTGGCACGGAGGATTTTCTCTATGACCAGAATCAGCGTTTTCTGGCATTGGGGCAATCTTTGGGTTTGGATTTGACCTATGAGGAGGGGCCGGGCGAACATGAGTGGGGTTATTGGGATACCATGATTCAGCGAGTGTTGGTGTGGTTGGAGTTAGAGAAGGTGGTGACTGAGTAGTTATCGCAAAGTCCCCGTTCCAGCTAACCTTAACCTATGTTTAAGAAAATTTTGGTAGCGAATCGAGGCGAGATTGCCCGGAGGATTTTCCTGGCGTGCCGTGAGTTGGGTGTGCCTTCGGTGGCGATTTATTCAGAGGCCGATGCCGGTGCACCCTGGACACGGCTGGCAGATGAGCGCTACCCGCTGGCAGGGGTTTCGGCGACAGAGAGTTATTTGAATCAAGCGGCCGTTTTTGCCGTTGCCGCTGCCTGTGAGGCCGATGCTATTCATCCCGGCTATGGTTTTCTGAGCGAGAATGCAGGTTTTGCTGCAGCTTGTGCTGATAATGGCATGACGTTCATCGGGCCAACAGCGGAAGCGATGGAGGCGATGGGCAATAAGGCAGCAGCCCGGGCTTTGGCTGAGGCGGCGGGCGTACCTGTCGTGCCCGGTGTGGATGGGGCTGGCTTGAAGGAGGGGGAACTGTGGAAAGCGGCCGATTCGATAGGCTACCCTGTCCTCATCAAAGCCAGCGCAGGCGGTGGCGGCAAAGGGATGCGCGTTGTCGAGTCACCGGCCGGATTTGCTGATGCTTTGCAAGCGGCACAAAAAGAGGCGCAATCTGCATTTGGCGATGACCATGTCATCGTAGAGAAATATTTCACCGGTATTCACCACGTAGAAATTCAGGTATTGGGCGACCAACAGGGCAACGTGCTGCACTTGTTTGAGCGGGAATGTTCAGTACAGCGGCGACATCAAAAGATCATTGAGGAAAGTCCCTCGCCCATTGTGACTGATGACCTACGGCAAAGGATAGCGACAGCGGCGGTCTCGCTGGCACAGCAGGTCAATTATGTCAGTGCGGGTACAGTGGAGTTTATTGTGGATGGGGTAGGTAACTTCTACTTCCTGGAGATGAATACGCGCCTGCAGGTAGAGCATCCGGTGACCGAGTTGGTGACCGGGCTGGATTTGGTTGTGTGGCAGATCCGCATTGCGGCTGGGGAAGCGTTATCTTTCGCCCAGGCAGATATGTACCAGCGTGGTCATGCGCTGGAGTGTCGTGTTTATGCCGAAGACCCGGCCAACCAGTTTTTGCCTTCGATTGGGGAGATTGTGTGGTACGAACGGCCGTCCGGTCCTGGCGTTCGGGTGGATGATGGCATTGAGACGGGAACGCAGGTGACGCCTTATTACGACCCCATGCTGGCAAAGGTAATTACCTGGGGGCATGATCGGAGAGGGGCCATTGCCAAGATGATAGCGGCGCTAGAACAGACAGTCATATTGGGGGTTATCACCAATATTCCTTATTTGCTGGCTATTTTAGAGGAGCCTCACTTTGTGGGTGGCAATGTCAGCACTCACTATTTGGCCGAGCATGGGCCGGATTGGCAGACGAATGAGGCTATGATAACTGAGGATTGGTTGGCGGTGGCGGCGGTAGAAGTGTTCCTGGGGGGGCAGAAAAGTGGCGGGAGAGGAGCGGCCGTTTCCAGCTTGCCATTCTCCCAACCCGACCCCTGGCACCTCACGGCCAACTGGCGCAATGTCCAAAGAGGGTAACTTCCCTCTTTCTGGCACGTAGGCAATATCGAGTGATTCTACAAGGATGGTTTATTTTGCCAGTTTGACAACTGCTTAGTAGCTGTTCACAATTGATTTAAGATGTACGAATTAACGGAAGCTCTAAAGGAGCAGGCGTTTGCGCTAGGATTTAATATGGTCGGGGTGATACCAGCACGGCCAGCCAGGCGTTTAGCTGCTTATTTACGCTGGATTGAGCGAGAGCAACAGGGAGAAATGAGATATATGGCCCGCCCCGATCGGGTGGCACGTCGCCAGGATTTGAATGTGATTTTGCCGGAGGTGCAAACAATTGTGTGTGTGGGTTTGGATTATCACACGCTACCTCTTCCACTGGCTATCGCTCAAGACCCGAGTCGTGGTCGAATTTCCAATTATGCCTGGGCCACCGATTACCACGATGTGATGACACCGCGTCTACAAGAGTTGGCCCAGTGGCTTCGGGGCCAACATTCTGGCAAGGTTCAGAGTCGGGTTTATGTGGATACTGGAGCAATCTTGGAGAGGGATCATGCGGAAATGGCCGGTTTGGGGTTCACTGGTAAAAATACGATGTTGATTGGGCCTCGCCGGGGGTCATGGTTTTTCTTGGGGGAGTTGTTGACCACGTTGCCTCTGGCTTATGATACGCTGCCACCCATGCCGTCTTGTGGCCAATGTACCCGTTGTCTACAGGCTTGCCCGACAGATGCCTTTCCGGAGCCATATGTTCTGGATGCAAGACGGTGTATTTCATACCTGACAATTGAGTTAAAAGGGTGGATTCCGCGGGAATTACGGCCGTTAATGGGCAATTGGATTTATGGTTGTGACATTTGCCAGGATGTGTGCCCTTTTAACCGCTTTGCGCCACAAACAGAGGAAACAGTATTTTTTGCGGATGATTGGAACGCTGCTGCCCCACCTCTGTTAAACATTTTGGCCTTGGATGAGGCAGGTTTCCAGAAGCGGTTTGCTAACAGCCCTATTCTACGCATTAAACGGCGGGGATTGCTGCGCAATGCTTGCGTAGCTGCCGGAAATTGGGGCAACGAAACGGCCGTGCCTACTCTCATTGACCTCTTAACTGACGAAGAGCCACTCATTCGTGGTCATGCCGCCTGGGCTTTAAACCAAATAGGTACAGGTGCGACAAAAACAGCTCTTAACCGGGCCTTTGCGTATGAGCAGGATGATCAAGTAAAGCAAGAACTAGCTGACTACAAATGATGTGGCTCATTGACAAATCATGTAACAATAATATGAAAGAGTCGTTTTAGCTAACTAGAATACGGTAAGATGGCACCCAAGTCTGCACTGTAGCAAAGCAAAATTTTTTGAGAAGAGGCAAAATTTCATAAGATGCATCAATTTAAAACCCACCTCCTTTCCTTGTTGGTCAGTATAGCATTTTTATTTAACATTGAGCGGTTGGACGTTGGTCAAGAAAGTGTTTTGAACATTGAAACCTTTGTCTACTTCTTAGCCATATTCTTAACGATTACAATTTTGCTGCTACCTGTTTTTAGCCGTCACCGTGTCCGGGTCACAATCGCTTTTACGGTCATACTCTACGTCATTTGTAAACTGTTTCTATTTGGGCACCGGCCGTTTTTAAATGAGCCTTATATCTATGTCACAGCTACAGAAATCACCCTTTTAGCCGTCGTCGCTGTCACTGCGCAACGGCTATCAAAGCAATTTGACGCATTCGAGCAAGGGGTGGAAATGATGTCCATAACTTTGAACGGCAAACATCTTCAGACGGTGACCAAAGCAGCCAGTGATATCCGCCGAGAACTTACACGTAGTCGTCATTATCACCGTCCTTTGAGCGTCATTGTAGTTGAGCCTGATCGCCAATCATTTGAATATTCGCTGCCACGCATCATTGAGGAGATGCAAAGAGCCACCAAGAATCGTTTTGCTCGAGTCAAGCTGGCCCAAACTATGGAGAAGCATTTACGTTTGATGGACCTTATTTTGGAGGAGGAAGGGGGCAATAACCATTTTATCATTCTGTGTCCTGAAGTGGATAGAGAAGGTTCGGCCGTGATTGTTGAACGCGTTAAAGCAGTCATGAATCAAGTGGGGATTGCTGTCCAATGTAGGATTGCCACTTTTCCTGAAGATGCGCTCACATTCGAAGGACTGGTGAATCAGGCTAAAGCAAAACTGCATGATATAGACGAAACCAACATCGAAACGATGGCTAAGTTTGATGTTCACCCAGTTTCGTAAGACATGCTGTAAGACGTTCGTTGTATATTTAGATCACTGCTTTAATTATTTTATAATTGATACGCAGCCTCAATGATCCCATGCTGGCCCGCGTTATGGTTGGGGAGCTCATCCTAACAACGCCCTGCGTATTCCTAATTTTTGTACCCAAATTATATCCCTCGTGTATACCTGAGCATATGGTCTCCATAAGTTCTTTGAAATATGGTTACACGACATCAAGACGCTGTCACAACAAGCAATTCTAGTTGGTTTAAGCTACTTGGTAGAGCTGCATGGGAAAAAAATAGAATAATGCAAACTTCAGTTAATAAAGATATCCCTAATGAGAATCAAAACGGTCATTCGCTGACATCACCACTGTTTATTTCGGATCTTTCAGTGGAGCGTGAGTCGGACTGGTGGGAAGTTCTAGACCCCGATAAGCGCTTGCTTACTGGCAAGGCTTACTTAATAGCCAAGCGAGGGTTGGACATTACTTTGATATTATTGAGCCTCCCCTTCATCTTGCCACTCCTTTTTTTATGTGCTTTGCTTATAAAACTGGAATCGCCCGGTGGTAGAGTGCTCTTCCGGCAAAGACGTACTGGTGTCAATGGCAAAACGTTTGATATGCTCAAATTCCGCACTATGGTGCCTAATGCCGAGGAATTGAAAAAGAAATTGGCTCATTTGAATGAGTTACGGTGGCCTGATTTTAAGATTACGAACGATCCGCGTATTACGCGCATGGGCCGATTCCTACGAAAAACGAGCCTCGATGAAGTGCCCCAATTGCTCAACGTTTTACGTGGGGAAATGAGCCTGGTTGGCCCGCGTCCTACTTCTTTTAGTAGTGATACATATGACTTATGGCACACCGAAAGATTAGATGTGTTGCCAGGTATAACAGGACTATGGCAAATTACCGGCCGTGGTTCTATGGAATTTGATGAGCGTGTCCGGCTAGACATTGCTTATATAGAGCGACGATGTTTGTGGCTCGACATCCAAATCCTCCTCAGAACTGTCTTTGTCGCTTTTATTCAAAGAAAGGGAGCTTATTAATAATTGAACCTAGGCTATCCCGTCGTAGCTTACGCAAAAGGCTATCTCATGACTGCGCACTTCCCAAAATCGGTTATTTTGTATGAATTGTGCTATCGCGGGTAGAAGTAATGCCAAGAAAAATTCTATTTGTTCGTGTATTTGCTTCAGCACCTATTGGTATTAGTGTTGCCGAGATGTTACGTACAACCTTTCCTGAATATACGGTAGAGATTATTAACATAACCAGCTTGCTGAAGCGCCGGCCAGATATTTTACTGGCCAACATCTGGCACATGCTGCGGAACTATGGCCGTGATCTGTTGGCCGGTTATAAAAATCTGCGAAGCGCTTTTCTGTCTACACCCTATCTGTTTCGCCAAGTAAAGCAATTAATAGCTGAACAAGTAGCTCCAAATCAGCAGGATTACATCTTTACTTTTCAATTACAATCTCTCTTCGATGCCAGCACTGACTTCTTACCCCACTTCGTTTACACAGACCATACCCATCTTGCTAACTGCGCGGACCCTGGGGTTCAACTACGGCATCTCTATTCGCCGGACTGGTTAGCCCTGGAACGGTCTATTTATCATAATGCTGCTCTCGTTTTCACCCGCAGTACTAATGTCGCCCACTCCATCAGGCAGCAGTATGATGTGCCGGAAAGTCGAGTGAGCTGTGTCTATGTTGGCGTTAACGTGAAAACGTGGTCTGAGGCAAGAAACGGCCGTTCCCCTTCTGACCGCTATGCGCAACGCCACATCCTCTTTGTAGGCACGGATTGGGAGCGTCAAGGTGGCCCTGATTTGGTCACAGCCTTCCGGCAAGTTCAGGCTGTTTATCCGGATGCCCGTCTCACTATCGTCGGGGCAAACCCGCAAATTGATCTACCTAATTGCCAGGTGGTTGACCGGCTACCTGTAGCCGAGGTTCAGTTTTATTATGAGCAGGCATCTCTATTCTGTTTACCCACCAAGCTGGAACCATTGGAGGTTGAATTTGTCGAGGCGATGGCTCATCGGTTGCCCATCATTGCAACTAAGGTGGGTGCAATCCCCGATTTCGTGGAAGCGGGAGTCAACGGCCGTCTCATTCCTCCTGGTGATGTAGATAGCCTAGCCCGGTCTCTTATCAACCTGCTGGGTGATCCAGAAAGGTTACAGACCTATGGTGAAAATAGCTATAGACTGGCAAAGAGCCGGTATAATTGGTCGAGTGTAGGCGCAGCTATTCGTAACCAAATCACTACAACTCTGGGACAAACCATTTTCTAGCCAATCTACTCATTCAGGTGCTTGTCCCTGGCACGACTAATTTTGACATTAGGGGTGAGTATCTACCTGCCTCAGGTAATGAAGTTAAAATGAAGCAATTAGTACGTCCCAAAATCGCCTATATCATGTCGAGGTTTCCACACTTACCGGAAACTTTTATTTTGCGGGAAATGAACGCAATGGTTGAGAGTGGATGGCCGATTTCCCTGTATCCCTTGATTTTGCAGGAGCAACAAGTCGTCCATCCAGAAACCGGTTCATGGGTGGCCCAGGCAAAAAATCTTCCTTTTTTCTCATGGGCAGTGTTGGCCGCTAATGGCCGTTATCTCAAGCAAAATCCCGTTCGCTTCTTTTCCATCTGGGGGCGTACCCTTAAAGAGAACCTGCAATCACCCAACTTCTTTCTCCGCGCCCTGGCCCTTTTGCCCAAAGCTGCTTATGCGGCCCAACAAATGGAGCAAGAAGGTATCAAGCATATACACGCTCACTACGCTACTCACCCGGCCCTCGTTGCCTGGATTGTTCACCAGTTCACAGGTATTCCTTACAGTATGACAGTCCATGCTCATGACATTTTTGTGCGTACTGCTATGCTCACAACTAAGCTACGTGCTGCCACTTTCGTGGCGGCCATTTCAGAGTTTAACCGGGAGTACCTGGCGGATATGGTAGGTACATGGGTACGTGACAAAATACACATTGTGCACTGCGGCATTCTCCCAGACAACTATTTAATCTCTACTAACCTCTTAGAGTCCAACAAACCTATAGAAATCATAAACATTGGTAGTTTACAGCCCTATAAAGGGCAACAATATTTGATAGATGCCTGTGCCCATTTGCGAGATTGGGACATTCCCTTTCAGTGTCGCATCATTGGTGAAGGGGAAGAGCGACGCAGACTGGAACAATTAATTGTTAATCACGACCTGGAAGGACAGGTTAAATTACTGGGAGCAAAGACGCAGGAAGAGGTAGCTGCTCTCTTGCCTACTGCCCACTGTTACATCCAGCCTAGTATCATCACGCCTTTGGGCAAGATGGAAGGCATTCCGGTGTCGATCATGGAAGCATTGGCTTGCGAATTACCAGTCATTGCAACGCAGCTATCTGGGATACCCGAGTTAGTGAGACCCAACGAAAGCGGCTATCTGGTTCCACCTGCTGATGCTCTTGCTCTGGCATCAACGATAGCCGAAGTACGCCAAAATTATGAAGCCGCAAAAGAGATGGCAGTCAACGGCCGTCGTCTCGTTTTGCAAGAATTTGAGCTTAAAAATAATGCTGATCATTTATCCGATTTACTAGAAGAATCAATATTATCTGCCCACAGGTACGGTGATGAGAACCTGCGAGTGGCAAATTTATCTACGGCCAGGGATTAGCAGAGCATTTCTGTACATAATTCTCCTGGCAAATTATTGAGATGAGGAACAACCTGATGATGACACAACTTCAACCTTATATAGAAATCTTGAAACGAAATTGGTGGATAGCCATCATAACAATGCTCTCAGCCTTCAGTTTGGCATTAGCCGCTTCCTATTTTACAACCCCCATATACGAGACAAAGGCACAATTCATCGTAAGTCCTGGCCCCGCTCTTTTAGCAACCATGGATCAAGACATAAGTGATGCCTTGCGAGGCGTTGAATCTCTCGATAGGCGTTCTATTATTGCCACATATGAAGAAATTATGAACAGCCAACAAATTATTGACCAGGTTGGGGCCAGCATGCAATTAGAGCCAGCCGAATTAAGGGCATACCAAGTCACAGCCGTTGTTTTGCCCGACGCCAGTGCGCTGCAATTGACGGTCGAAGGCCCTGATCCTGTTTTAGCGGCACAAATAGCTAACACGATAGGCCAGGAAAGTATCCAATACATCCAGACGCTTTATAATCAGCTATACACCATTACGATGCTAGATACGGCTGTGGTTCCCAGCAGGCCCGTTAGCCCTCAGCCAGAGCGCGATGCCCTCATCGCGGTTGTGTTAGGTTTTGCAGTGGGTATCGTCCTAGCTATTGCTGCAGAGTATGTGCGTGCTCCGTTGGGGTATATCGGGCAGCGTGTCAGAAGAAATCGGCCGGCGGTGGCTATAGAAACACAGGTACAAGATGCTAGCAGCGTCCAATCAACGCAGATTTAAGAAAGTACCACTTTCTTCCTGGTTAATAGCGTTTCTGGCTCTGCTCGCCGGTATCGCTGTTACCCTCTTCGTCTCACAGACGGAATATGAACTGTGGCTGCTGGCGGCAATGGGAGGTGGGTTTTTTGTCTTGGTTCTAGCCAACAGGCCTACCTGGTCTCTTTATATACTCGTTTTTATGATATACACACGTCTCTCCGATGTGTTAGTTAATTTTCACGGAGCACCTTCCATTGCCAAAGTCTATATTCCTCTGTTGTTGCTTTTGATCGTGGTCCGTTGGGTCTTGTATAACGACCAGCCACAAGGCCTAGAGCGCACAGGCATCATCATTGCCTATGGCTTCATTGGCCTTGCCTCTATGCTCTATGCGGCCGACCCCACTCGTGTGACCGGTGCCCTATCTGATTTCGTTAAGGATGCAATCATTGTCTTTGTCGTCGTCACGCTTGTACATACGGGGAAGACGCTGCGTTATGTTGTCTGGACACTGCTGGCTGCCGGCATTTTCTTGGGCACCATTAGCGTTTACCAACAATTGACAGGCACGGTCGAAAATCCCTATTGGGGCTTTGGCCAGGCTAGAATAGGCAATATTGTCGGCGAGACAAGCGATTACCGCGTCGGGGGCCCAGGTTTGGGAGCAAATACATATGCACAATTTTTGCTCATATTAGTTCCTTTAGCCCTCGATAGAGTGTGGCGAGAGCAAAGCCAGAGAGGTCGTGTTTTGGCTATCTATGCTTTATCCGTATGCCTCCTCACTATCTTTTTTACTTTTTCTCGTGGGGCCTTCGTTGCTCTGGTCATGGTCTTAGCCATTATGCTTATCTACCGGCCACCCCGACTAAGATTTATCATGTTAACGGTTTTAATAGGAATATTGCTCCTTCGATTTTTGCCCAATCAATACACGGCGAGATTATTAACGCTGACTCAACTGCGGGTTGGAGCTACAGCGGAAAATCTGGCAGATAGTTCCTTTCGTGGCCGGTTAAGTGAAAATAGTTCAGCGTGGATGATGTTTAATGACCATCCTATTCTTGGTGTCGGTCTGAACAATTTTAAGGTTCATTACCAAAGTTATGCCCGGAATTTAGGGCTGGATCCAAGGCGGGAAGAGCGTTCTCCTCATAGTTTTTACCTGGAAATCGCTTCTGAACTAGGGATTGTGGGATTGATCTGGCTCGCAGCCCTGCAATGGGTGACGTTTCGTGGCTTGTATGAGGCCCGCCGTGATTTTATAGCGGCGCAAAAGCCCCAATATGCCGATATTGCCCTGGCGTTTGGTCTGGGCATTTTGAGTTTTCTATTCACCAGTATTTTTCTGCATGTGGCCCACCCGCGCTATTTATGGTTGATCTATGGGATCGCCCTGGCAATGCCTCATGCTGCTAGAGCTGAATTAGCTCTACAGCAAAATTCGCAGGCTGCAGCCACCGAGTGAGACAAGGATGTGATGGATAACGGCCGTCTGCGTTTTATCTCGTTGGAAACCACTGCCTTCTCTGGGGCCACTCTCCTGGCCATGCTCTTGGGGGCGCATCCTGATATCGCCACTATCGGCGAAATCAGCGGTCTGATCAAGCGTCACACCCCCGAAACCTATCTCTGTTCTTGCGGCCAAATCATCAAAGAGTGTGGCTTCTGGCAGGATGTGGCAGCGGCTATGGCCAATCGCGGCTTTTCTTTTAACGCGGGATATTTCAATATGGAATTCCGTTTGAATGGCCCCCACATACTGCAACGCCTGCGCGAAGGTTCCATCCGTCATAAGATAATAGATGACATCCGCGACAAAATTCTCTTTTCTATCCCCAGCCAGCG
>Ga0299914_10002832_pt1 | contig 12080 bp, 10 predicted proteins | sample RVTome_10_FD_201361 | JGI IMG/M metagenome (GOLD analysis project Ga0299914, IMG submission 201361) | Soil microbial communities from uranium-contaminated site in the Upper Colorado River Basin, Wyoming, United States - RVT153D57 (version 2) ... | reverse complement strand
GCCGGCGGCGCGGGTCGTGCTCGTCGCGCTGGCCGTCACGGCCGTCGCGTCGCTCGGCACCCGGCTCCAGGTGGGCGGCGAGGACACCGGCATCCCCATGCCGTGGGCCATCTTCTCCGGCCTGCCGGCCCTCGAATACGCGATCCCGGTGCGCTTCGCCGGCTTCACCTTCCTGGCCGCGGCGGTCGCCCTGGCGCTGTGGCTGTCCTGGCGCGGCGGCCCCTGGCGCTGGGGCCTGGCGCTGCTGGCGATCGCGTTCGTGCTGCCGAACGTGGGCAACGCGATCTGGCGGACCCCGTCCGCCGACCCGCCGCTGATCGCCGACGGCGGCTACCGCGAGCTGCTCGACGAGGAGGACCGCGTGCTCACCGTCCCCGCCTGGGGGCCCAACATGCGCTGGCAGGCGAACGCGGACTTCGACTTCAAGCTCGCCGCCGGGTACCTGGGCGCGTTCCCGGAGAGCTACACGCGCTACCCGATCTGGCAGACCCTGCTGTCCGGGCAGCTCATCCCCGGCTACGAGGCCGAGCTGCGCCGCTTCATCCGCGACAAGGGCGTGACCGCCGTGCTCGTCGACGCGGGTGCCGGCGAGCCCTGGGACGAGCTGTTCGGCACCCTCGGCGTGCGCCCGCGCCAAGCCGGCGGCATGCTGCTCTACCGCCTGGCGCCGCCGCCCGGCGAGACGGCACTGGTCCGCTACGATCGCCAGCCTCGATGACGGAGCGGCCCTCCTCCGGCAGTTGAATCCCAACGCACCCCTCACGGGGCTCTCGGTCGTGCTGCCGGCCTACAACGAGGAGCCGAACATCGAAGTCGTGGTGCGCCAGGCGCTCGAGGCGCTGCCGGACCTGGTGCCCGACTTCGAGGTGATCGTGGTCGACGACGGCAGCGCGGATGGCACGGCGGACGCGGTGGAGCCGCTCCTCGCGGAGCACCACCCACGCCTGCGGCTGCTGCGCCACGAGCGCAACCTCGGCTACGGAGCCGCGCTGCGGACCGGCTTCAGCCGGGTGCGCTACGACAAGGTCTTCTACACCGACTCCGACCGCCAGTTCGACATCGCGGAGATCGAGTACCTGCTCCCGCTGCTGAAGGAGCACGACGTGGTCGTCGGCTTCCGCGTCTACCGCTACGACTCCGCCACGCGCCTCGTCGCCTCCACGCTCTACAACTGGCTCGTGCGGCTCCTGTTCCGCGTGCGCGTACGCGACGTGGACTGCTCCTTCAAGCTGTTCCGGCGCGAGGTGATCGACAAGATCACGATCGAGTGCACCGACTTCTTCGTCGACACGGAGCTGGTCGCCAAGGCGCGCAAGTGGAACTTCCGCGTGGTCGAGAAGGGGGTGCGCCACTACGCGCGCGTGGCCGGCGAGACCAGCGTGGCGCCGAGTGACGTGCCGCGCACGCTGAGGACGATCTGGCGGATGTGGCAGCGGATCCACATGCCCACCTCGGCCCAGGTGGAGGAGGAGGCCCGCATCCGCGCCGCCGTGGCCGCCGCCTCGGTCGAGAGCGCCCCGGTGTCCGAGTAGGCTGCCGTCGCCTTGGAGGACTGGCGCTACCGCGAGCAGTTCGAGCTCGAAGACCGGCACTGGTGGTTCCGCGCGCGCCGGCGGGTCATCTCATCACTGCTGACGCGCGCCGCCCTGCCGCCGTCCCCGCGCATCCTCGACGCCGGCTGCGGCACGGGGAGGAACCTGCTCGAGTTCGGGAAGCTTGGACGGGCGACCGGCGTGGACGTCTCCCCCCAGGCCGTGGAGTTCTGCCGCGGCCGGGGCGCCCCGGACGTACGCCAGGCCGCGGTCGAGGACCTTCCGTTCGACGCCCTGAGCTTCGACGTCCTGCTGGCCACGGACGTGATCGAGCACGTGGACGACGACATGGCGGTGCTGCGCGAGCTCCGCCGCGTGGCGGCGGACGACGCCCGGCTGATCCTCACGGTCCCCGCCTATCAGTGGCTCTGGAGCACCCACGACGAGTCCGTCCACCACCGCCGCCGCTACACCGCCGGCCGGCTGCGCGAGCGGGTCCTGGCGACCGGCTGGGCGCCGACCGTCGAGACGTACTTCTTCTCGACCGTGCTGCCACCGGTCGCCCTGCTGCGGACCGTGCGGACGCGCACGGGGCGGAGCGGCAAGTCCGACCTCGCGCTCCCGCCAGGCCCCGTCAACCGGCTGCTCGAGCTCACGGTTCGCGGCGAGGCCCGGCTGATCGAGCGCGGGCTCCGGCTTCCGGCCGGCGTGTCGGTGGGCATGGTCTGCGTCGCCAGGTGATGGCGCGGCTGGCGGCGCGACCGGCGCTTGCGGCGGCCCTGATCTACGCGTTCCTCGCCGTGCTGATGGTTGGGCAGGGCCTGCTGCCCGACCGCACGCTCTCGCCGTCCGACTCGCTCTGGAGCGCCGCCCCGTGGGATTCCTCCCGCCCGGCCGACGTGCCACCGCTCGGAAGCAACTTCGAACTCGCCGACGCGAGCGAGGTGTTCGTGCCGTACATGCGCTGGACGCGCGAGCAGCTGCCGGACGTGCCGCTCTGGAACCCGCACATCATGGGCGGCCGGCCGTTCGTGGGCAACGCCCAGTCGGCGCTCTTCTCCCCGTTCAGCCTGCCCGCGTTCGTGCTGCCGTTCTGGGCTTCGCTCGCGGTGGTGGCGGCGCTCAAGCTGTTCCTCGCCGCGTTCGGCACCTACCTGCTCGCCCGCGCGCTGGGCATGCGGTTCGGCGGCGCGCTCGTCGCGGGCATCGTCTTCGCCTTCGGCACGTTCTTCGTCGTCTGGCTGGCCTGGCCGCTCACGAGCCACTTCGCGCTCGTTCCGTGGCTGCTCCTGCTGGGCGACCTGGTGCTGCGAAGACCGGGGCCGTTCACGTTCGCGGGGCTTGCGGCGCTGGTCGCGCTCCAGTTCCTCGCGGGGCACCCCGAGTCCACCTTCCACGCGATGTTCGCGCTCGTCGTGTTCTGCGGCTACCGGCTGGCCGTGCGGTGGCGCGACGAGCGTTTCCCGGCGCGCGAGCTGCTGCGGCCGCTGCTGGTGTTCGCGGGGGCGCTCGCGTGCGGTGTGGCGATCTCGGCCGTCGCGCTCCTGCCCTTCCTCGAGCTCCTGTTCAACTCCGGTGACTGGGCGCGGCGCGTGGACAGCGAGGCCGGCCACTGGCCGCGCAAGTACCTCGGCGCGCTCTTCCTGCATGACTACTGGGGCCGGCCGACCCAGGGCTCCACGATCGAGCCGTTCATGGCCGTGCGCGGCTGGTATGCGGGCGCAGCCACGCTCATGCTGGCCGCCGCTGCGCTGATCCTGCGGCCCGCGCGGGACCGCATCGCCGTGGCCGTCTTCGCCGTCTTCTGCGCGCTGATGGTGGTCGGCATCCCGCCGGTCTTCGACATCGTGACGCTGCTGCCGGGGTTCAGCGCCGCCCACAACCAGCGGCTGCTGATCTACGTCCTGCTCGGCCTCGGGCTGCTGGCCGGGTGGGGGCTCGACGACCTGACGGCCAGGGACCTGCCCGCGGCCGGGCGGCGGAGGCTGGTGCTCGCTGCGGGCGCGGTGCTCCTGGTCGTGCCGGTGGTCTGGATGGCGCTCGCCGGCACGCTGACCCTGGACCGGTTCGGCACCGCGCTCGAGGTGGCATGGGGGTTCGCGGACCCGCCGCCGGTGGTCTTCCCCGATCCCGGCGGGGGCGCGGCCGACGTGGTTCGCATGAGCGCACTGCTCCAGTGGCTGCCGCTCGCGGCGATCGGTTTGGCGCTGGTGGCGCTGCGGCTGCGCCCCCAGGGGAGGCGGATCGCGGTCACGGCCTTCGTGGCGCTCATGGCACTGCTGCTGGCCGCGGACCTGTTCCGCGCAAACATGGGCTTCAACCCCGCGATCCCGGAGCGCAACGCGGTGCAGCCCGCCACGCCGGCGATCGAGTACCTCCAGTCGAGGCGTCCGTCACGCTTCGTCGGGCTGGGGCCCGGCACCGCCTACCAGCCGCTCCCCTCGGACCTCGCGATGACCTACGACCTCTACGACGCCCGCGGCTACGACTACCCGGTCGAGAAGCGCTTCGACAGGCTCTGGCGGCGCAACGTGGCTCCGCGGGTGCTCGCGATCACCCAGCCGGTGGAGTTCGCGTTCGCCACGCCCGCGGCGGTACGCGCGCTGAGCCTGCTGAGCGTGACCGACCTGCTCCAGGAGCCCGGTGCCGAGCGCCCGCCGGCGCCCGGCCTGCGGCTCGCCTACAGCGGCCCCGACGCGGACGTCTATGCCAACCAAGACGCGCTCCCGCGCACCTTCCTCGTCGGCAGCCAGCAGGTGGTGGACGGCGAGGACGAGGCGCTCCGGGCTGCCACCGCGCCCGGCTTCGACGGGACGTCCGTGGCGATCACCGAGCGGCCGGTGGAGGGCGTGCCGCAGGGGGACGCGAACGGAGACCCGGAGCCGGCGGGGCGTGCGCGGATCGTCGAGTACGAGAACGAGCGCGTCGTGGTCGACGCCGAGCCCACCCGCCGCAGCCTGCTCGTGCTCACCGACGTGCACTTCCCCGGCTGGGAGGTGCGCGTGGACGGCCGCGAGCAGCCGCTAGAGCGGGTCGACTACCTGCTGCGCGGCGTGGCGCTCGACCCCGGCAGGCACGAGGTCGAGTTCCTCTATCGCCCGGCGAGCTGGGACGCCGCGCGCGCCGTCAGCCTGGCCGGGCTGCTGGTGCTGGCGGGCGTGCTCGTTGCGGGCCTGCTCCGGCGAAGGCGGCCCTCATGACCGAGCCGGAGCCCGGTGGCGGCTACCAGCCCCAGGGCCTCGCGGGGCGCGTCCGGGAGGCGCGCCGCCTGCGCGGCACCCGCGCCGTGGCCGGAGACTTCGCCCGCTTCGGCGGCCGCCTGCTCGCCGGGTTGCCGCGCACGCGCGCCGGGTCGCACGGCTCGTTCGAGTTCGACGGCGAGTCCTACCCGTACCTGTTCCACCTCTACAAGCACAGCTGGCTGAGGGAGCGGGCCGTGGAGGTGCCGGTGGTGCAGCGGATCGTGGACCGCCAGCCGGGCGCGCGCCTGCTCGAGGCCGGGAACGTGCTGTCGCACTACCGCCCGCAGAGACACCTCGTGGTCGACAAGTACGAGCAGGCCGACGGGGTGGTGAACCGAGACATCCTCGACATGGGGGAGATCGGGAGCTTCGACCTGATCGTCGCGATCTCGACGCTCGAGCACGTGGGCTGGGACGAGCATCCGCGGCGGCCGGAGCGCGCGCTCGAGGCGCTGCGGGAGCTCCGCGCGCGGGTGCGCCCCGCCGGCCGGCTCGTGATCACGCATCCGGTCGGGTACAACCCGGCCTTCGACCAGGCGCTGCGCGACGGCGCCGTGCCGTTCTCGCGGGCGGCGGCGCTGCGCCGCGCGGGCGGCGGAACGCGCTGGCGCCAGGTGCCCGTCGAGGAGGCCTGGGGCGCGCCATACGACTTCCTGCTCTACTCGGCGCGTGCCGTGGTGATCGCGGAGTTCCGCGGCGAGGCCGCGGCTCAGTAGGGCCAGTCGTCAGCGTCCGGCAGCCCGAGCCGCCGGGCGACGGGGCGCATGCGGGCGACCATCGCGAGCTTGATCAGGCAGTTGCGGACGAACCACGGGATCCCGCGGAGCTGCGCGGCGGCGTTGCGGAGCCGGGCGGCGCCGGTGAGCTGCTCGCGCCGGTACTCGGCGAGCGAGCGGCTGCGGCCGACATAGCGCCACGTCGGGGAGAGGAACATGAGCCGCAGCTGGGCCACCATCACGCCGACGGCGTTGTACGCGTCGTGAACGAGCATCGTCCCGCCCGGCACCACCCGCTCGCCCCAGCGCTCCAGGTCCGCGCGCGCGGGCCCGTAGCGATGGGCGCCGTCCACGTACAGCAGCGAAACCTCCCCCTCAACCTCGCCGAGCGCCTCCTGCGACATGCGGCGCACGTGGCGCACGCCGTCGTCCACGCCGGCCCGGAGCAGGTTGGCGTGGAACGCCTCGTGATCGGCCTCGCCGAGGGCGGCGTCGGGGCTGATCTGCTGCGGGCCGCGGTCGCCGCCACCGTGCGGATCGATGGCCACCACCTCCACGTCCGGCGCGGCCGCCCGCCGCAGGACGATCGTGGAACGGCCGCGGAACGAGCCGATCTCGACGATCCGACCGGGCCCGCGGACCCGCGCCGCCGCGCTCGCGAGGCGCTCGGCCTGGTCGTCGCTGAGCCAGCCCTCGACGCCGGGCGGGGCGGCTATCGCTTCCCTGCGACCCAGCGCCCGGCCTCCGGCTTCGAGCCGTTGCCCACCCGCCCGCCCGGTGGGGTCGCCGGCGCAGCCTCCGGCGCCATTCCGCCGGTCCGCCGCAGGACCTCCAGGAAGGTGGCCGCCGAGCGGTCCCAGCTGAAGGTGCGGGCGCGCCGCTCCGCCGTCTCGCCGAGACGCTCGCGCAGCTCCGGGTCCTCGACCACCTCACGGGCGCGCGTGACGAGCTCGCGGTCGTCCTTTGCGAGGAAGCCGGTCTCCCCATCCACGACCGACTCGGTCAGCCCGCCCACCGCCAGGGCCACGCTCGGCGTGCCGCACAGGGCGGCCTCCATCACGGTGAGCGACCAGCCCTCGGATGCCGACGCGGTCAGGTTCACCCAGGCGTGGCCGTACAGCTCGGCCTTCCTCGGGTTGTCCACGTAGCCGTGCAGCACGACCCGGTCGCCGAGCCCGCGGCGCTCGATCTCGGCCTCGAGGTCGGGGCGGTGGTCCCCCTCGCCGACCACGTCGAGCGTCAGGCCGGGGACCGCATCGACCACGTCGAAGAGCCGCTCGATCCGCTTGTACGCCTTGAGCCTGCCCACGAAGATCGCGCGCGGCTCCGGCGACCGCTCGCCGGGCGCGAAGCCCTCGGGGTCCACGCCCAGGTACTCGACAGTGATGTTCTCGCGCGGGATGCCCTCGCGGACCAGGTCGTCACGGGCGGCGTCGGAGATCGTGAGGAACGGCGTGCGGCGGTAGAGCAGGCGCAGCGGCAGCCGCTCGAGGATCCAGAAGAGGAGGTTACCGACGCGCGGGAACTCCTCGAGGAAGAGCTCCCTGTGGACGTGGTGGATCATCGCCACGCGCGGCTTGCGCAGCCACAGCGGGGTGAGGAACGTGATGCCGTTGATCACCTCGAGCACGACGTCGGCGTCCCGCCCGACGCCGCGCAGCACCGCCAGCATGGCGCGCGGGAAGACCGTGGAGCGGGTGCCCATGCGGTGCACCACGAGGCGGTCGCCCATGCGCTCCACACGCTCGCCGCCCGGGTACTCCCCCGCCACCACCGTCACGCGGTTGCCGGCGGCGACCCACCGGCTCACCTGGGCCCAGATGTTCGCGCCGTTGCCGCCCGTGTCGTTGTGCTTCCAGTCCCTGTCGGCGAGCACCAGGATGTGCAGGGGCTGACTTTGCTCGGGGGAACTCATCCGGCGCGAGACGGTAGCGAACCCGCCGGGCGCCGCTGGCGCTCGCTGTCCGCGCCCCGTATCGTGCCCGCCCACATGAAGGCCAGCCTGTGGCTCTTCCTGCCGACCTACAACGAGGCCGGCAACCTCGAGGGCATCGTCCGAGCGACGGCGCCCGAGCTCGAGCGCGCCGCTCCGGGCGACTGGGGCCTGCTCGTGGTGGACGACGCGTCGCCCGACGGCACGGGCGCGGTGGCAGACCGGCTCGCCGGGGAGAACGAGCGCGTCGAGGTGCTCCACCGGCCGGGCAAGGAGGGGCTCGGGAAGGCCTACCTGGCCGGCTTCGCCCACGCCCTCGAGCACGGAGCCGAGCGCGTGGTCGTGATGGACGCGGACTTCTCCCACGATCCCGAGCACCTGCCGGCGCTGCTCGCCGCCTCCGCCGACAGCGACCTCGTGCTGGGATCGCGCTACGTCGACGGCGGGACGATCGCCGACTGGCCCCGGCTCCGGCGCATGCTCAGCCGGTTCGGATCCGTATACGCGCGGGCGGTCCTGGGGGTCGGCGTGCACGACCTCACCAGCGGGTTTCGCTGCGTCCGGCGCGGCGTGCTGGAGACCGTCGAGCCGTCCACGCTGCGCGCGCAGGGCTACGTGTTCAACATCGAGCTGACGTACCGCGCGCTGCTCGCCGGCTTCCGGGTCACCGAGGTCCCCATCTGCTTCCGCGACCGCACCGAGGGCGAGAGCAAGATGTCGCTGCCGATCGCCTTCGAGGCGCTCATGCTGGTCCCGAAGCTCCGCAGCCTGCGCCGGCCGGTGGCCGAGCAGCAGGAGGAGGGGCCGCCGCGCCCGGGGCGTCGCATCCGGTGGCGCTCACCGCGCTGGCCGCGGCGGCCGGGCGGGCTGCTGGGCTCGGCCGGAGCCGAGGCGGCAGGCGACCAGACCGAGGGCTAGGCGGGTCCGGACCGTCCGGTCCGCCAGGCCGGGCGGCGCGCGAGCGCGGGCCGGCGCGGGATGCGGGGCCAGGTCTCGAGCCGCTCGACCGGCCCGTCGCGCAGGGCCTCCTCGACCTCGCGCGGGAAGGTCTCGCGGAAGACCGACGCGTCGAAGCGCCTCGCGTTGTCGATGCAGGCCTCGGGGTCGACGGCGGCCGTGTCGAAGCCGGAGATCGCGTCGGCCAGCTGCGCCGGGCCGCCGTTCCACAGGCAGCCGGTCACCTCGTCGACCACGTTCTCGAGCAGTCCCCCGGCGGCGCGGGCGATCACCGGCCGGCCGGCTGCCTGCGCCTCGACGGCGGCGATCCCGAACTCCTCGGGGCCGGTGACGACCAGCGCCCGGCAGCCCGAGAGCAGGCGGGCCGCCTCGGCATCGCTCACACGGCCGGCGAAGCGGACGTTCGGCCCCGCGATGCGCTCGAGCCGGCGCCGCGCCGGGCCGTCGCCCGCGATGACGAGCGGCTTGCCCAGCTGGTTGAAGGCCCTGACGGCCACCTCGATCTGCTTGTGCGAGACGAGCTCCGAGAGGACCAGGTAGTGGTCGCCGACGGGACCGGGCTGAAAGCGCTCGGTGGCGACCGGCGGGTAGACGATGCGCGAGTCGCGGCTGAAGTAGCTGCGGATCCTGCCCTGCGTGGTGCGCGAGTTGGTGATGTAGCGGTCCACGCGCTGGGCGGCGATCCAGTCCCATTCGCGCCAGCGCCGGAACAGGCCTCTGAGGAGGGCGCGCGAGATCGGGTCCGACCGCTCAGCGAGCGTGCGGTGGCGCTCGTTCCAGGCGTAGCGGAACGGGTTGTGGCAGTAGCAGACGTGGACCGTCTCCTCCTCGCAGAGGACGGCGTGGGCCCACGCGCTCGAGCTCGACACGACGAGGTCGTAGCCGGACAGGTCGAACGACTCGATCGCCGCCGGGTAGAGCGGCAGGAGCGCCCGGAAGGTGCGGCTCGTGGGACGCATGCGCTGCAGGAACGACGTGTGGATGTTCCGGCTCGCGAAGAGTCCCTCGGTCCCCTCCTCGTCGTAGACGGGGGTGTAGACGTCGGCGTCGGGCCACAGCTCGCACATCTCGAGGAACACGCGGTCGGCGCCCCTCACGCTCACGAGGAAATCGTGGACCAACGCCGTCCTCAGTGACACCGCCTTCAGGCTCACGGGGCGCCAGTCTATGGGCGGCGGTGGGCGGGCCGCCAGCCGGGGTACTAGGCTCTCCGCGCATGTCGCGAGCCCTCACCGCCCTCATCACGGCCGCCGCGTTGCTGGCTGCGCCTGCGGTCGCGCTCGGCCAGAGTGCCGGCGACGAGCAGTACACCGACCCGTTCCAGGGCGGGGACGGAGGCGGCCAGGAGCAGCCGGCGCAGCAGCCGTCGGAGCCCGCGCCCACGGAGCCCGCGGCGCCGGTCGAACCGGCCCCGGGCGGCAACGGGACGGCCGAGGCGGCGCCGTCGGCTGAGGCCGCACCCTCCGCGGAGGCGGCCCAGGAGACCTCCCCCACCCTGCCGCAGACAGGGCTGCCGGTGCTCATCCTGGCGGCGATCGGGTACGCGCTCCTGCTGGCCGGGATCGCCATCAGGCGCAAGGCCTGAGCGCCTCCGGGGCGGTGAGGATCGCCGTAGACGGCCGCGCGCTCCGTCCCGGGGCGGCGCACCGGCGCGGCGTGGCGCGGTACCTGAGGTGCCTGCTGGAGACGCTGGGGGCGGGCTGGCCGGAGGACGAGTATCTGGTCGTCGTGGCGGGGGCGGAGGAGCCGGCGCCGTTCAGCGCGCCGAACGTGCGGCTGGTGCGAAGCAAAGTGCCGGGCCGCCTGCTGTTCGGGGCGGCGGCGGTGATGGGACGGCCGCGGCTGGACAGGCTGGTCGGGGGGTGCGACGTGGCGTGGGCGCCGGCGCCGGCGCCGCTGGCGGTGTCGGAGGGGGTGCCGCTGGTGCTGACGGTGCACGACCTGTCGTTCGAGGAGAGGGCGGACTTCGCGCGATACGAACGGCTGTGGCACCGGTTGGCGCGGCCGGAGCGGCTGGCGCGGAGAGCTTCGCGGGTGATCTGCCCGTCGGAGGCCGTGCGGGAGGCGGCGATGGCGCAATGGGGGTTGGGGCCGGAGACGGTGCGGGTCGTGAGGTCGGGGGCTGGGAAGGTGTGGGAGCCCGAGACCGCCGCGCCGCCGCCCGAGACGGCCGCGCCGCCGCCCGAGACCGCCGCCCCGCCGCCCGAGACCGCCGCCGCGCTGCCCGAGACCGCCGCCCCGCCGCCCGAGACCGCCGCCCCGCCGCCCGAGACCGCCGCCGCGCTGCCCGGTGACCTCGCGCGGCCGTACGTGCTGGCCGTCGGCGCGCTCGAGCCGCGCAAGCTTCCCGGGGTCTTGGTCGAGGCGCATGCGCTCGCCCGCTCCCGGGGCCTCCGCGCCGGTCTCGTCTTCGCCGGCGACGGGCCCCTTCGGGGCGAGCTCGAGCGCTCGCAGGCCACGGTGCTCGGCCACGTGTCCGACCAGGTGCTGGAGGCGCTCTACGAGGGAGCGCTCGTCCTCGCATGCGTCTCGCGCGACGAGGGCTTCGGCTTCACGCCGGTCGAGGCGCTGACCCGCGGCACGCCAGTCGTGGTCGCGGACCTCCCCGTCTTCGCGGAGACACTCGGCGATGGCGCAGTCCGTGTGCCGTCCCGTAACGCACACGCGCTCGCCGATGCGCTGCTCCGCCTGGAGCGCGAACCCGGCCTGCGCGAGCGGCTGGTGACGGCCGGCCGCGAAGCCGTCGCGGAGCTGTCTTGGGAGCGAGCGGCCCGCGAGACGCGGGCGATCCTGGCCGAGGCCGCCGCGTGACCGGCTTCGCGATCGTCACGGTGATCCAGGACTCGACCGAGGCCGCCGCGTGACCCGCTTCGCGATCGTCACGGTCATCCACGAGTCGGCGCCGGACCTCGTCCGGCTGCTCGACTCGCTCGGGCGCCACCTCGATCCGGCGCCGCCCGTGGTCGTCGTCGACAGCGGCTCGTCCGACGGGGGCGCCGATCTGGCTCGCGAGCGGGGGGCGCGGGTCATCGCCCTCGACGGCAACCGCGGCTTCGGCGCAGGCTGCAACGCCGGTCTCGAGCTCGTCGAAGAGCCGGTCACCGCTCTCGTCAACCCCGATGTGGAGCTGCTCGACGGCGGCTTGGCCCACCTCGCCGAAGGGGCGGCCCGGACCGCCGCCCTGCTCGCCCCTCGGCTACTCAACTCCGACGGCAGCGTCCAGGACAGCGCCCACCCGCGGCCCGGGCGGCTCGAGGGCCTCGTGCCCGCGCTGCTGCCGCGCCCGCTGCTGCCCGGGCGCCTGCGCGAGCGGTACGAGCCGTGGCGGAGCGACACCCCGCGGCCCGTCGGGTGGGCGGTGGCCGCGTGCCTGGTCGCGCCGACGGACCTCCTGCGCCGCCTGGGCCCCTTCGACCCCGACGCCTTCCTGTTCTACGAGGACATGGAGCTCTGCCTGCGCGCGCGGAGGGAGGGCGTGCCGACGCTGCTGCGACCGGACGTTGCACTTACGCACCGCGGCGGTACGTCGGTGCGCCCGGCGCTCGGCGACGGTGACCTGCCGGTGAGGGCCCGTCGCCGGCGCGAGGTGATGGCGCAAGACGGGCGCCTCCCGCTGCTGATGGACGACATCACCGAGGCCGCGACCTACGCGACCCGCGCGGCCGCCCGCCGGCTGACCGGACGGGGCGGTGAGATCGAG
>Ga0299914_10002831_pt1 | contig 12082 bp, 10 predicted proteins | sample RVTome_10_FD_201361 | JGI IMG/M metagenome (GOLD analysis project Ga0299914, IMG submission 201361) | Soil microbial communities from uranium-contaminated site in the Upper Colorado River Basin, Wyoming, United States - RVT153D57 (version 2) ... | reverse complement strand
CGGCGCGGCTGCGCTCGCCTGAGCCACCCAGCCGGCTGGGCATGTACGCCGACCTCGACGTCGACAGGGCCCGCACCTACCACGAGGCGACGGCCAGCATCGGGCTGGGAGCAGGCCGGCGCTTCGCCAGGCGTGTCGACCTCGCCGACCGGCACCGGCTGCTGGACGTGGGCGGTGGTTCCGGTGCCTACAGCATCGCCGCCGTGCAGGCCCACGAAGGCCTCGAGGCCGTCGTGTTCGACCTCCCACCGGTCGTCGAGGTCACCGCCGAGCACCTGGCCCGCCACGGTGTGTCCGACCGAGTGACCACGGTCGGCGGCGACTTCACCGCCGACCCACTCCCCGGCGGCTGCGACGCCGCCGTGATGGCCTCCAACCTGCCCATATACGACGGCGAGGTGATCGCCGCCGTGGTGGCCAGGGTGTTCGCCGCTCTGGACGACGGTGGGCGCTTCCACCTGGTCGGCGAGATGCTCGCTCCCGACGGGGTCGGTCCCTTGGACCCGGCCCTGTGGGGCATGCAGGAGGTCCTGTACGGCAGCGGCGGCAGGGCCCACTCGGTCACGGAGTGCCTCGCCTACCTGCGCGCTGCCGGCTTCGTGCAGGTGGGGGCCGAGGAGTTCGTGCCCGGCGTCCTGACCATGGTCAGCGGGACCAAGCCTGAGAGTGCGTGACGACCAGCATCGGGCGGCGTCCAGCGGGACGGCGTCGAGCGGGGCGGTGACACACCCGCCGCGCAATCTCGGCGTCTTCCTGTTGTCGATGCTGGTGTTCTCGTTCATCACCGGCCTGGGCAACGCGCCTGCCCTGGCCGAGAGCGGACTGCACGCCGTCTTCTTCCTCGTGATGGCGGCTGTGGGGGTGCTGGCCCCGGTGGCGCTGGTCAGCGCCGAGCTCGCCAGCGGATGGCCGCGGGCGGGCGGGATCTACCTGTGGGTGTCCGAGGCGTTCGGGCCGCGGACCGGGTTCGTGGCCATGTGGTTCGTGTGGGTGTCGGCGCTCGTGGGCTATCCGGGGCTCTTCGCGTTCTTGGTGGCAGCCGCCGTCTACGTGGTGGCACCAGGGCTCGACGACTCGACGTGGTTCCTGGGCTCGGTCGGGATCGGAGTGGGCTGGCTGGCGACCGTGTTCACCTTCTTGGGGATCCGCGCCACCGGGATCATCACCACGATCGCAAACGTGCTGGCCGTGTTCGTACCGGCGGTGGGTCTCATCGTCCTGGGCGCCGTGTACTTCGGGCGCGGACTTCCGACCCAGGTCGACATCACCGCAGGCGGGTTCGTCCCCGACTTCGGGTCGGTGGCCGGCCTCTCGATCGCAGTGTCGGCGTACTTCACCTTCGCCGGGGGTGAGAACGCCGCCCAGTACATCACTGCAGTCCGCTCGCCACAGCGGACCTACCCACGGGCGATGTTCGTCGGCGCCGGGCTGTGCCTGGTGGTCTTCATCCCGGTGACGATCATCATGGTCGCCACCGTGCCCCGGAACGAGCTGAGCCTGGCTGTGGGCGTGCTGCAGGTGATCGAGGTGTTGCTCGACAGCGTGTCGCTGGGCGTGCTGCTGCCGCTGTTCGCCGCCGTGCTCACCATCGGGGCATGTGCCGGGCTTCCCAACCTGCTGGCGGCGACCGCAGCAGGGATGCATGCGGCGGCTCGTGACGGTCATCTGCCCGAGCGCTTCGACCGCACCAACCGTCGCGGTGTGCCGGTGGTGCTGCTGGTGCTACAGGCGGGGGTCGCCACCATCGTGTCGATCGCCTTCTTCGCCGTCCAGAACGTCAACGTGGCGTTCTGGGTGATCACCGTGATGGGCCTGCAGACGACGCTCGTCTACTACCTCCTGATGTACGGCGCGGTGCTCCGCCTGCGCCGCACCCAGCCCGACACGCCGCGCCCGTTCCGCGTACCGGGCGGTTCGGTCGGGATCTGGATCGTGGCCGGCGGCGGCTTGGTGTTGGCGTTGGCGACACTGGCGCTCTCGTTCGTGCCGCCCTCACAGCTCGAGGACATCCACCCTCTGGTGTTCGACGGCATGCTCGCGTCCGTGATCGTGGCGACTGCGATTTCGGGACTGGTCGTGTCGCGCCGATCGCGGCCGTCACCGGACACACCGGTCAGAACATCGGAGGCCGGCGCTCCAGCAGGGCCTTGACCCCCTCGCGGAAGTCCGGCTCGCCCATCATCTCCGCCAGCAGGCGGCCGGACTCGGCCACCGCCGCCCCCACGTCGCGGTGCTGGTCTGCGTACAGGGCTCGCTTGGTCACCCGCATCGAGGCGGGGGACACCGTGGTGGCCAGGTCCTGGGCGTAGGCCGCCACCCGGTCCGCCAGGTCGGTGGGCTCGACGATGGCGTTGAAGAGGCCCCACCCCTCGGTCTCCTCGGCCTTGAGCCTTCGGCTGGACAGCAGCACGTCGGCCGCTCTCGTCATTCCCACCAGGCGGGGCAGCACCCAGGAGAGCCCGTACTCCGTCGGTAGCCCGAGCTTGCCGTGGGCGGCGCTGAGGGTGGCGCCGCGGGCTGCGAAGCGCAGGTCGGCGTAGCAGGCGAGCACGAGACCTACCCCCGCGCACGGCCCGTTCACGGCGGCGATCACCGGCATGGACAGGCCGTAGTGGTAGGCGAAGTCGGCGTCGAACTCGGGGCGGAACCCGAAGCCGGGCCGGGCCAGGTCCGGTCCCGTGCCCGGGTCGTAGCCGCCGCGCTCGGCGTGGCCCTCCAGGGCCTGGCTGTCGGCCCCCACGCTGAACGCGTCGCCGCTGCCGGTGACCACCACCACCCGCACATCGGGGTCGTCCTCGGCCCGCTGCAGCAGGGCCCGGTACTCGGTGTGCATCCGACCGGTCCAGGCGTTGTGGCGGTGGGGCCGGTGCAGCCATATCGTGGCCACCCCGCCCGCCACCTCGTAGCGCGTGGCGCTGAGCTCCATCCCCAGACACTGCCACGCCCCAGACACTGCCACGCCGAACCCCACCCCCGAACCTGGCATTGGCGCGGCCGTATTCGGCCGTCCTGATGCCAGCTTCGCTCTTGGGGTACTACTCCTCGAGGTAGCGCTGGATGGCGGTGAGGCTGACCTCGGCGTACTCCGGCCGGCAGATGAGCAGGTCCGGCAGCCACGGATCGGGGTGGTTGTAGGTCATGGGCGAGCCGTCGGCGCGCGACACGTGCAGGCCGGCGGCCGCCGCCACCGCCCCGGGGGCGCAGTTGTCCCACTCGTACTGGCCGCCCGAGTGCGCGTAGATGTCGGACTGCCCCAAGAGGATCGACATCGCCTTGGCGCCCGCGGAGCCGAGGGCCACCAGCTGGGCCTCGATCGCCTGGGCGATGATCATGGCCGCCGCCGGAGGGCGCGACCTGCTCACCACCAGGCGAGGTGGCCCGTCACCCCGCTGGGGCAGCGGCGCTGCCGGATCGGTGCAGAACGTCCGTCCCAGGGCAGGCAGGGCCACCGCCGCCGCCGTGGCGATGCCCCCCTCGGTGAGGGCGACGTGCACGGCCCAGTCGTCCCTGCCCTCGGAGTACTCCCGGGTTCCGTCCAGGGGGTCGACTATCCACACCCGATCGGCGCTGAGGCGACTCGGGTCGTCCTTGCCCTCCTCGGAGAGCACGGAGTCGTCGGGGAACTCCTCGTGCAGGGCGGCGACGATGCAGTCGTGGGCCCGGCGGTCGCCCTCGTCACGCAGTGTCCAGGTGTCGACCGACAGCCGGATCAGGTTGTCGCGGGTCTCGACCAGCAGCTTTCCGGCCTCGGACGCTATGCGGGCGGCGGCGGCGTGGTCGGCGGGCGTGGACATGCGGGGGGGTGTGCCGTCTGGGTGTGCGCCGGGCTCAGTCGACGCCGCGGGCGTCGACGAACCCCTGCTGCTCGAGGTGGAGGATGATCTGGTTGGCGGCCTCGTCGGGCGTGGTGCCGGTCGTGTCGACGACGATGTCGGCATCGGTGGGTTCCTCGTAGGGATCGCTGATGCCGGTGAACTCGGCGATGAGGCCCGCGCGCGCCTTCGCGTACAGGCCCTTGCGGTCCCGCTCTTCGCACACCTCGAGCGGCGTGGAGACCCACACCAGGTTGAAGCCACCAAGGGGGGCGATCATGTCACGCACCTCGCGCCGCACCGACTCGTAGGGGGCGATGGGCGCGCACAGGGCGATCCCGCCGTTCTTGGTGATCTCCGAGGCGACGTATCCGATGCGGCGGATGTTGATGTCCCGGTGCTCCTTGGAGAACCCGAGCTCGGAGGAGAGGTGACGGCGGACGAGGTCGCCGTCCAGCAGCGTCACGGGCCGTCCGCCCATCTCCAACAGCTTCACCAGCAGGGCGTTGGCGATGGTCGACTTCCCCGAGCCGCTCAGGCCGGTGAAGAAGACGGTGAAGCCCTGAGCCGCCCTGGGCCGGTACGACCGGCGAAGCTCGGCCGCCACCTTGGGGAAGGTGAACCACGACGGCAGGTCCCGCCCCTCGGCCAGGCGCTGGCGCAGCTCGGTGCCGCTGATGTTGAGGGTGCGCACCCCTGCGGGCACCTCGTCGGAGGGCATGTAGGCGTCCTGGTCCTCGACGTACACCATCATCTGGAACGGCACCATCGCCACGCCCAGCTCGTCGGAGTGCTTGGCCAGCATCTCCTGGGAGTCGTAGGGCCCGTAGAACGGCCGACCCTCCGAGTCCTGGCCGGGGCCGGCGTGGTCGCGTCCGACGATCAGGTGGGTGCAGCCGTGGTTCTTGCGGATGATCGCGTGCAGCACCACCTCCCGCGGCCCGCCCATACGCATGGCCAGCGGCAAGAGGGACAACATGGCGGTGCGGTGAGGGTACTGGTCCATGATCGCCTGGTAGCAGCGCACCCGGGTGTAGTGGTCGACGTCGCCGGGCTTGGTCATGCCCACCACGGGGTGGACGAGAAGGTTCGCCTCCAGGCCCTTGGCTGCCCTCAGGGTGAGCTCGAAGTGGGCTCGGTGCATCGGGTTGCGCGTCTGGAAGGCGACGATCTTGCGCCACCCCAGCCGCTCGAACTGTCCCCTGACCTCGGCCGGGGTCATGCGCAACAGCGCGTAGTCGTAGTGGACCGGTTGCTGCACAGCCTCGACGGTCCCCCCGACGTAGTAGGGGTGGCTGCGCTGCAGCAGATATGCGACGCCGGGGTGGAGGAGGTCGGTGGTGCCGAAAACGGACCTGGCCTCGGCCTCGAGGTCGGGCCGCCACACCTCGTTCACCGTCAGCACCGCCAGCATCACCCCCTCGGGGTCGCGCAGCGCCACCCGGGTGCCCGCCTCCAGCCGTTCGGCCAGGTCCTCGCTCACGTCAAGGGTGATGGGGATCGGCCACAGGGTGCCGTCGGCCAACCGCATGGACTCGCACACCGCCTGGTGGTCGGCCTGCCCCATGAACCCTCGCAACGGCGATAGGCCGCCGTTGGCCAGCAGCTCGAGATCGCACATCTGGCGTTCGGTCAGGTCCCAGTCGACGAAGCTCGCCGACTGTGCCCGCAGCTCGGCGGCCCGCTCGGGCGTGGCGTAGAGGTCAACGAGCTCGCCGCCGTGCGGTGCGATCAGGTGAGTGGGCATGACGGCTCCTGGACGTGGTCGGGGGGCATTGCGGGCAAGGGCGGCGCGGGCCCCACACCGTGCCCGACCCGCCCATTCAACGTCAACGTGGCCGCCATCATCCCTCACGCCGCTCGGCTGGTTCCGTCACGAGAGCGACAGGTAGTCGTGATGCAGCCGAAAGGTGTGCCCGATGACACATCCGGGCCGGTTGGGCTACGGTCGGTCGATCCCAGACGGTCGCGTCGTGCTGTTTGCCGTCGCGAGGGGCGACCGGGCGTCGGGGGGATAGCCGACAAGTGGAGGGGATCATGAGGAAGACCAGATGGTGGCAGCTGCTCGCTGCACTGCTCGCCCTGACCGTGCTGGCTGCGGCATGTGGCGACAGCGACGACGACGCTGACGACGGGACCGGGGAGGGCGAGGAAGAGGCCGCCACCGAGACCACTACAGCCGACGGCGAGTCAGAGGTCACGCTGGTCCAGGGCGAGGGCTCGCTGCTCGATGCCGTGATCGAGCGGGGCACCCTGCGATGCGGCGTGAGCGGCGCCGCCGTGGCCTTCTCCGAGACCCAGGCCGACGGGAGCGTCACCGGGTTCGACGCGGACTTCTGCCGAGCCCTTGCCGCAGCCTTGCTGGGCGACGCCAACGCCGTCGAGTTCTCGGCCCTCACCGCAGCCGAGCGCTTCACCGCGCTGTCTGCCGGTGACGTCGACGTGCTGTTCCGCAACACCACGTGGACCCAGAGCCGCGACACCGACCTGGCGCTCGACTTCGGGCCCACCACCTACTACGACGGGCAGCAGGTCATGGGCCGGGCTTCCGACGGCTTCTCGGCGGACTCCACCATCGCCGACCTGGAGGGTGCGGTGGTGTGCACCAACGCAGGGACCACGACCGAGCTGAACATCAGCGAGCGCACCGCCGCCGAGGGCGTCACCATCACGCTCAACACGTTCGAGGACTTCGAGATCGTGATGGAGCAGTTCCTGGCCGGCTCCTGTGACGTGGTCACCACCGACGGCTCCGGCCTGGTGGGCAACAAGGCGTCGCTGCAGCCCGAGGGCGAGGAGTGGTTCATCTTCCCGTCCCAACCCATCTCCAAGGAGCCATTGGGACCGGCCTACGTCCAGAACGACTCGATCTGGGCCGACGTCGTCAACTGGCTCGTGTACGCGCTGATCATCGCCGACGAGAAGGGCGTCACCTCGGCCAACGCCGCCGACATGGCGGCGACTCCGCCCGACGACGAGGTGGCCCGCCTGCTCGGAGGCGAGGGCGAGCTGCAGACCGTGATGGGCCTTCCGGCCGATGCCTGGCTGCAGGCCATCTCCCAGGTGGGCAACTACGACGAGATCTACGAGGCCAACCTGGTACCCGTCGGGCTCACCCGCGAGGGTTCGTTCAACGCGCCCTTCACCGAGGGCGGGCTGATCTACGCGAACCCGGCACGCTGATCACCGACTGACCGGGGGCCGGGCCGAGGGGGTCCCGGCCCCCGGTCCCCGTCGGTGTGAGCTCCGCCCCGGGGACATCTCCGGAGGCGGATTGAGGGGGCAGATGAAAGGGGCTAGGCACTCGTGACGGCGACCGCCCGTCCCCGCGTCGAGCACCAACGGCCGCCGCTGTGGCGCAACGTCGCGTTCCTCAAGTGGGCGGCTCAGCTGCTCGCCCTGGCGCTCGTCATCTTCGTGATGTTCCTGCTGGCCGACGAGGCCGGTGAGAACCTCGAGGCCAACAGCGTCCGAACCAGCTTCGACTTCCTGTCCGAGCCGATCGGCATCCAGATCGCCGAGGGCATCGAGACCCGCCCCGCCACCGGCGCCCAGGCCCTGTGGGTGGGCATGGTGAACATGCTGCGGATCAGCGTCGTGGGGATCGTGTTCGCCACCATCCTCGGCGTGCTGGTGGGGATCAGCCGCCTGTCCGGCAACTGGCTGGTCAGCAAGGTGGCCACGGTCTACGTGGAGACCATCCGCAACGTCCCCCTGCTGGTGCAGATCGTCTTCTGGCTGGTGGCGATGAACGTCCTCAGTCCCGTCACCTTCGGGATGGGCCCCATCTCGGGATGGTTCCACGTGTCCCAGAAGGGGTTGTCCTTCCCCCGTGTGTACGGGCAGGACGGCTTCTTCCAGTGGTTCGCCTTCGCCATGGTGGGCCTGATCGCTGCCTGGCTCTCATATCGCTGGCGGATGCGGGTCAAGGACCGGACCGGCCAGGAGTCCCACGCCTTCGCCTGGGCAGGGGGGGCCTTCCTCGCCTTCGCCGTCGTGGGCTGGTTCGCGCACCCTGCGCTCGGCTGGTTGGGCGCTGCCTTCGGTTCGATCTCCGACTTCTTCGACTCGCTCCCGAACTACACGATCCAGATCGTCCTGGCCGCGGTCGCCATCGGTGCCGCCGCCTGGTGGATCAGGCGCTTCCTCGCGGGTCGTCGCACGCCGGCGGGTCTGGCCAAGCTCACCGATGACGATGTCTTCCGCATGGTGTTCGCCGGGATCGCCGCCGGCGCTGCTGCCATCGTCGTGTTCGCCTGGCCGGGCCTGGCCAGCTGGCTGGGCAACTCCCTCACCGACCTGTTCGCACTCCTGGAGCGACGATTCAGCTTCGACAACTCCGGGGCGCCGATCGGGGCGGCGCGACCCGACATCATCCAGACCGGGGCATTTCCCAACTACGGGCCCTCGGGTTGGAACATGACCCCCGCCTTCTTCGCGGTGTTCGTAGGGGTGACGGCCTACACGGCCGCCTTCATCGCCGAGATCGTGCGGGGCGGGATCCTGGCCGTGCCCAAGGGGCAGAGCGAGGCGGCCGGGGCCGTGGGGCTCAAGCGCGGCCAGGCCCTCCGATTCGTGGTGCTCCCCCAGGCCTTCCGCATCATCCTTCCGCCGCTGGGCAACCAGTACCTGAACCTGGCCAAGAACACCTCTCTTGGCATCGCCGTGGGCTACGCCGACCTGGTCCAGGTGGGCCAGACCCTCTACAACCAGACCGGTAACACGCTGCAGGTGATCCTGATCTGGATGCTCTTCTACCTCACCGTGTCGCTGTCGATCTCGTTCGTGGTGAACACGGTCAATCGCCGCATGGCGTTGGTGGAGCGCTAGGTCATGGCCACCTCGGACCCGGGAGGCGAGATCCTCGGCCGTGGCGATGCCAGCCTGCTGGCCCTGCGGGCCGAGCCCGAGCCCGAGGTCGAGTACGCACCGAGCGAGCGACCCCCCGAGCGCCCGCCGAAGGGCCCCTGGCGGTGGGCCAGGGACAACCTCTTCTCCTCGGTCTTCAACTCGATCCTGACCGTCGTCACCGCGCTGGTGGTCGTGCTCGTGCTGCGCGGCCTGACCGGGTTCATCTTCGCCCCCGAGCGGCAGTGGCGGTCGGTGGGGGTCAACCTCCGCCTCTACATGACCCAGGCCTACCCCGAGGAGCAGTACGTCCGCATCTGGGTCGTGTTCGGCATCATGGTGGCCCTGGCCGGTCTCTCCTTCGCCTTCTGGAAGGCGGGCGGGCCCATGCCGGTGCGCCGCATCACCGGGTTCGTGATGGGCATGGCCGGGATCGGAGCGCTGGTCGTAGTGGTGGGCCCCTTCGTGGCCGTGCCCACCAAGCTGGTGTGGCTGGCCGTGGCCGGAGCGTTCTTCGCGGTGGCCGCAGCAGTGCACGCCCGCGACTGGTCCAAGCGCACCGAGGTGGGCTCGATGCGCGTCTGGTTCAGCGTGCTCGTGCTGATCATCGTGGCGGTCTGGGTCGTGCCCTTCGGCCACCACGCCTTCGTGGACGGCGCCGTGCAGCCCAGCGAGTCCGGCACCGTGGCCATGTCCACCAAGGTTCCCCTCACGGTGATGGCGGTGGTGCTGGTGGCCGCCTACTGGGTGGGGATCGCCCTGCGCGACCGCATCCCGGCCAACGCGGCCAAGGGCGTGCTTGCCCTGGCCTGGCTGCTGTCGGTCCCGTTCAACCTGTTCGTCATCCTGCGCGACCCCGACTGGGACTACAGCCGCGTCCTGAGCGTGTGGCTACCCCTGTTCGCCCTGTTCGCCGTCGGCGGTGGAGTGCTGTGCTGGTTCGCCGCCAAACCCGCCCATGCCGACAGCGGCCGGCTGCTGGGCGGGCTGATACTCGTGGCCGGCGGGCTGATCTACCTGCTCACCTACCTCGGTCTCCTACCGGGGATGCTGCAAGCCGTGCGGCTCAGCATCCTGCTGCTGGGGCTGTTCGTGTTGGGGGGCCCGACGTTCGGTGGCGCCGCAGGGGCCCGACGGCGCTACGTGGCCGCCTGGGTGGTGTTCATCGGCTTGTTCTATTACTTCATGGCGGCCATCAACGCCCCCTCCACGGTCCGGGTCAACACCGAGCTGTTCCTGGGCGGCCTGTCCATCACCATCCTGGTGGCGGCCTCCACCATGATCATCTCGTTCCCCATCGGGGTGCTGCTGGCCCTCGGGCGAACGTCGAGGATGCCCATCTTCCGGGTGTTGTGCACCACCTACATCGAGATCGTCAGGGGTGTCCCCCTCATCACGATCCTCTTCTTCTTCAGCGTGATGCTCGACCTGTTCCTGCCCTCGGGCATGTCGATCGCCGAGATCATGGCCGTCACCCTGGGCTACTCCCTGTTCTCGGCCGCCTACCTGGCCGAGAACGTACGGGGGGGGCTGCAGGCGGTGCGGCGTGGGCAGTACGAGGCGTCGCAGGCCCTGGGCATGACCGCCGTGCAGACGACCTCGTTCATCGTGCTGCCTCAGGCCCTGCGGGCCGTCATCCCCGCGTTGGTGGGTCAGATGATCGCAGTGTTCAAGGAGACGTCGCTGCTGGCCATCGTGGGCGTCTTCGACTTCCTGTTCATCGCCAACAAGGTGGTGGGCACGCAGTCGGAGTTCTTGGGGGCACGGCGCGAGAACTTGCTGTTCGTGTCCTTCGTGTACTGGATCTTCACGTTCTCCATGTCACGCGCATCGCTGCGCCTGGAGAAGAAGCTGGGAGTAGGTGAGCGATGACCGACGAGACCATCCCCGAGGTGTCGGGCGCCGTACCGGAGCGCCTGGCCGACCAGGACGACATCATCATCTGCGAGGGCGTCAAGAAGTGGTTCGGCGACTTCCAGGCCTTGCGCGGCATCACGGCGACGATCAAGGAGCAGGAGGTCGTGGTGGTGCTGGGGCCCTCGGGCTCGGGCAAGTCGACGTGGATCCGCTGCCTCAACCGCCTGGAGGCCCATCAGGAGGGCACGATCGTCATCGATGGCGTGGAGCTGACCAACGACACGCGCAACATCGAGAAGATCCGCAGCGAGGTGGGGATGGTCTTCCAGCAGTTCAACCTGTTCCCTCACCTCACCGTGCTCGACAACGTGACCCTGGCCCAGCAGTGGGTGCGCAAGCGGCCTCGCGAGATGGCCAACTCGGTGGCCATGGCGCTGCTGGACCGTGTGGGCATCCCCGAGCAGGCTGGCAAGCACCCGGGCCAGCTCTCGGGCGGCCAGCAGCAGCGTGTGGCCATCGCCAGGGCCCTGGCCATGGACCCCAAGATCATGCTCTTCGACGAGCCCACCTCCGCGCTCGACCCAGAGATGATCAAGGAGGTGCTGGACGTGATGAAGGAGCTGGCCCGCTCCGGAATGACGATGATGGTGATCACCCACGAGATGGGCTTCGCTCGTGAGGTGGCGGACCGGATCATGTTCATGGAGGCGGGCGAGATCGTGGAGCAGGGAACTCCCGAGCACTTCTTCACCAACCCCACCGAGGATCGCACCAAGCTGTTCCTGAGCCAGATCCTGTAACAGCTGCCTGTGCGCGCCCTTCGCGCCCTGCTCGGCAGTACACCGTGCTCCTGTGACCCGTGTCGCCAGCGCGTCCCGCCGATGGGGCCTCAGCCCCATCGGTTGCGCCTGGCATCATCTGCGCCATGACCAGCCAGCTGCACGCCGTGACCTTCGACGCCAGTAATGCCGCCGAGCTCGCCGGCTTCTGGGCCGCGGTGGTCGGTGGGGAGGTGGCCGAGGGCGCCAACGAACAGTGGGCCCAGGTCCACAGCAAGGGCTCGCCGATGTTGCTCTTCCTGCAGGTGCCGGAAGGCAAGACGGCCAAGAACCGCTGCCACATCGACCTGGACACCGACGACCTGGAAGCGGAGGTGGCGCGTCTCGTCGGCCTCGGGGCCGAGCGGGTGTACAGCAAGGACGAGTGGGGCGTGCAGTGGTCGACCTTGCGGGACCCGCAAGGCAACGAGTTCTGCGTGGCCGTGCACGGGTAGTTGTTTCTACCAGCGCTGCCTGCCCCTTTCTACGTGAGCCAGGCCCTGCGCGGCGTCTACGTGGTCGATCTCTCCAGCGCAGTGCTGGACCGGGCACGCTCGTACCAGGTCGCCGAGCTGGGATCACTCGGTGCGATCCACCTGGCGTCTGCTGATCCGTTCCCTACGGAGCTGACTGACTTCGTCACCTATGACAGCGAGCTCACCGCCGCTGCCAGCGACATCGGGTTCCCGGTCAGCGGTCCTGCATAGTCCGCGGCGCTGGGGCGTCCATCATGGCTCGCCACACCCG
>Ga0299914_10002830_pt1 | contig 12084 bp, 9 predicted proteins | sample RVTome_10_FD_201361 | JGI IMG/M metagenome (GOLD analysis project Ga0299914, IMG submission 201361) | Soil microbial communities from uranium-contaminated site in the Upper Colorado River Basin, Wyoming, United States - RVT153D57 (version 2) ... | reverse complement strand
GGCGGCGGCGCCAGCCCGCCACTCCAGGCAGGCGAGGTAGACGGTCCCGTGCGCGCCGGGCACGCTCGCGGGCGGGGTCGCCGGGTCGAGCCGGTCCAGCTCGAGCGGCTCGGGCACGACCCACAGGCGCCCCGGCTCGGCGCGCGCCTCCACCAGCGCCTCGGCCTCCTCGCCGCTCGGCACCCACACCTCGTCGAGCTGGTTGACCCGCACGATCCAGTCGGCGGGCACCCCGCCGGCGGGGGGCGCCGTGCGGCCCACCCGCAGCCGCCCGGCCGCGTAGGGGTCGAGCAGCCGCCCGGGGCCGTGCTCGATCGAGGCGTCGATCCCGGCGAGCTCGACCAGCGTCAGGTCGGCCAGGCGCTCGCGCTCGGCCGGCGTCACCGCCTCGCGGTAGTGCCAGACGCGGTGGTCGAGTGCCACCCGCGCCCCCTCCTCCAGCAGGCCGCGCACGAACGCGCGCCCCTCGGCCGCCCACCCCGAGGGGTCGGTCAGGGGGCCGCGCCAGGCCACCCGCATCAGGCGGCCCTCGGCCGGCCGGCTCGCCACGGTGCGAGCCGCGCCAGGCGCTCCAGGGCGACGCGCGCGACCCGGCGGTGGTCGAAGCGCTGGACGCGCGCCCGGGCCGCGTGGCCGCGGGCGGCGGCCTCGTCGGGTCGCGCGTGCGCGTGGCGCATGGCCGCGGCCAGCTCATCGACCCGCGGCTCGGCCCAGCGGTGCCCGGCGAACACCGGCACCTCGGCGGCGGCGGCCGGGGAGACGGGGACCAGGTCGTAGCCCACCGGCCAGCCGACCCGCTGGTCGACGAACGCCGCCGGACCGGACCAGGCGGTCGCGATCACCGGGCGGCCCATCGCCATCGCCTCGACCAGCGGGCGCCCCCAGCCCTCGCCGCGCGTCGGGGCCACCACGGCGTCGCAGGCCGCGTAGAGGGCGGGCATGCGCTCGGGCGCCAGCAGGTCCGGCACCAGCACGAGGTCGGCGATCGCGGCCGGGTCGTGCCCGAGCCCGCGCACGAACGCCACGATCTCGCCCTGGATGTCACCGGTCGTGACGCCGCGGCTGGTCGACCAGGCCTTCAGGACCAGGGTCACGTCGTCGTGCGGCGCGAACGCCTCGCACCAGGCCGCCAGCAGCGCGTCCCAGCCCTTTCGAAGCGTCCAGTCGAAGGCGGCGAGGAAGACCGTGCCGTGCGCCCCGGGGATGTCCAGGGGCTCGGCGGCCGCGTCGAGCCGGTCGAGCTCGAAGGGCTCGGGGACGATCGCGAGCCGGTCGCGGTCCACCCCGCTCGAGGCGAAGGCCTCCAGGCCGTGCTCGGTCGGCACCCAGACCTCGTCCATCGCGTTGGCGCGGATCACCCAGTCGGCCGGGATGCGGTCGGTCTCGAACATCGTCCGCCCCACCCGCACCCGCCCGGGCGCGCCGGGATCGAACAGGCGCGCGAAGGTGTGCTGCACCGAGGCGTCCACGCTGCCGAGGGCGCGCTCGCAGAGGGCCGCCAGCCCGCGCCGCTCGGCGGCCGTGACGCCCGAGCGCGGGTTCCACAGCTGGGGCTCGAGCCGCACGCCGGCGCCCTCCTCGACGAGCCCGCGCACGAAGGCGCGCCCGCCGGCCGCGTAGCCCGAGGGGTCGGTCACCGGCCCCCGCCAGACGACGTTCATCGGACGGCCCGGGCGCCGGGCCGGGCCGCCAGCAGGGCCCGCGCGCGCCCCGACAGCGCCGCCCCGGTGGCCGCCACCGAGAAGCGCTCGTGGACCAGCGCGCGGGCGCCGGCCGCCCGCCGCGCCGCGCCCTGCGGGTCCTCGGCCACCGCCCGCATCGCGGCGCGCAGCGAGGCGACGCTCGGCTCGGCGAGCCGCAGGCCGGCGTAGAGGGGGTTGTCGGCCACGAGCGCGGGCGGCGCCTCCACCAGCCCCTCGACGGCGACGGGGAAGGACAGCTCGGGCTCCATCAGCTCCTCGTGGCCGCCGAAGGCGGTCGCGATGACCGGCACGCCGCACGCCGCCGCCTCGAGCACGGGCATGCCGGCGCCCTCGCCGCGGGTGGGCAGCACGAGGGCGTCGGCGGAGCGGTAGAGGGCGGGCATCGCGTCGTGGGCGACCGGGTCGAGCAGCAGGTCGATGTCGGCGACCCCGTCCGGGTCGCGGCCGAGCGCCGCCAGGTGGCGGACGGCCTGGTCCATCACGTCGCCCTGCGCCTCGGCCCCCGCGCCACGGTAGGTGAGCACCCGCAGGCGCACCGGCTCGTCGGCCGCGAACTCCTCCGCCCAGGCCTGCAGCAGCACGTCCCAGCCCTTTCGCCAGGTCCACTCGAAGACCGACAGGAAGGTCACCGGGCCGTCCTCGCGGGGCCCGCGCCGGGGCGCCAGGCGCGCCATGTCCACCGGATACGGCACCACGTGGAGCCGCTCCGGGTCGACCCCGGCGTCCGCGAACGTGCGCGCGTTGAAGCGGCTGGGGACCCAGACCTCGACGGCCGCGTTGCACGCGTCCGCCCACCCGGCGGGAAGGCCCTCGGTCTCGAAGCAGGCGGCGCCGACGACCGGGGTCTGCAGCGCGACCGCGATCTCGTCCCAGACGTTCTGGCCGCTCGCGAGCACCGGCAGGTGGTGGACGACCCACACCCCGGGCTGGAAGTCCTGGCTCGGCAGCGGCAGGTCCGGGGCGGGCAGCCCGGCCGGCGCGGCGTCCGCGCTCAGGGCCCGCACCGGCAGGCCGATGCCCGCGGCCGCCTCGAGGATCCCCCGCCCGGCGGTGGCGTAGCCGCTGCGGCCCGCCAGCGGCCCCCACCAGCCGATGCCCCGGCGCACGGCCCTGCGCCCGAGCACCGCCTCGAGCGCGCCGGCGGGCCGCGGGGAGGTCGGGTCGATCGTGGCCACCCGCGACGCCCGCGCCCCCGCCCGCTCGGCGCCCGCGAGCGCCTCGGGCCCCGCGACGAGCACCGCCTCTGCCGATCCGATGCTCTGGGGACGCGCCCGCCCGGGCCCGAGCACGGCGACCATCGGGCCGCCGCCCTGCGGCGCCGGCAGGAGCTCGCCGTCGCGCAGGTGGCGGAAGGCCTCGGACGCGGGCACGCGCACGACGGGCCGGTTCAGCGCCGCGAGCACGGCGGCGTCGCAGGCCTCGACCGCGTCGTCGGCGAGCGGCCCCGGTGCCGGGTCGCAGGCGGACGGACGGCGCCCCTCGTCGGTCAGGGCGCGCAGCGCCGCCCGCCCGAGCGCGGCCTCGGCGCTCGCGTCGAGCAGCGGCCCCTCCCAGGTGCAGTCCGCCCAGCCGCAGTCCTCCAGGCCGTCCTCGGCGAGCACTGCGTCCCAGTCGGCGGGCCAGAGGTGCCAGCGGCGCCGGAAGGTGACGGCGTTGGCGGAGTCCTCCGCGAACCGGCCCGGGCTCATCGACTCGTGGTGCACGACGACGCTGTCGCCGCGGTAGCGCACCCGCAGGCCGGCGCGCGCCAGCCGCAGGCAGAGGTCGACGTCCTCGAAGCCGTTGCGGTAGGCGGTGTCGAAGCCGCCGGTCTCGCGCAGCGTCTCGCGGCGCGTCGCGCAGCACGCCGCGGTCACCAGCAGGAGGTCCCGCGACCGCGTCGCCACGGGGTGCTCGCCGGGCACGCCGTGGTGGATGTGCAGGGCGACGCCGCCGGGCAGCAGCGCCATGCCGGCGTGCTGCACCCTGCCGTCGGGGTAGAGGAGCCGCGATCCCGCCATCCCGACGGCCGGGTCGTCGAGGGCGTCGATCAGCGGCTCGAGCCACCCGGCGCGGACCTCGGTGTCGCTGTTGAGGAACACGACGACCGGGGCGCCGGCGAGCTCGGCCCCCTGGTTGCAGCCGGCGGCGAAGCCGGCGTTGACCGCGTTGCGGACGACCCGCGCCGAGCCCTCCCAGGCCGCCAGCAGGGGCCCCATCGCCGGGTCGGTCGACGCGTTGTCGACCAGCACGAGCTCCACGCCGTCGAGCCCGGCCGCGGCGAGCGCGTCCAGGCACGGCGCGAGCAGGTCGGCGCGCTCGTGGATCGGGATGACGACCGAGGCCCTGGGCATCTCCCGCGTCATCGGCGCCGGTGGCCGCGACCTGAGCCTGAATCCAGCACCCCTCGCGGCGCGGAGCGCGTGGGGCGCGCTCAAGCCGTCGTCGGCGCTGCCGACAGGGAGGGTGCGCGCCGGGCGGGTCGCCGGCCGCCCGCAACCGCCGACGGAGAGCCCCCATGAGCACCACCGCATCCACCACGGCCGCGCACGCCCGCGCGCTCGAGCTGTGGGGGCAGGGCCGCCACGAGGACGCGCTGGAGGCGATGCGGGGTGCGGTCCTGGCCGGCCTCGACGCCGAGGCCCTCAACGACTTCGGCGTGATCGCCGCGGCGACACTCGGCGAGGACGCCGGGCGCGCCGTCTTCGACGCCCTGCTCGCCCTGTCTCCCGGCGACCCCGACGCGCGCTCCAACCGGGACGCCCTCGGCGAGGCCGCCGGTCCGGCCGCGGGCTGGCGGCGCTCGTCCACGCTGGGCGGCACCGACGCCGACATGCCCGAGCGGGCTTTCCCCGGGATGCCGGCGGCGGCCGTGATGCGCGAGCACGCGCTGCGATACGCCTTCGCCCTCGACCTGGTCGCCGGCCTGCGCGTGCTGGACCTCGGCTGCGGGACCGGCTACGGCAGCGAGATGCTGAGTTGGACGGCCGCGTCGGTGCGGGGCTTCGACCTCTGGACCCCGGCCGCCCACGAGCTGCCGCGCTGGGGCGGCGGGGCGCAGCTTGCCTACGGGCACGACCTGTGCCGCGACGAGCTCCCGAGCGCCGACGCCGCCGTGATGTACGAGGTGCTCGAGCACCTCGCCGACGGCCCGGCGGCGCTGCGCAGGGTCTGGCGGGCGGTCGACCTGCTGGTCGTCTCCTTCCCCAACCCGGTCTTCCACGGCTCGCACCACAACCCGTACCACGTCAACGACTGGTCCCTGGAGCGCGTCGAGGGCGAGGTCGCCGACGCCGCCGCCGTCCGCTTCGACGAGCTCGAGCTGAGCCACTGGCGCCAGGACTACCGGGACGGCTCGGCGGGGATGCTGCTGCCCGGCCGCGACCCGGACGCCTCCTACTGGGTGCTCGTCGCGCGCGGGGTCGCCTGATGCCGGCCGCGACGCGACCGCTGGAGCGGCTCTGGGCCGGCGACTTCGGCGACGCCTACGTCGATCGCAACTTCGACGCCCAGCGCGGGCGGCGCGAGTTCTGGCGCGGGCTCCTCGACCGGATCGAGGCTCGCAGCGCCCTGGAGGTGGGCTGCAACGTCGGCGGCAACCTGGCGTGGATCGCCGAGCGGATGGGCCCGGACCGGGTCGCGGGCGTCGACGTGAACGCGCGCGCCCTCGGCGAGCTGCGGCGCCGCATCCCCGGGATCCGGGCCGAGCTGGCGTCCGCCAGGCGCCTGCCCGCGGCCGACGGCGAGTTCGACCTCACCTTCACGATGGGCGTCCTGATCCACCAGGACCCCGCCGAGCTGCCGGAGGTCATGGCCGAGATCGTGCGCTGCTCGGCCCGCTACGTGCTCTGCGGCGAGTACCACGCCGACCGGCTCACCGAGGTGCCCTACCGTGGCCTGCCGGGCGCCCTCTTCAAGCAGGACTTCGGGGCCCTCTACGCCCGGCGCTTCCCCGAGCTGCGGCTCGTGGACGAGGGCTTCCTGTCGCAGCCCGGGGTGTGGGACGACATCACCTGGTGGCTCTTCGAGCGCGGGCCGGCGGGCGCCTGACCCGCCGGGCCGCGCCGGGGGTCAGCCGCCCCGCAGCGCCGTCAGCAGCGCGTCCGGCTCGAGCGCGTCGCCGGTGAACCGGTCCCTCCAGGCGCCGACGCGATCCTCGTCCCGCCCCGCGGCGCGCAGGGTCTCCCAGAGGTCCTCCGGGCCGACCTCGAAGGGGAAGCGGATCAGCTCGCGGTAGCGCTCGACGTGGGCCGGCTCGCGGACGGCCGCGTTGTCCAGGCAGCGCGCGGAGTCCCACATCACCGTCGTCGCGCCGCGCGCGACGGCCAGGTTCGCGAAGGTCCCCGGGTCGCCGACGACCGCGTCGGCGGCGTCGATCTGCTCGGTCATGCCGGGAGCCCCGGGGGCGTCGCCCCGGACGTAGGTCACCCCGGGCACCCGCGGCAGGCCGTTCTCCTCGACCTGCCCCAGGTGGCGGACCGTCAGCTCGACCGGGGCGTCGAGCAGGCGCTCGAAGACCTCCCGGTTGCGCCGCAGGCGGTACTCGGTCCCGTGGTAGGGCCCGTGCGTCGGCGCCATGAGCACCCGGCGCGGCTCGGCCACCGGCCGGCGGGGCGCGAGCTCGCAGAGTGACCAGCCGATCACGTGGACCGGCAGCGGATAGCCGAAGCGGCGGGCCACCTCCGCGTGCCCCGGGGCAGTGACGAGCGCCCCCGACAGGAGCGGCGAGACCGGGTAGAGCCCGTCCCAGTTGCTCATCAGGCCCGCGTCCGCGCCGTGGGGATAGAGGAAGGCCCTGCCCCCGGCCGCGACGCAGGCCTCGACCAGCGGCAACTTGCCGTGGAAGGGCACGTCGTGGTCGATGAGCACCACGTCGGCGAGCCGCGGATCGGCCTCCAGCCGCTGGCCGGCCCCCGCCAGCGCCCGCGCGATGGCGCGCGACTTGCCCTGGTGGTCCGAGACGTGGACGGCCAGAGCGCGGCGCGCGCTGGCCACCGGCGCGGCGCCCTGGCGGCAGACGAGCCGGCGCAGCACCGGCAGCGCGCCCCCGGCGCCGGACGGGACGAGCCGGTGGTCCTGGGGGACGAGGCCCGCGCCGCGCAGCCGGTCGCGCACCTCCCCGGCGCGCGCGTCGGGCTCCACGACGACGACCGCGCCCGCCACCCCCGCCACGCGGGCGATCTCCGCGGCGAGCGCATCCGGGCGCGAGGTGGCGTCGAAGCACCCCACGTACGCCACCGCCGCGGCGCGCAGCGCCTCGGCGCCGAGGGCCGCCGCGAGCGCCTGGGCCGCGTCGTCGTCGTCATCGTCGCTTCGCTGCGCCACCGCGAGCAGGGCCGGATGCGACGGCGGGTCCTCGCGCTCGGGGACGATCGCGACCACGCCGCCGGCGTCGGTCAGCGCCGCCCCCTCGACGGCGGCGGCCAGGGCGCCTCTCATCTCCCGGTGCTCGTCAGGCGGCGGGGACGCCCGCCGGCGCACCCGCGGGGACCGGGTCGCCGACGCGCCTCGTGTGGCCGAGCCGGTCGACCGGGGCGCGCTCGCACAGCTCTCGCAGCTGGTCGTCCGAGAGCCAGCGGTCGTTGCCGTCGCTCGTGTAGCGAAAGCCCTCCGGGACGGGCCGGCCGCGGGGCGCCAGCTCCTCCTCCCAGGTGGCGAAGGCCGGCTCGATCACGTAGCGGTCGTCCAGCTCCACCGTCGTGCGGGCGTCGTCCTCGGTGATCATCGTCTCGTGGAGCTTCTCCCCTGGCCGGATCCCGACGATCCGCTGGGGCAGGCCGGGGGCCAGGGCGCGGGCGAGGTCGGTGATGCGCATGCTCGGGATCTTCGGGACGAAGATCTCGCCGCCGCGCATCCCGGCGAGGGACGAGAGCACGAAGCGCACCCCGTGGTCGAGGGTGATCCAGAAGCGGGTCATGTCCGGGTGCGTGATCGGCAGCGCGTCGGCGCCCTGGCTGATGAGCCGCTCGAACAGCGGGACCACGCTCCCGCGCGAGCCGACCACGTTGCCGTAGCGCACCACCGAGAAGCGCGGGCCGTCGCCGCCGGCCAAGTTGTTCGAGGCGATGAAGATCTTGTCCGAGGCCAGCTTGCTGGCGCCGTAGAGGTTGACCGGCGCGGCGGCCTTGTCGGTCGACAGCGCGATCACGCGCTCGACGCCCGCGCCGATGGCGGCCCGCACCACGTTCTCGGCGCCCCAGACGTTGGTCCGGATGCACTCGAACGGGTTGTACTCGCCCGTCGTCACGTGCTTGAGGGCGGCGGCGTGGACCACCACGTCGACCCCGCGCATCGCCATCTCCAGCCGCTCGCGGTCGCGCACGTCGCCGATGAAGTAGCGCAGGCAGCGGTGCTCGGCGGGCGACAGCACCGCCGCCATGTCCGCCTGCTTCATTTCGTCGCGCGAGAAGACGATGAGCCTCCTGGGCGCCGACGTGGCGAGGACGTGACGGACGAACGTCTGCCCGAACGAGCCGGTGCCGCCCGTCACGAGGACGGAGCGGCCGGCGAGGTCGAACGATGGGGGTCCAGGCGGCATGAGGGCGGGCATCTCCTTGGGCGGTGGTCCAACCACCGCTTCGGCGCCCGGGTCGGGCGACTCAAGCCCAGCGCCCCTCGCCGTGACCGTCGTGGACGTCGGGCTCGGCAACGTCGGCTCCGTCGTCGCCGCGCTGCGCCGGGTGGGCGCCGAGCCGATTCCGAGCCGCCTGCCGGACGACGTGGAGGCCGCCGGCGCGCTGGTGCTCCCCGGCGTCGGCGCCTTCGGGCAGGGGATGGCCCGGCTGCACGAGGCCGGCCTGGTGGAGCCGATCCGCCGGCACGTCCTGGAGCGCGGGCGCCCGCTCCTGGGCATCTGCCTCGGCATGCAGCTCCTGGCCGGCCGCGGCGAGGAGCACGGCCACCACGAGGGCCTCGGGATCGTCCCCGGAGCGGTCGTGCGGCTGCCCGAGCGGCCGGGCCTGCGGGTCCCGAGCATCGGCTGGTGCGACGCGGACTCGCGGGCGCCCGCGCTCGTCCCCGCCCGCCCCTTCTACTTCGTGCACTCCTTCCACATGGTCGCCGACGACCCGGCCGACGTGGTGGCGACCTTCGACCACGGCGGCCCGGTGACCGCGGCGGTGGCGCGCGGGTCGGCGCTCGGCGTCCAGTTCCACCCCGAGAAGAGCCACGACGCCGGCCTCGACCTGCTGGCCGCCTGGGTGGCCCGGAGCGCCGCGTGACCCGCCCGCGCGTCATCCCGGTCCTGCTCGTGAAGAACGGGCTGCTGGTGCGCAGCGAGGGCTTCTCGGTCCACCAGGACGTCGGCAACCCGATGGCCACGGTCCGGCGCCTGTCCGGCTGGGGCGTGGACGAGCTCGTGCTGCTCGACATCGGCCGCGACGACCGCCACGACCTGCGCCGCGACGACCTGCACGAGCGCCTGTCCGGCTCCACCATGCTCGACGTCCTGGAGCAGGTGGCCCGCGAGTGCCTGGCGCCGCTCACGGTGGGCGGCGGCATCCGCACGCTCGACGACATCGCCGCCCGCCTGGCCGCGGGGGCCGACAAGTGCGCCCTCAACACCGCCGCGGTGGACGACCCGTCGCTGGTCACGCGCGCGGCGCAGCGCTTCGGCGCCCAGTGCGTGGTGGTCAGCATCGACGCCGCGCGGCGCGAGGACGGCGGCGACGAGGTGATGGTGGAGGGCGGGCGCCGGCCGACCGGGCTCGACCCGGTCGCCTGGGCGGCGCAGGCCGCGCGCCTGGGCGCCGGCGAGGTCCTGCTCAACAGCGTCGATCGCGACGGCGCCGGCGGCGGCTACGACCTCGACCTCGTGCGCCGGGTGGCGGCCGCGACCCCGGTCCCGGTGATCGCCTGCGGCGGCGCCGGGCGCTTCGCGCACCTGGCGGAGGGGCTGGCGGCGGGGGCCGCCGCCGCGGCCGCGGCCAACATCTTCCACTTCACCGAGCTCAGCTACCCCCGCGCCAAGCGGGCCTGCGCGGACGCAGGCTTCCCGGTGCGCCCGGTCACGCTCGGCAGCCGCTGGTTCCCGCGCGAGCCGGTGCACGACCTGGCCGAGCGCGACGCGCGCCTGGCCGCCCGGCGCGAGCTGGCCCGCGTGGGCCCGCCGCGCGAGCGCGCGCCACGGCGCACCACCCGCTGGTGCTCGCGCTGCGTCTACCCGTCGTCGAGCGCCGTGGCGCTGCAGTTCGACGCCGACGGCCTGTGCACCGGCTGCCGGGCCGCCGCCGAGAAGGTCGAGATCCCCGCCGCCGAGTGGGACCGGCGCCTGGAGCTGCTGGCCGCCGAGCTGGAGGCGGCGCGCAGCCGCGACGGCAGCCGCCACGACTGCGTCATCCCCGTCAGCGGCGGCAAGGACAGCCACTTCCAGGTGCACGTGGTCAAGGAGCTGGGCTTCCGGCCCCTGCTCGTCACCTACGACGGCAACAACTGGACCCCGGCGGGCCTGCGCAACATGCGCGCGATGAGGGAGCGCTTCGGCGTCGACCACGTCGTCTGCAGCCCCGGCGTGGACGTGCTGCGCCGGCTCAACCGGCTCGGGGTCGAGGTGATGGGCGACATGAGCTGGCACGCCCACGTCGGGATCATGACCACGCCGGTGCGCGTGGCGGCGCAGTTCGGCATCCCGCTGATCCTCTGGGGCGAGCACGGCTACGCCGACCTCGGCGGCCACTTCTCGATGCGCGACTTCCCCGAGATGACCTACCGCCACCGCCTGGAGCACTTCGCCCGCGGCTACGAGTGGAGCTGGTTCGTGGGCCTGGAGGGGCTCGAGCCGGCGGACATGCTGCACTGGCGCTACCCCGACGACGCGACGCTGATGAGCCTGGGCCTGCGCGGCCTGTACCTCGGCAACTACGTGCGCTGGGAGGCCAACGAGCACACGCGCCTCGTGATCGACCGCTACGGCTTCGAGCCCAGCGAGGAGCCCTTCGACCGCACCTACCGGCGCATGTCCAACCTCGACGACATGCACGAGAACGGGGTCCACGACTACCTCAAGTGGATCAAGTTCGGCTACGGCCGCTGCACCGACCACGTCTGCAAGGACATCCGCGCCGGGCTGATGAGCCGCGAGGAGGGCGTCGAGCTGGTGCGCGCGTACGACCACGTCAAGCCGCGCGACCTCGCCCGCTGGCTCGAGTACACCGGGACCACCGAGGAGTGGTTCGACGCGATGGCCGACACCTTCCGCGACCCGCGGGTCTGGGGACGCCGCGACGGGCGCTGGGTGAAGGCCGACCCGTGGGACTCCGAGACGCAGGTGGCCGCCGCGTGAGGACGGTCCTGATCGTCCAGGCGCGGATGGGCTCCTCGCGCCTTCCGGGCAAGGTGCTGATGGAGGTCGGCGGCGAGACGATGCTCGGCCGGGTGGTCCGCCGGGCCTCGCGGGCGGCCCTCGTGGACGAGGTGGCCGTCGCGACCTCCACCGCCCCCGGCGACGACGCCGTGGACGAGCACGCCGCGGAGCTCCGGGTCACGTGCGTCCGCGGCTCCGAGGGCGACGTGCTCGACCGTTTCCGGACGGCCGCGGAGGCCCTGGGCGCCGGCGTCGTCGTTCGCGTCACGGCCGACTGCCCGATGATCGACCCCGGGCTGGTCGACGACGTCGTCGGCGCCCTGCGCGACGCGCCCGGCGCCGACTTCGCCGCCAACACCCTGGAGCGCACGTACCCCCGAGGCCTCGACGTCGAGGCGGCCACCCGGGCCTGCCTGGACCGCGCCTGGCGCGAGGCCCGCGAGCCATGGGAGCGGGCGCACGTCTTCCCGTACGTCTACGCCGATCCGCAGCGCTTTCACCTGGTGAGCGTGCGCGGCGACGAGGACCGCTCGGGCCACCGCTGGACGGTCGACACCGCAGAGGACCTCGCCATGGCTCGCGCGCTCTGCGCCCGCCTGCCCGGCGGCGGCCTGCGCGCCGGCTGGCGCGAGGCGCTCGCGGCCGTCGAGCGCGAGCCGGGGATCGCCCAGCTCAACGCACGCGTCGCGCAGAAGGAGCCGGCCGCCGGATGACGCTGCGCGCGGACGAGATCCGCCCTCACGAGCACCTCGCCGCCCAGGAGGCGGCATTCGCCCGCGACGTCGCGCGCCTGCGCGAGCGCGCCGCCGAGTTCGTCTCCGTGGCGTGTCCGGCCTGCGGGGCCGACGAGCCGGGGCCGGGACTCGCCAAGGACGGGTTCACGTGGCCGCGGTGCGGCCGCTGCGCCACCCTCTACATGAGCCCGCGCCCCACGCCGGCGGTCATGGACGAGTACTACGCGACCTCCGAGAACTACCGGGTCTGGGCGACCGCGATCTTCCCGGCCTCCGAGGAGGCCCGGCGCGAGAAGCTGCACCGCCCGCGCCTGGCGCGGCTGCTGGAGCTGTGCGCCGAGTGGGGCGTGCGCCCGGGCACCCTGCT
>Ga0299914_10002829_pt1 | contig 12090 bp, 16 predicted proteins | sample RVTome_10_FD_201361 | JGI IMG/M metagenome (GOLD analysis project Ga0299914, IMG submission 201361) | Soil microbial communities from uranium-contaminated site in the Upper Colorado River Basin, Wyoming, United States - RVT153D57 (version 2) ... | reverse complement strand
CGCAATGAGACCGACCGGCATCATCGGAGCTTCGCCCGGCGGAATCGGAACCGCAGTCATGCAGTCGTCGATGCGCAGCGTGCTGAGCTTCCTCGATGCTCCTCAGTTGAATGCGCCCGAGGCATACGTCACGTTCCGCGACGACGTGTTCAGCAACGACGGTGAGGTTCGCGACGCCGCCACGGCGAAGTTCCTTCGTCACTTCATGGAGGAATATGACGCGTTCGTGCAACGTGTACTCGCCGTCACGGCGCCGGGGCACATCGGCGACAATCTCCCCGAGATCCGGCGTTGAGAGTTTGACGCTCATGACGACGTCATCGCGACCATTCTCGGCCGCTGAACCAGACGGAGAATCTCGGTCCGAGGTTCGGTTCGTGAACACGCGCTTCGATCCCAATCTCACGCCGTTCCACGACATCGCGATGGAGATGGCAGCGAGGTTCGGGTACTCGGCCGCGTTGTCGTTGGATCCACGGCTTGCCGAACTGCTGCGGCTTCGCGTGGCCCAGCTCAATCCGTGCCCGTACTGCCTGATCCTGCACAGCCGAGTAGCGGACGAGCTGAGTATCCCGGCCGAGGTCGTCGCGCATCTCGCAGGGTGGCGCGAGAGTGCCATGTTCTCGCCCATTGAGAAAGTCGCGCTCGCCTACTGCGAGGGTCTCACGACATACGACATCGCGCGATTCCCTGAACTGCACGACGCGCTACGGACCCATTTCGACGAGAAGGAGGTCGCCGAGATCGCCGCGGTGGTCATCAACATGAACGTCTGGACTCGGCTCAAGCTCGCCCAGGGCGCCACACCAGCCGCAGACGAGGTGCTGCGCCCTGCGAGTCCGTCCGATTGACCGAGCAACGCTCTCCAGGAGGTGTCCCATGCACGATGAGCAGAACCCGACAAACGACGCAGGTGCCACGACCAAGCCAGACGGACGAGCCCGAAGCGGCATCATCCGTTCCATCGCCCACTGGTTGGCGGAAGACGACGGCATGCTCCCAGATGAAGGGCGCCTCGCACCGTTCGACGGAGCGACCGCATGGCTCAACTCCGAGCCGCTTACCCCTGAGGGACTCCGCGGCCGGGTTGTCCTCGTCGACTTCTGGACCTACACCTGCGTCAACTGGCTTCGAACGCTCCCGTACATCCGGGCATGGGCATCGAAATACGAGGACGCCGGCCTGACCGTCGTGGGCGTGCACACGCCCGAGTTCGGCTTCGAGAGCGACATCGACAACGTGGTCGCGCAGACCCGCAACCTGGGCGTCGAGTATCCCGTCGCGGTCGACAGCGGATACCGGGTGTGGGGCGCCTTCGAGAACCGGTTCTGGCCTGCGGTCTACATCGCCGACGCGGACGGCCGTGTCCGGCACCACCATTTCGGCGAGGGCGAGTACGCGCAGACCGAGATGGTCATTCAGCGTGTCCTCCTCGACACCGGAGCACAGGATCTCGACCTGGACCTGGTGGCGGTCGAGCCTCGCGGACTCGAGGTCGCAGCTGACTGGCAGACGCTGCGATCACCCGAGACCTACCTCGGGTACATCCAGAGCAGCGGTTTCGCGTCGGAGGGAAGAGCGCCGCTCGACCTGCCGCATGAGTACAGTGCGGCTTCCTTGCTGCCGCTCAACTCGTGGGCCCTGTCGGGGAACTGGACCGTCGCCCGGCACGCCGCCGGCTCGAACGCACCCGGCGCCCGGATCGCGTTCCAGTTCGCCGCCCGCGACCTCAACCTCGTCATGGGCCCACGGGCCAGGGGCGGCGCCATACCGTTCCGCGTCACCCTCGACGGCCAAGCCGTGGCCGACTCCAACGGAACCGACGTGGACGCCGACGGCCGTGGGATCGTCCGCGATCAGAACACGTACCAGCTCATCCGCCAGCCCGGTCCGATCACGGACCGCAGGTTCGAGATCGAATTCCTCGAAACCGGAGCAGAGGTCTACTGCTTCACGTTCGGCTGATCGTGGCCGGGCATGAGCACCTGACCGAGCACCGCGAGAACCCACGATCATCCACACGAATCTGGTCAGCCAGTCGCACGGACCGTGCGACACGAGATAGGAGCACCTGATGGGTCTACTGGAACGCATCTTCGGTCGGAAGGTCGAACTCGAACCCGAGCCTGCACCGGCCGGCATCCCGCACAGAGACGCCGCAGCCGTCGAACGATACGAGCAACTGCTGCGCACTGCACCACAAGACGTCCTCGAGCAGGCGCATGTCGAAGCATTCGAACGGCTCACCCCCGCCCAACTCGACCTGCTCTACGAACGACTCACCACGACCGCAACGACCGACGACGAGCGACCGGCCGACGCCCGCCCCGAGAGCCTCGCGCACGCGGCAGCCAGAGCAGAACGTCGGCAACCTGGCACAATCGCACGGACGCTCGACGAGACACAGGCGCGAGCCGGGATGAACGCGGTCGTGGGTTACTCCATCCTCGACGCCGTCGTGTGGTACTCGCTCGCCTCGGTCGCGTGGAGCACCTGGAGCCTCCCTCCCGATGACACCACCGACGCGCCCCCGTCCGGCGAGTTCGACGCCGGGAGCAGCTTCGACCTCGGCCTCTGACTGCAAGACCAAGCGCAACGAAACAGGTCGCCACGGGCCCCGGCGCGCTGCGTGCCCAGCGCCGCACGAGCAGTGACCATCAGACAGTTCGTGCTCGAACTGCTTCAGGTAGTCGATGCGCGAAGCCAGATGTCAAGCCGTGCATTGCCGAGGTCGAGAGATCTAGCGAGCCTATAACCCTAGTACGACAGAGACGGTTCTAGTCCCGTCCAACGCCATCGATGAAGTCCCGAGGGCAAATCCACAAGTCGTCGAAACACGGGCTGATCAGGGTTTTGTAGGGCGGACGGGACTTGAACCCGTGACCGATGGACCCTCCCGGGACTACTCCCCCGGCTCACAAGCCGGGGTCATTGCTCGACCGATCTCGACATGATCGGGGGTTTCTCGCCGATCCTGAAACTGCACCTCCCAGACTACTCGGGATGTCTCGGAACAACTCGACCGGACTCGGATCGAATAAACGTTGGATAACCGTAAACTGTTCGAGTCCCCAGCCAGCGTTCATGGCTCGACCTCAAGTCGGCGCTCCGGCTGTTCGAGGAGCAGCCGGCACGCCAGCGGACCACAGCATCGAGTCACCAAGACCTTCAGCAATCCCGCGTCGTCTGTGATGGTTTCGATCTAGTTGATTTCCTGCTCGTCATTCCGAGTCTGGGTCGTGCTTAAGGTGAGCGCTGCGGCCACATGCTCTCGGAGAACGGGCAACACGTCGGACGCAAACCACGGATTGCGGGCCTGCCACCGAAAGTTCAGCGGGGAAGGATGAACCAGCGGGATGATGCGCGGTAGATACTCGTCGAAGGCGTGAACCGTTTCGGTGAGATTCCGTTTCGTGCGGCCTGCGAGGTAGTGCTGCTGGGCGAACTGGCCGATCAGTATGGTCAGCTGGATCGCGGGCATCAAATCGAGAAGCGGCGCGTGCCAGCGACCGGCAAACCCTCTCCGGGGTGGCAAGTCGCCGCTGGCGCCTTTGCCTGGGTAGTAGAAGTCCATAGGAAGCAGCGCGAATACACCGGGATCACGGAACTGGGTCTCAGACACTCCGAGCCAGTCGAAGAGTTTGGTGCCGCTGGCGTCATTCCAAGCGATACCGCTCTCCTGGGCCTTGCGGCCGGGCGCTTGGCCAATCACGGCGATTCTCGCGCCTGGCCCCGCCGCGTAGAGCGGCAGGTAGCCGAGGTCCGAAGCCCAGCTGTTCTCCGGATCAGTGATGATCTCCTCGTGGATGGTCTCGTAACTCACTGCTACTCCTTCTGACTGCGGCCCAGGGCGCGACTGGGTGAGCAGCGGCGTGATCACACTGAGCTATCCGCGCCCATCCGCGCCCTACCCGAAGCAGATTATGGACTCTCTAGCGCGCTTGGCGACGGCGACAATCTACCCATCTAGACCTACAAGTCGTCTCTCGAATGCACGCAATGGACTATATAGTCCCATAATAGGGAGTGAGCGGCGTTGACCAGTTGGGAGGGCTTGATGACGACACACTTCGCGGAAGTCTTGGCCCGCGAAAGCGCTTGTCTGGCCGGCGTCACTAGCGGAGCAAAGCTCGCCACGTGGCGTCGCCACGTCGTCGAGGAGCTGATGACCCCGCAGTCGCCCTACGCGTTGGCGTTCCAGCAATCAGGTGATGTGCCCGACCGAGAAGACTTCCTCGATCAGTGGCGTGAGCTCCTCGCGGAGACGGTCGGCCGGCTGCTGCAGTCCAACGCCACGAGGGCCACACACTGTCCCACTTCACGAGCCCCGAGGGCCGATGTTGATGCCCAGAAGACTGCCGTGCTGATTCTGGCAGCGCTTCATGGCGGCCTCACCCTAAGTCAACTCGCAAACGACCCTCGGCCGCTCAACGCCGCGCTCGACCTCGCCCTCGTGCCATTTGCGGTGACCGAGGACAACACCCCCGCAAGAACAGGGAGCAAGTTGCCCACTTAGTAGCATGGACATATGATGACGACCGCTGACTCGCACACTGGCAGACGCCTGACGGCGCGCGGTGCAAAGACGCGGGCAAGGATCGTTGCCGCGGCGGCCGACCTCATGTACATCCAGGGAGTCGGGGGTACCACGCTCGACGATGTGCTAGCCGCAACCGGAGTGAGCAAGTCGCAGCTCTACCATCACTTCGACGGCAAGGACGCGCTCGTGCGAGCCGTGATCGACCACACAGGAGAACGCGTTCTACGGCGTGAGCGCGATGCCCTCGGCCACGTCTCGACGATCTCAGGCCTGCGGCGCTGGCGGGATGCATTGGTACTGAACAACGCCCTACAGCACGGCGCCTACGGCTGTTCGCTCGGCGCGCTGGCCTCCGAGGTTTCCGATAACGACGATCTTGCGCGCCAGACCCTGACTCAACTCTTCGGGGAGTGGCAGGGACTCCTGGCTGATGTGTTGCGCCGGCTTCAAGACAGTGGTGTGCTTTCGTCTGAGGCCTCCGTCGACCAGCTCTCAACCGGGCTCATGGGCGCCGTCCAGGGTGGGTATGTTCTCGCCCAGACCGCGCGTGATGTGACGCCGATGGCAGCATCGATCGACATGGCGCTTGCGCATATCGAGAGCCTGTCTGCTAGTTCACGGCAGACCATTTCACAGATATCGGCCCGCGACCTCAGCCCGGGATTCGATTCAAGCGCACCAGTCGCCTAGCCCGTCTGGTCTATCGCGCTCGTTCGTCTTCGGTCGGCGACTCCCCCGTCACCCGCAAGGGGCCGCGTAGGGCAGTGGGGTCGCTCTTGGTTGTGGCGCCCTACCCGAGGGCCGGGGTACCTCGCGACCAGCAGCCTCGCGCGCGCGGGCTAGGCACCGGGAGCGATCGCGCAGGCGGAGACGCAGACCGAGGTGCTTCACGCTTCTGATACACGTCGGTGTACAGAGCCTCCTGCTCGGCGCCATTGGCCAGCAGCGTGTACATTCCACGGCCATGGATCAGAGCAACGTCTCCGAGGATGCGGATCTTGACTTCGAGCAGCGCGAGATCCTTGAAAGGCCGCGGCTTAGCGATGTACTCGAGGTACTCGTCGCGGTTGCGGGAGACTCCCGGTGTCTGCACGATGAAATCTTCAGCAAGGAACTCGCTGAAGCGCTTGGCATCGCTGGCCTGATCCGCATTGTTGTAGTCGAGGTTGAGCTGCTCGAGGATCGCCAGGTCGTCGGTGGCCTGCTTGGTGTCGTCCATCTTCTTGCTCCTTCGCTGTACGGTTCGGCGTTCGTTGTTGATAGGTGCAACGAAGGACCTTGTGGTCCGAGTGATTGGTGTCGGTTCGCGTCGCCGTCTTACCAGTAACGTCGCGAACTCGCTCAGTGACTCGTAGCTCAGCTCAGGTCCGCTCGAACGCGGTGAGCTGCTCGTCTTCTTGGACTCCCACGGGTTCGTGTTTGGCGTACGCGCCCGAGCCGGGATGAACCTTGTCGATGAGATCGACGTACTCCGGGTTGCGGGCGATGAACTCACCCACGACCGGGCAGATGATGGTGATTTTCTTCCCGCTCTCACGGATCTCGTCCAGAACGCGAGAGACGAGTTCCGTGGCCACCCGATGATTACGGTAGGCGTGGTTGACCCAAGTCGACAGCAGCACGATACGGCCACCCACGAACCGGTAAGGGAGCTCGGCGATAGCGTCAGCACCGAGGGTGGCGATAGCGTCAGCACCGAGGGAGGCGATCCAGCGACCGTGCTCCGCGTCATTGAAGACATCGAGCTCCCAGCTGGACTCCACCTCGCTCAGACCCATGTTGTCGAAAGCGGCGATGAGCGCCGCGTTGTTCTCTTCACGGGCGACCGCCTCGGCCTCGAGATTGATCGTCATCGTCACACTTTCTGTCACGGAGCAAAAGGGTGGCTTACGACCGGTGTGACCCCATGGTCACTCCCGGGTGATTGGGATCGATGAGGTCGGCCCACTCGGGATTGTGCTCGATGAACGTTCGCACAATCGGGCACAGGATGGTAACGGTCTTGCCCTGCGCACGCACGTCGTCAAGGACGCGTCGGATCAGTTCGGTGGCGACGCCCTGCTTGCGGAACTCGGGGTCCACCGAGACGGCCACCAGCACGAGTCGGTCGTCGCCGTCAACGTTGTAGGTCAGCCCGGCGATCTCGCGGTCGCCGACGATGGCTTCATAGATGCCGGTTTTCTCGTCGTTGACGACGGTGAAGTCGAATCCGAGAGCATTGGGGTCATCGATTACCTCGTCAATGAGGACAACCTGGTCCTGACTGAGGGCGCCTTTCCCGTCGGGGTATCCGGCCTCGTCGGGATACTCGAAGGCGTAACGGGCCGGCTCGGCTGGGCTGGTCATGGGGTTGTCCTTTCATTAATGGTCATCAGATCGGTCCCAGGTCGCGGCGAGAGTCGTACTCGCGCAACTGCACGTGGTCTAAATAGAGTTGAATACGCAGCCATCGACGGACCTCTCGCTCCCGCGCCGGTCGTGCTCGCGCCCTCGATGTGCCGCGTTCTTATGGGCGCACGCGGATGATCGTCTTACCCGTGACGCGCTCGGTCGGGTTGAAGGCCGCAACGGCATCATCGAGGGCAGCCACGGTGCCGATGTTCGTCCGCAGCCGCCCGTCCCGCACTCGCTGGACGACCTCACCCAGTTGCGCACGATCAGCCTCGACGACGAAATCAACAGCCAGCCCCCCGACCGGCTGCGCCTCGGCCGGTCCGGCGATGGTGACCAGCATTCCACCGGCTCGAACCAGCCCTGCCGACCTCTTCCCGATGTCGCCACCGATCACGTCGAACACCAGATCGACTCCGCCGACGTCATCCAGCGAGTCGTTGTCGAGGTCGACGAACTCCTGCGCGCCGAAATCGACCGCCGCCTGCCGGTCGACGGCACGTCCAGTTCCGATGACATAGGCGCCCGCCTCTCGGGCGAGCTGCGTCACCATCGATCCGACCCCACCGGCCGCACCGTGCACGAGGACGCTCTGGCCGACCTGGAACCGGCCGTGCACGAACAGCCCCTGCCACGCGGTCAGTCCTGAGATCGGCAGACTCGCCCCAACCGTGAAGTCGACATCGCCCGGCAGCGGCGCAACGTTACGCGCCTCGACGGCCACATACTCGGCCAGAGTGCCGTCGCGAGTCCACTCCGTGAGCCCAAACACCCGCTGGCCCACCGTCAGTCCCCTTGTGCCGTAGCCGAGGGCGCTGACCACCCCGGCCACCTCGTGGCCTGGGATCGACGGCGTGCGGTCCCGGCCGAAGCGATCGGTCCAGGTTCCCGGCCACGTCAGCTCACCGGGGGTGAACCCCGACGCATGAACCTCAACAACCACATCGTTGCCCGTCGCCTCCGGCTCCGGCCGCTCCGCGAGCGCCATCCCCGCCGTTCCCGCGGCCTGATCGGTCACCACAATCGCCTTCATCAGGCACCTCCCTGTATCCATGTCTCGCCAACACTGCACTTCAGCTCTACCACCGCTTAGTGACCGCAGACCTCGACGTCTTACCACGCGGCTCCAAATAGGAGTTGAGGCACGACGGCGTCGGGCGCCATCGCCTCATCGCACTCGACGTCACGCGGGTCCGTGGCCAGGAATCGCTCGCACCCCTCCCACCAGCCGGTCATAACCTCCAACCTCTACCTGTTGGTCGGTAGGTTGGGCAGCCGCCCGCTCCCCTTCCAGATATCCATTGGTGGTCAGGTAGGCCCGGATCTTACGGCGTGCATCGAAAACGGTCTTGTAGATCGCACCCCGATTCGACCCAGACCGAGACGCCATCGCATCTATCGGGACACCATCGACCACGATCGCGACGAACAAGTGGCGCTGGTGCTCGGTCAACTTCTCGTTCACGGCCCGTTGCACGGCCGTGATCAGCTCTCGGTGCTGAGCCTGCGCGAGTGGGTCCGCAGCGAACCGCGCAGGTAGTCGCTCCCAATCCTCGACGTTGAGGGACACGGATGGCCTGCGCCAAAAGTGGCGGCCGAGCTTGCTGGAGACCTCCAGCACCACAAAGCGGTACGCCCACGTCGTGAATCGGCTCTCCCCACGAAAGGTGTCGAGCTTCCCCAGCAGGGAAATCATCGCGTCGTTGGCAGCTTGATGTGCAACGTCGTCCAGTTCCGGTCCACCGATGCGGAAGGCGGGTCCGCGCCGATACGCCTCACGGATGGCTACCCTCAGCAACATCTCGTGCAGGCGGGCCAACGCCGCGTCCCGTTTGGTTCCATCATCATCGAGCGCGGTCAGCCACGATGCGGAGTCCATGTCCATGCCGGTACGTCCAATTCCGTGAGTGCGCCGTACTTCTGCCGTGGTGGTCCAGCATCGGCGCAGTCGGCTCTGCTGCTGACGGCTCTTCTGTGCTCCGTCGTCGAGTTGCGGTCGGTGGTTCGCTCGATGTGTTCGGTCGCCCTGTCGGCCACGAGCAAACAGAACGTTTTAGTCCAGATTAGGATGTCGCGCACCGTTCGACAAACCGAGTGCGCTTGGTCCCAACTGTCCCGAGTCTGCAACACGTTGGGATCGCAATTTGCGAGAGAGATGGAGCCTTCATCGATTCGGGCTGCTCACGCGGACGCGCTCGCCGCTATCCCCCAGCGCCGCTACGAACATGCGACTTTGGCCTTAACAGTCCTTTTTGAGGTAGAGATGTAAGAGTGTCTCGACAGCCGATCCGAGATCACCACGGTCTGACTTCGGCGTGACCGGAACCATCGAACAGCAGGGGAGTCAGGATGTCTGAGAACCGCTTCATCAGCGACGCCATCAACGCCAGCGCGGAGACGGCGGAGGATCGCGTCAAGCTGACCAGCATGGTTGCCGAAGCTGCGACCGGCACGCCGGCGGCTGCGACGGCCGAGAGCGGGCCGAGCGACAGTTCGATCCTGAACTTTGCGCTCAACCTTGAGTACCTTGAGGCCGAGTTCTACCTTCGTGGCGCGACGGGGCAGGGACTTCCCGACGACATGGTGGGAGGGACGGGGACACCCGGCCAGGTGTCCGGGGGCCGGCAAGTCGACTTCCGTAGTCCCCTGATCAAGAACATCGCCCGCGAGATCGCCATGGACGAGCGAGCCCATGTCGCGTTCCTCCGCGACGCACTCGGTGACGCGGCCGCCGCGCGCCCACGGATCTCTCTCGATCACAGCTTCACCGCCGCGGCGACCGCCGCGGGCCTGATCAAGCCTGGAGAGAGATTCGACGCATACGCGAACGACCGCAACTTCCTCTTCGCCGCCTTTCTCTTCGAAGACGTCGGGGTCACCGCTTTCAAGGGTGCAGCACCGTTCATCTCCAACAAGACCTACTTGGACGCAGCAGCGGGCCTATTGGCCACCGAGGCCTACCACGCCGGGATCGTGCGAGCCACGCTGTTCAGCGAAGGACTCGTGGACGATTCCGTGTTCAACGTCGTGCACAAGATCTCCGCGGTTCGCAACGCGGTGAGCGGCCCCGCAGACGATGATCAGGACCTCGGCACCAAGGACGTGGCCAACCTCGTTCCCACCGACGAATACGGCCGGGTATTCGGCCGGACCGCAGCGGAAATCCTCAACATCGTCTACCTCGATTCCCAGGCGGGAACATCCGGGGGCTTCTACCCGGATGGACTCAACGGAGACATCGTTCACGGCACCGGGCCGACCACGGACTGAGTCTCTGCCGTCGCCAATCAGCGGTGCCGACGAGAAGGATCATCGAGCGAGCGACGCAACTGAGGATAACCGGCAACCAAGTCGCCTGGATGCATCCAGAGCGATGCACCATTTGAAGGGGGCACGCCATGTCCAGAGCTGAGGGATCTGTGGTCAAGGACGGCGAACGCATTGACGCGGATGACATCGCGGAAGCGCTGACGAGAAGACCATTCACCTACACCGACGGGGCAACTCAGGTGTTCACTCCTGACGGCCGCACCACCTACACCGAGGATGGGGGCCACACCTCCGGAAAGTGGGGAGTAGACGATCAAGGGCGGTTCTGGTCCTTCTGGCCACCGAACTATCGCGCCACCTACGACCTCTATTGGATTACGGATGCCGATGGTGATGTCGTCGGCGTTCGGTTCACCGAGTTCAACCGAGAAGCGACGTCCGAGGGACGATACACACCCAAACCCCGGGATGACCGCGACTCCCCATACACCGCATTGATCGATGATCCTCACCCGGACGTGCCAACCACGACCTAGATACCACCCGCAGAGAAGGAGGGACTCGAATGTCCACCGCCAACCACCGCAAAGATCCCGAGAAGGTTGCGAAACTCACCCCCGTTCAGTACGAGGTCACCCAGGAAGCGGCGACTGAGCCGCCGTTCCGCAATGAGTACTGGAACAATCACGATGCCGGCCTGTATGTCGACATCGTCTCCGGAGAGCCGCTGTTCGCGTCCACGAACAAATTCGACAGCGGCACCGGATGGCCCTGCTTCACGGCGCCTATCGACCCAAACAACATTGTCCAGAACGAGGACCACAGCTACGGCATGGTCCGAACCGAGGTGCGGTCCAAGCATGGCGGCAGCCACCTCGGTCACCTCTTCAATGACGGTCCGGCCGCCGATGGCGGTTTGCGCTACTGCATCAACTCAGCCGCGTTGCGGTTCATCCCCGTCGACGAACTCGAAACGGAAGGCTATGGACAATTCGCGATCCTGTTCAACACGGAGGCAGCATCATGAGCGTCGACAGTGCCGTCCTGGCCAGTGGCTGCTTCTGGGGAGCCCAGGAGCTGCTCCGTAAGACACGGGGCGTGATCTCCACCCGGGCCGGGTACTCCGGTGGTGCTACACCGAACGCCACCTACCGTAACCACGGCGACCACGCTGAAAGCGTCGAGATCATCTTCGATCCCGACATCATCTCCTTTCGGGCGCTGCTCGAGTTCTTCTTCCAGATCCACGATCCTTCGACCCGGGACCGGCAGGGCAACGACATCGGCCGCAGCTACCGATCCGCGATCTTCTACACCAATGACGAGCAGAAACAGGTCGCGCTGGACACCATCAAGGACGTCGACGCTTCCGGGCTCTGGCCCGGGAAGGTCGTCACCGAGGTGGAACCGGCCGGCGCTTTCTGGGAAGCGGAAGAGGAGCACCAGGACTACCTGCAGAAGTACCCCGCCGGCTACACCTGCCACTACGTCCGCCCTGGTTGGAAGCTCCCGCACCGCGAGAGCCGGACCCCGTAAAGCCAGTGGACGCCAGAAGGCCACAAGATCAACATGCTGATCGGTTGAAGGAGAAATGATGGCCGTGTTCGGAGGTCGCCGCCGCGACGACAACCCGGCGCTCCCGCCTGGGCAGTACTTGACGGAGTCTTTCCCTGTGTTGTCGGCAGGCCCGACCCCTTCGATCGATACGGAGGACTGGGAGTTCTTCATCCACACCGAAACAGGACGAACCCACCGGTGGAACTGGGATCAGTTCCTCGCTCTCCCGTCCGAGGACATTACCGTCGATATCCATTGCGTGACCAGTTGGTCCAAGCTGGGCACCGGCTGGAGGGGCGTGTCATTGGACACCTTGTTCGCTGAGGTCGAGA
>Ga0299914_10002828_pt1 | contig 12095 bp, 8 predicted proteins | sample RVTome_10_FD_201361 | JGI IMG/M metagenome (GOLD analysis project Ga0299914, IMG submission 201361) | Soil microbial communities from uranium-contaminated site in the Upper Colorado River Basin, Wyoming, United States - RVT153D57 (version 2) ... | reverse complement strand
AGGGGGGGCAGCCCCTGCAGCGACACGCCGGCGAGTGAGCCCGCGATGGGGGAGGTGGGCGCGTCGGGTGAGGCGTACCACTCGCCGGCTCGTGGCTGCGCGACCTCGGTGCCGGCCGCCGAGGCTCCCTCGGCGTCGTTCGGCAGGATCAATCTGCGCCCCGGCGCGCCGACCATGGCGTCGATCCACGGCTCCGCAACGGCGGCGAGTCCCACAACCACCAGCACCGCCGCGTCGGATGCGGCCCGCCGCACGCTCACCGAGTCGACCGGTGGGGCGCGATCGACGGCTCGTCCCATACGCACGAACCGATCGGGACCGGCACGCAGATAGCCGATCGACGACAATCCCGTGACGTCCTCCAGCACGGGAAGCAGGTAGCGAGCCTCCCAGCCCGGGACCACCGCAAGAAGCACCAACGCACCGGCCTCGTGCCCGATATTCGCGTAGGTCACCGCCTCGTCGTCGTCCGGGAACGCGTCGCCATCGATACGCACGCGGGCCGAGTATCGCACGCGCCCTCCCGCCGCGGACGGCGGCAACTGCACCGTCGTGCTGGAACGGAGGCCCGGCGTAGGCGCCGGAACGTTCACGCTCGCGATCGCACGCTCTTCCTCGAAGACATCGATGCCGATGGAGTCGCCCTCGGCACCGCCATGCACCTCGATCTCCGCGATGGGCGCGCCGTCGGGTTGAAGCATATCGGGCACGTGGAGCCGTCCGACGCCTGCGTTCGTCACCGTCCCGCCGAAGCGTTCGAACACCACGTCCACAGGGAGCGCATCGAGCACGGCTCGTAGCGCCACCGCGTCTTCGAGCCGGAAATCCGACAATACCCTCACCTGTCGGGCTCCACCCTCCGCCGCGGCCTGCAGGGCCGGCCCCAGCACGCTGCCGAGCCCTTCCGGGCGCGCACCGGTCGAATCCGGCGGGCCGAGCGATCCATCGGCGAAGCGCATCACTCTCCAGCCTCCGACTTCCAGCTCGTGAGCCCGGGCCTCGGCCCCTTCCCACGCGGAACGGCCGTCCGCATCGGTCGCCGACATGCTCAGGGACGCATCGAGAAGCACCCAACGCGTCGACGCCCGTGCCTCACGACTCATCGGGACGGACGGATCGAACAGGAGGAGAAGGACGACGACCAGGACGGTCGCGCGAACCAGCGCCAGCATCCGTGCGGCGGGTACGGCAAGCTCGACCCTGGTGTAGACCCAGAAGGCGTAGGATGCGAGCCCTCCCGCGAGGAGGAGGTACAGAGCGAGACGCATCAGAGGAGCCAACGCCCCGATCGATCTCTACCGGCCCGACCACGGCCGGGAGTGCGGCGAGTCAACGCTACCTCTGTCCCCCCCCGCTTGGTTGCGCCGCCTCATCGGCCTGAGCCGCTTCCACCGCGACGGCGGCGCGTACGGGCCCGGACCTGGGGATCGACTCGAGCAGCGCCATGCGCCCGCCCATCTCGGTGCGCCAGCGCACTTTATCGTCGTCGGGCACGGGATCTCCCGCAGGGAGATCCACGGACAGGGGATCGATCTGGCGCCCCCCGCGCAGCATCTCGTAATGGAGGTGCGGGCCGGTCGCGAGTCCGGTCATGCCCACATACCCGATGACGTCGCTCTGCTTCACCCGCGTACCCACCGTGACGCCCGCCTTGTAGCCGCGGAGGTGCGCATAGCGAGTGATCCAGCCGTTGGGGTGCCTGATCTCGATGGAGTTTCCGAAGCCGCCATTCGGCCCCCGGTGGATGACCACGCCGTCGGAAGTCGCCATGATCTCGGTGCCCTGGTCGGCCGCGTAGTCGATACCGCGATGCGCGCGTATGGTGTTGAGCACCGGATGCCGCCGCCCGCTCGAGAACCGTCCGGAAATGCGCCGATACGCTAGCGGCTTGAGCAGGAAGGCGCGCCGAACCGAGCCGCCGTCCAGGTCGAAGTACGATCCCCGACCGTCGCCGTTGGGATCGAAATAGATCGCGTGATACGGCGTGCCGCCGTTCACGAACTCGGCGGCCAGCAACCGACCGGCGCGCATCGATCCATCGGGCCGCACCTCCCGCTCGAAGGCGAAGCGATAGGTGTCACCGACCCGGATCTGCCTCGAGAAGTCCATCTGCCACTGGAACACCTGATCGAGATGATCGATGAGCAGGTTCCGGTCCTCGAACGTCAGACCCTCGAGCACCGGGTTGTTGACCACGGCGCTCCAGAAGACGGTTTCGATCTCACCACTCGCGAACAGCGTATCGACATACACCGGGGTCTCGATCAGCTCGGAGCGCCAGCCGACGACGTCTCGATCGAGCCGAACCGTCTCGTCGGGTGTGAGCGCCACATCGACGCCACGAAGCTCGTCGTCGGTGCGGAGGTACCGAAGAGTGATCTCGGTCCGCGCCCGCATGCGCCGAGGGTCTGCGTGCTCCTGAAACGCCAGGAGCAGCGATCTCTGGTCGTTCGCGTCGATTACGCGGTCGAGGAGTCCGCCGAACGTCTGACCGCGACCGAGTGAGTGGATCTCGATGCGCTCGGCGGGCGGAGCGTAGATCGCGCTGATCGGACCGACGTCCGGCACCTCCATTTCGCACGCCGACGAGGCGATCGCCAGAGCGATCGCCGCCACCCGACTCGTCGTGCTCGCGTTCCACTTCACAGCCTGCTCCTCCGTTCCCGAAAGCCACGACCACCCGGCGGACGTCTCCGCCAGGCGGCCGCTCGCCCGAGGAAATCGCTGGTGCTAGGGAACCAGCCCACCCCCTCTGGCGACGTCAGTCCATCTGGCGACGAATGAACGTCGGAATGTCCAAGCCCTCGATCTGTTCCCGGGAGACGATTCGCTCGGGAAATCTGCTGAGCGGCAGCACCGGCTCCGTCGAACCACCGCCCGCCGCCATACGTACCTCCACCGGCTCCGCTCGCACGTGGTTCGGAATCTGGTGCGGCGGCGGCTCCAACACCGGCTGCGCGATCGGGAGCTGGGGAGATTGTACCGGCTGGACCGGCTCGGCCGGGACGTGTGGTTGCGGACGGGATCGCCGGAAATTGCCCGGGATCACCTTCTCGTCCGCTTCCGAATCGAACCCCGTGGCAATCACCGTCACACGGATCTTGCCCTCGAGCTCGGGATCGTGCACGGCGCCGAAGATGATCTCGGCCTCGTCTCCCGCCTCCTCCTGAATAATCGAAGATATCGTCGTGACCTCGTCAATGGCGAGATCCATGCCGCCCGTGATGTTGATGAGAACCCCCTGGGCGCCCGCGATCGACACGGCGTCCAGGAGCGGAGACGAGATCGCCTCTTGTGCCGCTTCCTGGGCCCGGTTGTCGCCCTCACCGAAGCCCGAGCCCATGAGCGCCGGCCCGCGTGACGACATTACCGTCCTCACGTCGGCGAAATCGACGTTCACTTCACCGGTGACGCTAATGAGGTCGGAGATGCCCTGCGTCGCATTGAGCAGCACCTCGTCGGCTTTCTTGAGCGCATCGCGAAACGAAGTTCCCTTCGGCACGACGGCCAGCAGGCGGTCGTTCGGCACCAGGATCATCGTATCCACGCAGCGCCGAAGCTCCGCGAGCCCTTGCATGGCCTGACGCTCGCGCTTCTTGCCCTCGAAGGAGAACGGCTTGGTCACGACGCCGATGGTCAGCGCACCCATCTCGCGCGCGATCTCGGCGACCAGGGGCGCGGCGCCCGTGCCGGTGCCGCCACCCATTCCGGCCGTAACGAACACCAGATCGGCCCCTTCGAGGGCTCGGCGCACCTCGTCCTCGCTCTCCGCGAGCGCCTGACGGCCCACCTCGGGCCGTGCCCCGGCGCCCAGGCCACGCGTCAGTTTCTTGCCGATCTGAATCGTCACCTGGGCCTGCGAGCTCTTGAGCGCCTGTCCGTCGGTGTTCATGGAAATGAACTCGACGCCCTCGAGATCCTCGTCGATCATGCGATTGACGGCATTGCCGCCGGCTCCCCCCACGCCCACCACCTTCATGCGCGCGTTCGCGATCGGGGTCTCTTCGAACTCGAAGATCATCATGTCTCCTCCCTAGCGGAGATGAGTGAACGGTACCGCGTGATTAAAAGAATTCCTTGAGCCAGGTCCCCAGCTTCGTGATCACTCCCGAGGTCTTGGTGGACGCGCCACGGCCGGTTTCGAGGAAGCGATCGGCGCCCCACAGCGCCAGGCCCGTCCCGACCGCGAAGCGCGGCCGGCGTACGGCGTCGGCGAGACCGCCGAGCGCCTCGCTCGGCACCCCGAGGCGCACCGGCGAGGCAAAGATCTGCTGCGCGAGCTCCACGATGCCGGGGATCGCAGCGCTACCGCCGCAGACGACCACGCCCGCGCCCAGCTTCTCGAGCACGCCGTTGTCCTGGAGCTCGCTCTGTACGATGCCGAACATCTCGTCGAGCCTCTGCTCGACGATGTGCGCGATGAGCTCGCAGGCGACCGACCGCATCTGGCCCGGCGACGGGCCCGGCAGGTCGACGGTTTCGCGAGGGTCCACCATCTGTGCGAAGGCGTGGGCGTAGCGCTCTTTGGCGAGCTGAGCCTCCTTGTACGGGACGGCCAGGCCGCGCATGAGATCGGTCGTGAGGGTCGCGCCGCCGAAGGGCAGGATCGCTACGTGGTGGATCTTGCCCTCGTAGAAGGCGGCAACATTCGTGGTGTGGGCCCCGACCTCGACCATTGCGACGCCGACTTCCTTCTCGTCTTCCGTGAGGACGGCGCGCGCTCCCGCCAGGGGTTCGAGAACCAGCTCCTGCACCCTGTAGCCCGCTTTGTTCACGGCTTTGGTGATGTTCGCCGATGCCGTCACCTGGCACGTCACGAGAAACACCTCGGACTCGAGCCGGACGCCCGACATTCCCATCGGGTCCTTGATGCCCTTCTGGTGATCGACCCGGTACTCCTGCGGGATCGCGTGGACCATCTCGCGGTCGGGAGGAAGGGCCACGGCGCGCGCTACGATGTGAACACGCTCCACGTCGTCGGCCGAGACCTCGTCGTCGGAGATCGCCACCACGCCCATGGAGCTCGTCGCCCGGACGTGGTCACCGCCGATGCCCGCATAGACGCGGTCTACCGAAGCGCCCGCCATCAGCTCCGCTTCGCTGATGGCCGCCCGCACCGATTCGGTCATCTCGTCGATATTGGTCACGCGGTCGCCCCGTACTCCTCCCGTGTACGCTTGGCCGACGCCGAGAATCGTCAGGCCGGGGTGACGACCGTCTGCCATGACCTCACCGATCACGGCGCAGGTATTCGTCGTTCCAATGTCGAGGCCGGCGATCAGGTTCGCGCGCATCAGTCGTTCCGGTTGCGGCGGACCACGACCTGGTCCGCGAATCGTAGGTCGACGGCGGTGGGGACGCGGCTCGGGTCGCGTGAGATCGCGTCGGATAGTGCGGCCTCGCCGTCGCGCAGGCGCGAGACGGGTGTACGGGAGGGAAGGACGAAGTCGATATCGGGCGCGACGAGACGGGCCACGAGGGCACCGCCGGTCGTGCGCTCGAACGTCGATACACGCCGCACGAATTCCTCGTCGAACGACATGAGCCAGCCGATCTCGCTCGCGATCGTGCGCACCTCGGCCGGAAAGCGGGACGAGCCGCGCGGGGGGACCCGATCCGCGGCGATCACCGGGAGGTCCAGGCGGTATCGCGTCGGGTCGATCGGCAGGCGATAGCCCTCGGCATCCACCGGCTCGAGGATCGGCGTGCCCGCGAGGGCCACGGGCCGGCGCTCCTCAACGGTCACCAGCAGGCCGCTCGGCAGCCGGCGCCGGACATCCGCGCTGCGGACCAGAGGGTGCGCGGCGACCCGCTCCTCCCATTGCGCGCGATCCCCCCACACCGACGCGAACTGCCCGAGCTGCAGCTGCGCGACCACGGCCTCCTCCGTCAGGAATCGAAGCCCCTGCACCTCCACGTCGGAGATGCGGAACGTCTCCATGCGCGATAGGAGCTCCGGCAGACGCGGACCCCACAGGACTACGGGCCCGAGGACCAGCGTCGCGAGCAGGATCCTCGTCTGGCTACGCATGGATCGGCTCCTGCAGGGCCTCGACCAGGTCCGGGCCCACACTCTCGATCGAGCCGGCGCCGAGCGTGAGCACCACGTCGCCGTAACGCACCGAAGCAGCGAGCACCGCGGGGAGACGCGCGACGTCCGACTCGTATTCCACGTCGCGTGCGCCGGCGGCGAGGGCCGCATCGACGATCGTGCGACCCGTGACGCCGGGAATTGGTGCCTCCCGCGCGGGGAATACGTCGGTGACCCACAGTGCATCGGCAATTGCCAGGGCCTCGCCGAACTCCCGCGCGAAGTCCCGCGTGCGGGTGAAAAGGTGCGGCTGGAAGACCGCCACGATCCGGCGATCGTGAAACATCGAACGCGCGGCTCGGAGTGCCGCCGCGAGCTCGGTCGGATGGTGCGCATAGTCGTCCACGACCGTCACGCCCGCGGCGTCGCCCACACGCTCGAACCGCCTGCCGACGCCGCCGAAGTCGGCCAGCGCGGAAAGGATATCCGTCCAATCCACGTCCAGCGCGCGAGCCGCCGCTGCCGCCGCCATCGCATTGAGCAGGTTGTGCCGCCCGCCCATGCGCAGGAACAGCTCGTCGATCCGCACCCCCTCCTCGAAGAGCAGGCAGCGCGTCCCGCCGGTGAAAACCTCAACCCTCGTCGCCCGGAGCATGGAGCCGGCGGATGTCCCGTAGGTGTAGCCGGATGGCCCGATGGTCGGGAGCAGCGACGACGCCCCCTGGTCGTCCGCACAGACCACGACCCGACCGCCTCCCCGGACACCGGCGAGAAAGTCGAGGAAGCCACGCCGCACGCCGTCGAAGTCTCCATAGATGTCGAGGTGGTCGGCCTCGAGATTGGTGACTACGGCAACGTCCGGCGACAACGTCAGGAACGATCGATCGTACTCGTCCGCCTCGACAATGAAGAGGTTGCCGGACCCGAAGCGGAGGTTGCCGCCCCAGGTGGTGACGCGGCCACCCACGAGTCCCGTCGGCTCCCTGCCGGCCGCCACGAGGATCTCGGTCGCCATGGCCGTGGTGGTGGTCTTGCCGTGCGTGCCCGCGATCGCGACGACCGTGCCGTCCGCCACCCAGGCGCCGAGCGCCTCGGCGCGCTTGAGCACGGGGATCCCCGCCGCCCGAGCGGCGACGATCTCGGGATGATCTCGCGGAACGGCGGCGGTGATCACCAGGGCCTGCGCGCCCACGACGTGGGAGGCCTCGTGCCCGACGGACACGTCGGCTCCCATGGAACCGAGGTCGCGCAAGGGGCCGCTCTCCTTCACGTCGCACCCCGAAACCGTTCCGCCGCTCCTGATGACCAGCTCCGCGAGGGGGTACATGCCGGCGCCCCCGACCCCCATGAAATGGACCGGACCCTGTCCGGCGAGGGTGCGAAGATTGACGGTCGCGTTCACGCAGCCCTCCTGGCGGGAAGGAGCGAGGCGACGTCCGCGGCGATCGTTCGGGTGGCGTCGGGGCGCGCGCGCTCCGAGGCTCGAGCGCGCATCTCGTGGAGCGCCTCGGTGCTCGCAGTGACGGACGTGATCTCGAGCGCAAGGCGCTCGGGGCTCAGGTCGGATTCGGGCAGGACACGCGCCGCTCCCGCGGACGCGAGCGCGAGGGCGTTCTGCATCTGGTGGTTCTCGGCGGCCGTCGGCAGCGGAACCAGAATCGCGGGCAACCCCTCGTTCAGCAGCTCGGCCGTCGTCATCGCGCCCGCACGGCTCAAGGCGATATCGGCCGCCGCGAGCGCGCCCGGCATGTCTTCGACGTAGGATAGCGCGTGCACCCACTCGGGAGCGCCGACCGCCGCCAGGGCGGCCTCGACACCGTGGTAATGCGCACGGCCCGTCGCCCACAGGATGTGCAGCAGCGCCGGCCGGTCCACTTCACCGTGATGGGCCGCCTGGACGAAGGCGGTAACGCAGCGATTGAGCGCCAGAGACCCCTGGCTCCCTCCGGTGACGAACATCAGCAGGACGTCGTCGGGAACGCCGAACGCCTGGCGTGCCTCGACGCGGGTCTTCGTCGAGCGTGCGCGGACGGGGTTTCCGCTGACGATGCAGCGTGCATGCGCCGTCGGAAGCCGGTCGATCGCCTCGGGATACGCGACGTGGATACGTGTGGCGAACCGCGTGAGCAACTTGGTGACCGCGCCGGGAACGGAATTCTGCTCCTGCAGAACGAGCGGCACTCCCATCAAGCCGGCGGTGATTCCGGCCGCGGCACTTGCGTACCCGCCCGTCACCACGACCACGTCCGGCCGGAGTGAACCGAAGAGGCGAGCCACGCGCACGAGCCCCCGTACGAGCCCGACCAGAACCCGCCAGCCGGAGAGGGGACGGCTGCGGTCGAGGCCGCGCACCGCGAGCAGCAAATGATCCTCACCGCGCTCCGGCAAGACGGTCGCCTCGATTCCTTTGCTCGCGCCGACGAAGACGACGCGCGCGTCGGGCCGCATCCCCCGGAGCTCGTCGGCAATGGCGAGCGCCGGGTAGAGATGCCCACCCGTGCCGCCACCGGACAGGACGACCACAGGCCTACGCACGGGCGGCCTTCCCGCCGGGCGCGGCCCTCGCAACGGCCATGAGGATGCCGAGCGCAATGAGCGTCACGATCAGGTTCGACCGACCATACGACACCAGCGGAAGCGCCAATCCGGTGGCCGGTGCGAGCGCGAGACCCACCGCCATGTGCAACATCGCCTGGAGCGCGATCAGGCTCGCGCAGCCGACCGCGAGCAGCTCTCCGAAAAGGTCCGGCGCCCGGCTCGCGATCCTGAAGCCGACCATCACGACGGCGACGTAGAGCAGAACCAGGATCACCACACCGATCAGGCCCCATTCCTCACCGATCATCGCGAAGATGAAGTCGTTGTGCGCTTCGGGCAGGAACCCGTACTTCTGCCGCCCCTCGCCGATGCCCAGGCCGTGGATGCCGCCCGACCCGAATGCCAGGAGCGATTGCTTGACCTGATACCCCGTGCCGGAAGGATCCGAGAGCGGATCCAGGAAGGTCTGGAGTCGCTCCATGCGGAATCCCACCTGGAGCTGCAGATAGACCAGCGGCGCGATGATGGCACCGAGGAATACGAAATGAGCGACGCGCGCGCCGGCCGCGAAGACCACCAAGGCGCCCAGGAGCGCGATGACCATTGCCGTCGAGAAATCGGGCTCCATCATGACCAGTGCCACGATCAGCGCCCAGATCAGCAGGAACGGCATCAGACCGCGGCGCATCGACCTGAAATGCTCGTGCTTCTTCACGGCCATCGCCGCCGTCCACACGATGATCGCGATTTTGGCGATCTCGGAGGGCTGAAACGAGATCCCGAGGTCCACCCAGCGCCGTGCGCCGTTGATTTCCGGAGCGATCGCGTACGTCCACGGGAGCACGCAAAGGAGGAGCAGGGAAACCGTCACGGCCACGAGCGGCCACGCGAGCCCGGCCCAGATCCGGTAGGGCAGCGACGCGCACGCAACCAGCACAGCGAGGCCGAAGCCGGCGCCGATCGCCTGACGCAGCACGAAGTACGTATCGGGTAAGCTCTGCCTGATCGCGTACACCGACGAGGCGCTGTACAGCGTAACCAGCCCGAACGAGAGGATGAGAAGCGTGAGCCCCATCACGGCCGCCGCCTCCCACCCACGCCCGAGTCCCGACTCCGGGAGCCGTACCCGACCGAGCGGAGCGATGTCCATCGGGCGCGCGGTCATGAGGTTCCCCGCGCGAGCCGGGCAAAGTGCCGACCTCGGTGCTCGTAGCTCTCGTACATGTCGAAGCTCGAGCAACCCGGCGAGAGCAGAACGACGTCGCCGGAGTGTGCGACCTCGGTGGCCCTGGCGACGACGCGATCGAGAGTCCCCTCTACGATCTCGACGGCGACCGAGGCATCGTCGGTCGTGGAGGTGAGCTCCCCAGCCGCGCGTGCGGCGACCGCGCCGTAGACCAGGACGCTGCGCACCTTACCCGTCATGTCCGACAGAAGCCCCGCGAACGGCTCTCCCTTGTCCTTGCCTCCCAGCAGAAGGACGATCGGGCCACCCAGGCTGGAGAGGGCGCTGCGCGTGGCCGCGAGGTTCGTCGCCTTGGAGTCGTTCACCCACAGAACTCCGCCTCGCTCTCCCACCGGCTCGAGGCGGTGCGGAAGAGGCCTCGCCGAACCCAGACCGGCCGCGATACCACCGGAGGCCGCGCCCACGAGCCTGGCAACGAGGGCGGCCGCCAGGGCGTTCATGACGTTGTGGTCGCCGAGAAGAGGAAGCTCCGCGCGTGGGATCAGCGGCTCGATCTCGCCGTCCACGTGCGTAGTGAGCACGTCGCCATCCACGAACGCGTGGCTGGCGCGCCCATCGCCGAAGAAGAACCGAGCACCCGCGGCCTCACCCGCCAGCGCTTCGACCTCCGGCGCTCCGACGGGAAAGACCCACCGGCTGTCGGCGTCGGCATTGTCGAAGAGCCTCGCCTTGTCGGCATAGTACGCTTCGACGTCCCCGTACCGATCCAGATGATCGGGAGAGAGGTTCGTGACGACTCCGATGTCGGGACGGAACGTCTCCACGCCGGCGAGCTGAAAGGAGCTCATCTCGAGGACGATCCAGTCCGGCTGCTCGTCGGCGCGCGCGAGATCCGACGCCGGAGGTGCCAAACCTCCGCCGACATTTCCACCCGCCGCGCACGATATGCCGGATGCGCGGAGAAGGTGCTCGACCAGGAGAGCCGTCGTCGTCTTTCCATTCGTTCCCGTGACCGCGATCAGTGAACCCGTGTAGAACCGTGAGGCGAGCTCAGGCTCGGAGATCCATCGGATGCCTCGCTCCGAGAGCGCCCGGAGCACCGGAGCGTCGGGCGGGATCCCGGGGCTGGCGACGACGAGCTCGGCACTGGCGATCCGCTCGATATCGTGTCGTCCAACTTCGAGCGTGATACCGGCCAGTCCGAGGTCGGCTCCACGAGCTGCAACTGCATCATCCGTGCGCGCATCCGAGACATAGACGTCTCCTCCTTTGGCGGCGGCCAGACGGGCAGCGGCGACGCCGCTCGCTCCGAGGCCGATCACAGCTACGGTCACTCCGGACAGGTCCGTCAGGTCCGTTCCGGATCCAGTTGCTCGCATGATATCCGCTCACCGGATCTTCAGCGTGCTGAACGCGAGCATCGCGAACAGGACTCCTAAGATCCAGAAGCGGATCACCACCTTCGGCTCGGACCATCCGAGCTTCTCGAAGTGATGGTGGACGGGGGCCATCCTGAACACGCGCCGACCCTCTCCGAAGCGGCGCTTGGTGTACTTGAACCAGCCTTTCTGCACGATCACCGACAGCGTTTCGAGCACGAACACCCCACCGACGATCACCAGCAGGAACTCCGCTTTGAGCAGAATCGCCACCACGCCGATGGCTCCACCCAGAGCCAGCGATCCGGTATCGCCCATGAAGACGTCGGCCGGATGCGAGTTGAACCACAGAAAGCCGATCGCGGCACCCGAAAGCGCCAGCGCGAAGACCGTGAGCTCGCCGGCGCCCTCGAGATAGAAGAAGCCCAGGTAGCGGGAGGTGTCCGTGCGGCCCGCGATGTAGGCGAAGACGCCGAGCGTGGCTGCCGCGATGGCCGAAAGGCCGGCGGCGAGGCCGTCGAGCCCGTCGGTGAGATTCACCGCGTTCGACGAGCCCGAGACGACGATTCCCGTGAAGAGCACGAAGAACGGCGGCCAGAACGACGCCGCGACGTCAGCGAAGAACGGTACGGAGGTCCACGTCGTCGGATGCGACGAGATGGGATTCCACAACAGGAACGCGCCGAGCGCGAGCCCGAACGACCATTGGCCGATCATCTTGTAGCGCGCGACGAGTCCTCGCGTCTTGCCCTGGACCACCTTGAGGTAGTCGTCGAGGAGGCCGATGGCGCCCATCCACAGGAGCGCCACAACGGCGATGATGACGTACCAATTGTCGAGACGCGCCCAGAGCAGCGTCGACGTGGTGGCCGCCGCAATGATGATCAAGCCGCCCATGGTCGGTGTCCCCGACTTCATCAGGTGGCTCTCCGGACCCACGTCCCGCACCACCTGGCCCACG
>Ga0299914_10002827_pt1 | contig 12095 bp, 11 predicted proteins | sample RVTome_10_FD_201361 | JGI IMG/M metagenome (GOLD analysis project Ga0299914, IMG submission 201361) | Soil microbial communities from uranium-contaminated site in the Upper Colorado River Basin, Wyoming, United States - RVT153D57 (version 2) ... | reverse complement strand
GGCGGGAGTGGCCCGTTCGCGGCCGTGCCCGGCAGCTTCGTGGGTGACGCGACCACGGGCCCGGGCGCGGCAACGCTGGTGACACCGGTGTCGGCCGTCCTGCCGGCGTCCGCCGACAATCGCCCGTTGGTGCAGCTGCGGATCCTGACGACCAACGCGGTGGGCCAGGACGAGTGGGTGGGAGTGGACGACATCGAGGTGGAGGCGAGCACGGTTGTGTGCGCGCCGCCCGGCGGGCCCGCGCAGCCGCCCGCCGGAGGGCCCGCGTCCCCACCCGGTCCCCCGGACCCTCCGCCTTCTCGCCCGGCGCCGCCACGACCGTCGGGCCCGCCGGACCTCCGGCCACCGACTCTCACCGGCCTCACCATCTCACCGGCGAGCTTCAAGGCGGCGAAACAAGGCCCCGCGCTCACGCGCACGGGCCGAGCGGGGGCGTACATCCGATTCCACCTGTCCCGGTCGGCGAAGGTCGAGTTCCGAGTGACCAGCCCGCGTCTCCCCGGGCTGCGACCCGCGCCGACGCAGGATGGCGGGACTCGCGCACCGCACGCCCACATGGGCCGCACGCCGCTCATTCCCCGCGAAATCGGCCGCTTCTCGATTCGCGGGCGCCGCGGCCTCAACCGCTTTCGCCTCACCGGGAGGCTGCGCGGTCGCGCACTGCGGGCGGGTTCGTACCGGCTGACCGCCCAGGCGATCGGCGACGACGATCTGGTCTCTCCCCCGGCGAGTGCCGGATTTCGGGTCAGGTGACCCACGTGCAACGCCTAGGGTTCATCCAGTTGAGCCATCCGCACCTGTGCCGCTTGATCGCGGCAGGCCGCGTGTCACGTCCGGTCGGTCGAGTCTGCCGGAGCCGCTGAAGCTGCCTGGCGCTCCGAACGCCTTGGGTCGCCTTGGACTACGTTCGCGGCCAGCGCTAGTTCCGAGCGATCGCGCTCTGGCTCAGAGCGCCCGCACGTCGGCGCCGCCCGGTGAGAACGTCACCCTGCGCACCGCGCAGTCGGCCGCTTCGGTTCGCAGTCGCTCCACCAGCGTTCCGGTCTGCTCCCAGTGGCACCAGAACAGGACGGTCGGGCCGGCTCCTGAGATCGTCGCGCCGACGGCGCCGAGCTCCTCCGCCCGGTCCACCAGTTCCATCGAGAACGGGTACAGGGGGCGGCGGCGGGGCTGGTGAAGCAGGTCCCTCAGGCCCCGGCCGATCAGCGAGAAGTCGTCCTTCGCCAGCCCGAGTACCAGCAGCGCGGCGTGCCCCACGTTGTGCACCGCCTCTCCCAGTGGCACCTGGTCCGGCATCGCCGCCCTGGCCTCTGTCGTCGGCACCTCCTCGGGTGGGATCGCCAGCACCCCCTCGAGGCCGGCGGGCGGGTCGAAGCGGACCGGCTCGCCGTCCGTCGCGCAGATCACGAACCCGCCCAGCAGCGCCGCCCCCACGTTGTCCGGATGGCCTTCCAAGGAGACCGCGTGCTCGAACAGCGGCGCGTCCAGCTCGTACATGTGGTCGGCGGCGGCGAGGCCGGCCACGATGGCGGCTGCGCTCGAGCCGAGCCCCGCCGCCGGCGGTATCTCCGAGCGGATCGCGAAGCGCACGCCGTCGGCCGGGTGGAGCCGCTCGAACGCGCGCACGCACAGGTTGGTCCGGTCGAGTGGGACGCCCGGGAGGTTGCATTCCACAGAGAACGAGCCGGTCTCCTCGACCTCGAGCTCGAGCTCGATCTCCAGCGCGGCGGCGAGGACGTCGTAGCCCGGCCCCAGGTTGGCGCTCGAAGCGGGCGCGCGGACGATGCGGTGCCGGTTCATGGCCGAAGGCGAGACGCCCTCACCCGAGCACCGCCCGCTCCACGCCATCGATGTCCGGCTCGCACGGCACCACGGACGCGGCGCGGTTCATCGCCGTCTGCGGGTCCTTCAGCCCGTGCCCCGTCAGCACGCACACCACCCGGCCCTCCGCCCCGTAGCGCAACAGTCCGGCCACCGACGCCGCCGACGCCGGCTCGCAGAAGATCCCCTCGCGCGACCCCAGCAGCGTGTACGCGTCCAGGATCTCCGCGTCGGACACCGCACGAACCTCCCCGCGCGACGCCGTGAACGCGTTCATCGCGTCCTCCCACCGCGCCGGGTTCCCGATCCGGATCGCCGACGCCACCGTCTCAGGGTCCTCCACCGGCGCTCCCCGCACCAGCGGCGCCGCGCCCTCGGCCTGGTAGCCATGCAGTCGCGGCGCCGTCTCGTACTCCTGGAACCCCTTCCACCACGAGGTCACGTTGCCGGCGTTCCCCACCGGGATGCACAGCACGTCCGGCGCCTCCCCCAGCGCGTCGCACACCTCGAACGCACCCGTCTTCTGCCCCTCCACCCGGTAATCGTTCACCGAGTTGACGAGAGCGATCGGGTGCCGGCGCGCAAGCTCGCGCACCAGCTCCAGCGCCTGGTCGAAGTTCCCGCGCAGCGCGATCACCCGCGCCCCGTGCATCAGCGCCTGGGCCAGCTTGCCCGTCGCGATCTTCCCCTCCGGCACGATCACCGCGCCCCGCAGCCCCGCCCGCGCCGCGTACGCCGCCGCGCTCGCCGCCGTGTTCCCGGTCGACGCGCACACCACCGCCTCGGCCCCCTCGCCCACCGCCGCCGAGACCGCCACCGTCATCCCGCGGTCCTTGAACGAGCCGGTCGGGTTGGCGCCTTCGAGCTTCAGCCACACGTCGCATCCCGTCAGCGAGGAGAGGTGCGGCGCCTGCACCAGCGGGGTGTCTCCCTCCCCCATCGTGACGAGCGGGTCGACTGGCAGCCGGTCCCGGTAGCGCCAGAGGCTCAGAACGTCTCCTCGATCACCCGGATCACCCGGGGCGGCTCCCTCACGAAGTCGAGCCGGGCGATCATCTGCACGGCCGCACGGAACTTCGACTCGAGCACCGGGTGCATGACCATCACGAGCCGCGCCTCGTCGCCGAGCCCCTTCTGCACCACGGACCGGATCGACACCCCCTGCAACCCCAGGATCTCCGCCACCTGGGCCAGCACGCCCGGGCGGTCCGCCACCTCGAGGTGAACGTAGAACGAGAACTCGACGTCCGTGACGATCTCCTGCTCCACGGCCGGCGGCGGCAGCGACGGCGGCGGGATCATCGCCGAGATCACGTCGCCCAGCACCGCCGAGGCGGTCTGGATGCCGCCCGCCCCCGGCCCGCTCAGCGTGATCTCCGTGATCGCGGGCGACTCGATCGTGACCGCGTTGAACGCGCCGTTCACGCTCGCGAGCGGATGCTCGGCGTACAGGAAGGCCGGATACACGTGCACCGCCACGCCGCCGTCCACGCGCTCGGCCGACCCCACCAGCTTCAGCGCCAGCCCGAGCTCGCGCGCGTAGGCGATGTCGTCCGGCGTGATCCGCTCGATCCCCTCGTAGCTCACCTGGTCGAGCCTCACCGCCGCGCTGAACGCGAGCCGCGCCAGGATGGCCATCTTGGCGGCGGCGTCCTTGCCGGTCACGTCCTCGGTGGGGTCGGCCTCGGCGTAGCCCAGCTCCTGCGCCTCGGCCAGCGCCTCCTCGTAGGTCGCGCCGGTCGCGGCCATCTGGCTGAGGATGTAGTTGGTGGTGCCGTTCACGATCCCGTGGACGCGCTCGATGTGGGCCGCCGCGAGCGTCTCCGACATCACCCGGATGGCCGGCACCACGCCGGCCACCGCCCCCTCGAAGCGCAGCTGCACGCCGCCCCGCCGCGCCGCGTCGAACACCTCCTCGCCGTGCTGTGACAGCAGCTGCTTGTTCGCCGTCACCACATGCCGGCCCGCCTGCATGGCGCGCAGCACGTACTCGCGCGTGGGCTCGATGCCGCCCATCAGCTCGACGATGAGGTCGCTGCCCTCGAGGATCTCGTCGAAGTCGCCGCGGCTGCGCGTGAGCACGCCCGACAGCCGCGGCCGCATCCCGACCTCGGCCTCGATCGCCCCGGCGCGCTCCTCGACCAGCTTGGCGAAGGACGAGCCGACGGTGCCGTGGCCGAGCAGACCGATCCTGAACTCAGGCATCGCGGGCGGTCAGGTCGTCGTAGGTCTCGCGCCGCACCACCACGCGCGCGTCTCCGTCGCGGCAGAACAAGACCGGCGGGCGCGGCAGCGCGTTGTAGTTGTTGGCCATGGCATGTCCGTAGGCGCCGGTCGCGGGGATCACGAGCACGTCGCCTGGACGCGGGTGGTCGAGCTTGGCCTCCCGGACCAGGATGTCGCCCGACTCGCAGTGCTTGCCCGCGATCGTGCAGTCCTGCTCGCCCCCGAAGCGGGATGCGATCTCCGCCTCGTAGCGGGCCCCGTAGAGCATCGGGCGCAGATTGTCCGACATCCCCCCGTCAACCGAGACATAGGTGCGGATCCCCGGGATCCGCTTGACCGTGCCCACCGTGTAGATCGTGACGCCTGCGTTCCCCACCAGCGAGCGGCCGGGCTCGCACAGCACGGTCACGTCGTCCGGTGCGCCGCGCAGCAGTGCGTCCACGTACTCCTCGATCGACGGCGGGCGGTCCTCGGCCGTGTAGGCGATCCCCAGACCACCGCCAACGCCCAGCAGCGGCCAGTCACCCATCCCGGCGAGCACCCCGGCGAGCCGCTCGAACCCATCGAGCTCGAAGACCTGCGACCCGATGTGCGCATGCAGCCCGTGCAGCTCGATGTTGGCGTCGCGGCAGGCGTCGACCGCGCGGGGAACGTCGTCGAGCCCGAACCCGAACTTCGAGTCCTCCTGGCCGGTCTGGATGTAGGAGTGCGTCGAGGGCGTGATGCCGGGCGTGACGCGGAGCATCGCCCGGGCTCGGCGGCCGCGCAGGCGCTCGATCTCGTCGAACGAATCGATCACGATGTGGCCGACGCCGGCGCCGAGGGCGAAGTCGAGCTCGGCCAATGCCTTGTTGTTGCCGTGCATGTAGATGCGCTCCGGGGGGACTCCGCCCGCCAGCGCGTGGTGGAGCTCGCCACCGCTGGCGACGTCGGCCGACAGGCCCTCCTCGGCGAACAGCCGGAACGCGGCGGTGGCGGGGAACGCCTTGCCGGCGTAGATCACCTCGAAGCGCTCCCGCCGTGCGCGGAAGGCCTCCACGTAGGCGCGTGCGCGGGCGCGCATGTCGTCCTCCGCGTACACATAGGTGGGGGTACCGAAGTCGCGCGCGAGCTCGACGACGTCGCAGCCGCCGACCTCGAGCCGCCCGTGTTCGTTCAGGCGCGACCCGAGGGGATAGACATGGGACACAGCAACCGCCGCCATTGGGCGGCGATTATTGCGTTCATGGAGCATCCCGTCCCCGTCCCTCCGGAGCTGGGCGAGCTGGAAGGCCTTGCGTACGCGCTGTTCCTGCCGGACGGCGAGCCGCGAGCCGGGGTGGTGATCCTGCACGGCGCGGGGTCGGCGAAGGAGTCCCACTTCGACTTCGCGCGCGGCTGCCGCGCGGACGGGATGGCGGCGCTCGCCTATGACGCGCGGGGACACGGACGCTCGGACGGCCGCTTCGGCCCCGGGGCGCTGGGCGACGTCGCGGCGATGGTGGCGCTCCTGCGCGAGCACGTGGAGAGGGTGGCCCTGCGCGGGTCGAGCATGGGCGGCTTCCAGGCCATCCACGCCGCCGCTCAGGATCCCTCGCTGCGCGCGGTGGTGGCGATCTGCCCCGCGCCGGAGGACCTGCTGCTACGCAGCCTGCGGTCGGGCGAGCCGCTGCGGTTCGAGTGCGACGTACCGGCGATGGAGTCGTGGCTGCTCGAGGCGGACCTGTCCGAGGCGGCCGGCCGGCTCGGGCCGCACACCGCGCTGCTCCTGATGCACGCGCGCGGCGACGAGCAGATCCCGTGGACGGTGAGCGAGCAGCTCCACGCAGCTGCGCACGAGCCGAAGCGGCTGCTGATCCTGCCGGGCGGGCACCACCGCTCGCTGCAGCACGACCTGGAGCTGCAAGCGCTGTCGCGCCGGTTCATCCTGGAGGCGGCGGCAAGGTAGGGCGCGCCGCGGGCGATCCTGCAGCGGCGCCGAGCGCTACGGCGCGCCGAGCAGCCTGCCGGTGGTGTCGCGCACGCGATCGGTCACGCCGCCGACCGCGCCGGTCACGTTGTTCACGGTCCCGTTCACCTGGCCGACCGTCTGGTCGAGCACAGGGCCCGTCTGCTCGACCACGCCGCCAAGCGCCTGGCCGGTCTGCTGGACCGGGGCCTGGAGCGGCGGGGCCACCCGGCCCACGGTCTCGCCCAGCCCGTTCGTGGTGTTCTCGACCGTGCCCCCCAGGCCGCCCGTCACGGCGCTCAGGGGTCCCGGTCCGCCGCTCGGCGCCCCGTCGCCCTCAGCCGGCGGCTGCTCGGCCGGCTGCCGCGGCTTTCCGTTGCCGGTGCTGCCCCCGCCGCCGCTGCTGCCCTGGCTTGCATCCTGGCCTGCCGCCGCCGAGCTGCCCTCGGGCGCTCCGCCGCCGGCGACTCCTCCTGTGAGGCCGCCGGCGGCGCGCTCGCCTTCCACACCGCCGGCACCTGCCGCGGGGCCGGCGCCGATGTGGGCGCGCCTGGCGCCCCGGGTCACACCGGCGCGGCTCCGATCGCCGCGGTGCGCGGAGGCGTCCGTAGCTCGATGGCCGTCGGACGTCGGTGCCCTGCTTGTTGTGGCCGCCTGGCCGCCGCCCTGGCTCACGTCGAGCTGGTCGAGCCCGTCGTTGCTCGCCTGCCCGGGCGCTCCCTGGAACGCCACGATGGCGCTCCCGACCATGAGCAGCAGCAGGAAACACGCGATGAGGACCCCGGACGTGCCGAGGCCGGCGAGGTAAGCCCGTGAGGCCTTCACTTGTCGGTGGGGTACTCCCTGGAGGGGATCGGCTGCCGAAGGACAGCCTGCCACGTGGGTACCCCGGAAAGGCGGGGCGCTGAACCTGCCGTGCGCGAGGGGAGCGATCTTTCCCCGGTAGGAGCGCCCTTTCCGGACCGTGGGTATAATTGAGAATGATTCTCGTTAGGCTTCGGGCCGTGCCGTCGCCGCTCGACCTCGCCGACATCCCCTTCCTGCGCGAGGCCCTCTTCGAGGTGATCCTCCTCGGCGCCGCCGGCGGCCTGCTCAGCGCGTGGGTAGTGCTGCGGCGGCTCGCCTTCTTCTCACACGCGGCCGGCTCAGCGACCTTCCCCGGGCTTGTGGCGGCCGACGCGTCCGGCGTGAGCCCGACGCTGGCCGGGCTCGCGGTCGCGCTCGGGTACGCCGGGGGCGTCGAGCGGGCGGGACGCGCGGGGCGCGAACCCGGCGAGGCCACCGCCCTGCTTCTCGTGGCCGCGCTCGCCGGCGGGGTGGTGCTGGCGAGCGACGTGTTCGAGTCGGGCGCCGCGGTCGACCGCCTGCTGTTCGGGAGCCTGCTTGGACTGGGGCCCGCGGACCTGGCGCTCTCGGCGGCCGCCGCCGTGCTGGCCGCGGTGGCCACCGCAGCGCTCGGACGGACATGGTCCGCGATCGCCTTCGACCCCGACTCCGCCCCGGCGCTCGGCCTGCCCGCCCGGACAGCCGACCTCATGCTGCTGGCCCTGGTGGCGGTGGCCGCGGTGGCCGCGATCCCCGCGGTGGGCGCGTTGCTGGTGGCAGCGATCTACGTGTTGCCCGGAGCCGCTGCACGACTCGTGTCGAAGACGGTGCCGGCGCTGCTTGCGTGGTCGGTGGCGCTCGCGCTCGCGGAGGGCGTGACCGGCCTGTACGTCGCCTACTGGCTCGACCTGCCGCCGGGGCCGCCGGTGGCGGTGCTGGGGGCGGCGGTATACGCGGTGCTGGCTCTGGGAGCGGCCGCGCGCGGGCCGGGGCCGCTGCCTTGCGCGGAGGAGGCGCAGTGACCGCGCCGCGCGAAGGCCGCGCGATGACCGCCCCCGCCGTCCTCGTCGAGGACCTCTCCGCCGGCTACGGCGGCCCGCCCGTCCTCCGCGATGTCTCCTTCGCAGTCGACCCCGGCCGCACCGTCTGCGTGCTCGGTCCCAACGGCGGCGGCAAGACCACCCTCTTCCGCGCCCTCCTCGGGGAGCTCCAACCCGACTCCGGAACGGTCCGGGTAGCCGGGCGCCCCGCCTATGTCGCCCAGACCGAGCGCACCCGGCTCGACTTTCCCGTCAACGCACTCGACGTCGCCCTCATGGGCACCCTCGCCCACGGGCGCTGGTGGCTGCCGCCGGGGCGCGCCGACCGCCACGCCGCCCGCGCCGCCCTCGACCGCGTCGGCCTCACCGACCAGGCCGCCACGCCCTTCGGCGAGCTCTCCGGCGGCCAGCGCCAGCGCGCCCTCCTCGCCCGCGCGCTCGTGCAGGACGCCCGCGTGCTGCTCCTGGACGAGCCCCTCTCCGGCGTCGACCCAGCCAGCGCCACGCAGATCGACCGCGTCTTCGCCGAGCTGCGCGGCGAGGAACGCACGCTGCTCGTGTCGAGCCACGACGTGGAGAGCGCCCGCGCCTTCGATTTCGTCCTCTGCCTGCACCGGAGCCAGGTCGCCTTCGGCCCGCCCGGCGAGGTGCTCGACCGCGCCACGCTCGAGTCCACCTACGGGCGCGAGCTGATCGTGCTCGACGAGGCGGGGCCGGCCCGGGCGGTCACCGTCCAACACCACGAGCACGGCCACGGCCACGGGGAGGAGCGATGAGCGGCATCGAGCTGCGGGCCATGCTCGAGCTGGTCATGGCCGGCGGCTTCTGCGGCGCGCTCGCCTTCTGGGTGGTGAGCGAGCGGCTCGCATACGGGGCGGAGTCGCTGTCGCACGGCCTCCTGCCGGGCCTCGTGCTCGCCGGGCTGGCGGACGCCCCGCTGCTGCTGGGCGCCGCGGGCGGCGCAGTCGTGGCCGCCGCGCTGATCGCCCTCGCCGCGCGCGACCCGCGCACCGGGACCGACACGGGCACCGCCGTCGCGGTCACGGGGCTGGTCGGGCTCGGGTCGCTGCTGGCGCTGGCGCCCGACGCGCCGCAGCGGCTCGAGGAGCTGCTGTTCGGCGACCCGCTGGGAGTTACCACGGGAGACCTGGTCGCCGCCGCGCTGCTGCTGGCCGCGGGCGGCGCCGCGCTGGCGGCGCTCCATCGCCCGCTCGTGGCGAGCTCGTTCGACGCGGCGGGCGCGGCGGCAATCGGCCTCCGCCCCGCGCTCCTCCGCTTCGCGCTGCTCGGGCTGATGGCGGCGGCGATCGCGGTGGCGGTGCAGGGTCTCGGCGCGCTGCTCGTGCTCGCCGTGCTGGTCGCGCCGGCGGTGGCGGTCCGGGCACACGTCCGCACCCCGGCGGCGGCGATGGTGGCCGGCGCGGCGGTGGCGGGCGCGGCCGGCATCGCCGGAATCCAGCTCTCGTCCGTGGCCGGCACGGCGGCCGGGGCGTCGGTTGCGCTCGTGCTGTGCGCGGCCGCCGCGGCCGGGGCGCTCCTGCCGGCGCGATCTAAGCCCCGATGACTTAAGGGGTCTGACCCCTTGAGTCGGTGCGACTTAGGGGGTCTGACCCCATGCCGGCCGGGGCGCCCCGCGCCGCGCCAGCACCAGCGCCGTCCCGCCCGCCACCATCGCGAGGCTCACCAGCTGGGGCTGGGTGAGGCCGGCCGCGACCGCGTCGTTGCGGCGGATGAACTCGACGAGGAAGCGCTCGGCGCCCGCGATTATCAGGTACAGGCCGAACAGCACCCCCGGCGCGAAGCGGTCTCGCAGCCGCCACAGCACCACCGCCGCGAGCCCCATCGCGAGCGTCTCGTAGACCGGCGTGGGATGCACCTCGTCCTCGGTCGCCACCGTGCCCTCCGGGTACGCCATCGCCCAGGGCAGGTCCGAGGGCTCGCCGTAGTCGCCGTCGCCCGAGAGCTGGCAGCCCACCCGGCCCACGGCGTAGCCGATCGCCAGCGGCGCCGAGCAGGTGTCGAGCATCTGCAGCCCGAGCCACCCGCGCCAGCGCGCCCACAGGCACACCCCGAGCGCGCCGCCTACGACGCCGCCGAACCACACCAGGCCGGACCCCGAGAAGATGTTGCCGAACAGGTCGTCCGACACCTCGTCCCAGTTCTGGATCAGGAAGTCGACCCTGGACCCGACGAGGCCCCCGATCAGCGCCGCGAAGACGAGCTCGTAGGTCCAATCGGGCGGCTTGCCGAGCTCGCGCAGGCGCCGGGCGATCAGCGCGCCCGAGGCGAGGAAGCCGAGCGCGAAGCAGATGCCGAACGTCTGGAGCTCGATCGGGCCGAGGTCGATCTCTGGCTGCATTCAGCCGCGCAGAGTAGCCGTCGGCCCCTCCGGCGCCGGGTTCCCCCGCCCCCACTACGATTCGGCGAGATGCGGAGAGCGGTGCTCGCGATGGTGCTCTGCGCGGCGCCGCTCCTGGCCGGCCCCGCGCATGCGGCCGGCGGCCTCCAGGAGCGCCAGTCGCTCCGCGCGGCGCTGCAGGCTCAGGCCGGCGCGGCCGGCGCACGGCATGTCGTCCCGCTGCCCCTCACCGAAGCCGGCAGCGAGCGCGCCGCCTCCGCGTCCACGCGCGCCGAGCTGAAGCGAATCGCGCGCAGCCGCGGCGCCCAGCGCGTCCTGGTGGGCGTGACGAGGCACTCCGCGCTCCCGAGCGTGCGAGCGGAGCTCGAGCGGCTCGGCGCGCGGCCCGAGGCCTTCGAGCCGATCGGCGTGCTCGCCGCCACCGTGCCGTCGGGCGCCGCCCTCGTCCGGGCCCTCGCCGGAGACCGGCGCATCGCCTACATCGAGCGCGACAACGAGGTGCGCATCGCGGCCGACCCGCTCGACGCCGTCGACCCGGTTACCGGCCTCAAGTACACGTGGTTCTACGACCGCGTGCGGGCGGCCGACGCGCTCGTGGCCGCCGGCGGCGGGTCGCAGCGCTCCATCGCCGTGCTCGACACGGGCCTCGACACCGCCCACCCGGAGATGGCGGGGCGGATCACGCACACGTTCGACACCGACACGCGCTCCGCCGACGTGTTCGACGTCGTCGGCCACGGGACGTTCGTGACCGGGCTGATCGCCGGGATCGACGGAAACGGCATCGGCGGCAAGGGCGTGGCCGGCAACACGCGCGTGCTCGCGATCCGGGCCTCCCTGAACGGCGAGTTCAACGAGACCGACCTGCTGCGCGGGATCGCCTTCGCCGTCAACCGGGGCGCCGACGTCCTCAACATGAGCCTCGCCGGCGACGGCCTCCACGAGAGCGTCGCCCGCGCGCTCGCCAACGCGTTCTTCAACGACGTCCTCCCGGTCGCCGCCTCGGGCAACCTCGGGACCCGCGGGAACCCGCTGCAGTTCCCGGCCGCCGTGGTCGGCGGGGTGCGCGGCAGGCCCGGCATCGGCCTGTCGGTGGCCGCCACGCGGCCGAACGGAGGGGTCGCGCGCTTCTCGACCCACAACCGCTTCGTGAGCCTGGCCGCGCCCGGGGCCGGCCGCTCCGGGTGCGCCAACGGCGTGGTCTCCGCGCTCCCGGCCAATGGCGAGACGGACTGGGACAAGCCCGACTCGTGCTCGCGCCTGGTGACCGATGCGAGCGGCGCGCGCTTCGCCTACGCCGAGGGCACGAGCTTCGCCGCCCCGCTCGTGTCCGGCCTGGCGGCGCTCGTGTGGCAGGTGGAGCCGCGGCTCGCCTCCGAGCAGGTGGCCCAGGTGCTGAGCCGCTCGGCGCGCCAGACAAGCGGCAGGGGCTGGAACGAGTTCACCGGCCGGGGCCTCGTGGACGGCCGCGCGGCGACCAGGCTGGCCCGCACCTATGACGTGACGGCGCCGCGCCTCAGGGCCTCCGCCACCCGCGCCGGGTCCAGCGTGTTCGTGCGCCTGCGCCGGGCCAGGGACCGAACCGAGCGGGGCCGGGAGCTCGCCGGCCGGGTCACCTACAACCTGGTCGTCTCGCGCGACGGCGGCCGGGACTTCGACCCCGTCGTGACGGGCCGGCGCCGGCCCTTCAGCCGCTCGGTCGCGCTCCGGGGCAACCGCCGCAACGTCTTCGTGGCCACGGCCTGCGACGCCAACGGCAACTGCGGCGTCACGCGGCTCGGCAGCTACAACCCCTGAGCGGCGTCAGTGCGCGTGGCCGTGCTCGGCCGCGGCCAGGCGCTCCGGCGGCTCACGCAGCGCGAGCAGCGCGGCCAGCGCGGTGGTGACCGGCACCGCG
>Ga0299914_10002826_pt1 | contig 12098 bp, 11 predicted proteins | sample RVTome_10_FD_201361 | JGI IMG/M metagenome (GOLD analysis project Ga0299914, IMG submission 201361) | Soil microbial communities from uranium-contaminated site in the Upper Colorado River Basin, Wyoming, United States - RVT153D57 (version 2) ... | reverse complement strand
CGAGCTCGACCCGTCCGCCTTCGAGGACAAGCCGGACCAAGGCGACTCACGTTCTTGATCGAAGAACCATCCGTCCCGGACAACCGGGATGGATCTTCCGTTGATCTTGAAAGCTGGCGTTGCTAGAGGGCTTCCGCGTCATCTGGGGGCCTTCCGGCGGCGTGGGTGAGTCCGTCGAGGAAACCGCGGGCCCGATCGGTCCGCGGAAACCTGTTGACCAGCGCCCAGAACTCTTCGCCGTGGTCCGCGACGAGCAGGTGGGCAAGCTCATGGACCAGTACGTAGTCCAGCACCCATGACGGGACTCCCTTTAGCCGCTCGGAGACCCGGATCGTGGCGTCGTCCGGAGTACACGAACCCCAGCGGGAGTTCTGGTTTGCGCTCCACCGCACCGACGCCGGTTCGGCACGGCCGTCGAGGTACCGGCGGGACAAGTCCCAGGCCCGAGCCAGCAGCCGGTCGTCGCTCGGCCGGCGGCGGGCGTCCGCGGCGTCGAGCCGCTTGAGCATGGTGCTCACCCACTGTTGTTCCTGGGCCTTGGTGAACGTGGCGGGCATGCACACCACGACCTTTCCCGCCTCCCGGAATGCGGTGACCGTGCGCTTGCGGCGCCGCGACCGCCGGATTTCCACTGTGATCTCGGGCATGAAGGCACCGTACCTGAGCCCGGAAGTCCGGTTCGGTCTCTCGAATCCGGCGAGTTTTTTCCGTCCACACCCGGTGGATGAAATCACCGCAGGTCAGGACGGCAGTCAGACACGACCAGCGAGTTCGTCAACAGGACTACCCACCAGTGATCCACAGGCATATCGGACAGCTTGCACAACCCATCCACATGGTTTTCCACAAGCCCTCGCATCTAATCCGCTATGTGCGTTGACCCGGTTACCATCCGGTTCTAGCGTCGCAAGTGACGGAACCGCCGGAGCGCCAGGTCGTTCGCACGGGGAAGGCGCGCGGCAGAGACGAACCGGGGGGCCGCCTACCAAGCCGGTCGTACGGTCGTCTGAAACCCTGCACTCAGGCGGCCGCACGGCCGGCCGTTGCATGCTCGGCGGGCGCGTCCGCGGTTGCACGTCGACATGCGTGTCCGGAGGTGCACCGTGTCCGCACGTGCACCGTGTCCGCAGGTGCATCTCGGCAGGCGTGTCCGAAGCGTCCATCTCGGCAGATGAGCCGCAGGACGGTATCGGCAGTCGTGCATCGGACATTCGTAGCGGCGGCACAGCGATTCACCGCTGTTCGCCGCGTTCGGCGGGGATTTCTCTTGTTACGCGGGTAAAGCAATGTAGTGTGTCGCCGCGAACCGCACGATCAGAAAGACAGGAGGCCATGATGGCCGATGAGACGTACTCCGGCGAGTTCTACTGTGTGAAGTGCAAGGAAAAGCGTGAGGCTTCGGGCAACGTCGTCGTCAACGACAAGGGCACCCGGATGGCCAAGGCCAAGTGCCCGGTTTGCGGGACGAATCTGAACCGGATCCTCGGCAGGGCCTGAGACCTCACCGGCCCGTATCGGCCTCGTCCCGGGCGGCGCTGCCGGCCACTACGGCGGCGCCGCCTGTGGATAGTCTCCGCGCACCGGCAGGCGATCCCGCGAGGATCGGGTCTACCCGATTCCGGCTCATAGGTGGGGCTGCCCGTGCGTCCATTGATCCATCCTGCGCTGGTTCGAGTCTGGCGCGACCCGACGACCATCCAGATCGGGCTCGATCCCGCCCGAGCACTCGTGCTCGGCGGATTGACCACCCTCGATGCCACCATCCTGCGCAGCCTCGACGGCCGTGCCGACACGTTCATGCTGCGGTCGCTCGCCACCGACCAAGCCGGCGACGCCGCAGTAGCCGACCGCCTGCTGGACGTCCTGCGATCCGCTGGTGTGCTCGTCGATAACGACCACCTGCATGCGGCAGACCGGCCGGACACCCCACCAGACGGGGAGCGGGCGCCGGACGCCGGAGATCGTCCCGGCGAGTCCGAGGTGCGAGCACCCGACCGGGCCAGCCTCGGCCTTCTGACCGGCGACCTGGATGGTGGTGCGGCGGCAATGCAGGCCCGCCAGGCGGCGTGGGTCGAGGTTCGCGGTGCGGGCCGGGTCGGTGCCCAGATAGTGCGACTGCTCGACGCCGCCGGTGTCGGCCGCACGTCCGCCGTCGATCCGGGGCCGGCCTCGGCACAGGACGTGGCACCCGGCGGTCTGCCGGCCCGCCAGGCCGGGCGTCCCCGCGACGAAACGATCCAGCGGCTCGTAGGTGGTGGCACCCGGGCCCGATCTCGGGCAATGAGCCGAAGTCCGGCGTCGGCGGTAGACCCTCCGACGCCGGATTTCGTCGTCCTGGCTCCCGCCCCGGGCGCAGCGGCAGTCCAGGGCGGTGAGGCGCTGGTGGCCGCCGGCATCCCGCACCTGGCCGCCCGGGTCGTCGAGCTCACCGGCATCGTCGGACCGCTCGTCGTACCGGGGCTGACATCCTGCCTGCGTTGCCTGGAACTGCACCGGGCCGACCGCGACCCGGCCTGGCCCAGGATCGCCGCTCAGGCCGCGCACCGCGGATCCGGTGTGGCGGCATGCGACGTGACCCTCGCGACCCAGGTCGCCGCCCTCGCCGCGCAGCAGGTGCTGGCCAGTCTCGACGGGTTCTCCCCCGCCACTGTCGACGGCACGGTCGAGGTCTCGCTGCCCTACGGCCTGCCCCGGCGGCGGAGCTGGCGCCCGCACCCGGCGTGCGGCTGCGCGTGGACGTGACCGCCGAACCTGTGAGCACGCTGAGGAATCGCCCCAGTATGCCCCCTGAGTAAGGACGGTTCTGGCAGTTGACTGGATACTGGTAGACGTGAGCGACCTACCGCGCCGAGCCATCACGCGCAGCGCCAAGCTGGCCAGCCTTCCGCTCGGCATCGCGGGCCGGGCCACGCTGGGCCTGGGCAAGCGGCTCGGCGGACGTCCCGCCGAGGCGGTCAGCGCCGAACTGCAGCAGCGGACCGCGGAGCAGGTCTTCCGCGTGCTGGGCGAGCTCAAGGGCGGTGCGATGAAGTTCGGCCAGGCTCTCTCGGTGTTCGAGGCGGCACTGCCGGAGGAGCTGGTCAGCCCGTACCGGGCGACGCTGACCAAGCTGCAAGAGGCCGCCCCGCCGATGCGCGCGGCGGTCGTCCACCAGGTGCTCGCGGAGGAGCTCGGGTCCGGCTGGCGAGCCAAGTTCCGCGAGTTCCGTGATGCGCCGGCGGCCGCGGCGTCGATCGGGCAGGTCCACCGGGCGGTCTGGCACGACGGGACGGACGTCGCGGTCAAGATCCAGTACCCCGGCGCCAACGATGCCCTGCGGGCCGACCTCCGGCAGATCACCAGGCTCGGCGGCGTGGTCGGCTCGCTGATCCCGGGGCTCGACATCGGTCCCCTGCTCGACGAGCTCACCGACCGGGTCACCGAGGAACTCGACTACCGGATGGAGGCGGACGCCCAGGACGGCTTCGCGTTCGCCTACGACGGCGACGAGGACTTCGTCGTTCCGAAACTCGTCTACGGCACCGAACGGGTGCTGGTGTCGGAGTGGCTCGACGGCCGACCGCTGTCGGACGTCATCGCCACGGGTACCCAGCAGGAGCGCGACCGGGCCGGCCTGCTCTACGTCCGGTTCCTGTTCTCCGGGCCGGACCGGGCCGGGCTGCTGCACGCCGATCCGCACCCGGGCAACTACCGGATCACCCCGGACGGACGGCTGGGAGTGGTCGACTACGGTGCCGTGGCCCGCCTGCCGGAAGGGTTGCCGGCGTCGGTCGGCCAGCTGATGAAGCGGGCCCTGGACGGCGACGTCGAGGCCATGCTCGACGGCCTTCGTGACGAGGGTTTCGTCAAGCCGCACATCAACATCCAGGCCGCCGATCTGTACGACTACCTCTCACCGTTCCTCGAGCCGGCGGCGGTCGAACGCTTCCGGTTCAACCGGGAGTGGATGCGCGAGCAGTTCACCCGGATCAACGACCCGCGCCGGCCCGGCTACACGATCGGGCTCAAGCTGAACCTGCCGCCGTCCTACCTACTGATCCACCGGGTCTGGATCGGCGGGCTCGGCGTGCTGTCGCAGCTGGACTGCGAGGCCCCGTTCCGGGCCGAGCTCCAACGCTGGCTGCCGGGATTCGGCTGACGCCTGCTCACCAGTCGGCGGCGTCGAGCTTGGCCTCGATCGCCCGCAGGTTCTCCCGCGCGCACGACGCGCAGTAGGCCAATCGCCGTCCGCCCTCTGTGCTGAGCACCCAGTCCAGTGGCATCCGCTCACCGGCGGAGGTGCCGCAGCGCGCACACACCGTGGTTTCGTCGGGCTGGTTCACAGTCGTCCCCTCGCCGCGGCGGGAACCGCCAAGGATCAAGCGGGTCGTGTCGTGGCCGGAAGCGCGAGCTCGGCCTTGACCACGCCGGCCAGCCGATCGGCGACGGCTTGAGCTTGTTGGTGCGTCGCCGCCTCGACCATCACCCGGACGACGGGTTCGGTTCCGGACGACCGCAAGAGCACCCGGCCGGTATCGCCCAGCTCGGCTTCGGCGGCGGCCACGGCATCTTGAACTTCGGGAGCCGAGGCCACCCGCGACTTGTCCACCCCGGCCACGTTGACCAGCACCTGCGGCAACCGCTGGACGGCGCCGGCGAGCTCATGCAGCGATCGCCCCGACACGGCCACCCGGGCCAGCAGGTGGACGGCGGTGAGCAGCCCGTCGCCTGTGGTCGCGTGGTCGGACAGCACGACGTGGCCCGACTGCTCCCCGCCGAGTGAGAAGCCGCCGTCCTTCATCGCCTCGAGGACGTACCGGTCGCCGACCGCGGTATCGACGACGGTCAGCCCGGCGGACTTCATCGCCAGGCGGAACCCCTCGTTGGACATCACGGTGGTCACGACCGTCGAGTGCCGGAGCAGACCCTCGTCCGCCATCGCCAGCGCGAGCACGGCCATGATCTGGTCGCCGTCCACGTCGTCACCGGTGGCGGCCACCGCAAGGCAACGGTCGGCATCGCCGTCGTGGGCGATGCCGGCGTCCGCCTGGTTTTCGATGACGAGCCGCCGGAGCCCGTCCAGGTGGGTCGACCCGCACCCGTCGTTGATGTTCAACCCGTCCGGCTCGGCGCACACGGCGATCACGTCGGCGCCGAGCCGGCGCAGCGCCTCCGGCGTCGTGCGGTACGCGGCCCCGTGCGCACAGTCGACTACGACGCGCAGGCCGTCCAGCCGGTGCGGCGCGGACGCCACGACGTGCGCTACGTACGTCTCGAAGCCTTCGGGGTAATCGCGCACCCGCCCAACGGCTGCGCCGGTCGGACGGTCCCACGGCTCACGGAGGCGGGCCTCGATGGCGTCCTCGACGGTGTCGTCGAGCTTGTGACCGCCCTTGGCGAAGAACTTGATGCCGTTGTCGGGCATCGGGTTGTGGCTGGCCGAGATCACCACGCCGACGTCGGCGCCGAGCGCACCGGTGAGGTGCGCGATGGCCGGGGTGGGCAGGATTCCCGCGCGCAGCACGTCCACGCCGGCGCTGGCCAGCCCCGCGACGACGGCGGCCTCCAGGAACTCACCCGATGCCCGCGGATCGCGACCCACGACCGCGACCGGTCGATGGCCGGCGAACACGCCGGCCTCTCCCAGCACGTGCGCAGCCGCGACCGACAGGTCCAGGGCGAGCTCTGCGGTGAGCTCGCGATTGGCGAGCCCCCGGACGCCGTCCGTTCCGAACAGCCGGACCACAGCGGTCAGCGCTTGCTGTACTGCGGCGCCTTGCGGGCTTTCTTCAGACCGGCCTTCTTGCGCTCGGTGACGCGGGCGTCGCGAGTGAGGAAGCCTGCCTTCTTCAGCAGCGGACGGTTGTTGTCGACGTCGGCGTTGTTGAGCGCGCGAGAGATGCCGAGACGAAGCGCACCGGCCTGACCGCTGGCGCCGCCGCCGGTGATCCGGGCGATCACGTCGTACTTGCCCTCGAGGTCGAGCTCGACGAACGGGGAGTTCACCAGCTGCTGGTGAACCTTGTTCGGGAAGTACTCGTCCAGCGTGCGCCCGTTGATCGACCAGGTGCCGGAGCCGGGGGCGATGCGCACCCGCGCGATGGCCTGCTTGCGCCGGCCGGTGGCCGCGGCGGGCTCGATGTTCGAGAAGCGGGTGGGCGCGGTCTCGGAGGTGAACTCGCTGATTTCGGTGTCATCGGCCTCGTCGACCGGTGTCTCGACGTCAGGGGTCTCGGTGATGGTCTCGGTCATGTCCTCGCTCGTCGATGTCACTGTGCGACCTGGGTGATCTCGTACGGCACCGGCTTCTGAGCCTGGTGCGGGTGCTCGGGGCCGGCGTAGACCTTGAGCTTGGAAAGCATCTGACGGCCGAGGGTGCCGCTGGGCAGCATTCCCTTCACCGCCTTCTCGACGACGCGGCGCGGGTTCTTCTCCAGCAGCTGCTCGTACGACCGGGAGCGCAGGCCGCCCGGGTAACCCGAATGGCGGTACTCGACCTTCTGGAGCAGCTTGTTGCCGGTCAATGCCACCTTGTCGGCGTTCACGATGACGACGAAGTCACCGGTGTCGACGTGCGGTGCGTAGATGGGCTTGTGCTTGCCCCGCAGCAGGATCGCCGTCTGGCTGGCCAGCCGGCCGAGCACAACGTCGGTGGCGTCGATGACGTGCCACTGGCGCTGAACGTCGCCAGGCTTGGGGCTGTACGTACGCACGGTCGTAGGCCTTCGTTTCGTCGAGAGAATGGAACAACTCACGGCGTGCAGCGTCGATCGCACACACCGGCTGACAAGCTTAACCGAGCATGCTCTCGGAGGGCAAAACGCCGGGTTGACTCGTCCACGATGCCCCCGTAGGTCGAGTCGTCGACTCATCTCGATGTGCCCGCGTAGGTCGAGTCGTTGCCTTTTCTGAAGATGCCCGCGTGTCGACGTGCACGAAGGTTGGGTCAGGTGAGAAATTGGTCCGTTCGGCTGATGCAGTGGCGCCGAAAGCACCCTACCGTTCGGGGACGCGGGAACATCTGGCGGGCAACCTGCCCACCAGCCCCGTACCTGAACAACCGGGGGGTTGATATGCCACGATTCATTGCTTTCGTTACACGCCATACCGAACGACTCGGCCGCATCCACACCATCACCCGACGACCCAAGCGCGGGCGCTACCGCCTGGCCACCTGACTGGCTGCGATCAGCCGGCGCTCTGGGCCCGCCGCATCGGCGCCCGGACCAGCGTCTCGTCGAGGTAGCAGTAGCGCCAGCGATCACCGGGCACGAGAGCCTCGATGATCGGGTGCGCGGTGGATCTGGCGTGCGCCGAGGCGTGCTTGTTGGGCGAGTCGTCACAACAGCCCACCGCCCCGCAGGAGGTGCACAGGCGCAGCTCGACCCAGCTGTCACCGAGCTCTACGCAATCGGAGCACACGTCGATGTCGGTCTCGGTGATCCGGATCTGGTCGAGATGCGTGCACGAGGTGCTGATCGTCTGCTCGCGGACATAGTGCCAGCCGCGCCGCAGCAGCCAGTCGGGAACCCGGCGGGCGAGCACCTGCGACTGCGAGGCCAGCAGCGGGCTCACGATGGCGAGGATGAGCACGTACAGCGCCACGAACGGCCCGATCCGGGGGTCCAGGCCGGCAGCGATCGCCAGCGTGGCCAGGATCAGTGAGAACTCTCCGCGTCCGAGAATGGTGAGCCCGACGTTGACGGCGCCGCGCTGGTTGAACCCGAACAGCCGGGCCGTGACCAACCCCGCGGTCAGGTTGACGACGAGAGTGACGGCCGCCGCGATGATCGCCGGTACGGCGACCCCGCCGAGTTCACCGACATCGATGCTCAGCCCGAACACGACGAAGAACACCGCGGCGAACACATCTCGCAGCGGCAGCACCAGCCGCTCCACGCGCTCCTGAAGGGAGGTCCGTGAAACCACCAGTCCGATCAGCAGCGCGCCGATCGCGTCCGAGACGCCGACCTGCTCGGACAGCCCTGCCACGAGCGCCACGAGCCCGACGACGAGCACGGCCAGCAGTTCGTCCTCCCGGGTGCCCAGCAGCGTCCCGACGGCGCGGGCGCCGTACCGCGCGATGGCGAACAACGCCAGCAGGAATCCGAAGCTGATGGCGATGTCGCGGACCAGCTCGAGCGGCGATTCAGAATCCGAGAGCACGGGCGCGAGCAGCGCCAGATAGAAGGCGAGAAACAGGTCCTCGATGACGATGATGCCGAGGATCACCGGGGTCTCGGCGTTGGTCAGCCGGTGCAGCTCGATGAGCAGCTTGGTGGCGATCGCCGAGGACGAGATGCCGAGCGCGCCGGCGATGACCATCGCCTCCGCGGTGCCCCAGCCCAGGGCGAGGCCCAGCAGGAACCCGGCGGACACGTTGAGGCCGATGTAGAACCCGGCCGCGATGAACAGCCGCCGACCGCTGCCGAGCACCTGCTCGGCCGGGAACTCCACACCCAGGTGGAACAGCAACAGCACGAGCCCGAGGGCGGCGAGCACCGCAAGATCCTCCGGATGCTCGACGAGCACCGGCCCGGGCGTACCCGGGCCGAAGAGGATTCCGACGACCATGTAACAGGGGATGCTCGGCAGGCCGACGCGGCGGCCGGCCCGGGCGACCAGCCCGGCCAGCAGCACGACAGCCCCCAAGCCGACCAGATCCACATGCATAGCCAGCTCCGGTGCAGTGCGGCGGCTAGGACTCGAAGAACGTCTGGGCGAGTACGGCGCCCACCTTGCGCGCCTGCTCCTCGGTCAGCTCGATGACCGCCGTCGGGTCGGCCGAATTCGACGCAAAGACGTAGAGGTCACGAATCCCGCCGGAGCGCACCACGACCGAGATCCGCTGGTCCGGCGTGCCCAGATCGATGTCGTACCGCTTGCCGATGCCGGGCAGCTCCTGTACGTGCACTCCTTTACCCACAGCGTCATTCTGCCTTGTCGCCCCTCAATGGGTATACACCTTTCCGCTCAGCGAGAACTCGTGATCACTTTCGGGACGGCGCCCCCCAGCGGATCGGCCAGCAGCCGGCGGAAGGCCAGTTCCGCAGCGCCGAGCAGGACCGAGTCGTCTCCGAGGGCTTGCGGCAAAGCTGTCCGTCCAGTCACATCGCGGCTGTCAGCCGAACCAATCGGGTAACGATTCGGAAACGCCCCCGCGACCGGCAGTCCGTCCACCCCGCAAGCCTCTCCCGCGTTGATCATGGGCGGATAGCCCTTACCGGAGGTCTGGTAAGGGCTATCCGCCCATGATCAACGGGATAAGGCGGTCAGGGCTGTTCGAGGACGACCACCGTCCGTGCGGGAACCGTCACCGAGGTGGCGTCCACCGAGGTCTGCTTGACCACCTCGTCCGCGCCGTTCGCCTGCACCGGGTGCAACTCCAGCGTGGCGGCGGCGTCGACCTCGAGGGTCTGCTCCTCGGGCGTGGCGTTGAAGACCACGACGAGCCGCTCGCGATCCGGGTCGACGTCGGCGCCGGCCCGGTCGTCGATCTCCATCACGATCACGCCCGGCGTCTGGTTCGGCCCGCCGTACGGGAAGCTCACCCGCTCCTGCACCAGGTCGGCCGTGCCGAGCCGGAACAACGGCGAGGAGAACCGCAGCCGCAGCAGGTCGAGCGCGCGCTCGTGGGCCGCCTCGATGTCGTCCGCACCCGGCTTGAGCGCGGGGTCGGCGAGCAGCGGCTCCATGAACGGCCACTTGGCCTGGTTGTCCGCCGCGAGGGGTAGGCCTGAGCCGAAGGTGCTGTCCTGGTAGCTCCAGTCGACCCGGTTGAACCAGTCCCCGGAATTGTAGGAGTTCCGGTCCAGCGACTTCGACCGCAGCAGGTCGGCGCCCGCGTGCCAGAACGACGGGCCCTGGGCCAGCGCGGTCGTGGCCAGCGCCACCGTGTTCATCCGCACCCGGTCTTCCATCGGCAGGTCGGTCGGCAGCTTGTAGGTCAGCGCGTCGAACAGCGTCTCATTGTCGTGCGCGTCGACGTACGTGATGGTCTCCTCCGGGTCGGCCGCGTAGCCCGCGGGCGAGCCGTTGTAGTCCACGTCCGCCCCGGTGACGGTCGCGCCGGTGCGGTCGACGAACGTGTAGTCGCGCAGGTTGCCGGCCAGCCCGACCTTGATCTGGTCGTGGTACAGCAGCAACCGGTCGTGCTGGGCGTCCTCGGAGCCATTGGCCGGCGAGCCGTTCGGCTCCAGGAACAGCCCGGACGCGAAGCCCTGGATCCGCGGGTCGTCGTCGAACGGGCCGCCGCCGCGGACGGCGTCACGCAACCGGTCGCTGAACGTCCCGATTCCCGCCCCGAACAGCTCCAGCTGGGACGCCTGCCGGAACCGGGCGTTGTTGGCGACCTCGCCGAAGTTCCAGCCTTCGCCGTAGACGTAGATCGACTCGCCGTCGACGCCGTCGTCCTCGACCGTGAGGGCGTCCAGCGCGTCCCGAACCTTCTCCATGGTCTCGCGGCTGTGGTGGCCCATCAGGTCGAACCGGAACCCGTCGACCTTGTAGTCGCGCGCCCAGGTGACGACCGAGTCGATGGTCAGCTTCTCCATCATGGCGTGCTCGGTCGCGGTGTTGGAGCAGCAGGTGGACGTCTCGACGGTGCCGGTCGGCGAGAGCCGGTGGTAGTAGCCGGGCACGATCCGGTCGAGCACCGACTTCTCGTGCTGGCCGTGCGCCGTGGTGTGGTTGTAGACCACGTCCATGACCACGCGCAGGCCGGCGTCGTTGATCGCAGCTACCATCTCGCGGAACTCGCGGGTGCGATCCGCGCCGTCCGGGTCGGTCGCATACGAGCCCTCCGGCACGGTGTAGTGCCACGGGTCGTAGCCCCAGTTGAACCCGTCCTGGTCCCGGATCGGCTCGATGCACGCCTGCTGCTCGGTCCCGGCCGGGTTGGCAGCGGTCAGCGCCGGCAGGTCGCACGGCGGCTCCACCTGGTCCGCTCGCCGCTCGGGAATGGTGGCGATGTCGAAGACCGGCAGCAAGTGCAGCGTGTTCATGCCGGCAGCTGCGAGCTCGCGCAGGTGCCGCACGCCTTCGCTGCCGTCCTCGGTGAACGCCAGATAGGTGCCGCGCACGTCGGCCGGCACCGACTCGTCGGTGATCGAGAAGTCGCGGACGTGCAGCTCGTAGATCGTCGAGTCGTCAGGCTGGGCGAGCTCCGGCTTGGCCAGGGTGTCCCAGCCGGCCGGCGTCAGGGCCGGGTCGTCCAGGTTGACGATCACCGAGCGCTGCGAGTCGGTGGTCAGCGCCATGCTGTACGGGTCGGTGACCAGGTTGGTCTCGACCTGCCCCGTCTCGGGTACGTAAACCTGCACTTCGTAGCGGTAAGTCGCGCCGTTCCAGGATGGCGATCCCTTGGCCCGCCAGATGCCGTGCTGGTCTCGCTGCATCGCAACGCGCTCGTCGTCGAGCAGCAGCGCGACGTTCTTCGCCGTCGGTGCCCACAATGCCAGCCACGGCGAGTTGCCCTTCCAGGTGACACCCAGCTCGGCGTTCAGCGCGCCGGCGTAAACGTCGTCGAGCACGCCTGGGATCTGCACGGACGTCGCGTCGGCCAGCCGGCCGAGGTCGTCGTACGCCGCGACCGCGATCTGGCCGGTCAGGATGTCCTCGACGTCCTTCGCGTCCTTGGCGCTCAGCCGCAGCGCCTCGTAGGACGCCAGGTGCGGGTACTCCTCCTGGACGTCCGCCGGTAGCCCGGCTTCGTCGAGGGTCAGTGGGATCGACTGACCGCCGGTGATGGCTTCCGCGTCGACCCCCAGCCCGCCCTCGGGGGCGTAGTGCAGCCGGAACGTCCACTGCTCGGCCGCGGCCGGCAGGTCCCAGGCGATCAGGTCGCGCTCCAGCCAGTGCGCGCGGGCCTGGGAAAGGTCCGGCGGGGCCGCCGCCGCTCCCGTGGTGACGGTCAGGACGTTGGTCTCGATGTCGTATGTGAACGTCGTCCGCGCACCGGCCGGGACGACGAAGCCGATGTTCGGCCCGTTCGGGACGCCGCCCGCGCCGTAGTTCTCGTCCCAGCTCAGCCCGTGGGTCACCTTGACCTCATAGCTGCCGGCGGGGATGGCCGACGTCGAGAACGTGTAGATGCCGTCGCCGTCGATGTCCTTGAGCCA